>ENA-UOUL01000215-UOUL01000215.1-bioreactor-metagenome-genome-assembly--contig:-NODE-215-length-100899-cov-5.161106_pt1 | contig 100899 bp, 91 predicted proteins | sample MGYA00249838_ERZ747220 | MGnify/ENA primary metagenome ERZ747220 (study PRJEB28778, sample SAMN05720191) | bioreactor metagenome | isolation source: Anaerobic biogas reactor | place: USA:Washington... | reverse complement strand
GGATTCGAACCCGCGACGGGTTGCCCCGTACACGATTTCCAATCGTGCGCACTCGACCGGACTATGCGACCTCTCCGAACGACCCGATTATACCATGCGGCGGAGCAGCCCCAAATCAATGTATGCGCAGCGTTCCCACCTGTAGCTCGCCGTTCCAGGCCTCAAAGCCATTAGCATGCAGCGCCCGATAGCGCTCACCACTAGACCGATTATAGAGGCCGATGGTCACAGCATAGTCACCCGGGGCCAGGCCAGCCGTGTCGATCTCTCGCACCTCGCCCACAGTCACCCCTCGTGGCAGCGCCTCGATGGGTACAAAGCCGCCCCACAGGTCATCATCGGCTCCGCGCACCAGCACGCCATCTGGGGTAAGCAAATGCAGAAACAGCACATCGTTGGGGCGCATGCTGGCCATACCTTCGAGCGCCACCAGAACACGCACGTGGCCCTGCTGTGCGTCGACCTCAGCGCTTCGCACCACCAGTGTCTCATTGAACGTCGCCAGCAAGCTGTCGTTGTCGGCAGCAGCAACCCAACCCACCTCGCGCAGCGCAAAGCGGCCCTGTGGCGACACCACTGTGGCGTACACGACGTCATAGGCGCGCCAACGGGGGACACTCTGCTGGGCGCTGACCCGTCGACCTCGCAGTAACACCTCATAGGGGCTAGATTGCCACTGCACCACGCCCACATCCAGCCTGGCGATATCATCCGTCGCTCCCGCCACACCCTCTAGCGACCGGGCGTAGTCGGCCAGCGCTTGCACTGGCGGCGCCAAGATGACGCCCCAGTAGCCCAGCGCATACGGGGGCCGCTTGAGAGCGACCTGATCGGGATAGTTGACGAACAGGAGCGTCTCGTCAGGCCGCGCGGCAATGGCTGCCACAGCGCTCTGCTGAAGCGCAGTGGCCTCAATCCAGAGGCGCTGTAGGCGCAGCGTCTGCCAGCCGAGCGTGAGCACCAACGCCAACCCCAGCAGACGCGGCCAGGGCAGTCGCCAAGCCCGGGCTGACTCGACTCCGCAGCTCAAGGCCGCAGCCCACAGTAGCGCCACCCCAGGCAGGGCCGGATAAGCCAGGCGAGCGCCAGTCTCCACATAGTCCCAGCGGAGGCCGAGCAGGGCAGGAGAGATCGCTGCGAGCAGCCACACCAGCCCCAACGTTGAGGCCCGCCGCGAGCGCCTCGCACTCACAAGGGCCAACACACCAAGCAACACCACCAGGGCGAGCAGCCACCAGCAAACCCGTCCCCGCACCAGAGACTGCAGCAGCCCTGTCGGCGGCGACAACGACTGCAGCAGAAAGGCGGCTACCCGCACCTGCTGATCTACGCCGACGATCCCTGGCTTCTTGGGCATCGATACATACAGCAGCACGAACAGCGCCGCAATCGCGCCATAGGGCCACAGGCGTCGCCAGCACATCCAGGGCCGCTGCTGCTCGGCATATACCAGCACCATCAAGGCTGCGGCCGCAAGCATCACCTCTTGCACCAGCAAGCCACAGGCAAAGGCAGCGCACGAGAGCAGCCTCCAGCGCGCCTGCCCTGTATCACGATACAGCAGGGCGCCGAGCACCACCAACAGCAGCAACAGGGTGACCAGGGGTTGCTGAGGCGCTTGCCATGCTACCGCCTGCTGGGCATAGGGGTGCACCGCCATGATCAACCCGGCCAGCACGGCGCTCCAGCGCGCCAACCCACAACGTTCCGCCAGCGCGACACACAGCACCGCGTTGGCGGCATGGTAGAGGGCCTGCAGCACGTGTTGGAGCTCGACCAAGACGGTGCCGTCGGCGCGCACAAAGAGGCGATTATAGAGCAACGTCAACGGCCTATAGAACTGAAAGGCTGGCATCGGCCCCAGAAGGCGCCATTTAGGCAGAGCACCCCCCAGAGCATACCAGGTGGGGTCATCCCAAATCAGACCAAAGCGCATCGCCGGCAGGTAGAGGAGCAGCGCCAATGCGCTCAGCGCAACAAGCTCCCACCGCAGCCGAGCCGGCGCATCACCGCCGACACCGCACCGGTCTGTCGTTTGCATCGCTCCGCTGCACCCCCTGGTCGACACTGCGCCAGGAGCGTGAGCGCAAAGGCCTGGCGCACGGTGCCAGAGTATAACTGCGCGGTTGCCAGGCCGTCAACGCGTGGCCTACCGCAAAGTCAGACGAGTGGCTTGCTCGCTCGCCATGGCGACGACTCTGGGCCGTCGGGTGGGCATTCTAGGCCCCCCCGCGGGCCGCAGTGCGGGCCGCCTGACACCCGCCTGCTGCCGCTGCGCCGTCAAGTCGCGCTGGTGGCTCAGAACGAGCCCCACCAGCGCCCCCACAGCGGTGGCCGCAAAGAGGCCCAGCACCAGAGCGCCTCGCAGCGGCTGGGGCACCTGCCCCACCGCCCAGGCGACAGTAATGGCCAGAACAGTGACCAACAGCAAATAGAGTCCCTTGCCAAAGGTCTTAGTTGTCATGATTGTCTCCCAGCGTCGGTTGCTCACTGGCCATCTGGCGTGCAAGCCGAATGGCACGCCGGGCCTTGTTGCGGCTGTATCCCCCCGTGGGTAGCAGTTCGCGGGTGCGCCGGTAGACCCAATTCGATGAGGGGTCGCGCCCTTCGGCCAGCATGTAGCGCGCGATCATCTGCAGTACCTGCTTGGGGATATCATCATGCGGCCGGCCGACAGATGGCTCAGTTACGGGTCGCGCTCGAGCGTCTGAAGCGAACGCCTCATCACCCGGATCAGGGGGCGGTAGCGCAGGCTCGCGGGGGGGAAAGCGCTGCTGCCAATGCCGCAGAAGGGCATCGCTGGCACAGGCAGCCTGAAAGTGGCGCACCTGGCTGGCCGTCACCACCACAAAATCACCGCGCCCGCGCAATCTGTCGGCGCCCACATCGCCGCGCCCCGCAGCCTGATAAGCCGCCATCCGGTCGGCGACGCGCCCAACCAGACGCACGGGGATGTTGCGAAGCAGCATGGGGCCCAGCTCTTTCGAGAGCAAGTGCTGCGCGCCGATGACCAGATGGATGCCTGCATGACGCCCGGCCTGGGCCAGGCGCCCCAGGTGCTCGCGAATACGCGGACGCTGTGCCACGAGCTCGGGCACCTCATCAACAAAGACCATGATGAGCCCACTCGACTCGCGTCCGAGCAGCCGCGTCAGCGAGGCCAGTCCGGCCTCACATTCATCTACAGAGCAAAAGAGCCCTCCACGCCACACTGTAGGGTGCCCCGCCAGGGGCCTCAGCCCTCGGCTCGGGTCGAAGAGCGCCACCTGCGCGCCACCAGCCAGCTCGGCCGACAGGATCATGGTGCGCATCAGTGTCGACTTGCCACTGCCCGTCGTGCCGATGACGGCCGCGTGCACATTGGTTGGCGACGTGAGATCGAGCACGAGTTGATGCTGGTCCTCGTCGATGCCCAGCAGCAGACTGCCCGGCTGCAGTCGCGGCGCGATGCGCCATGCCTGTTCAAAGGTGACCAGATCACTCGCCTCGGAGGCGGCGCGAGGTAGCCGCACATAGACTATGTTGCCATCGACCTCGACAGAGGCCGACGGCACATTGAGCGCGTAGGCAAACTGCTTGGCGAGGCCCACCACGCGCTTGAGCACCCGCGGACTGACGCTCAGGCCGTACTTTTCGTATTGGGGGGTGACCATCACGTGATCGGTGGCAGTGATGTCGGTGACACGTCGTGTCTGCGAAAGACCGTTGCCGAAAGAGATGCGCTCATCGTGCCACAATAGGCCGCAGCTCTGACACACACTGAGAATGCGCTGCATGCGGTCGGCATAGTGGGTGCCGTGGCGCTGGCGGTCAAGCAATTGTGTGAACAGTCCCATCGATCTGCGCTCCGCCTGTCATGCAATAGAACGTATGTTCGCATTCATATTAGCAGAAGCGCCCCTGCTTGTCAACCCATCCTGCAGCCCATGCCCGGTAATGCAGGTTTTTGGGTAATCTTGTGGCGGGCGGCGGCGATATCCCAGATTTCCCAAGTTCGTCGAGGCGGCGGGTTTGCGGCTCTGCATCGATGGGCTATAATGCCATGTTGTGTGTGCCCAAGTCTCGCGTACAGAACATCTTCTCAGGAGGATCGTAGCCATGCCGACCTATGCTTATAGGTGTCGCGAGTGCGGGATATCCTTCGAGCGGTTCCAGCACTTTAGCGAAGAGCCCTTGAGCACATGCCCGGAGTGTGGCGGCCATGTGCAGCGTGTGGTGCAGCCCGTGGGCATCATCTTCCGCGGCAAGGGCTTTTATGTGACCGACAACAAGTCGTCGTCCTCAACGCTACCCAAACCGGCCAGCGAAGCTGTCGAAGCGACCAAAGAGGCCGTTGGCAACAGCAAGGCCGAACCCAGCAAGCCTGCAGAGTCCAAGGCCAGCGAATAGAACAACGCTCCGCGGCAGTGCCGTGGAGCGTTGTCAGGTGCGTCGGGTGTGATGCCTAGAGCTGGAAGCCGCCCTCTTGCTGAACCACCTTGTACTCAAAGTCGACAACCAACTCCAGTAACCGATCCACCAGGGCAGTCCAGTCGGGGCTCGCCAATGCGCGTTCCATATCGGCCAGCGTCTCGGTGACGCCACCAGCCAGCACTTGTGGCCCCTGCCCCCAGACCGCATACCAGGCATCCGTAGGCTGGATGCCCATGGCAACGATCGCCTCGGTGAATGACTTGGTCAGGAAATCGAGATATTCGGGCTCTTTGCCGGGGCGGATGTTCCAGGTCATGATGAGCTTGACCATGCGCTTCTCCCATCCTGTGTAACCTGATGATAGCCCGGGCGCATGGCCAGGGCAAACAATGCCTCTCAAAAGGGGTGCGATGCGAGCGGTGATCCAGCGCGTGACACGAGGTTCAGTGCGCGTGGGCGATTCGATCGTGGGGGCCATTGGGCCAGGCCTCGTGATCTTGCTGGGTGTGCATGGCGATGACGACGAGCGGGATGTGGCCTGGCTCGCCCACAAAGTGGCTGGACTGCGCATCTTTGAGGACGATGAGGGCAAAATGAACCGGTCGTTGCTCGATATCGGCGGCGCGGCGCTGGTGGTCTCTCAATTCACGCTCTATGGCGACGCGCGCCGCGGGCGCCGGCCCAGCTTTGCCGAGGCAGCGCCGCCCGACGTTGCCGAGCCGCTGGTAGCGCGCTTTGCCGAGTTATTGGCCGCCGAGGGTGTCGCGCAGGTGGAGACTGGACGCTTCCAGGCCATGATGCTGGTGGAGATACTGAACGATGGCCCGGTGACCATCATCATCGACAGCGAGGTCTCACGGCGCGGAAACCTCAAGGAATAGCGCCGGCCATTTGGTCGTCCAGATACCTCTGGATGGCATCGGCGTAGGCCAGCGCAAAGCGGTCGAGCGCCACAGGGTCCATGGCCAACGCCCCCTCAACCTCGTGGGTGATAAAGAGCGTCTCGCTCAGCGCCCCAGGCATCTTGACAGGCCGCGCAATGCGCGACGACTCGGGCCCCAAAACAATCAGATGCTTGCCGGGCTCGCCCGCCTCTCTCAAGACATAGTCATCCCACACACCCCGATCGCGCACATCATGTCCGAGGTCGACAAAAGCCTGGAGCAACGCCTCATGAATGAGCGTGGCAAAATGCACGCTCTGGTTGGCAAAGGGGCGATCGGCGCAGTAGTAGATCACGGTGCCGCCAATGTCTGGCGCCAGTGATCCGTCAGGCCACTCGAAAGCGTTCTGGTGGATCGAGAGCATAACCACAGCGTCGGTGGCGTTGATGGCGTCGACCCGGGCCTGAGCCTCGTCACCAAAGTCGGCCGTGCCATCATCGTTGATATCGACACGTGGGTCGAGCAGGGCCACATCGGCATCGCGAGTGAGACGCACTGGGATGCCCCGTGCCACGAGCAGATCGCGCAAGCGAAGCGCGAGCTCGAGGTTAACCTCGGCTTCGGTGTGCACCATGTGTCCATCTTGCCAGCGACGCGCCCCAAGGTCATCACCCCCATGGCCGGGGTCGATGGCCACCGGCGGATAAGCAGGGCTAGGCGTGGGCGTGCTTGTCGCTGTCGCGTGGGGCGTTGCTGTGGCCTCAGCCGTGGGCGTCTTGACCACAGCGGTGGCTATGACCGTTGGAGTAGCGGCGGCGGGCGGCTCGGCTGCCAGGACAGTTGGTGTGGCTATACGCTCGGCTGACGGGAGCGTCTCGCCCACCGCCCGAGCACAGCCCACGAGCAACAAAGAGGCCACCAGTGCCAATAGGGCCGGCAAGAGAACAGCGTGCAGGCCACGTGGGGGCCTCAGCACCTTGACACGACCCAGGCGCAGACGCCGGCCGTCAGCGTGCAGAGGCCCAGCACCGCCGCTCTGTTCAGAGCGCTGAGCTGCGCCTGCCCCCAGTTGAGCGCCGCAAGGCCACCAAGCAACACAGCGAGGACCGCCCACGAGAGCAGAAAGCTGTGTCGATCACCGTCTGCTGTGGCCCAACGTGCCGGCAGCGGCTGACCGAAATCGACCGGCTGCGCGGCAGGGATCTCGTTCCAGCCCTGTAACACCTGTCGCCAGGCCTGCTCGAGCGAGCCATCGTTGACGACAACGCGCGATGAGCGCGCCAGCTTTTCAGCCGGGTCGGGTTGCGCCGCGATGCGAGCTTCTGCCTCAGCTGGTTCAAGGCGGCGCAGGTCGACCAGCCGCCGCAATTGCACCTCTCGTGATGCGTGCACTGCCCACACCTCGTCACAGTCTTGATTCATACCCGCCTCGAACAGCTTGATGGCCTCAACCACCACTACCGGAGCCACCGCAGCGGCCACGCGTCGCGCCGACTCGGCCAGCACCGCGGGGTGCACCAGCGCTTCGAGATCGGCCAGGGCCGCCGGGTCTGCAAAGACGATGCGCGCCAGAGCCTGGCGATCGATCGAGCCATCGTCTCGTTGCACGCCGGAGAACCGGGCGGCAACGGCCGCGTTTGCCCCACCGCCGGGCGCCATGACCTCATGCGCCACCTGGTCACAGTCGATGACATCGGCACCCAGCTCGGCCAGCATGGCCGCCACGGTGCTCTTGCCCGTGGCGATGTTGCCCGTCAGCCCAAGCACATAGGGCCTAGTCATCGGCGTGTAACTCGGCTGCAAGCCGCTCCCAAGATGAGAGATCGGCCATCAGTTGCGCCTGCAAAGCCTCATAGGCCTCACCAAGCTGGTGTAGGCGTGTCGCGTCCTGGGCGGCGCTGGCCAACTCGAGCAACCTGGCCGTGCGGTCCAGATCGGCCTCGAGATGCTCGATGCGCTTTTCGAGGCGCGCCAGCGCCTCCTCTTGCTTGCGACGCCTCGCCTCGTCCTGGCGGCGCACACGGCGAGCCTCTTCGCGCTCGACCTTGTCCTCAGATGCTGGCGGTGCATCGTCTATCGGCGCCTGCTGCCGCGATGCGGCATAGGCAGCATAATCGCCCTTGAACTGCACCAACTGGCCGTCGCGGATATCCCACACGTGAGTTGCCAGAGCGTTGATCAGGTACCGGTCATGGGTGACGCAGAGGATGGTACCCTCAAAGCCTACCAGCACCTGCTGCAGAATCTCTTGCGAGGCGACATCCAGGTGTGTCGTCGGCTCGTCTAGCACCAACAGATTGGCGCCCTGCTGGGTGAGGATGGCCAGTGCGACGCGGGCGCGCTCGCCGCCCGAGAGGTCTCCGGTGCGTTTGTACACATCATCGCCGCTGAACAGGAACCGCCCGAGCAACGCTCGCGCCTGCTCCACCTCGAGATCGACGTTGTTCAGGATCTGCTCGAGCACCGTCAGCTCTGGATCAAGCCAATCCTGCTTTTGCGGCAGATAGCCGAGCCTGACGCTGGCGCCGAGGCGCAAATCGCCGGCCAGCGGCGGCACCTCCTGCAGCAAGGTGCGCAGAAACGTCGTCTTGCCTGTGCCATTAGGCCCCAGGAACGCGACCTTATGCCCCCGTTGCACCAGTATTGGCCCCGAGCGGAAGAGCACATACTCTTGACCATCGCTTTGGCCAGCCGGGCGCTCGCTATAGCCGACGCTCAGGCCACCCTCGCTGATGACGACGCGATCACCAGAGCGCACATCGGACGACAATCCCAGGCCGATATGGCGGTCGTGCAGTGGTCGCTCGACACGTTCCAGGCGTTGCAGGCGTGTCTCGCGGCCACGGGCCATCTTGGTGCGCTGGCCGGCCTTGTTGCGCCGAATGAACTCTTCCGTCTTGGCGATCACGGCCTGCTGCGCCTCGTACTCTTTGGCCTGGCGCTCGTCGCGCGTCTGGCGCTGCTGCGCATAGTGCGAGTAGTTGCCGCGAAAGGCCTCGAGACGGCCGTGGTTCATCTCCCATACGCGATTGACGACGCGGTCTAAAAAGTAGCGATCATGAGAAACGATGAGCAGGCTGTGTGGCCACGCCGCCAGGTAAGACTCGAGCCACTCTAGCGCCGCCAGGTCGAGATAGTTGGTCGGCTCGTCGAGCACCAGCAGATCGGGCTCGTCTAGCAGCAAGCGGGCGAGCAATACACGCGTGATCTGCCCGCCGCTAAGCACTGCGATGGGCCAGTCGTAGGTATCTGGGCCAAAGCCCAGACCGCCGAGCACCTGTCGAATGCGCCGTTCATAGTCATAGCCGCCGGCCAGCTCAAAACGCTGTTCCTCGGCCGCGTAGCGCTCCAACAGCTCGGCCGAATCGGGCTGGCGCGACAACGCATCCATCAGGGCACGCAACTGACGCTGCTGCTGCCGTAGCCCATCAAAGAGGGCCAGCATCTCCTCAAAGATCGTCCGCTCACTGTCGAGAGTGGGACGTTGGGGCAAATAGCCCATCCGCAGGCCACGGGCTGTGGCCACCGCGCCAGATGAGGGCTCCTCAAGCCCCAGAATGATGCGCAAGAGCGTGGTCTTGCCAGCGCCATTGGGCCCAACCAACGCCACCTTGTCTCCTCGGGCGATGGCCAAAGAGACGCCCTGAAACACGTCCTGAGCGCCATAGTACTTGGATAGATCGTGAGCGCTGAGAATTGACATCACTGCTCTCTCGGGGATTCAGCAACGGCGATTATAGCACACCCCAGACGGTGCACCAACGGTGGTACGCCCTCTATTTGACCGCCGCTGGCGCTTTGTACACAATAACCTATTGGAATGCACTGCCACAAGATCGGAGTCTGACCATGCATAAACTGGTGCTGGTGCGCCACGGACAGAGTGACTGGAATCTCGAGAACCGCTTCACTGGATGGACCGACGTCGACTTGTCTGATCTCGGTCGACAGGAAGCCACTGCGGCGGGCAAGCTGCTGGCTGCCGAGGGCTTTACCTTTGACGTCGCCTACACCTCGGTCCTCAAGCGGGCCATCCGCACGCTGTGGATCATCATGGATGAGATGGACCTTATGTGGATCCCCGTCCATCGCAACTGGCGCCTGAACGAACGCCACTATGGCGATCTACAGGGTCTCAACAAAGCCGAGATGGCCGCCAAGACCAGCGAGGAGCAGGTGCACATCTGGCGTCGCAGCTACGACGTGCCGCCGCCAGCATTGACCAAAGATGACCCGCGCCATCCGCGGCACGACCGGCGCTATGCCGAGTTGACCGATAGCGAGCTGCCCGAGACCGAATGCCTCAAAGACACCGTCGCGCGCATGCTGCCCTACTGGTTCGATGTGATTGCGCCGCAGGTCAAAGCAGGCAAGCGTGTGATCGTCGCGGCCCATGGCAACAGCCTGCGTGCCCTGGTCAAGTATCTCGACGACATCTCGGACGAAGAGATCCCCGCGCTCAACATCCCCACGGGCATCCCGCTGGTGTACGAGCTGGACGATGACCTCAAGCCCATCCGCCACTATTATCTGGGCGACCCCGAGGCCGCGGCCCGGGCCGCGGCGGCCGTGGCTGCGCAGGGCAAACAGCAGTAATCGGCTCACAAGACGACGAGCCCCTCATTCTGAGGGGCTCGTCGTGCAATATGCCTGCAGGCCTAGCGTGCCAGAACCTGCGCCATCTCTAGCAGATTGTCATCCAAGACGCGGCGTTCAGTAGCCACCATGCTCAGCGGCGTCGTCACGACAACGCCATCGACCAGGCCCACCAACGCGCCTTGCTCGCCCTGAGCCAAACGCGAAACAGCCGCTGCGCCCAGCGTGGTGGCCAGATAGCGGTCTTGCGCGAGTGGTGAACCACCTCGCTGCAGATGGCTCAACATGATGAGCCGCGTGGCAAAGCCGGTCTCCTGGCGGCGCGCATCGAGTGCCTCGGCCAGCGCCTGCGCACCGGGTCTGGCTCCCTCAGCCACAAGGATGATGCAGTGCTCTTTGCCGCGCACATAGCTGCTGCTGACCTCAGCGACCACAGCCTGCTCATCACAAGCCTGCTCGGGCACACAGAGCACCTCGGCCCCGCCAGCGATGGCCGTGAGCAGCGCCAGATGGCCACTGTGCTGGCCGGCCACCTCAACCACAAAAGCCTCTTGTTGCGACGATGCCGTGTCGCGGATGCGATCGAGCGCATCGAGCGCGGTGTTGAGCGCCGTATCGACGCCGATAGCCTGGTCGATGCCACAGACATCGTTTTCGATGCTGGCCGGAACGCCCACCACGCACGCCCCCTGGCTGGCCAGCGCAGCAGCGCCCTGCATCGCCTCGCGCCCACCGATGACCACCAGAGCATCAACCTGCGCCTCGTTGAGACGCCGCAATGCTGTGCGCACCGCTGCCGCTTCAAGGTCACCGTTGCTCGTGCCGAGAAACGTGCCCCCTCGCTCGATGGTGCCGCTGACGTCACGCGTCCCCAGCAGCGCATACTCGCCGGCGAGAAGGCCCTGCAAGCCCCGTCGCACACCCAGCGTCTGCCAGCCGTGGCGCGCCGCCATGCGCACCACGGCGCGTATGGCGGCGTTGATGCCAGGGGCATCGGCCCCGTGGGTGAGAACTGCGAGCTTGTTGATGGTCATGATCTCCCCCCTGGCGAGGTGCAATGGTTGTCACTTGTCGGTTAGCGCGGCGATGCCCGGCAACACTTTGCCCTCGAGAAACTCGAGCGAGGCGCCTCCACCGGTCGAGATGTGCGTGATGCGATCGGCCAGACCAGACTGCTCAACTGCGGCGGCCGAGTCGCCACCGCCGATAATGGTGATGGCCTGCGAATCGGCCAGTGCCCGCGCCAGCGCAAAGGTGCCCTCGGCAAAGGCAGGAAACTCAAAGACGCCCATCGGACCGTTCCACACCACAGTGCCAGCACAGGCCACGGTGTCGGCGTAGAGCGCCACCGTCTCTGGCCCCACATCGAGGGCGCGCCAGCCCCGCTCAACACCGCTGAGCGGCACAGTGCGCTTGTTGGCGTCGGCCGCAAAGGCATCGGCCACCACCAGATCGACCGGCAGCACGAGCCGCTCGCCCCCGCGGGCCATCAGCTCGCGCGCCAGCGCGAGGCTGCTTTCCTCAACCAGCGAGTCGCCCATCTCGTACCCCTGCGCACGCAAGAAGGTGTTGGCCATGCCCCCGCCGATCAGCAGCGTATCGGCCTTGTCCAACAGGTTCTCGATGACGGCGATCTTGTCAGACACCTTGGCGCCGCCCAAAATGGCCACAAAGGGCCGCCTGGGGTTCTCGAGCGCGCCACCAAGGAACTCGATCTCCTTTTGCAGCAGAAAGCCCGCAGCACTGGGCAGATACTCGGCCACGCCTGCTGTTGAGGCATGTGCGCGATGCACCGTGCCAAAAGCGTCGCTCACGAAGACGTCAGCGAGACGGGCCAGTTGCCTGGCAAAGGCGGGGTCGTTGGCCGTCTCGGCGTCGTGAAAGCGCAGGTTTTCGAGGAGCGCCACCTGGCCAGGCTTCAGGCCCTTGACCGCCGCCTGTACCTCAGGGCCAACGCAGTCATCGAGCTTGAGCACCGGGCGCCCCAGCAGCTCTGCCAGCCGCGCGGCCACAGGCGTCAACCGCAGGCGATCGTCAGGCCCCCCTTTGGGCCGTCCCAGATGCGAGCACAGGATCACCGCTGCGCCATGCTCCAGCAGATAGTTGATGGTGGGCAGAGCGGCGCGAATGCGCATATCCTCGGTGATGTTGAGGCCTTTATCCATCGGCACGTTAAAATCGCAGCGCACCAGCACACGCTTGCCTGCGACATCGAGATCAGTGATCGTCAGCTTGGCCATGATGCGTTGATCCTTTCTCGGGCAGTTCACTCAGGAGCACTTTGGCGCTATTCTAGCATGCGGCCATGGCCGCGCAAAGTCTCAAGGGGTTGACGGCGGCCCTTGCGGCGCTAGAATGCTGCCAAGACCGTGACCGAGGAGGCGACGATGGACCCCACACGAGCGGTGCTGGTGGGTTGTGGCGGCATCAGCAAGGCCTGGCTCGACGCCATTGCGCCGCTGCCAGATGTGCAGATCGTTGGGCTGGTAGACCTGGTGCGCAGCAACGCTGAGGAGCGCGCGGCTCAGTATGGTCTGCAGGGGGCACTGATCGAGACCGATCTCGAGCGCGCGCTGGGTGCGTTGCAGCCAGAAGTGGTGTTCAACTGCACGGTGCCCGGGGCACACCGTTCGGTGGCGCTGGCATCTCTGGCGCACGGCTGCCACGTCCTCGGTGAAAAGCCTTTGGCCGATTCGCTCGACGCCGCCCGCGAGATGGTGTCGGCCGCCGAGCAGGCGGGGCGCATCCTGGCGGTGATCCAGAATCGGCGTTATGCCGAGCCGATCTCGCGCGTCAGGGCTATGGTGCGGACAGGCTCTCTGGGCCCGCTCACCACTGTCAACTCGGACTTTTACCTGGGGGCGCACTTTGGCGGCTTTCGCGACCACATGGAGCATGTGCTGCTGCTCGACATGGCCATCCACTCGTTCGACCAGGCACGGTTCATCACCGGGGCCGATCCGGTCGCGGTCTACTGCCGAGAGTGGAATCCGGCCGGCTCATGGTACGACCACGACGCCTCTGCAGTGGCCATCTTTGAGATGACGGGAGGGCTCGTTTACACCTATCGCGGCTCTTGGTGTAGTGAGGGCATGAACACCAGTTGGGAGTGCGACTGGCGGCTGGTAGGCATCAACGGCAGCCTACTTTGGGATGGGGCCGATGGCATTCATGGCGAGGTCGTGGCCGCGCGCGGAGGTTTCACATCAGAGCTGGCGCCGCTGCTGCCGCCCACAGTGGAGCTGCATGGGCGCCGTGCCGGCCATGCCGGCGTCATCGACGAGTTCTTGCACTGCGTAAGACATGGCGGCACGCCGCAAACAGCCGCCGCCGACAACATCAAGAGCCTGGCGATGGTGTTGGGCGCCATCGAGAGCGCCGGGCTGGGAAAGCGAGTCGAGATCCACATCTAGGCGACAGTGGCGCCGACGGCGCCAAGGAGAGTACCTATGCGCCGCATTGCCTCAAGATTGCTGTTGATGACGCTCCTGGTAACGGTTGCCCTCGGGCCCAGCGGCTGTGTGGCCCTGGGGATTACGCCCACGCCCGAGCCGGTGGTCCTCAAGTTCGCCGTGGCTGAAGATGTCATGCCCATTCAGCGGCTGGTAGACGAGTTCCATGCCCAGTATCCGTGGATTACCGTGCAGTTCTATCAGACCAGCGCTCTGGGCGGTAACAGCGTACAGCAGTGGGTGCGTTCAGGCGACGTCGATGTATTTCGCACCTCGCGCGAGGCCATGGCCTGGATCGATGATGACCTTCTCAAGCCCATCGACGATATGCACCTGGACGATTTCCAGGAGATCCGCGATGACTATTACGGCGGGCTGTGGGAATCGCTCTCTCAAGAGGGTGTGCAGTTTGGGGTGCCAGCCGGCATCGACGTGTACGTGGCTTTTGTGAATACAGATCAAGCCGAGTCTCTGGGGGTGGCTCTGCCGGCTGAGGATTGGGAGCTGTTCGACTTTATCGAGGTCGCCACTGCGATGAACCTGTGGGACCCTGGCCAGATGAGCGACAATGCCCTGTTTGGCTTTGGCACCGACCCTGAGGGCATGGACCCGCTCGTGTTTGTGTACATGCGTGGCGGCGCCATCGTCGATGACATCGAGAACCCACGGCAGGCGCTGCTCGATGACCCCCTCACCATCGAGGCCACCCAAACCTATGCCGATCTGTTTACGCGCTATCAGCTATCGCCAACCCCGCAGGTGGCCGGACGCATCTTTCCACGAGGGGGCATCTACGAGGCGCAGGTCCGCGGGCGCTGCGGCGTCTGGTTCAACTGGTTCAGCCAGCGCGGCGGAGGCACTGGTATGCTCGAGTGGCAGAGTGGCTGGAAGATGTACAACCTGCCCCGCGATCGGGCAGATATGGCCATGGGCAACGTCGAGGGATACTACCTCTCGGCCAAGACTGCCCATCCCGAGGAAGCGCTGATCTGGATCCGCTTTCTGGCAGACCGCTGGGACGCGGCCGGCAACATGCTGCCCCCGCGTCTATCGCATCAGCAGAACGACAGCTACCGCCAGACCCTTGGAGAGGAACTCACAGCCGTGGTCGATGCCTTTCCCAGAAATATCATCTTTTTGCCGGGTGGCTTTACGCCCGAGTTGGAGGCCATCGGCGGCGCCTACTATAGCGCGCTGGGCAAGGTCATCGCCCAGGACGCGGATGCCTACAACGAGCTACAAGAGGCCCAAATGCGGGTCAGCACCATCCTCGAGTAGGGCTTGCCCCCATTACCAGGCGAACACCAGCGTCAGGTCGTTGACATTGGTGTTGGTGGGGCCGGTCAACAGCAGGTCATTGAGCTGCTGGAAAAAGGGATAGGCATCGTTGCTCTGCAGGTGCGCCCAGGCGTCGAGCCCCAGCGCCCGCGCACGTGCCACGGTGTTGCCGTCAGCATAGGCCCCTGAGGCATCTGTCGGACCATCGGTGCCATCGGTAGCCAGACAGGCGACGGCAACATCGGCCCAACCCTCCAGCGCGATGGCGGCGGCCAGGGCCATCTCCTGGTTGCGCCCCCCCTTGCCCTTGCCACGAAGGGTGACGGTGGTCTCGCCACCCGAAATAAGGCAGGCCGGCCGTGCTAACGGGCGCCCCGAGGCGAGCACCTCTTTGGCCATGGCCGCCTGCACCCTAGCCACCTCGCGAGCCTCACCCTCGACATAGGTAGACCACAGCAGGGCGTGATAGCCCAGCTCGTGCGCTCGGCGCTCGGCGGCTCGCGCCGCGATGTCGTTGGATGCCACAACAACGTTTTGTACACGCTCAAAGAGCGGATCGCCAGCCTTGGGCGTATCTGGCAGCTCGCCCGCCAGGCCGCGCTCGATGCGCTCGCGGATGGCCAACGGCGCCGTCTGCCAGATGTCATATCGTTCCAGCAGCCCCCTGGCATCGGCAAAGGTGGCTGTATCTGGTACTGTGGGCCCCGAGGCGATGACGTCGAGCGGATTACCCACCACATCAGAGAGCAGCAACGACACCAGACGCGCCGGCGCCGCCAGGCGCGCCAGGCCGCCCCCCTTGACCTCGTCGAGATGCTTGCGGATGGCGTTGATCTCGTTGATGGTGGCCCCTGCAGCCAGCAGCGCGCCGGTGAGTGCTTGCATGTCGGCCAGCGAGATACCCTCGGCAGGCAGCGTCATCAGCGCCGAGCCCCCGCCTGAGATGAGGCAGATCACCAGATCGTGCTCGCCAGCCTCAGCCAGCATCGCGGCGATATGGCGGGCTCCTGCGACACCCTGTTCATCGGGGATGGGATGCCCCGCCTCGCGTAGCGCCACCCTTTCGGTGGGCTGCAGATGGGCGTATTTGACATTGACCAGCCCGCCGCTGACCTTGTCGCCCAGCACGCGCTCGACGGCACGCGCCATAGGTGCCCCGGCCTTGCCGGCGCCCACCACCCAGATGTTTTCGATCGTGGCCAGGTCATACTGACGGCCGTCTACCAGCAGCAGATCGCCCTGGCGCTCGAGCGTGCGCTCGACGGCCTGACCAGGGTCGACAGCCGCAAGGGCAGCCTCCATGATATCCACCACATCTCGCCGGCGCTGCTCCTCCACGCCGCCGCGCTGCCACAATGCTGCATCGAACTTGACCATGGCTCCTCCTCAAACAGCAGGGCCCCCTGCCGCTCACGCCGCAGAGAGCCCTGACGCTAGCCTCTAGCAGCGACCGTCACGCGGCTGCGTTGCGCGGACGCCTGAACATGCTCTTCCAATCGCCCATCTGCCACACAGCCAGCAGGGGCACCGCAAAGAACAGCGACGAATAGGTGCCCGTCACCATGCCGATCAGCATCACCGTCATAAAGCTGCGGATGGTGGCGCCCCCGAAAAAGATGATCGAGATCATGATAAAGATGGCATTCAGTTGTGTGGCCAGAGAGCGATGCAAGGTCTCGAGCAGGCTGCGATTGACCACCAGCTCGAACGATTCGCCACGGCGGCGCCGCAGGTTCTCGCGAATGCGGTCGAACACGACGATCACATCTTGCACCGAGAACCCCACCACAGTCACCATCGCCGTGAGGAACAACGAGTCGACCTCCCAGCCCACCACCAAGCCCAGCAGGCTGGCCACACCCAGCAAGATGATCACATCATGGAACATCTTGGCGATGGCGCAGACGCCATAGTGAAAAGAGTTGGGCACCTTGCGAAATGCGATGGCCACAAAGAACAGAATCGCCACCGAGGCCGCCACAACCGCCAGCAACGCGGCGCGGGTGGTCTCTTGACCGATTGTAGGACCGACGCTCTCAAAGCGTAGTTCGGTAGCAGGCCCAAACTGGGCCTCGAGCACCTCGATAAGGCCCTGCTTGCTGGCAAGATCGATCGGCTTGGACCGGATGACGACACCGGTGTCCTCGGTGCCCACCATCACCACCGTCGCGTCATCGAGCTCGGCAGCGTACCCGCGAACCACCACGCGCACATCTTCGTCGGTGACCGGCTGATCGAAAACCAGTTCGAGCCGCGACCCGCTGGTGAAGTCAATCCCCAGGTTCAGCGGCGAGCCATAAACGGCTGTCGAATAGAGCATCGCGACGATACTCGCGCCCAGCAGTACGGCCGAGATGATAAAGTACCAGTGGCGCTTTTGGACGAGTTCAAACATATTGCCTCCCCAGTCCTCGCTCTGCTAGACGCCCAGTAGCCACTTTTTTTCGCGCAGGTCCTCACCGCCCACCGCAAAGGTGGCCCGCAAAAAGGTGCGCGTTACCGTCACCGCCGTGAACATGCTCACAAACACACCGATGGCCAGTGTCACCGCAAAGCCCTTAACCACGCTGGCCCCAAAGCTGTTGCCAAAGAACCACAGGATGGCGCAGGTGATCCACGTCGAGATGTTCGAGTCGAGGATCGACGTCCACGCTCGCTGGAACCCCGCTTCGATGGCACGCTCCAGGGTGCGCCCGGCGCGCAGCTCTTCACGCATGCGCTCAAAGATGAGGATGTTGGCATCAACCGCCATGCCCACCGACAACAAAAAGCCCGCTATGCCCGGCAGTGTCAATGTCACCGGGATAAGCTTGTAGAGCGAAAGTGTCACCAACGCATAGATGATCAGCGCCAGATCGGCCAGGAGGCCAGGCAGGCGATAGTAGATCAGCATGAACAGCAAGACGATGCCCAGTCCAATGGCGCCAGCACGGATGCTGCGGTCCACCGACTCTTCGCCCAGGCTGGGACCAACGCCGCGCATGTCTACGATCGAAAGGGGCACCGGCAGAGCGCCATAGCGCAGCTGCAGCACCATCGACTTTGCCTCGGCAGTAGTAAACGATCCGTTGATCTGCCCGCGGCCGTCGGGGATGGCCGTGTGGATCTGCGGGCAAGAGATAACCTCTTTGTCGAGCACAATGGCCAGATACTTGCCCACATTGGCGGCCGTGTGCGCCGCAAAGATGCGCCCGCCATCGGCGTCCAGCTCAAAGGCGATCACCGGCAGGTTGCTCTGATCAAAGGCCACGTCGGCGCTCTTGAGGTTCTGCCCCGTCAAGACGGTAGTGTAGACCGGCGCCTGCGAGTCGGCCCCCTCGGGATCGCCGAGGTTGGTACGGATGCGCGTTCCCGGCTCAACAAAGACGCCTGTGTCCACCCACTCCATCTGCCCGGTCTCTTTGATCATCTCGGCAGCGGCCACGGGATCATCAATCCCCGGTAGTTGCACCAGGATGCGGTCGGTACCTACCGATTGCACCACAGGCTCGGTGACACCCAGGCCATTGACACGGTTCTCAACGATGCCGCGCACTGATGACATCGCATCGGCGCTCACCGGCTGCCCGTCAAGCGGATCAGCCTCCAGCAGCACCTCCATGCCGCCCTGCAGATCGAGGCCCTGATGGACCTTGATCTCCCGGTCGATCTGCAGATTACCGAGCTTGATGTGAATGCCCGGGTTAGAAGGCCAGGACACCCAGGCGGCAAAGGCCGCCACCAGGACGATCAGAACGAGCAAACGGATATCGCGCTGCCGCATAAGCGTCTCCTCATGGCCGGGTCTCCAGCCGATCGATGCCACGTCGAGCCGAGCAAGTATAGACAGCGCCCAGAGCGGTGTCAAAAGCCCGCCGACTGCGCTGCGGGTTCACAGCAGACAGCCACGCTCTGCAGTATAATGGCGTCGTGCGTAGTGGCTGTGGGAGGGACGATGAACACCGATCGCTACGAGCAGGCCAGCGCAGCGCTGGCACAGTTGGGCTTTGCTGAGGACATGGGCGAGATCGAGTTGCTGAGCGAAGGCGCATCGGGCGCCTGGAGTATGCGCGTGTCGTTGCCGCATGGCGCAGCGGTGCTCAAGATCGTCACCGCGGCTGCCGATACAACGCTGCGGCAGCGCGCCCAGCGCGAAGTTGCCTTTTACCGCGAGCTGGCGGCGCATCTACCAGTGCCCACACCCCATCTGCTGGGTGCCCAAGCAGATAGCACCGGCAACGTGCTGCTGTTGATCGAGGCCTATGAGGCCCCTCGAACCTTGCAGGCCCTGAGCGCCACCCAGATGGAGGCTCTGGTAAGCCAGATCGCCACCCTGCACGCCGCCTTCTGGGGCCAGCACGACCTAAGCCGGCGTTATCCCTGGCTGCGGCCCGGCTCGCAGCCAGGCGAGCAGCCTGACCTGGCGCCTGCCACGCAGTTGTGGCAGGCACAGGCAGACACAGCTGCGCTGCGAGAGGTGATCACACCCGCCATCCTCGACGCACTGCCCGCATGGTTTCGGGCGCTGACGCACGCCAATGATCTGATGCAGGCCTGGCCATGCACACTGGTGCATGGGGATTGCCATCTGGGCAATGTGCTCTGGAGCGCTGATGGCCCCATCTGGGGAGACTGGCAAGAGGTAGGCCTGGGGCTGGGGCCTGCAGACATGTCATTCCTGCTACAGCGCGCCTGTGGCCCGCAGGACGACGATGCTTTTGCGCACTGGTCAGAGCGCTATGCCACGCTGCTGGCCGCGGCCGTGGTGCCCAGCGTCGCGCCGGCTGACACCTTGCGCCTGATGGAAGCCTGCGAGCTCCATATGCGGCTGATCGAGTGGCCCCACTACTTTGACTGGCTGCCCCCCGAGGCAGTAGCACACCAGTTGGCACGGGCCAGGCGCCTGGTGGCGCGCTTTGCGGCAGGCTGAGACTGTGTGAGCGGCTCCAAAGCGTTAGCAGCGACGAGCGGATAGGGGCTAGGCCACCGTTATCTCGACGGCAGGGCCTGCCTCTGTCGCCCTCACCGGCATGCCCTGCCACACTGCATAGAGGCCCGCCATGGCGGCCACCAGGGCAAGCAGGGCCAGGCTGATGCTCTCAATGCCCAGAGCAACCCCCAGCATGCCAAGCGCGCCAGGAAGCAGCCCCGTGCCGATGGTGGCAGCTGCGATCTGGAAACCGATGGCGTTGGCCGCGCGTTCGCCCCCCAGGCGTTCCTGTGTGGCCGTCACCAGCATGGCAAAGATGGGGCCGAACATGAACCCAAAGAGCGACACGGCCACCACGCCACTACCAGTGAAGGGGTTCCAGGCCAGCAACACCATGCCCAGCACTGCGCCCACCATGCACACCTGCAGAAGGCGTCGCGCCGAGATGCTCTGGCCGAGAAAACCAAAGAGAATGCGCCCAACAGTGAAACTCAGCCAGTAGAGCGCCACCCAGAGGCTGGCCATCGCCTCGCCGACGCCACGCGCCTCGGCAAAGATGCTCTTGGCCCACTGCCCCGTAGAGCTCTCGATACCGGCAAAAAGCGCAAAGATGGCGATGCCCACCCACACAACGGGCAGCCGCAACGTAGCCCGAGCGCTGGTGTGGCGCACGCCACCAGCGTTGGCAGCGCCCGCAAGCGGCAGCCAACGAGACCGGGTGGTGACAAAGAGCGTGGTCATCACTAAATACAGGGCGGCCACCAGCCAGTAGCCCAGACGCCACGACCCCTGCCGCCCCAACACAAGGTTAATCAACAGCGGCGCCACGGTCGAGCCGATGCCAAAGGCAGCGTGCAGCCAGTTCATCAGGCGGGCGTCAAAGTGGGCGGCGAAATAGATGTTCATGCCACCATCGAGGATGCCAGCGCCAAAGCCTGCCGCCAGCCCCAGTGCCACGATGACGGCCCAGGCCGGCGCCAGCGCATAGCCCGCAAAAGCCAGCGCGCCCAGGGCAGCGCCCCCCGCCAGCAGCCAACCGATCTGATGGCGAGCAAAGAGCCTTCCACTGACGAAGCTCGCCACAAAGTAGCCACAACTGGTGGTAAAGTAGAGCGTTGCTACCGCGTCCAGGTCGAGAGCAAAGGACTCTCGGATGTGCGGCGACCAGACCACGCCAAGCATGGCTGTGGGCATGCCCAGCACCACAAAACTGAGATACGCGATGACGATGACGGTGCGATCGACCTGGCGCGTGAGCATGAGCGGCCTCTCGGGGTGCATGCTGATGGACAGAGGCCATTCTAGCCGATGCCGCCGATAGCCCCAAAGCCGTGAGCTGAGACGGGCGCTAGCCAGGGCTAGCGCCCGTGTCGGGGTTGCGTTCAAGGTCAGCCTAGGCGGTAGACGCGTGCTGCCGTGCCGCAGAACAGAGCCGCCCTCTCGTCAGTGGCGTAGCGAGCCGCCAACCGTTTGAAGGCATTCCACATCACGCCATAGGAGAACGAGGCTTTGTCGACAGGGAAATTGCTCTCGAACATGCAGCGGTGGGGGCCGAACGTGTCGATAACGGGCAGCACATAGGGCGCCAAGGCATCGGCCAACTCTACCGAAGTAGGCGGCGTGGGGCGTCGGTCGAGGCCCAGAGCTGGGTTTGCCTGGCCCAACCCACCTACTTTGACCACGATGTTGGGGCAGCGCGCTGCCGCAGCGATGGCATGGCGCCAGTGATGATAGGCCTCCTCGCGGAAGGTGCCATAGACGCCCAAATGCAGCGGGCCGCCCACATGGTCGAGCACGATGGTGATCTCAGGAAAGGCTCGTGCCAGGTCGATCAGTTCGGCGATCTGTGGGTGGTACAGCCAGGCGTCATACGACAGCCCCCTTGAGGCAAGTTGGCCGAACCCCTCTCGAAAGCGCGCGTCGAGCAGCGTGCCCGGTGGCATGTCTTTGTACCCGCCGATATCGGGCGAGGCGTCCCACGCCACCGCATGGCGTATGCCCCGCAGCCGTGTTGGGCTGGCAGCCCTCAAGGCGTCTAGCACCTCGCCCACGCCGGCGCCCAAGCGTAGATCAGCATAGGCAACGATGCCCTCGGCGATGGCCACCGCGCCGCCGCTCGTCGGTGCCACCTCACGCTCGACAAACTCGAGCTCGCCCACAGGTCGCAGCTCCAGTGGCCCATCAGTGCGGTAGAACGCGGTGCACTCGACAAACACCGTGCTAACGACATTGTGCCCACAGGCCAGGTCGGCCTGCAACTCGGGCAAAAAGTAGCGCTGCCCCTCACGATCCCACAAGTGATGATGCGGATCGCAAATGGGCAGGTCGGGGTCTAAAGGCTCTTCGGTGACGAGGGCCAGCCAGGCATCGTGTGCGTTCATATCGGCCTCCGTAGGCGCAGTGTGCCGCCATTGTAGCTGGCCCGAAGCTCGCACGCCAGGTACAATGGCAGCGATAGTGCTACACAGCACGGAGGCCAGGACATGAAGCTCTATCAGGTCGACGCATTCACCACAATCGCCTTTCGAGGTAACCCCGCGGCCGTGTGCCTGCTCGACGCGCCCCGCCCAGACGCCTGGATGCAGGCCCTGGCTGCCGAGATGAACCTGTCGGAGACTGCCTTCTTGCAGCGAGAAGGCGAGCGGTGGCGGCTACGCTGGTTCACACCAGTCACCGAGGTATCGCTGTGCGGCCATGCCACCTTGGCCAGCGCCCACGCCCTGTGGGCCGAGGGGTATGTGCCAACCGACCAGGTTATCGCCTTTGACACCCTGTCGGGGCAACTGCTGGCGCGCTGGCGCGACGGCTGGATCGAGCTGGACTTTCCGGCACGCCAACTCACACCGGCCGTCGAGGACCCCGGCATGGCCACTGCACTTGGCGTCAAGGCTGTAGGGCTATACGTAGCCCAGCGGCAAAGTGGGCCCCTTTACCTCGTCGAGGTAGACGATGCGGAGATGGTACGGCTGGCCCAGCCCGACAACGCGGCCCTGATGGCGCTGGGCGTTCGTGCTGCCATCCTCACGGCGCTGGCGGGGCCAGCCCCCGACGATGTGCCCGCGCACGACTTTTGCTCGCGGTTCTTTGCACCCGGCATGGGCATCCCTGAAGACCCCGTGACGGGCTCAGCCCACTGTTATCTGGCGCCGTTCTGGGGCGAGCGGCTGGGCAAGTTCGATCTGGTGGGATACCAGGCCTCGGCGAGAGGAGGGGTGGTGCGCTGCGCGTGGCGCGGTGAGCGTGTGCTTCTCAGCGGACAGGCCGTCACCGTGCTGCGTGGCGAGCTGTTGCCCTGAACAGCCAGGCCCAGGTCGACAGCCTCAAGTGAGAGGCGCGACCTGAGCGCCGGTGATGGCCACAAAGTCAGCCACTGGAAGCTCGATGTTGAGACCGCGCTGGCCACCACTCACCACCATGCGCTCGAGCTGCAAGGCCGACGCGTCGAGCAGCACGCGGAAACCCTTGTGGAGTAGCGCCAGCGCCGAGATGCCTCCAACCTGCAGGCCAGTGAGCTGCTCGGCCTCGCGCTGCGTGGCCATGCGCACGCGCTTCTCACCCACCACCTGGGCCAGGCCCTTGAGGTTGAGCTCGCCAGGCCCAGGAATGACGGCCAGCAGCGGCTTGCTGCGCGGTGTTTCAGGCAGGGCCACCAGCGTCTTGAACACCTGCGCGGGAGGCAGCTCTAGCATCGCAGCCACCTCCTCGGCCGAGTGGCGCTCAGCCGGATAGGTATGGGCTATGTAGGTGAGGCCGCGTGCATCAAGCAGGCGGGTGACGTTGTTACGAGGCGGCTGCGCTTTGGCCATTGCCATTCCCCGGCGATGCTTGCGCATCGTCATCAGCCGGCGCATCGAGCACCTCGCGCAGCGTACGAGCCACACGCTCTGGTTCGTAAGGCTTGGCAAGAAAGCGTGCGTCGGCAGAGATCTCGCCTCGCGCCACAAGCGTCGCCTGCTCGATCGCGGTGAGATATATCGCGCGACGCAACCCGTACTGACTGCGTAGGGCGGCCTCGAGTTCTGGGCCCGTCATGTCGGGCAGCGCGACCTCGGTCAGCAAGAGATCAAAGCGCTCGCGCAGTTCTTCACAAAGCGCGAGGGCTTCGGCGCCGCTCTCGGCATCAAAGACCGTGTAGCCCAATCTGGGCCCCAGAATGCGTCTGAGATGCTCGTGCTGCTCTGCATGTGCGTCCACTACGAGCACCAACTCACCGCGCTTGGCACGTGGCAGGCGGGGCGACGCGCTGGCAGACCCGTTGACCATTTGCTGGCTCGTCCGTGGCAGATAGACGCGAAAAGTTGCGCCATGCCCAGGCACGCTGCGCACGTCGATGCCGCCGCCCAGCCCCTGCACCAGGCCATAGACCATCGACAAACCCAGACCGGTGCCCTCACCGTTGGGCTTGGTAGTAAAGAAAGGCTCAAAGAGATGCTGCCGCACCTCGGGGCCTATGCCGACACCCGTGTCGGAAACCTCAAAAAGAGCATAGGAGCCAGGCAGGGGGTCCAGATAGTCGGTGCGCCCCGTCTTGGCAAAGCGCCGCGGCAATGTCTTGAGACTCAACGTGCCGCCCTTGGGCATCGCCTGGCGCGCATTGATGGTCAGATTGATGACCATCTGCTCGACCTGAGCGCGATCGGCGCGCACATAGAGTGGCTCCTTGGACAGGCTCATATTGAGCGTCACCGCCTCGCCCAATACGGGATGCAGCATCAGCGCCAGCTCGCGCAACACATCATTCAGGTCGAACACGCTCAGCTCGAGCTCGTTGTGCCGCGAAAACGCCAGCAACTGACGCGCCAACTCGGCGGCTCTCTGCCCCGCCTCGAACACCTGTGTCAGGTCTTGCCGTAGACGGCTGCTCAATCGTCGGTTGAGCAAAGCCATCTCGGTGTAGCCATTGATGACGGTGAGCAGGTTACGGAACGAGTGCGCCATCCCACCAGCGAGTGTGCCCAGGGCCTCGAGTTTGGCCGCCTCTCGCAGGCGCTCCTGCAAACGCTGGTAAGCCGTAATATCTTCGATGATGGCCAGCGCGCCCACAATGTGACCATGCTGATCTCGCCGCGCCGCCAGACCATAGCGCGCCCTGATGTGCGCAGGGCCGATGGTGGCAGCGCCCGTCTCGCCGACCACATCGAGGCCTTCGCGCAGGCAGTTGGCCAGCTGCGCTGTTATGCTAAGATCGCGGGTGCTGGCGCCATTGAACAGACTATAGCCTTCGACGGCCTCAATGGGCACCTTGAGCATCTCTGTGAGCCTGCGGTTGGCACGCGTGATGGTTCCAGAGCGGTCAATCAACGCGATGCCCACCGGTACGCTGTCATAGATTAGCTCGAGCTGCTTTTCCATCAGATCGGCCTCTTGGGCACGGGTGATGTCCATCGCGACGCCCAGCACGGCCGGCGAGCCATCTTCGAGGGCCAAGGGCACCTGGGTGACCATGTATTGCAGTGCGGCACCACCAGGGTCGGCCATCGTCAGCATATACTGCTCGCACTCTGACCGACCATCGAGGATTCTGCGGTCTGCGGCGTTGATCTGCTCGACGATGTCTTGATCGACACCTCTATCAGCAGCCAGCTCGGCATCGGTTCGCCCGATCAGATCAGCGAGTGAACAGTGACGAGCGGATGCCATACTGCGGTTAGCGACTACATAGCGACCGTCTGCATCGCGCACAAAGACGTTACTCGGCAAAAAGTCAAAGATCTGCTGAAACCAGTTGCGCTGTGCCTGGACCCGCCTCTCCGCTTCGCGTTGCGCGGTGACGTCAAGCCCCACACCCAAGATTGCTGGCTTGTCATCGTACTCAAAGGGGCGCTTGATGACATAATAGTCGCGAAGCTTTCCTTTCGCGTCCAGATGCGCCGCCTGGTAGCTGGCCTGATCGTTACCGCTCAGCACCTCACTATCGGTGCGCTCGATCACATCGAGATGCCAGTCGGGGTGAGGTTCAAGAGCCGCCAGCTCCGCGTCGGTGCGGCCCAGCAGCGCCTGTAGAGAGACTCGGGCAAACTCGGCCGTGCTCTGATTGGCGATGACATAGCGTCCCGCGTGATCTTTGACAAAAACCTGGGCAGGCAGCAGATCAATGACGGCCTGTAGCTGGCGTTCGCGCCGGATGGTCTCCTGTTCCGCACGCCGCAACGCGGAGACATTCTGAGATACCCCCAGCACCACCCGACGTCCATCGGGCCATGTGAACTCTGTTTTCGTAGACAGATAGTCAGCAGCACTCCCCGTCGTTTGATCAGCCAACAGATCGAACTGTGCGCGCTCCTGCTCGTCCACAGTGATCGTGGCATCACTCTGGCTCATGACAGACGGCGTGCTATAGGTGCGCCCCAGAGATACACGCAGCTCGGCATCGGTTTTGCCAAGCACCTGATCTACAGTGCTGCCATAGGCGCGGGCCATCGCCCGGTTAACGAGCAAATAGCGGCCCTTTTCGTCACGCACAGAGACATTGGCAGGCATCAAGTCGAGGATCGCCTGAAAGAGCTTGCGCTGCTCCTCGGCGCGTATCGCCGTCATACGGTTAACGGTAATATCGCGAAATGCCCAGATACGTCCCAACTCGCGGCCATCGCCCTCACGACGCACCGGCAGAGTGTGCAACACCAGCCAGCGACCGTCGGCTAGCTCCCACCACGTCAGGCTCTCGGCCAACGAATCGGCGAACATGGCGGCAACATGCCCCTCAAATGCGACCGGGTCGACGAATTGAGCGGCGAGGCAGCGATGGACATACTCCCAGGTGAGATCCCGTCCCTCGACGACAGGGATGTTGAAGAGATCGCGCAAACGACCGTTCAGGGCCAGCACTTCGTGGCCGAGGCCGGTGACGAGCACACCTTCGATGGTAGAATCGAGCTGGGCGCTGAGCACGGCGGTATCACGGGCCCAGGCCTCATGTTCAGACTGCGCCTGCCCACGGATATACTGCAACTCGGCCGCCTGCTCTTTGACACGCCGAGCCAGCCGCTGCCGCTCGGCGTGTCTCGCCGAAGCGTCCTGCAGCAGCAGGAGCATGCCACACAGGCAATCGTTCTCGAACTGTGGCTGCAGGTTGATGTGCAGCCATCTCGCCGGCGCGCCATCGACGATGACACCGAGCTCGACCTCGCCTTGCGCATCACCACCGACCATCTTCCAGAGTTTCTGGATCTCGGCAGAAGTGTAGGGCGTCTCATCGGGATGAAGCACGACGTCGACATGGTGCTCTAGATCTCTGGCCGAGAGTTGGTCGATCGGTATGCCCAATAAACGATAGGCAAGCGCGTTAGCCCAGAGCGGCTGGCCAGTGGCGTCAACGGCGATTACTCCCAGGGGCAGCCCCTCGACAAGTCGGCTGGGCAAGGCCCAAGAAGGCAGCGTGGATGCAGCTTTGCCATCGGAGGACGACAGACGTACCAGCATGGCCTCGAGGTTGCCTTGATCGTCGCAGAGGACCTCGGTCGACAAGCACACATGCGATGGTCCCTCTGCAGGCTGGGCGAGCTCGAGCCAGAGACTCTGCCCGGCCGCTCGAAGCGTCTCACCGATGAGGTCATCCGCTTGCACCAGGGGCGCTGGGCCAACGACAGCCTGCAGCCATTCGTCCAGCGGATGGCCAACATGGCCACAGGCGCGTTCGCCCAATAGCTGCTTCACCACAGGGCTCTGACCAACCAATTGGCCTTGTGGTGAGACCACAAGCACCGCCTCTGTAGTTAGGCTCAAGAGTCGCTGTAACAGGAGGTTGTCCACAAGGCTCAAGACAGAGGTACCCCGACAAGGCGCCATCATCGCTGGTGCTCCGCACCCGGCTGCGCAAATCCACGTATCATCATTCCCACATCCTGGTATGGGCAGTGGCCTCAGAGCCCCCCAGCTCTTGCCCAATGGCACGGGCCACGCCCTTCGTTATGTAAGGCATTATACCATAATCTGAGGATAGATCACCGCTGCTTTACGCTCAAAGTTCAGGGATAGCGCCAAAGGGGCGGCTCAAACGGCAGCCGCCCCTACTCTGCGGTACTCAGGCGTAACTGGGCGACTCGCCCATGTACTTTTTGATGAGGTCGCGCAACTCGGGGAGATTCACAAAGCGGCTGTAACCATGAATGACGCCGAGCACTTTGTTGGGGTCGCTCTTGGCGTGAAAGCTCACCGTGCCACCACCAGACGTGGTTGCACGGGCATAGGCCTTGCCCGCTTCGGCCCAGGCAAAGCTAAAGTCCTGGCTCTTGGGGAAATAGCCGGTCGCCGACATGCCCGTCTCGTCAACTCTGATGACGGGATTGCTCAAACAGTCGATCACCTGGCGGACAAGAACGACGATCAATGCCAGGCCCACGATGGAAAAGACCGCGTCCATAAAGCCAGTGACGGCGCCGCCAAACACCAGATAGGCGCAAAACGCAACACCCAACAGACACAGCACCCCAACCAAGATGAGCTTGCCCGGCTCCTTGCCCTGCCGGAACTCGGCCATTTCTCCTCCTGTTATGCAATCCACTTCACGCAATTCTAGCTAACGCCACGCCAGGCTGTCAAGCCAACGTCAGCCGGCTGATGTCAGAGATCAGGCCTGATAAGGTGGCAACCGCAGAACCATGATGCGACTGTTGAATGTGTGCGGCGGGCGGCCCTGACGCAAGGCCGCCCGCGCCTCAATCAGCACCTCGGGTGGAGCGTCTCCCTGCGCCCAGGCCGGTAGCGGGTCGCCCTCTTGTGGCGGCCTCACTGCCTCAAACCCGAGGCGCGCGTAGGTGGTGTAGGGCAGCGTTCCCGCCCACACACAGTAGTTAAAGAGCCCGGACGGCGCCCCCGGCCCGATGATGCCCGCATAGCCGCGGGTGCGTGCCCAGCGGATCGACTCTTGCAGCAGCGCCGTGCCGATGCCTCGCGAAAAGTAGCGCTGGTCGGTGCCATCAAAGATGGTGTGCGCTCGATCGTGGGTGGCTAACTCGGCGGCATAGGTGTCTACGGTGCGCCCGACGTGAAAGCAGGCATGGCACCAGGCCACACCCTCAAAGCCCGAGTCCATGACATAGTTGAGGCGCCCATCAGGCAGGCGGTCGAGCGTGGTAGGCAGCTCGATGCGATAGGTGTGCAGAACGCCCACACAGCGCTCGCCCTCCCAGGCCGCAATGCCGACGGTCCCTTGGGTGGCAAAGAGGTTGTTAAGCACCTCGGCGTCATCTCCCCAGCAACGCCAGGGGATGCCATTGATCTCGGCAAGGGTGGCCGGCCGAATGTCGATACGGGTGCCGTCAGGAGCAGTCGGTTCTACCATAGGTTGCCTCCACGTTGCGGTACGCTTCGAGATCACAGCGTGCGAGCGACTGCCAACCGATGTAGCCTTACTGTACCGTGAGTGTTTCTGCCGGTCAAGGCCCAAACGTGAGGCCCAGCCATTGCTGGCTGGGCCTCGAGGCAAGGAGAAGTGTGAGTTGGAAAGGAGATACGATGTACCCGTCTGGGGCCTTGGCGGGTCCCCGTCCGCTAGAGCCCCTATGTGGTTGTCACGTCGGTGCCGTCCATCACCGACACAACTATACTATCAAATTTGCTCAAGTTTGTCAAGTATTCTTGCGTCACATCGTAGAGATTGGTGACGACAGCATCAGCCCTGCCGACGCGAGGCTTCCCAGGCCATCTGAGTCAGCTCGTAGCGACGCCCCTCAAAAGCGATCGGTGCGCCCTGCTCGTCATTGCTGAGCGAGGTCATTTCGCGGGCCACCAGCGCAAAGCCCAGGCGCTCGAGCAGGCGGCAAGAGGCGGTGTTGGCAGTGGCGGTGCCTGCGATAACCTTGGCTGCGTTCAGGGCAACAAAGGCGTGCTCGATGGCGGCGCGGCAGGCTTCGCTGCCATAGCCCTGGCCACGATAGAGTGGATCCAGGCTATAGCCCAGATGGCAAATGATGCCGTCATCAGTCTCATTCACGTCCAACGCCACATAGCCGATCAGCCTCGCGCTTGCGCGCAAACACACAGCGAGGTAGTCGTCGCCTTCGGCAAACCAGCGCGCTATACCCTGCAGCGACTCATCATCGGTGGGCCAGGCATGGTCATAGCGGGCCACTTCAGTGGCCTTGTGCCGTATCACCAGGCCCTGCAGTGCACGCCAGTCGTTCTCGCCAAAGTTGCGAATCTGTAGCCGCTGTGTCTCCAGGGATCGCATTGCCACCTCCAGATACACCTGATTGCTGTCAGAGTATGCCAGTGCGCCACAAAACAGCAACAGGCGCTATAGCTGAACGCTATAGCGCCTGTGAGCTCTATCTCGTAGGACGACCGTCGCCCACAGTCCAGTGTTTAGTCGGGCAGCACCAGCTCCTGGCCAACGCGGATCAGGTCTGGATTGTTGCCGATGACATCTTTGTTGAGCTCATAGAGCTCGCGCCAGCGGCTCATGTCGCCCAGTACATCACGCGCGATCTTGCTGAGCGAGTCGCCAGGCTTGACGGTGTACTTTTCCGGCTCGTACGTGCTCAACTGCTCCTTGGCCGCAGCCAGCTCAGCCTCGGCCTCGGCGACCTTTTTGCGCGCCTCTTCGGCAGCAGCCGCCTCTTTCATCTCAGCCACCTTGGCGGCGGCCTCAGCCTTCTGGGCTGCAACCGCGGCCTGGACCTTGGCAGCCTCTGCGGCGGCAGCAGCCTTGAGCTCCTCAGCCGGAGCTTTGATCTCGGAGACAGCCTCTCTGGCCTGCTCCTTGGCCTTCTCGGTAGCACTTGCAGCCTGCGCCTCGCGCTGACGCGCTTCGGCGTCCATGCGGCGCGCTTCGGCCTGCGCATCCTCGGCTGCCTTTTTGCGGGCGGCCTCAGCACGAGCACGTGCAGCCCTGGCCTCGGCCTCGGCCTTTTGGGCCTCGGCCTTGGCGGCGGCCTCTTCCTGCTCTTTCTTGCGGCGGCCGCGGTTAAGCAGCCCGCTGATCAGTCCCTCACGTTTGACCATGACACTTCTCCTCATTCGGCCAAGGTTACTGTACGTCGCCGGGCCCTGCGGCGGTGCCAGCAGCGTCAAACTGCTGGCCGCCAAACTGGTCGCCCAGCATTCGGAAAGCCTCAGCGACGCCCTGGCTGGCCACGTCCACATCGATTCCCGCCTGCTCGGCGAACTGCGTGGTCGCTCCGAAAGCCTTTAGCTGCTCGGGACCGAGTTGACCACGGCCACCGAGCCCTTTGAGCAGATCGCTCAAATCAGGCGCCTCTGCGAGACCGACCGTCGCCGTCTCTTCTGCTTGCTGCGACACGCCCTCGCGCTCAGCCGCGCGCTTCTGCAGCGCCTGCAGCAATAGCGCCATGGCAAAGCTCACGATCATGGCCGCTACAGCCGGTGAAACGCCGAGCTTCTCGGCCAGCGCATTGGCGATACCACCCTGGGCACCGCCGGCAGGCAAACTAGGCGCCGCTTGTTGCGTTTGTGCGCCACCTCCTAGCAGGCCACCCAGTAGCCCGCCGAGGCCACCACCGCCCGTTAAGGCGCCCAGCAGCCCCATGCCGCCAGCCGAAGGGGCCGGTGTCTGGCTCTGCGCGACGCCACCACCCATTAAGGCGCCCAGCAGCCCCATACCGCCAGCCGAAGGCGCCGGCGTCTGGCTCTGCGCGCCGCCACCACCCAGCAAGGCCCCCAACAGGCCCATACCACCACCTGATGGTGCCGCTGCCTGGCTCGGCATGCCGCCAGACTGGTCGATGGCGCCCCCGCCAAGACTCCCGAGAATGCCGCTAAGGGCACCCAGGCCGGCAGCCTCATCGTCTTCGTCGGCATCGCCAGCGATCAAACCCTGTAGCAGTTCGTCCATATGCGAAATGTCCCCCCCAGAAGCAACGATCAGATTTTGGGCAGTGCCGTAGCGACCAGCAACACAACGCAGCCGGCCAGCGGCACCAACGCGAACAGGATGTTGTTGTTGATGAACGGAATGGTAAAGAGTATCGACAGCAATGACAGGATGGCGAGCGCCAGGGCGACAAACCAGGCGATCTTGGTGGGTGCTCCGAACTTCATAACCTTGCCTCCTTGCATGGGTGAATCATCTAGAGCGCCCATCGCGCTCCTGTAAAGATGATGCGTCCAGAACTAAAAGTTGTCAAACCCAACGGCAATTCGTTCGCAGCAGCAAAACGCACCTTCACTTTTAGGTTACAGTTCGCCAGGGGTTGACAACCTGCCATGCCATGCCTAGGCTACCAGGCACGCGATATTGCAGCTCATGCCCTCACACGAAAGGCAGCACCTCGTGCAGCACAACCAGAGTCAATCGCCAACCACCCCACAGTGGGGAGCCCGCCGCTGGCTGTGGCCCTGCATTGCCGCGATGGGTGTGGCTGGCGCCATGGCGCTGGGCTGGTGGCGCACCAGTTACGGGCCTGCCGTGGGACCTGACGGCGTCATGTACCTCGAAACCGCCGAGAGCTTGCTCGCTGGGCGGGGTCTTTGGGCCGACGGGGTGCCGATGACGCACTATGGGCCAGGCTATCCGCTGTTGCTCGCCATTGCCGCGCTCGTGCAGGGCGAGGGAGTGTTCGAGAGTAGCCGCTGGCTGCACACCTCGCTGCTGGGGCTGAATGCGCTGCTGTTGGGCCAGGCGGTGCGCGCCTCCACTGGCCGCAGCGTGCTGGCCGGCGTTCTGGCGATGTTGCTGCTGCTAACCTGTGAGCCTGCGGTGCGCGCGCATCACACCATTGCCTCAGAGGCTCTCTTTGTAGCGCTGATGCTGGCCGGCCTGCTGCTGTTATCGCGCTCGCTCCGCTCGGGGGGGCATTGGTCGCTGCTGTTCGGGGCTGCGTCGCTGGGCCTGGCTATGGCCACACGCTATGCAGGTGTGGCGTTATTGGCGCCGCTGTTGCTCACGCTGCTCGCTCACCCCAGTACACGCCAGCGCCCGCTGCTGGCACTGCCTGCCCTGGTGCTCACCTGCTCGCCCCTGGGCCTGTGGCTGGCCAGGAATGCGCTGATTGGTGGCACGGCCACCAACCGAGCCCTGTTCTACCACCCGCCTAACAGCGGCTATCTGACCGACTTTGCCCGCGCACTACACGGTCTGCTGCTGTCGGTCGAGGTGCCAGGCTGGCTCGAAGCGCTGGGACTCGTGCTCGTCACTGGCCTCATCGCGGGCGCCCTGGCGATGCTGCACCGCAGACGCCCTCTCATCGCGGTAGCCCGAAAACAGCCCCTGGCGCTGCTGTGGTTGGCATTCGCTCTGGCCTATACCATCGTGCTGGCCGCCACGCGCACGTTTGTTGACGCCCAGACGCCAGCCGATTCCCGCATTCTGCTGCCACTCTGGATGGCGCTGGTTGTCATCATCATCTCGCTTGCCTACGCAGTGTCGCAGGCCACAGGCAAGCGCGCCTTCTGGTGGGCCCTGGTGCTAGTCTCTGTGGTCGCGATTGGCATCAACGGCACCTATACCTGGGAGCGCTCACGAAGCTGGCACCGCAATGGCTCGCGCTACAGTGGCAAGACATGGCGCCGATCACCAACCATCGCGGCGGTGAGCTGCTTGCCCACAGGCACTATCGTCTACTCTAACGGGTACGATGTGATCCGCTTCTTGACCAACCATGAGGCCCTGACCGTGCCGCGGCACACCAACCCGAACTCGCTGCAGCCTTACCCCGATTATGCCGACAAACTCGAAGCTATGTGCCAGGCCGCGGCAACAGGCCGAGGCGTGGTGGTTTATCTCAGAGAGGTCACCTGGCGTGACTATATGCCCGACCGTGAGGCCATCGTCGACGCCTGCGAGCTAAGTGTGCTGCAGGAGCTGGATGACGGCATCATCTACGGCAGCGCCGACGCGAGATTGGATCAGACGCTGCGCTAGCGCGGTACGATGGCCGGCGCTGTCGACGGGCCCTCCTGGAGCAACTGCCGAGATCGACAGAGTAGGTCTGGCTATGGCCCGAATCTTTGGGACCAGTGCCTGAACGCGCACAAAAACCTTGACAACACCCCCTGTTATCTGCTATGCTAGCCGTTGTCTGATATTCACAGGAGGTCTACCCAGTGCATCTCGAGCGTCTCGTTGCCCACCTGAGCATTTGCGGCGTTTTTGCCGCAGTTGAGCGTGGGCGAGGTGCGCCTGAACGCTGAGTAACTCGCGTATTCGCGAGGCTCGGCCCGGGGCGCCAGACAAGTCCCGCGGCCGAGCCTTTTCGTTTCTTGCGACGGCCGTGGGAACCCTGCCCCGGCCGTCGTTTTTGCTGGCTGTGCAGGCGACCTGCCCGCCCAACATAACCCTATCATACCCTATCCGTTCGAGACACAAGGAGAAACAGCGTGAACCTCACATCGCAGACCGCTCGACGACACGGCCTCGTGTCACCAGACCCAGAGGCCCCTGGCTAGCACCATCGACAACCATCTTTTTGTGCATGAGGTCAACACCGTGAACAGTGCAAACCGAACGAATCTGCGCGCCTACGGCGAGCTGTTGGCGCGTTACGTCAAGCCTTACTCGCGCCAGGCGCTGGCGCTGAGTGTCATCTTGCTGGGCGGCATCGGCCTTTCTCTGCTGAGTCCGCAGATCGTAAGGCGCTTTATCGATCTGGCACAGGCACAGGCCGATCTACGCCTGCTGCTCTATGCAGCCCTCGCCTATCTGGCCATCGGGCTAACGGTGCGCGGCATGGATGTAGCCGTGGCTTATCTCGGCACTAACCTGGGCTATGCCACTACCAACCGTCTCCGTGAGGATCTGGCACGGCATTTGCTGGGGCTCGACATGGAGTTCCAGAACAGCCATACCTCAGGCGAGCTGATCGAGCGCATCGATGGTGACGTCACCTCGCTGACCAACTTTTTCAGCCAGTTTGCCGTGCGGTTGGTGGGTGCCTTTTTGCTGATGGCGGGCGTGGTGCTGGTGATGTTCATCACAGACTGGCGCGTGGGGCTGGTCATGGGCCTGTTTGCCTTTGGATCGCTAGGGCTCATGGTGTATCTCAGCCGTTACGCAGTGCACGAATCTGAAGAAGAGCGCCAGGCCAACGCCGAGCTGTTCGGCTTTGTCGAAGAGCGACTGGCCGGCCTTGACGAGATCCGTGCTAACGGCGCCGGCCCCTACACGATGCGGCGGCTATACGAGATCGGGCGCTCGTGGTACGAACGCACCACGCGTGCCTGGAAGCGGCGCGGCTCTCTGTGGGTGTTCATGATGGGCTTCTGGGGCATGGCCAGCGTGCTCTCACTGGGTCTCGGCATTCTGTTCTACCGCCAGGGCGTCTTTACCATCGGCACGGTCTTTATGCTCCAGCAGTACAGCATGATGCTCGGCGATCCCATTGAGCGCATTTCGCACCAAATCCAGGACCTGCAAAAAGCCCTCGCGGCCATCGACCGGGTGCGCAGCCTGTTTGCACTGCAGCCCAGCATCAGCAACGGACATGGCGAGCACCTGCCTGAGGGCGCGCTGCAGGTGCAGTTCGACGATGTCGTCTTTCACTATGATGACGGCGACCCTGACGAGCCCGTGCTGCACCACGTCTCGTTTCAGCTCGAGCCAGGCGTGACGCTGGGCCTCTTGGGGCGTACGGGCAGCGGCAAGACGACGCTCACACGGCTGCTATTCAGGCTGTGGGATCCCAAGGCGGGCGCGGTGCGCCTGGCAGGGCAAGCGTTACCTCGAGTCTCTTTGGACAACCTGCGCCAGCGTGTGGGCATGGTGACGCAAGAGGTGCAGTTGTTTGAGGCTAGCTTGCGCGACAACCTGACCTTTTTTGACGAAACGATCCCCGACGAGCGGGTGATCGCTGTCATCCGCGAACTCGGCATGGGCGCGTGGTTCGATGGCCTCGAAAAGGGGCTAGACACAATGCTGCCTCCGGGCGGTGGCGGCCTATCGGCAGGCGAGCAGCAACTGCTGGCCTTTGGGCGAGTGTTTCTGCAGGACCCGGGCCTTGTGGTGCTCGACGAACCCTCGTCGCGCCTCGACCCGGCCACCGAGCAGCGCCTTGAGCACGCCATGGACCGCCTGCTGCAAGGCCGAACGGGCATCATCATTGCCCACCGCCTGGCCACTGTGCAGCGCGTCGATGAGATCATGATCATGGACCAGGGCGTCATCCAAGAGCACGGCCGTCGCGCCGACCTGGTGGCTGATCGTGATTCGCGTTTTCACCAACTGCTGACCGCAGGCCTTGAAGAGGCCTTTGCATAATGGAGAGTCTGACCATGCACACAGAAGTGGCCCCGCGAGTGCCGTGGCTACGGTACACGTGGCGGCTGATCACCTATCGACCGTGGCTCTTTGTGGCCAACCTGCTGGCCTGGGGCGCCTTTCACGGCATCCCGGTGCTCACGGGCCTGGCCGTACGTGAGATCTTTGATGCCCTTGAAGGCGCCTCGCGCTGGGGATGGAGCCCCTGGGCCTTTGTGGTGGCCCTGTTTGTGGCCGAGATGAGCCGTCTGGGCGCATTCCGCCTTGGTTTTGGCATCTTTATCGACCAGTGGTACATCCTCGAATCGCTGGTGCGCCGCAATGTGATGGACCACCTGATCAACGCCGCTGGCGCGCGGCTCTTGCCCGATTCATCGGGGGCCGCGGTGACGACGCTGCGCGATGATATCCACGACGTGGGCGACTGGGTCGAGGGGCTCACCGACCTGGGCGGCCTGGTGGTGTTCGTCAGCGCATCGTTGGCCGTGATGTTCAGCATCAACTGGCTGATCACCGTCGTGATCTTGCTGCCGGTGCTAGGCTCGGCGGTGTTGGGCATCACCATGGCACAACGCATCCGCAAGTATCGCCGCGCCAACCGTGCCGCCACGTCGCGGGTGACGGGATTCATCGGCGAGGTTTTCGGGGCGGCGCAGGCGGTCAAGGTGGCCTGCGCAGAGGAAAACACCATCGGCTACTTTCGCAAGCTCAACGACACGCGCCGCAAGGCGGCCGTGCAAGATACGCTAGCAAGCGAGCTGTTCAACTCGGCCACGCATCTACTGATCGAGCTGAGCATCACCGTGGTGCTGCTGTTGGGTGCACAGTCGATGCGCGCGGGAGACTTTAGTGTGGGCGACTTTTCGCTGTTCGTGAGCTACATCTGGCCATTGGGTTTTTACATGCGCTACGTGGGCAACATCATGGCTCGGCAAAAGCGCGTGTCGGTCTCGTTCGACCGCCTCACAAAGCTCATGGTTGATGCTCCTGAGAACCAGCTTGTGGCTCACGAACCGGTCTATCTCAAAGAGCCACTGCCTACGCTGCCACAGCTGCGGCGCGTGCCTGCAGACCGGCTGCAAAGCCTTGCTGTGCTGGGGCTCACGTACGTGCACCCCAGCACCGGGCGTGGCATCCACGAGATCGACCTGTCGCTGGAGCGCGGCGAGCTCGTGGTGGTCACGGGGCGCATCGGCGCGGGCAAGACCACGCTGCTGCGCACCTTGCTTGGCCTGGTGCCCGCTCAAGAGGGCGTCATACTGTGGAATGGCAAACCCATAGGCGACCCGGCTACCTGGTTCCGGCCGCCACGCGCCGCCTATACGCCTCAGGTGCCGCGTCTCTTTAGCGAGACGCTGCGCGAGAACGTGCTGGCCGGCTTGCCCGAGATAGATGGCAAGCTCGAGCTGGCACTCGACCGCGCCGTGATGGACTATGATCTGCACGAACTCGACCGCGGGCTGGACACACAGGTGGGGCCGCGCGGCGTCAAGCTCTCAGGCGGGCAAATGCAGCGCACAGCGGCCGCACGCATGTTCGTGCGCGAGCCGGAGCTCTACGTCTTTGACGACCTTTCGAGCGCACTCGACGTCGAGACCGAGGCCAAGCTCTGGCAGCGCATCGATCGCCTGGCCGGGGCCACGTGCCTGGTGGTCAGCCACCGGCGCTCTGTGCTCCGCAGGGCAGATCGCATCATCGTCCTCAAAGATGGGCGCGTGGCAGCACGCGGCAGGCTGAGCGAGCTACTGCACACCTCGGCAGAGATGCAGGCGCTGTGGCACGGCCAGGACGAAGGCGATGGGCATGTGAGCGACGTGGCGCTGTCAGACACCGCTCCAATGGCTCGCACGGCCTAGTGAGAGAGGTCAGAACAGGCCGCAATGGCTGGCGATCTGGTGCATGACAGAGGGCGCGCGTGGCGCGCCCTCTGTTGGTTTACTGCCATCACTGCGGTGCTCGAACCCTGGGCCGATGTGAGGCCAGGTTGAGCGCACTGCCGGCCACGTATCGGGCTGTCAGCAACAGCCACAGACATCGGCTGACGGCGGCAAACGGCTACCAGTAGAGCATCGCCGTCGCCAGGTAGAGCAGTACATAGGGCACAAAGACAGGCCAGCGCGGGGGGCTGCGCCAACCGATGCGCAGGATGTACTCGACCGTCTAGCCCACCGCAGACCACAGGAGACAGATGAACCCACCTGCCCACAAAGGCCAGGGTAGCCTCCAGCGCCATAGCAGCACGCTCAGGCAGGCCGCCGGGACGCCCAGCGCCGCACGGCAAAGTGCACCAGCAGCACCGTGTGGAACAGCACAGCAGCGACGGCAGCCAGTGTAACGGCTCTGCTCTAGGGCATCGGGGCACTCGCCTCGCCAGAACGTCCCGGGCGCCGTCTACTTGTCCGGGCGCGCGCTGTTGCCACGGCCGCGCGGCGGCTCGGGCTTGGGTGCCTTCTCTAACTCGATGCCATGCTTGAGCGCAGCATCACCCTCGACATGGGCCCCCATACGGCGCCAGAGCGTGCCCCCATTGTCGCGAAGCGTGTCGTGCTCGGCATCGTATTCCAGCCGCACGGTGGCATAGTCATCAAGCACAAAAGCCGGCTTGGCCAGGCACTTGACGGGCGCCCTGGCCACCAACCTGCCCTGATCATCCATCGTTAGCCAGCCCTTGACGAGACAGGCATAGGGGCCGTCATCATCAGCCGAACACATACTGGCTGCGTCGTCGCGCAGGTTGAAGCGATAGCGGCCCTTGGGCCCTGCTGAGATGCTCAACCGCATGCGGCTACCATCGTGGTCGTCATTGTCGCGTTCGCCATCGCCATCGGTATCGCCGTCAACAGCCTGCCAGGCGCCCACAAAGGCTGCCGCCTTGGGCGCCGCCACGACCTCGCTCGCCAGGGCAAGTGCCAGCGCCAATGTCAGTAGAGCCACCCACCATCGTTTCATCTTGACCTCACCTAGCGCCCCCAGCGCCATACCATCACCCTCATTATAGCGCAATCGCCATGGCAGCGTCACCCAATTTGGCTACAGCACCTGCTGCGAGCATTAGCCTGGGCTCAGAGCGCTACAGCAGGTTACTCGGCGCCAGGCTCCAGACCACACCAGCTCAGGCACACTAACTCGCTGCCATCGGGCTCAACCACCGCAACATCGGCATTGCCGAATGGGTGCGCCAGGGCCCAACGATAGCGCACATTGCTCAGCATCATGGGCAGCAGGGCGAGGTAGAGCCCGCCGTGCCCCACCAGCGCCACCTGCGAGTCACTGTCACGGTGCGCGTCCACCAGGTCATTGACAAAGGGCTCAAAGCGGCGGCGCATATCATTCATGCTCTCGCCCTCTGGCACGCGCTGGTTCCACTGCTTCTGAATGGTCCAGGCCATGAACAGTGTTCGGTTGGCCTCCCAACCCACCGGGTCTTTGGTGCCCTCATAGATGCCCATGTCGTACTCGCGCAACGCATCGGTTACCTCGACGGGCGCATTGAGCGCCGCCGAGAGAATCTCTGCCGTTTGCCGGGCGCGCAGCAAAGGGCTGCTGTAGATCTGCGTAATACCTGCGTCGTGCAGACGGACTGCCAGGCTCTCGGCCTGTTCTCTTCCCGCCGCCGTCAGGGCAGCGCCAGGCGGCCGATTGCTGAAAAGCCCGGTGGTATTGGCCTCGCTCTCGCCGTGCCTTACAAAGTAGAGTCGCATGCCGTGCTCCTGATGTTGATGATGCTAACGTGTGGATCATAGCACGCCTGGCGGCCCAGGCAATTTACGCATACTGCCCCTCGTGGCAGAGACAGATGGCCACAAATACGCTACAATAGCCGTGTTGGGCTGTATGCATTCCCGGGAAGTCAATATGAAACTGTGGGGTTCTGTTCGCCAAGGTGCTGCCAAGGTGGCCTTTGAGGCCGACAAGATGGTAAAGGTCCGCAAACAAGAACAGGCCATTGCGGATGTGGAAAAGCAGGTGCGTGAGCAATACACAAGCCTGGGCGAGGGCGTGCTCAAGCTGTATCGCGAGAGCATGATCGACCATCCCACCATCGCCGCTGCCCACGAGCAGATGTCTGCCCTGGAGCAGCAGATCGACCAGCTACAGCGCGAGCTCGAGCAGATCAAGGCCGAGGAGTATGTGCCCGAGACGCCAGGGGCCGCCCCCTCAGTGACCGAATCCTCGGGCCAGCCAGCTACACCACCGCCCCCAGTTGCGTCAGTGGCGCCCGCAGCGCCGGTGCAGTCTGTGCCCCCGAGCGCACCGGCGCCGTTAGCACCCGTGGCCCAAAGCGCGCCTGAGCCAGCAGCCGCTGCAGAAGTGCGCCACTGCACCAACTGCGGGGCCACTCTACCCGACAAGGGCGCGTTTTGCCCCGAATGCGGCCAGCCGACCACGCCAGCTGAGTGATCATCTCATCGCCAGGCGAGGGTAACGCGCAAGTTGCCTTCGCCTGGCGATGCCCTTGTCTTGGAGCGCCGCGGATCTCACACCTGCCCCGGGGAGAAAGGCCATGCAGCGCGAGACGCGTCGATACGGCGACTTTGAGTTCAACCTTCGCGAGCTCGCTGGCTCAATGGGCGACTTTGGTACGCTCTTTCCTCTGGCCATCGGTCTGATCGCCATTAACCGCATGGACCCGGTCGGCCTGTTCGTCATGTTGGGGCTCACCAACATCATCACGGGGCTCGTCTACCGCTTGCCGATGCCAGTGGAGCCCAAGAAGGTCGTCTCTGTGGCGGCCATCGGCCAGGGCTGGTCTGCCTCGATGGTGACGGCTTCGGGGTTGGGCCTGGGCCTGATCTGGTTCGCGTTGGCGGCCACGGGCGCGGTGCGCAAGCTCGTGCAGATCACGCCCAACGGCGTGATCCGTGGCATCCAGTTGGCCCTCGGCATCACCCTGGCGGCACAGGCCGTGGAACTGAGCCTGCCCGAGTTCTGGTGGGCGCTCATCGCCATCGCCATCATCCTGCTGTTGCGCGAGAGCCGCTATGCACCAGCGGCTCTGGTCATCATGGGGCTGGGTGTGGCCGTGATGGGGGTGCGTGGCGACCTGTTGCCACACCTGCACCTGCGCGTCAGCCTACCCAGATTCACCCTGCCCACACCGGCCGATGTATGGCAGAGTATGGTGCTGGCGGGTTTTGCACAGGTGCCGTTGACCATCACCAACGCCTGCCTGGCCACCGCCGCTATGATCCGTGACCTGTTCCCTGACAAGGCGGTGAGCGAAGAGCGCTTGCTGGTGAATATGGGCGCCATGAATGTGGCAGCTTCGTTCTTTGGGGGCATGCCCATGTGCCATGGCTCGGGAGGGCTGGCCGGTCAGTACTATTTTGGGGCGCGCACGGGCGGTACAAACATCCTCGAGGGGCTGATCGAGCTTGGTCTGGGCATCTTTCTAGGGCACTCACTGTTGGGCATTCTGAGCGCGTTTCCCATGGCGCTGGTGGGCGGCATGATGTTCATGGTGGGCATTCAGATGGCGTTACCAGCAGCACGGCTCAAGGGTTGGTCGCTGGCGCTGGCGGGGCTGACGGCGAGCGTGGCCTTGCTCACCAACATGGCCATCGGCTTTGCCGTTGCGCTGCTGGTGGCCTGGGTTCTGCGCCGTCGCGGCGTGTCGCTATAGGCAGAGCACCCACACCTTGCGATGCCGGCGCTCTGCCTCGGCCTATGCTGAGGCCTTCAGTCGACGACCGGTTGCACGCCGTCAACCAGCCACTGGCCAGGCGTCATCTCACGCATGAACACGTTGAACCGATGCTCTGCAAAGCTAGAGACCATGGTCAACTGCACGCCGTTCCGCGCTTCAACGGCCTGCTCAACGCGCACCCAATCGGGGATGTCCTGAGCACACAGAAATGGATCGGCCATCAGGGGCTCACCGCTATCCAGCTGCGCTGCCAGCTCCTCGATGAATGAGGGCGCCAGATAGGGGCAACGCTTATAAGCCCCATCATTCAATAAGCTGGGCGGCCCGCCCTCGCCTTCGCTCTCACTCAGAAAGGTAAGATACCAATCATAAAAGGCCTGCGCGCCCTGTTCCGCTCCAGATAGCCTGGCGCCCAGGTCTGCCTCGGCAGACACCTCCGGCGCATCAGCGCGGCCGATCTCGTCGATCAGCCAGGCGCCATCATGCCGCACCAGGTCTATCGCCAGCACGTGCCCTGCAAAGTCGGTAGACAAGACCACGCGCGCTGAATCACCATCCATCACCACCTCGTGCAGCTCAAAAGAGCCAGGCACATCTTGCGCCTGTAGAAACGGGTCATAGTTGACGCGATCTGGCCCATTGAGCAGTGCATCCATCTCGGCCACCAGATCAGCTGACAGCTCAGGGCGATCGCGGTAAGCGCCATCGACCATAGGGTTGCGCCCCTCGGCGCCACTCGCATACGACAGATACCAGCTGTAAAAGCTCTGCACCACCAGGTCTGGCGTGGTGTGCTCGGCCTTGGGGGCAGTCTCTCGAATGATCACGGCCGGCGCCTGCGCCACTTCTGCCTCACGGGCATAGGCGATCACTCCACAGCCGCTGCTCAATGCCGTCATGCTCGTCACCAACGCCATCGTCAGAATCCGACTCTTGTACATCACTGGCTAGCTCCCTATTTCGTTCAGACGCCACGGGCTGTTGTGGTGAGAGGCCTTTGCTCCGCCTCTGGACCGCCTCTTGAGGCACGTGCGCCTCTCACCGATTTGCACCTGATAGACGCGGGCCGTCACAGGGGTGTTCCTGGCGTGGGGCTCCAGACATACGACGTTTGTACCGTTTTCGGCTAGCCAGGTGGCCAGTTGAAGGGGTCAGTGGCGCTGATGAGTGGCAGCCAGCAGGCGTGGCCGGCTCAACGTGGCGGCGGGGCGCCAAGTGTCAGCGATCGATAGAGGCGCCAGTCTTGAGGCGTGGGGAGCGCACCAGCGCACACGAACAGGGCCAACTGGCGCGCAAACATGATGTGGTCGAGGTGCGGGTCAGCCATGGCGTCATGGTAGCGGCGATAGGGGTTATCGGCGCCCAGCGGCCCCATGGCCACCGTCACGTGAAAGCGGTAGGCATCGCCATCGAACGGTGCGGCAGGGTCTGCCACCACGGCTAACAGCTCGGCGTTAATCCGGTTGTGCAGCGCCCGCAGGCAGGCTGTCTCGGCGGCTGCGAGCCCCAGAATGCCCTGCCCCTCGTACTGGCCATGGTAGAGCCGCTCGAGAGCGATCTCGATAGGCGACAACGAGCTTGCCAACCGCTCGAGCCAGGCCTCGACCGGCGCCAGCTCTTTGCAGACAAAGGGCTGTTTGAGGCTCAGATGCGCCGGCAGCGGCATGCGTGGCAATGTCGCTACAGACACGCCAAGCTCTTGGCGTATCTGATCGACCAGCCGTTGCGTCGTCTCGTCGGCCAACAGCGCCACGCTGACGTACATCGCTGCACCTCGGACGATGGCAGCACAGGCCCCTGACGACAATCCGGCGTCGCCGCTGGATGCTTGCTCATCGTCGGCGGCTATGGTAGCCTAGGGCTGCAGCAGACACAAGGGGGCACATATGACCGAGCCAAATGCTACCCTCCAGACGATGTGGCAGCGCCAGAGCATCCGCAAATACCGCGATGAACCGGTGCCCGCGGACCATCTCGGGCTGATCCTCGAGGCTGCGCGCCGCGCACCCACAGGCTCCAACAGACAGAACTGGCGCCTGATCGTGGTCACAGCGCCAGACCTTAGGCAGCAGGTGGCCGCGGCTTGCATGGGCCAAACATGGATCGGTGAGGCGGGTGCGATTCTGGTACTGGTCAAACTGCCCGATCAGGGAGACACCAACGGCGCCATCGTGCTCGATCATGCCATCCTGGCGGCCACGAGCCTGGGCTATGGCACCTGTTGGGTCGGGGCCATCGACCGCGAACAGGTTGGCGCGTTGCTGGGCTTGCCCGATGGGTACACCGTACAGAACCTGACGCCGGTGGGCATTGCCGACGATACACCGCCTCGTCGGCCCCGCAAGGCCCCAGAGGAGCTATTCATGGCCGAAGGATGGGGCCGGCCGTTGAGCTACGAACTCTGAACAGAAGCGTCGGCGGCGCGGTTACGGCTCAAAAGATAGGCCAACCAGGCCGCGCCGCTGGCGCTCAGGGCAATGCCCACTGCAAAGAGCCAGCGATAGCCGAGGGCCGCCACCATAAAACCGCCACCAAAGCTCAGCGAGGCGAACGCTGCACCAAACGCCGTGTTGGCAATGCCCGAGACCATAGAGCGCTCGTCCTCGGCCACGGCATTCATCGACCAGCCCTGGTACATCGACAGCCACAGGCTGTTGCTGGCGAGCACCAACGTGTAGCTCAAAGCGGCCGGCAGCCAGTTGGCCCACAGCGTGGCCGGCACCAACGAAAGCACCACCAGCCACGAGGCCAGCATCACATCGCGGCCGGGCTGCCATCTGCGAGAAAGGCGCGGCGCTGCCAGGGCGGCCAACATAGCGCCGATCTGGCCGATGCTCACCACAGTACCGATGGCCTCAGCGCGCAGCGACAGGCCCTGGTCCATGTACGCGGTGCCAAACATCTGGTAAGCGGCGATGCCTGCTTGCGCCAGAAAACCGATCACCAACAGCGGCAACAACACCGCCATCGACGGCCAAGCTCTGGGCTGCCCCGTAGGCCGTGATGCCGAGCGCTCATCAGGCCGTAACAGCACCAGAGGCAACATGGCCACCATCATCATGCCCGCGCTGGCCCACAGGCCAGCCGCATAGGCCTCGGGGCCATCAGGCGGCAGTGCCAGCCAGCGGCCCAGCAGCCCGGGCAAGGCGCCGGCCAACAGGCTGCCCCCGAAGGCCCCTAGTCCAAAAAGCGCGTTAAAGAGGGCATAGGCCTGCATGCGACGCTCGGGGGCGGTGGCGCGCGTCAGAGCGGGCAACTGGTTGGTGTTCAGAAACGACCAGGCACCCGAGGTAATCAGGTTTGATGCGAACGACAGCACCTGAACCCAGGGCCCCCGCACCAGCTGACACAGAGGCAGCATGCCATAGCCCACGATGAGCACGGCCCCGCCCAGAAGCTGGCAGCGGCGCACCCCCAACCGCGAGCCCAACAAGCCCGCCAGCAATGCAAAGGTCATAAAGGCCAGCGGCCCCATCGACGACCACACGCCGAACAGCTCGGGGCCATACCCCAGACGGAGCACGTACAGCGGGCGCAGCAGCGAGCCCACGCCTCGAAAGCCTACACCGTAGAGCAGCGAACTGAGCAGAATCAGGCGGGCATCACGGCTGATGCTGACACGCGGCAGTCGCAATCGCATGACCTTCTCCAGACCGAGTCTGCGGATTGTACACCAGCCCCCTGGCGTGGCCGAAATAGGTCAGCCCAACGGCAACCTCGCCGACCGCGACCGGCGGCGCCAAAGCCAACGCCATACGATCCCAGCGGTCAGCAGGGCAACGCCGCTCAGAATGGTCGGCAATGGCAGTGTGGCAGCCAGGAGGGCGCAACTGGCCATGCCCAGCAAGGGCACCCAATCGGGGTAGAGCTTGTCCTCACGGCGCATCCGCCACGCCGCCAGGTTAGCCACCCCATAGTAGAGCAGGATAGTGAATGAGGCGGCCGCCACGATCGACTCGAGGGTGCCGAACAACACCACAACGATGGCCACCAACCCGGTGAGCACGATGGCTCGATCTGGCACGCCATGACGTGCGCTGACATGGCTCATAGCCGCGGGGAGATCGCCGCGGCGTGCCATGGCGTACAGCATGCGGCTGATGCCGAGGATCTGGCTGAGCAACACGCCGAGCATCGCCACCGTGGCGCCCACCGCCACCACCTGGCCCACGCCGGCCAGCCTGAACGACTCGGCGGCGCGCTCGAGCGGCGAGCTGGTGGTCGCCAGCGCTTCGGCGCCCACACCGCCCACGGCCACCACGGCCACCAGCACATACAGCAGCGAGGCGCAGCCCAGCGAGATGGCAATAGCCCGGGGGATGGTGCTACGGGGCGATCTCACCTCTTCACCCAGCGTGGCCAGCCGAGCATAGCCCGTGTAGGCGAAAAAGAGCAGCGCGGCTGACCTCAGCACCCCGCCCAGTCCCCGTGGTGCAAAGGGCGTCAGGTTGCCCAGATCGAACGCCGGCACACCGGCGACGACGAGATAGATCAGCGCTGCCGCCGAGACCGCGACGATGGCTAGATTTAGGCGGCCCGCTTTTTTGATGCCCCCCAGGTTTACCGCCGTGAGCACCACGACAGTCACCACGGCGACCGGTCGCTCAGGAAGGCCGGGCAACAGCGCTGAGAGATAGCCAGCAAAACCAAGGGCCACGGTGCCTGCCGCAGCCAGTTTACTGGCCAAAAACATCCAACCGGCGCCAAAGCCAGCCCAGGGATGCAGCACCTGGTAGCCGTACTCGTAGGTGCCGCCAGCCTGCGGATAGGTGGCCGCCAATTGCGCCGAGCTCAGCGCGTTGCAGGCCGCCACCAGCCCGGCGATCGCCAGGCCAACAATAAACGCTGGGCCCGCGACACCGGCAGCCACACCCGTGACCACATAGATGCCCGCCCCTATGATGGCGCCCAGGCCCACCGCCACAGCATCCACCAGGGTCAGTTCGCGCCTCAACGTGTTGCGCGCGCTGCCAGACGCCCCACCTTTTGCTCGCTCGTCCATGCCATCACCTCGGTTGCAGTGATCGCGGCTACATGCGAACCTGGCGCCATCGATACCACAGGGCGTGACCTCTAAAGGTCACGCCCTGTGCATGCTGCTATCTGGCCCGACAGCCGATACGGGCCTACTTGAAGCGGTAGACGATGCGCCCCTTGGTCAGGTCATAGGGCGAGAGCTCAACACGCACCCGATCCCCCTTGAGGATACGGATATAGTACTTGCGCATCTTGCCCGAGATATAGGCCAGCACTTCGTGCCCATTGTCCAGTTCAACGCGGAACTGGGTATTGGGCAACGGCTCGGTGACCGTCCCTTCTACCGCGATCTTCTCTTTAGAGTCCTTTAGCATCCGGTGAAACCACTCCCCTCTGTAACCAGGCTCGATCTTTCCGCCGAGCCACCAGGATGTATTATACCCTACAATAACGGGCGCGTCAACAGCATCATGGCTCACCAAAGACCGGGAATGCCGCTGCACTGGGCGTCTTGCCCAGACACAGCCTGTGGCAAGCGCTCTCACCCCAATGGCTACGCCGCAGATGCCATCGCCGCAGGCTGAATCCGTGGATGACGGATGCGTTATACTGCCGGCGGCGCAGCGACGACGGTGATGTTCTCACCCGTCAACCCGACGTAGGCGCCGGCCGCCTTGAGCGTTGCCACCTCGGGATGCGCCAGCAACCACTTGTTGGTGGCAAACAACAATCGGCTTTCTCCAACTTTGGGCGCCTCAAAGGTCAACGGCTCATTCGTAAGCTTGGGCAGGTAGACGAGCGTGGCAAAACTGCCACCCTGCGCGCAGTGGATGGGCGCATAGTGCAGGTTCCAGGGCGATAGCTCGACCACCGCTCCTGCCGGGGCGAAGAATGCTGCCACGTTGGCCGTGTCGTAGCTGACCTGTCCATGCCGCTCATCGCCACCCCAGCAGATATCCTGCACGTGGCCCACCAGCAGCACCACGTCGGTGAGGCACACATTGACCTCGCTACCGCGATGGTATTCTAGGGCATCGAGAGCCAGGTTCTGCCCATAACACCAGCCCACCTGCATCGGCATGCCCCCAAAAACCTCTTGTGCGATGGCACGGTTAAAGATGCTGGGCGCCTCGAGCGCCGCGACCGAAGGCTCGTATGCCACACCTTCTGTCTCTGGTAGTATCTGGCTGGCGCGCGAGATCATCTCGCTGGGATCATAGGCCGTCAACAGGCGCCCATAGCGCCGGAAGGCAGGGTCGCCCACCGCCATGATGTTGAGATCAGGGTTAGCGGCGCGCAGACGGTGAAACAGCTCGGTCATTACAGCTCCTCTCTAGCGTTGCTCCAAACGCGTCACGGGCGTCAGTGTGATCTCTTCGCCAGGATGCATGTGCCGACGGATGATACCCGCACCGATCCAGGTTGCAGGCTGTTCATCGCGGCTGCTGATCATAGCCACAGCGCTATCGCTAAAAGGCAGCGCCATGCGCAGCTCTGTCTCGTCCATGGCCAACACACGCACCCAGCGCGTCGCGCCGTCGACCCTCTCAGCCGAGACGATCAGGCCGCCCTCGGCGCGGAATCGCAGCAACCGCACCAGCCGCCAATCCTCGGGCACCGCTGGAAAGACATATAGCACACCTCGGCTGGTGTGCAACATCATCTCTTGCAGGGCCGCAGTTAGCCCCATGCCGCCATCGAGCTGCATGGTCAATGCGTCTGGCCCCATGCCAGTTAACCCTTCCAGCCGAGGAAAGATCAGCGGCCCACCATTGGGCGAGGTGAACGCGCGACGAAAGGCCTCGAGATTGAGCGCGGCGCCGTTGCCCATGCCAAGCCTTGTCATCAAGAGCGCGGCCCATGGGAACGACCAACCACACCATTCGCCTTTGCCAGCTCGCGTGAGGCGATCGAGCGAGCGAGCGACGATCTTTTGCAGACTGCGGCTGCGGCGCAAGTCAAAAAGGTCAAGCGGATAGAGGCCGATGAGATGCGAAAAGTGTCGATGTGACATCGTGGGAGTGAGCCCCTCCCACACTGCGATCTCGGCCACATCATCACACGCTGACTCGTTGGCCCAATAAGCCGCCTGATCTTGGGCCCCGCCTACGCTAAAGAGGGGCAATCGATCGCGGATGCTGCGGCAGCGTCCCACAATGGGGTCATCGATCTCCAGATCCTCGGCTGCTTCGGGGATCGCCCTGGCCAGAGCGTGAATCAGACCGAGCTGATAGCTGGCGTTGCGCCCCCAGGCAGCGGTAGAACGCCCGCCCCACTCGGCAGAGACGCCCAGAGGCAATGCGAGACGGCCGTCCTCCTGCTCAACGAGCATCTCTTCGTATACGCGAAGCGCCCCCCGCATCAGGGGATAGGCCAGCTCTCGCAGGAACAGGCGGTCGAGGGTGAAGCGATAGTAGCGCCACATCAGGTGCGCGAGCCAGGCAGTGCAACCGTGGTCGACATGCCCAGTCCAAAAACCACCCATCGCCACCCCACGGTCATCGACGGCGTGCGGCAGCGTGTAGCCATCATCGATGCCCACCAGACGACGGGCGTTCTCGTTGAGCCGCGGCAGCCAGCGCCGCACCATCGCCCACAGCGGCTCAAAGCTGCTGGCCCAGTTGCCCGCCAGGGCCGGCCAATGGCACATCTGCACATTGATGTTAAAGTGATAATCTGCCTGCCAGGGGGCCAGGCGGTCATCTTCTATCCAGGGGCCCTGCAGGCCCATGGCGGGTCCGTTGGCCATACTGGCACAGGCCAGGCGATACATACCCATCTCGTAGAGCGACTGGTAGGTAGCATCATCGAGCTGCAGCCGAGCACAGTGCGCCCAGAACGAGCGCCACCAGGCCGCCTCATCATCTGCCAGGCGATCATAGCCGCACTCTTGAGCAGCCGACACGGCCTCAACAGCGCGAGCCCAGGCCATATCGGGGGTAGAGCCATATTCAGAGGCGATGTAGATGGTCACATGGCCCTGAGCATCGTCGGCTATCAGGCAGGCTACCGCCATTGCCGGATCATGCGGCAGGGCCTGCGTCCAGCCCGTCAGCGCGCCACTGGCGCGATGCTCGGGTCGTCCAAGGCCGTGGGCATCGAAAAACTCCTGTACCTCTCCCGGCTCAGCACCAGCCGGGTGCAGCCCGGGGCTTACCTGCTGAAAGCAGCAACCATGCATACGCAGCGCCAGCAGTGCACCATTGCGGGGCACCACCGCTTCGACGTTAACCCGGGATGGACCGTTGACGATGACGCCGGCACAACCCGTGGCCAGCTCGAGGCTGCCATCTCCCAACGTCAGCGGATCTGGAAAGACGAGGTCGATGCGCCCCATGGGCAGGCGTGTGGGCCGCTGGGGCGACTGCCCGGCATCATCGCGGCCCTCGAACACACGCAAGAGGTCGTGCTGATTGCCGGTCGCAGCCCATTGCACGAGGTTGTCCCACGTGGCCTCGGGGCCAGGCTCAAACCCTGCCTCATGATGCCAGTAATCGCCACGGTTGATGGTCAGCCGTAACGTATTGCCGCTTCCCCAGAGCAGGGCGCCAAAGAGCCCATTCCCTAAAGGCACACCGTCGTGGGCTGACTGCACAGGGAAGCGCCACTCGACAGGCGACGGCGAACGAAAGACGTCCATGCTGGACACCCCTTTCCCTTGCGCTCATGTGCGACCCACGAGTACGGCTCGCTTCACGATGCCCTTGTGATGGCTAGCTCACGTAGCGTCGCACGAATTGCAGCGTCAACACCACAGTAACCAATGAAACCGCAAGTGATGCCATTGTACTCGCAAAAAGACCCAAATGGCCAGACCAGAAGCGAAAGGCGACTACATACATGACCACATTAACCAGGGCACTGACCAGCATCGAAGTGGTCATGCCGCGGGCAAAAGACGCCCCCGCCTGGCGCGAGGCAATGAGTAGCGTCGAGGTGAATACGGCCGGAAACGCGCCCATGGCCGCCCCCACCACGGGCCCTCCGACGCGTGCCATTCCCACCGTCAAGGCTATGATACTACCAGCAAGTAAAGCGCGCCACACGATCGCGCCCCAGGTGTAGCGCACCTGGTAGCCGCCTGCAGCACGTACACCCAGCCCTTTCTCGAGAATCAGATAGCCGGCCACCAGCGCCGGCGCCACCGCCACGAGACTGACACCAAAGGGGATACGAGGCAACGAGAGCACCGCCGCTTGCCCCACTGCCCAGGCGGCTACGGCGCCAGCCATGGCTACAAAAGCGCCATGCCGGGCCAGGGCGGCGTAGGCGATCAGATAAAGTGCATTGACGCTAAAGGCCAGGGGAAAGGCGGTGGTCGTGGCGCGCGCCATCGCGATGCCATCGCTCCACCCGATGAACAGCAAGGCCACGACGATGGTAGAGGGGACGCCCCCCAGAAACCCACCGATACGGCTTCCAAACCGCTCAGCTGCGACGGTCGTCAGGGTGATCCAGAGACCGCCCACGCCAAAGCTCAAGGCGAGCTTGTACCAAAAGGGATCCAAGTTGCTCCTCTATCGCACTTTGAGATTGCCCTTGCAGGGGCAAGCAGCATCGTCTAGCCCAAACCTTAGCACCATGCGGATATCGGTAGGCTCTTGGGCCAGCCGTGTTGGGTCAGCGGTGGCCGTCGGGCAAAACCCGAGGCCCAGGTGGAATCGAACGGCGCGTTCAGCATCAGAGGCAGATACATAGATCGCCCTGGCGCCGCTGGCCTGCGCGGCGGCTATGCCCATGATGGCCAGGCGGCGCCCAATGCCCTGACCGCGGTGAGCGCGATCTACGTGCAGCACGGCCAGCTCGGCCATGTCGACCATGTCGGCACGCAGGCGATGGCGTAGTACACAGACCCCCAGCAGTCGCTCGCTATCCAGCGCTCCAAAAGCCTCGCTTTGCTCTGCGATGGCCTTCCACTCTGCGGCCTTGCGAGCCACACTCCACGGGCCATCGCCATAGCGATCAAAGGTGGGGATGTCCCACTCTACCTCGCGCCGCTCGATCTCGCTGCCATGCTGCACATAGCCGTGCGTCACGCGTTCTGAGCGGTCTCTATCGCGAATGCGCCCCAACTCCTCTGGAGCCAGCGCGCGATAGATGGTCATCGTGGCTAGGCCGCCGCCGCGCTGAGGTGCTCGATAAGGATGCGCACACCCATGGCGATCAGCACCACGCCCCCCACAGCAGGGGTCCACTCTCGGAGCCAGTCGCCAGCTCGTCGCCCGAGATAGACACCCGTAATCGACAGAGCCAGACACACTACCCCAATCACCGCTGCCGGCATCGCGATACCAGCCCCAAGAAACGCAAAGGAGATGCCCACAGCCAGCGCATCGATGCTGGTTGCCACGCCCAGCAGAGCGAGCATACGCCAGCTGTCTAGCATCAGAAACTCGCACTCGCCGTCGCCGCGCAGCGCCTCCCAGAGCATCTTGCCGCCGATCAACGCCAGCAGGCCGAACGCGATCCAGTGGTCAAAACGCTGGACATAGCTCGCCAGCAGCGACGCCGCGGCCCAGCCGATCACGGGCATCATGGCCTGAAAGCCGCCCATGGTGAACCCAACGCGCAGAGCCTGCTTGAGGTCGACGCGCCCACACATGGCCCCCGAGCAGATGGAGACGGAGAACGAGTCCATGGCCAGCCCCAGGGCAATGAGCAGTACGTTCGCTAACGTCATGTTCGCTTTGCTGTCCTCACGAGCCTTCTGATTCGCCCTGTCGTCCTGTAAGCACTCTAGAGTCACAGTCTATGGGCTTTGCTCAGGGCTCGCCAGCGCGAGGCCCGCTCGCTCTGATGACAAAAGCCGACGGCCATTATATCATGAGCCCAACAACACTCGAAAGGCCCACGTGGGGCCGCCAGGAGCCTGTCATGACCATGCATACGTTGCGCATAGACCCCACGCCACGCTACCCACTGTCGCCCTACCTCTACATGCAGTTCATGGAACCGCTGGGAACCACCGACAGCTCTGTCGAGGCGGCCTGGGATATGGCCCGCGGCGACTGGCGCCAGGATATGCTAGCAGCCACCCGCACGCTGGCGCCCACGATGCTGCGTTGGGGCGGCTGTCTGGCCTCGTACTATCGCTGGCACGAGGGTGTGGGGCCTATCAGTCAGCGCGAGCCCTACCACAACCTGCTGTGGGGCGGCATCGAGAGTCACCGCGTGGGCACCCACGAGTTCCTCAGCCTGGGCCGTGAGGTGGGCGCAGCGCCGCTCATCTGCGTCAACCTGGAGGGTGATGGCCGCGATCATTGGCGCATCGACCCAGACGGCCGCCCCCGCGTGGGCGGCCCTGAAGAAGCCGCCGCCTGGTTGGCCTACTGCAACGACCCCGACAACGCCCTGCGACGCAGCCACGGTGTGAAATCGCCCTACAATGTCCGTCACTGGCAGCTCGGCAACGAGACCTCCTACGGCCACGGCGGGTGGGATGCCCAGACCGCCGCCCAACGAACGCTCGCCTTTGCCCGCGCCATGCGCGCCGTCGACGCAGGCGTCGCCCTCATCGGCTGGGGTGATCGTCAGGAGGATGGGACCTTTTGGTCGCACACCATGCTCGACGTCGCTGGCCAGGAGCTGGACATGCTGGCCTTTCATCACATGTTCAACCTGCCGGCCGACGGCTGGTCATGGCCGCGTTGGCGCTCTGACCCTGCCCATGCCTACGATCTGCTGATGGGCGCGGCCTCCCTGCACGACGAGCGCATCCAACAAATGCGCGCCAGCCTGCAGGGCGCAGACATACCACTGGCGCTGACCGAATGCCACCTGACATTACCTGGCCGCAACCGCAACGACGTGCTGTCGACCTGGGCCGCGGGTGTGGCCAACGCACGTCTGCTCAATGTGCACGAGCGACATGGCGATGCCCTCGCCATCGCCACTGCGGCCGACTTTTGCGGGAATCGGTGGTTCGTCAACGCCCTGATGCTGCCGACGCCGCCCTCTGCAGGGCGAGCTTATCTGCTGCCGGTCGGTAGCGTCATGTCTCTGTACCGTCATCATGTGGGCGCGCAGGCCGTGGGGGTGCAGGCGACAGGCGGGCTCGACGTTACCGCCAGCCGCACGGGCAACCGCTTGTACGTGCACCTGGTCAACCCGTCACCCGACACTGCCATTGACATCGACCTTCGGGCCCCTGGATACTCGCTGGGCGACCTTGAGGCCTGGGAAATCGCCGCACCGCCCTTTGCCGAGGTGGACGAGTATCAGCCCGACGTGTTCGCCCCAGTGGAACGGGCCTGGCCAAAGGGGGGAGCATTGCGAGTGCCGCCCTGCGCCGTCCTTGCCATTGAGGGGCGACTGGCAGACCAGGGCTCCTGAGGCGAGCGGATTGGTTAGCGAGCCCCGCCAGCCGTGGGCGGCCAGAGTGCGTGCGTCAAAGCCATCGCATAACGGGAACCCGCATCGCCGTCACAGCGTCAACACCACAGCATGCTTTGGGAGACGTCATGTACCTGACCCGACAGCCCGACCCGCACGCGACGCTCTGGCGGTTGGCCGGCGCCGCCTTTGCCGTGGGGCTGGCTGCGATCTTTGCGGTGGCCTATGCGGGGCGTATCCCGGCGATTATCGGACTGTTGCCCCACTATGACGTGTACGGACATATGGCCCTCTATGGCCTGCTTGCCTATCTGATGCATCGTAGCCTGCAGCGACTGGGCGTGCGCTGCGGCGCGCTGACTATGCCGGTGGGGCCGGTGCTGATCTTGGCGTTGGCCGCCGCCGAGGAGCTGCTGCAGGGCCTTTCGCCGCTGCGCAGTGCCTCGTGGCGTGATCTGGCCGCCGACCTGGCCGGTATGGTCCTTGCCCTGCTGCTCGATGCCCTGTGGCTACGACGTCAGGCTGGCCGCCGCGCCACCGGTATCGCATAGACAAAGGCCATACGCATGCGTAGCGCCGTCTACCGAGTGAGCACTTTGAGTACGAGAGGTGAACGATGAACCTGAGCGAACAGCACGTGTTCGATGCGCTGTATGCGCGCCGCAGCATCAGGCTCTACCGCGACCAGCCAGTGGAGCAGGCCAAGCTCGTCCGTTTGCTGCAGGCGGCCATGGCGGCGCCGTCGGCGTGTAACATCCAGCCCTGGGAGTTTGTCGTCGTCAGCGAGCCCGAGGGCATGGCACGCCTACGCGAGGTTATCCCCGAGAACGGTCACTATAATGCCCCAGCGGCCATCGTGGTCTGCGGCTGCCCCGAACTGATCCCCTGGGATGATGATGATGGTGGCGCCGACTGTTGTGCTGCCATCGAGAACATGCTGATCGCTGCTGTGGCGATGGGCCTGGGCTCGGTGTGGATCGGCGGCTTTGACCGAGGTGCGATCCGCGCGCTCCTCGACATCCCTGCCCAGGTAGTGCCCATCGGCATTGTCTACCTGGGCTATCCCGCCGAGGCCAAAGAGCCGCGCACCCAGTACCTGCCGACGGCGGTCCACTGGCAGCACTATGACACCGCACGCCCACGCGACCGACGCCCGGGCAGCCTGCTCGCCGGCAAAGGGGCGCGCGGCGAGTGAACACGATAGCGGCACAGGCTCGTCTGGGCAGCCACTATACGACCAGCGCGACGCCTTTTGGCGAGCTGGTGCTGGTCTGGCGCGAAGAGCGCCTGCATGAGGGCCATATGCGCGCCCTGCTGCGGCGCATCTATCTGCCTCGAGACGGCGCCTCGCCCTTGCCGCAGGCTCTGGCTGAGCATCTAGGCATCATGCCTGGCGAGCACCCAGTGATGGCGATTCTGGCCGGCACGCTCACCCGCACCTTGCGGGGCGAGGCAGACACACTCAGCCTGGCGCTGGCCGACCTTGCGCTGTGTCCCGACTTTCAGCGACGGGTTCTACATGCAGAGCATGCCGTGCCGCGCGGGTGCGTCACCACCTATGGCCGCCTGGCGGCTCATCTCGGCGCCCCCGAGGCTGCGCGCGCCGTTGGCTCTGCGCTGGCCAGAAATCCCTTTCCTTTGCTCATCCCCTGCCATCGGGCGCTGCGCGCCGACCTATCGTTGGGCGGCTATCAGGGTGGGCTGGCGATGAAGCGCGCCCTCCTCGAGATGGAGGGCCTCACCCTGGTCGGCAGACGGGTGCAGGTTGCCGCCTCGAGCGTGTGGTACCCGTGATGCCGGCGCCTGGGCATGGGTGGCGCCGTCAGGCCGACGCGCTGCGATGAAGCAAGCAGGGCGCTGGCTGTCGTCGGCGGTGGGCCTGCTCACCGGCCTGTACGCCGCGGGTCTGGTCCTCTTTGTGGGCTGGCAGCTCTGGCTGCCGCGCGAGGTCTCACTGCTGGCACTGGCCGCGGCCTTCATGCCGTTTCTCTTTGCACCGCTGCTCGCCAGTTTGCCGTTGGCCTGGATCGCGCGAGCGCGTGGCAGCCTGGCCCTGCATGGTGTGGCGCTGGGCCTGTTTCTGACGCTGTACGGCGGCAGGCTCATCGCCCCGACATTACGAACGTCTGCACCGCAAGCCCACGAACAGCCGGCGACGGTGTTGACCTACAACCTGCGCTACGAGTTCCACGCGCCAGAGGAGCTCGCCGACGCGCTGCTTGCCCACCCCGTAGACCTGCTGGCGGTGCAAGAGCTGGCACCCTCGGCAGAGGCGTATCTCGCCAGGGCGTTGGGCGAGCGCTATCCGCATCAGAGCAGCGATGCCTGGCGCTCGGACGTGGCGCTCTACACCCGCCACCCCATACGCGACCATGAGTGGCGCACCCTGGCTCACAAGCCTGGTGGGGCGCTGCTGGCCACGGTGGCCATGCCAGGTGGAGACTGGCGCGTGATTGTGGTGCACCCCTACTCGCCACGGCCAGTGCGCCTGTTGGGCATGCCGTTGCCTCTGGGGGTATCGTACCGCGATCTGGACCATGACCTGGCCGAGTTGCTCGATGAGCAGCTCGCGCTGGGCTTGCCTGTGCTGCTGCTTGGCGACCTCAATGCCAGCGAGCAGTCACTTGCCTATCGTGTCGCGCGGATGCGCTTGTCTGACGCCTACACACGAGCAGGCTGGGGGCTGGGTCTGACCTTTCCACAGGGTTGGTCGGTGCGCGGCCGGCCCATACCCTTTGCACTGGTGCGCATCGACTATGTGATGTATTCCCAACCGCTGCGTGCTACGCGAGCGCGCGTGCTGTGCGGCGACGTCTCAGACCATTGCGCGCTGCTGGCAGAATTGACCATGACGCGGTAGACTGCCGCCAATCGCTAACGCCACTGGTTGGGGAGGCGCCCGTGTCTGGTCCCGTCGCGATCCGCTTCTTTGCGCCTATCGTCGAGGGCTCGATCAATGCACTGATGCAGGCCATCGACGGTCAGTTGAGCCGCGGCGTTGACGAGTTTGTGCTGCTAATCTCTTCGCCTGGCGGCAGCGTGTTCCACGGACTATCGGCCTACAACTACCTCAAGGGCATACCGGCGCACATCACCACTCACAATTTCGGCAGCGTGGATTCGATCGGCGTGGTGCTCTATTGCGGTGGCGCACGGCGGCTGTCGGTGCCACAGGCGCGCTTTTCGCTGCACACACCGGTGGTCAACTTTAAGAACGCCAGCTTTGAGGAGCCGCAGCTCGTCGAACAGCTCGACCGGCTGCGTATGGATGTAGAGAACATTGCGCGCGTCATCGCTGCCAACAGCAACCGCAGCGGCGAACAGGTGATCGCGGCCATGCATCAGCGGCGCACGCTGAGCCCGGTAGAGGCCGCCGACTGGGGGCTGGTAGAGGCCATCGAAGCACGGCTTTACCCGGCAGGGGCACCGGTCGTATCGATTCATGCCGAAACGCACGAATCTGGCCAGCAGCGCCGGCCTCCGCGGGCGCGCCCCGCCAGCCCTGATCAATGCGCCTGAACTCGAACGTTGCCCAAGGAGACTGTCCTTGTACTATCAACGTGGTTGGCAGGATACCCTGATCGTCCTAGACCTGCAGCCCGGCGATACCCTTTTTTACAGCACGCGTTCGAGCGGCGTGCATGAGTTGGACCTTTTGGGCGAGCCGACAGCTCGGGCGCCGCTCCGCGTGGATGGGCATCTGCTCGCGATCGAAATGGGGCGTAGCGTACCGCTGGCCATCGACGGTGTACAGCTCTGGCTCGACGGCACTGTGAATGGCGGCCTGCGTCTGGGCCTGTTTGAGGTAGATGGCCGCATCTGCCCGCCGCAGGCGCTCTGGCCGAGGGGCGCGGCGGCGCCACCCATCCCCTTGAGCGATGTAAGAGAAACGCCCGACGGCTGGGAGGGGATCGAAGTTTGGCCCGATGGCTCTCTGTGGCGGCTCAGGGCCAGCGGCAGCGAGCTCGCCTGGTTGGTGCACCAGGCTGAGCGCGAATACGCCCTCAACCCAGCGCTGCTGCGCTGGCAGGCCGAACGTGACAGTCGGCGCCGTGAGGGGCTGCCCATCGCCGAGATGCCACCCTTGCGGCCGCAGCGCGTTGGCGAGCCCACATCGCTGGTATACCGCGGCTCAGAGCCCGATGTGCTCTGGACATGCGATGGCCACACGGAACACTCGCCGTATGCCGAGATCGCCTTTAGCGAGCCAGGCGCCTATGCCGTTCAGCTTACAGTGGCCCGCGGCAACGTTAGCGATACGGCCACCCAGTGGGTGGTAGTGCACCCTCAGCACTAGGTAGCGGCTCGCCTGCCTTGGCCGGCATACACCGATCCCTCAGGGGCGTCGGTAGGGCTCTCAAACACCAGGTGATAGCCGTCAGGATCATGCAGTTCGGTGACCCACATACCATTGCCCACAACAGGGCGCCGCGCCGCCACGCCACACGCGGTGAACTCGCGATACAGCGCCAGCGCGTCGCGGCACATCAAGCACACCGACACGCCCTGGCCCAGCGGGCCAGCGGGCAGGTTGGCATTAGCGCCCTCGCGCCAGAAGGCTTGCAGCATCAGCGCCACGCCGTCGCGCTCCAGCCAGCACCAACGCGGCTGGCCATCGGGTGCCCACTGTTTGGTCATGGCGAACCCCAGGCCATCCACATAGCAGCGCAGTGATGCAGTCAGGTCGCGCACCCACAAGAAAGGCACCGCCTGGGTCAGGTTGGGCGTGGGGGTCATCTCGGCTGCTCCCCCTGGCTAAAGGCCGCCAGATCGCACTCATAGTGGTCAAGCTGCCGAACGCAGCGCATGCCTACTCTATGATATAGCCGCAGCGCCTGCTCATTGTGCGACCAGATGCGCAAGCCCACCACCGGCTTGCCTGCCTGATAGAACACGCCAAAGGCATGGCGTAGCAATGCCGTCGCGAGGCCACGCCGCCGCCAGCCTTCAGCCACGGCGAGCTGCGCGACCCAGCCCGCATCGGCAAAGCCAAAGCAGAGCGCCAGGCCCGCCAACACGCCCACGTCCTCGGCGATGAACCACCGGTCGGGACGAAAGAGGTCCGCACGCATCATATAGTCTTGCCACGTCTCAAAAGACTGTGCAGGGCGGTGGGGCCGAGCGAGGCACTCTTCCAAGAGAGCGTGCAGGCTATGGGCGTCCTCATCGGGGCGCATGGTGCGCAGCACAATACCCTCGGGCCAGACGGGCGCCGGCGGCGCCTCGTCAAGATCGATCTGCATGGCAAAATGGTGCCCAGTCAAATGATAGCCGCAGGTCAGTGCCGCCTGACGCGCCTGCGGGTGCACACTGGGTTGCAGCGTAAAGGCCACCGGTTGCAGCGCGGGGTTAGCCGCAGCAATCGCAACCGCGCGCTCCGTCGCAAGGCGCAGCATTGCCTCAGAGAGCGCTGCCCAGGCCGGGGCGGGCAAGGTGCAACATTTGCAGTTGACGCGGTCGCCTGCGGGCGAGGTGGTGGCGTAACCGACGACCGCGCCCGCTGTATCGCAGCACAGCCAGGCGTTGCACCCCAGGTCAAGCTCTCCCCAGTTGGCAAGCACATCGTCGAGTGCCGTCTCGCCCACGCCGTAGCAGGCGATATCGCGAGCGTTGCAGAAAGCGGTCACGGCAGCCGCATCCTCGCACGTTGGGTGTGCGAGGCGCAGGCCCGGCGGCAGGGCGGCGGTGATGCCCATCGTCATCTACTCCACGCCCAACCCCGTGGCCTCTTCGGCCATGGCACGGATGTTCTCTAGCGGCACGTTGGGCAAGATCGCTTCGTGGCTGGGGCTGATGATCAGGTTTGGGCCCAGCAAGTCTCGCACGCGGCGCACCTCGGCGCGCACCTGCTCGGGTGTGCCACGGTCGAGCAACTCCTGTGTATCGATGCCCCCCAGGAAAGCGATGCGCCCGCTAAAGTCACGAGCCAGTGTCGCGGCGTCCATGTTCTCGGCCAGCGCCTGCAAAGGGTGCAGGCAATCGACGCCTGCGTCGATCAGCCGATCGATAACCTTGTAGATCGAACCACACGAATGCAGGATGACCTGATAGCCCCAGCGGTGCCCCTGTTCGGTAAAGCGTCGGAACCAGGGCATGACGAACTCATCGAACTGTGCCGGCCCACAGATCAGGCCGCGCTGCGTGCCAAAGTCATTGCCGAAGAAAAAGCCATCGATCAGGTCGCCCACCTGCGCAAAGAACCGCTCGTTGGCCTCGTAGAAGAAAGTGCACACCCGGTCGGTAACAGCGTGGACGACCGCCTTGTTGAGGTACATGTTCATCATGTAGGTGTCCATGCCAAAAAGGTCCATGACGATATGGTAAAAGGGCGTCCAGTAGCCGCTGGCGCGATAGACGGGCCCGAGTTGCCGTAACCGTTCGAGCGTGGGCTCAAAGTTGAGATAGTCGAGGCTGGGCCAGTCAAAGGCTTCGACGTCGGCCACGGTTTCAGCATGGGCCAGAGGGCCTGCGGCGCCGTGTGCCGTCTTGTTGATGTGCCACATCGAGCGGCCCTCGGGGTGAGCATAGTCGGCATCCGGGTTGATCCAGCGGTAATCGTCGTGCAGTCTTTGACGCAGACTTTCTTCATCAGGGGCGCCAAAATGTGCCAGCAACAGCGGCCAGGTGTCAGGATAGGGGTTCCCCATCCAAAAGCCACAGCGATCTGGCTCGCCGCCGGCGATAATGGTGCGAATTCGTTCACGGCTGTTCATGCGCGTCTCCCTCTGGGGCTAGCTGATGGTAGCGCTCTTGCGGGTGTTGTCAATGCCAGACACAACGGCCATATTCACGTGAGGGCGTAAATTAACATCTGTCAGCATAATGCGTATACTTGAGCTGCAGTCGAGAGACTGCGAGTGCTCTGCACTCTGCACTTCCCGAGTTGGCCCTGTCGCTTCAAGCTGGCGCATGGCATATCTCTCGAGGTGCAACACGCCACACGACAGCCCCCCGCCACGCGGGGGGCTGTCGTATCTGGGCTTGATGAGGAGAACAGCGGTGCCTTCCAACGCTGCCACGGTGCGTGCGCCGGACTTTCCGCCCGGGCTGGATTGGGTCAACACCAGCCGGCCCCTCGCCCTGGCCGAGCTGCGCGGCCGGCTGGTGTTGCTCGACTTTTGGACTTTTGGCTGCATCAACTGCCTGCATGTGATCCCCGACCTGTTGCGCCTGGAGCAAGAGTTTGGCGACGCGCTGGTCGTCATCGGCGTCCATGCGAGCAAGTTCAGCAACGAGGCCCGTATCGAGAGCCTGCGCCGCGTGGTGCAGCGGTATGGCATCACCCACCCAGTGGTGGCCGACCCCGACTATGCCATCTGGCAAGCCTATGCCGTGCGCGCCTGGCCCACCACAGTGCTCATCGACCCAACAGGGCGCATCATCGCTCAGCGTTCGGGCGAGGGCGTATATGACGCCATCCATGACCTCGTCGCAGAGACCATCGCCACCCACCAGCAACGGGGCACGCTGCACAGCGGTCCTCTCACGCTGATGCCCGAGGAGCTCCCAGAGACAGCGCTGCGCTTTCCTGGCAAGGTGTTGGCCGACGCCACGCATGATCGACTCTATATCGCCGATAGCGGGCACAACCGCATCATCGTGGCAACCTTGGCCGGGCAGGTGCTGGCGCTCATCGGCAGTGGCGAGCCCAGCTTGCGCGACGGCGCCTGGCACGAGGCTGCCCTCAACCAGCCGCAGGGCATGGCGCTCGACGGCGAGCACCTCTACCTTGCCGATGCTGGCAATCACGCCGTACGCGTCGCCCACCTCGCCAAGCAGACGCTGCAGACGGTGGCAGGGGACGGCTCTCTGGCCTATGGGCAACCCGCGGGCCACGCGGCCGAGACGCGCCTCAACTCTCCGTGGGACCTAGTGCGGGTGGGGCGCATGCTCTTTATCGCCATGGCGGGGACCCATCAGCTCTGGGCGCTCAACCTCGATACCCGCCAGATCGGCCCCTTTGCCGGCTCGGGGCGCGAGGGGCTGCACGATGGACCGCGGCCGCTCGCCCTCATGGCACAACCATCGGGGCTGACCACCGATGGTGAACGGCTGTACGTGGCCGACGCTGAGGCCAGTGCCATCCGCGCCATCGGCTGGGAGCCCGACGACCGCGTACACACCGTCATCGGCCAGGGGTTGTTTGTGTTTGGCGATGTGGACGGCGGCTGGAGCGATGCTCGGCTGCAACACCCTCTCGGCGTGGCACACCACCAGGGGCTGCTCTATGTTGCCGACACTTATAACCACAAGCTCAAGGTGATCGACGTGGGCGCTGGCCAGGTGCGTACGCTGTTGGGCGATGGTGAGCCAGGGTGGGTGGATGGCGAGGCGCCACGCTTTAGCGAGCCTGGTGGCCTGTGCGGGGCAGCTGGGCTGCTCTATGTCGCCGACACCAACAACCATGTGGTACGGATCGTCGACCTCGCCACGCGATCGGTCAGCACCCTGGCGCTGGCCGACCCCGAGGGGCTGCTGACGCTTGCCGTGCCCGGCGCGGCGCTGCCCATACTGCAGACGCCGCCGCAAGAGGTACGGCCCGGTTCGGGACGCATACGGCTGCGGCTGCGCCTGCCCGCAGGCTACAAGGTGAATGCCCGGGCCGCGTCGCGGCTGGTGTGGCAGCCAGAGGTCACTGACCCGCTGCACATCGCAGAGGGCGAGCGGGACATCTCACTGCAGGGCAGGGCTTTTCCAGTCGATACGCCCGCCCGGTTCACCGCCGGGACGGGCACGCTGCGCGGCGAGCTGACGTTGTATTACTGCGCCGATGAGGCCGCGGTGTGTCTGATCCACCGGGTGGCCCTGGCCGTGCCATTGACGGTGCGTGCTGATAGCGAGCACGCCGACATCTCGGTGCCCGTCATGGTACCACCCCCCGTCCTGTAGATGCGTCGCAGCCGCGGTCTCGGCGCGCTATGCGGCTCCGCGGGTCAGCCAGATGACTGACTCATCTCGGCCCGCACCAGAGCAGCGGCGCCTATCCTGGCTGTCAGGGCAGCCTGTTGGGCGGTTCTGGCTCTCTTTCGCGGAATGGTGCCGCCGCTGGCAGGCTGGTTGGCCGGCCCCAGCGCGCTGACACTGAACATCGGGTGTGGCGCGGGCAACGGTCTATTAGCTGGAGCCTAGCTGGCTCGTCGATGTGCACTACGTAGCGGCTAACGCCAGCCGCAAAAGGCCTGATCGAGATTGGCCGTGCAGCCGCCATGTGCGGTGCAGAGCAGTTCGACACCCTCGACGCCCGCCAGCTTGCGAATCGACGCCAGGTGCTCCTCCAGGTTCATGATGAACACCTTGAGCACGCGACAGGCGCGACCGTTCTTGAGATTGAGTGCGTCGCCCACAAAGAGCATCGTGTTGTCGATCAGATAGGCCAACGAGCCCGGAGTGTGGCCTGGCGCGGCGATAACCCGCACCTCACGACCGCCGATGACGAGCACGTCGCCGTCGTCGAGCAGAGTCAGCGGCCGCAGGATGATAGCGTTGTGGTGGCCTGGCGTCCGCGCCAGGCTGCCATCGAGCAGCGGCAATTCGCGGCGCCCCAAATACACCTGCGCGTGCGCAAAGGCGGCCAGGCCGCCCACATGGTCGGGGTCACTATGCGTCAGCAGCACCGCCGCAACGCGCTCTCCGTCGATACCCTGACGCCGTAGAGCGCGCCGCAACGTGCGTGGCTCCTGGCCGGCGTCGACGGCGAGATAGCCGGCTTGTGTCTCTACCACAAAGAGGCTGGCCGTCAAGTTGTGGATGCCCCATACACCTGGCGCCACGCACCCGCTGCGCAAAGGCGCAGCAAAGGGCAATCGCCCGCGCCAGAGCCGTGGAACAAGGCAGGGCGTATCTGCCACATAGTGCGCCCAGGCATCACCATATCGCCCGGCGAGGTCGCGCTCTTCATGGCGCACCAGCAGACGCACAGCCGCAAGGCTCAAAGCCGGGACCAGCAACATTACCCACGAGCGCCACCATAGGCACAGCCCGGTCAGCGTCAGGCAGATGCCGTTGCCGTACAGCGGGTGGCGGCACAGACGGTAGACACCCTCGGTCAGCAAGATGCCGCGAGGCCGGCAGTCTCTCAGCAGCCGCAGCGCGGCCACCCAGATCGGCAGGCTCAGGGCGATGAGCGCTCCGCCCAACCCATAGAGCCAGAGCGGCGGCACGTTGTCGATGCTCGCGAGCGGCAGCAGCAGAACATGCAGGCCATGCCCCAGCAGCATGAGCATGACAATCAGCAGCGCCACAACAGAGGCCACGCTGCGCGTGGTTGCTGCGGTGTCCATCGGCAACGCTCCTGGGCCAGACGAAGGCTGTGTGCAGTCGTACAGGTATCACGAGGTGTCGGCAATCAGCGGAGCACGATAAGGCCAGGGTGGCGACTGTCTACGTCCACGCTCTTGCCTGCTTGACGACTGAGAAGGGTCAGGGCGTGCCACGCCGTGTGCCTGGCACGCCCTGGTTGATGCTAGTCGGCGCCCTTGGCGTCGTCGGCGGTGGCTGCTGCCTCTGGCCCGGTGGCAGCGTTCTCGCCGTCTTTGGGCTCAGCATGAACCTTACCCAGATAGTCGGGCAGTTCGAGCCCGGCCATACGGGCCAGGTCGTGCATGGGGGGCAGAGCGCCGATGACGCGCTTGCCCAGATTTGAGAGGCCGCCGTCGCCACTGCCACTGTCCCATACGATGACCTTGTCGAGCGGCAGATTCTTGATCGCCTCAGCCTGCACGTTGGCCACTTCCACGAGCCGCTCAACCACCAGGAACGAGGCTGCCTGGGCAGCGCCATCGCTCGCCTCGACCAGTTCGCGATATCCCTCGGCCTTGGCTTCGAGAACGGCTCGGGTGCCCTCGGCCTCGGCAAGCAGTCGCAGCCTGACGGCCTCAGCCTGGCCCTGGGCAACGCGAATCTGGCGCTCGCGCTCAGCGTCGGCGCTTACCAGGATGCTGGTGCGCTCGGCCTCAGCGGGCACCACCACCTCGGCACGCAGACGCGCTTCTTCGCGCACGGCGCGCGCCTCTTCGGCGGCGCGCTCGGCATTCTGTTCTGCCACGCGGATGGAGCCGTCGGCCACACGCGCAGCCTCTTCGGCACGGCGGCGAGCCTCTTGTTCGGCCACCTGCTGATCGGCCCGGTATGCTGCTTGCTTGGCGAGGTTTGCGGCCTCAACCTGCACCGCCTCGGCGTCGTACTCGGCCGTGCGGCTACGCCGGTCACGTTCGGCCAGCTTTTCGCCGATCACAGCCTCGGCATCGGCCGCCGACACGGCGCGTCGTCGGTCTCGCTCACGTTCGGCCACGCCAGTCTGGCCGCGCCTCTCCTGCTCGGCCACATCGATGTTGGCCTGGTTCACCGCCTCGGCGGCGGCCTTGCGGCCCAACGCTTGAATGTAGCCGCTTTCGTCCTCGATGTCGCGGATGTTGACGTTGATGACCGTCACGCCGATCTTGTCGAGCTCGGTCGAAACGGCATCGTTCACCTTGGCCATAAACGCCTGGCGGTCGCTGTTGATCTCTTCGATGGCCATGGTAGCGATGACGGCGCGCATTTGGCCCAGGATGATATCCTGCACCTGGTTTTTGATCTCATCTTGCGTCAGCCCCAAGAGGCGGACGGCGGCGTTCTGCATCAGCCCTTCGTCAATCGAGATAGCCGCCGTGATGGTCGTGGGCACCGACACGCGAATGTTCTCTTGCGAGAGGGCATTGGTGAGCTCGATGGGCACCACAAAGGGCTCCAGGTCCAGATAGGCATAATCCTGCAGCAGAGGCCAGACAAAGGCAGCCCCACCATGAATCGTCTTGGCAGCGCCTCGACCAGTCTTGCCATAGATCACCAGAATGCGGTTAGATGGGCAGCGCCGATAGCGCCCCACCAACGTGGCAAAGAGCGCTATGACGATCAGCGCCAGAATGAATGCGAGAATCAGGCCGGTCGGTCCCATATCGCCTCCTATACGGTCTCTTGCACCAGCAGCGTGGCGCCACTGGCCACGCCCACCACCTGCACACTGCGCCCGACAGGCATGGCGGCGCCATCAGCACTGCGAGCCTTGACAAAGCGCACCTGCCCCGCCATCAACACGCGCACCTGGCCCACGCCCTCGCTGGGGATAGCGATATAGACCTCGCCAATCTGCCCCACGGCGCTGTTCGCTCGCGCGGTGCCCTCTTCAGTGAGCCGTGGCAGCAGCCAGAAGAACGCCGCCACCACCACCATCCCAGCCAGGCCCCAGAGCACCGCCCGCCCCAATGCCGCACCGACGGCGAGGCCCTGCCCAAGGTAGAGCGCGCCGGCCCAGCTGAAGAGCAGCGCAAAGGCTAACAGCGAGCGAATCGACAACAGGCGAAACACGTCGAGCCCTTGAGCATCGCTGGTCAGGTCAGCATCAGAGGTGCCAGAGACCTCGAGCAGGTCATCGGCATCAACGGCGTCGCCCCCGCCATCGCCGCCCAGGCCCGAGATGGCTGCAAAGAACTGCCATAGAAACACAATGCTGAAAAAGAGCGCCGCTGCGGCAAAGGTCTGTGCCAGCGACGAAAGACTCGTCCACCACGCGCCCATGATCACCTCCCAACGACCTCACCGAAGGTCATTATAGCGCCCAAAAGGGTGAGCATCAACCCGGCGCAGGGCTATCGACCACCCAGACGAATCCACACATGGTGCAGGCTACGGGCCAGCGCTTGCCAGGCGCCGTCGCGCTCGGGCTGTAGCTCATAGGCGCCCAGATCCCCCTCACCTCTACTCGCGCCAGTGAGGCCGAGATAGCGAGAGAAGCGCGGCTGCCCACAGGCGTCGGTCTGTAGCGTCGTGTCGCTGGACGATGCTCGGTCGATGGCCGCGCTGCCCGGCAACAGGAGGACCACCGGCACGGCGCCGCACTCATCATTGAGCTCTCCCAGACGCGCAGCGCCGTACAAAGCGCCATCGATCTGCCCATCGGCCACCAGGTTAGCCCCTTGCAGCAACAGGTTGAGCTCCTCATGAGCGCCGCTGCGAGGCGCCAAAACGAGATCGCCGGCCCAGTTATCGGCATAGAGCCCCGCTGTGGTCTTGAGCAGGCCGGCCACATAGGCGCCGCCCGCCATGCCGGCACGGTTGCGCGCTACAGTGCAATGTTCGAGATGCGCCTCTCCAAAGACGGCCAGGCCGCCGACGACGCCTCGCGACTCGTTGTCGGTGACCGTGAGATTGCTGAACCATGCCTTGGCCGCACGCTGCAGATGGATGCCGCCGCCCACCACCTGCGAGCGATTCTGCGAGAGGGTGCAGTTCTGCATAGAGAGGCTGCTGCCACTGATGCCCAGCACCGCCCCGCCCGATCCCGCCAGGCCATCGTGCGTGGCACCATCGGCAGCATTGTCATAGAGCCAACAGCGAGCCAGGCGCGCTTGGCCCTTGTTGAGCAGAGCGCCCCCCATGGTCGCGAGCCCCCTACGCCATTCGCAGTCATAGGCTTCCAGACGTCCCTCGTTGAGCGCCAACCCACCGCCTGCGCCATCGGTAGCGCGGCCATGCTGTAGCACCAGGCTTTGCAGCACGAGCTGTCCCCCTGGCTGCACCCAGAAAAGCCGCTCATCGGCCGCTGCGCTCCTCTCGGCCGCCTGCAAGATGGGGCGCGTATCAGCCGAGGCGCGAAGGATGACCCGTCGATCGATCATCAGCCCCGCCACCGTGTACAATGGGTCACGTAGCCAGAGTTCATCGGCCCCTGCCGCCAGAGCCGCCGCCAGCGTGTCATGGTCGCAGCCTGTCGCACAGACAGTGACGCTGTGCACTGGCGTGGGCGTGGGCAACGGCGGGGCGCCGAGGCTCGGCGCCTGAGCATCGGCTGCCGCGCCATTCAGAAGAACGACCACCACTAGGGCGATGGCCAGCCTGGAAGAACTTTGATTCATGTTGCTCCTCGCCGCCCATGCTAAGCAACCATCATCTTGCTGGCAAGCGTCACGTGGCTGATCGAAGCCCAGCATCATGGTGCCAACTGGCGCTTCATGAACATGGTGTGTAGAATAGCGCCGGCTGACATCCGATGCAGGAGGACGAGATGAGCGACCCTTTCCGCCAGGCCGAGGCGCAGTATCAACAGCTCACCAGCGCGCTGGCCGCCCAGCAGATCAGCCCCGAGGTGTTCCGCGACCAGCTCGCGCAGATTCGCGTGACCGATACCCTCGGCCGCACCTGGATGATGCAGCAGGGTAGCGGCCGCTGGTTCGTCTGGCAAGATGGTCAGTGGCAGGCGGCCTCGCCCTACCCCGTGGCGCCCAGCGCTCCCCCCTCAGCAGCGCCAGGTGCGCCAGCCTATGCCCAGGCGCAGCAACGCCCCCAGGCATTGCCGCCGCTGGAGGGCGGGTGGGGCAAGCTGTTCGTCAACACCCTCAAGGCACTGCTGCTGGCGATACTGATCTTTATCGTCATCGGCGTCTTGATCGCCACCTTCGCGGATGATTTTGGCTACGGCGACATCCCGAAGGTGATGATCGCTCCGGTGTTGCTCTCGGCCATCATCAGCTTTTTCACGATGAGCGGTCAGTGGCGCGGGCGCATCCTCGAGTTTGGCACCAAACGTGTCCGCGAAACCGACGACGACGACGGAACGGTGAGCTACCGTTACGTCAGATATGCGCGGCTACAGCTCGAGAATGGCCGCACCAAAGACATCAGCCCCTCGAACGACTGGGATGTAGGCGACATCATCGAAAAGCGGCGCGGCGAAATGAGCGCCAAGAAGGTGGGCTGATCGCCCGTTCTTGAGCGAATGAGCTGGCACCTGTGGTCGGCACGATAACCGTGCTGGCCACAGGTGTTGCGTTCTCAGTGCTAGCCCTACGCCTGCGCGGCCGCCTGCCGCGCCCAGTCTGCCGCCCGATCCAACTCACCCTCTCTGAGCGGCCCCTCAGACCCGAGCACATAGCAGCCCAACGGAGACGCGACCTGCCGCCCACCACGGGCCGCTAGGCGTTTGGCGATCTTCTCAGCGGCCCAACCAAAGAGCTTGACCATGAATCGCAACACCGCCGAGTTGGCATCGTCAGGCGAGATACGCGTATCGAACGCAGCCACGGCCATGCCCTGCAGAGCTCCTGCTGGCAGCGCTACGAGCCATTGCGCCACACCAGGTGACGGCCGAAAGGCACGCGTGGGCGCCCCCACCACCAGAAGCTCTATGCCCTGGAGATCGCCTCGTGACACCTCGTTGACCTTACGGACCACCACCTCGCCCTGCTGACCCCGAGCTCCCTCGATGGCCGCGCCGATGGCGCCGGCCACCTGCTCTGTGTTGCCAAAGAACGACTCATACACCACGAGTGTCTGCACTGTGATCACTCCCTGCACTGTCTCCAGCGCCGCCAAGTACCCAGATTACTGTAGCGCGCCCCTGAAGCCACGTAAAGTCCGTTCTGGCGACACGTCTGGCCTGCGGGTGACGGGCCATGTGCCCACCCGGGCGTCGCCAGGCCAACGGCGGCGGTGGACAACCAGAGCGGTGGCGGCATTCTGGGTATCGCAGGCCCTGCAGTCCAGCGCCCGAGAGGGCTACCTAGAGGCACACGAGCCAGGGGCTGGCAATGCACAGCCAGCCCCTGACAGCGACGCAGCCTTACCCGACGATGGGCAGAAAGAGATCGAGCACGAACTGATCGTCGTTCCAGACGTCGATGTGCTCTTCGAGCCACTGATGGTTGCCAAAACGATAGTGCGTGCCGTTGCGCCAGGCCGCCAGCCGCTCCCAGACCTCACCGATGATCTGCGTTCCCACGCAGCGCGTGACAGCATATAGCCCGCCGTCGAACTGCTTGACGTCAATTCCTTCGCCCGGGTCCTCGTCGGCATCCAGTGTCATCCAGAACTCGTAGCCATAGTTCGGGCTGCCGGACGATGGGCTGGGATTGTTAAAGCCAAAGACCAGCCGCCCCGAGTTAGGCTGCAACAGCCCCCGCGGGCCTGCCCAGGCCGCCAGCTTCTGATGGGCCATCATCTCGGGTTCAGCGCCATAGCCATAGAAACTCGCCACCCTCATGGCCGGAAGGGTCACAATACGTACATTGAGCTGCATAGACATCTCATCCTCCTGCACCATACCGTCTGAACGTGCGACACGCTGTTGCGCAACAACTAGATCATGCCATAGATAAACTGACATCTACTGTCAGGAAATTGTGATATGATATCGTCGTGGCCAGATCGCCTGCGACTACACAAAGGGAGCCATGCGCGCCGATCGACTGTTGGCTTTGCTGATGCTGCTACAATCTCGCGGCAAGTTGACGGCAGCCATGCTCGCCGACGAACTCGAGGTCTCGGAGCGCACCGTCTATCGCGACATGGAAGCGTTGAGCATGGCCGGTGTGCCCGTGGTGAGCGAGCGCGGCCCCGGCGGCGGCTGCAGCCTGCTCGATGGCTACCGCAGCAGCCTGACCGGCCTGACCGCATCCGAGGCGAGCGCATTGGCCGCTCTAGCGGTGCCCGCGCCACTCGAGCAGCTTGGTCTGGGCGTGGCGCTGCGGCAGGCGTTGCTCAAAGCGGCGGCTTCGCAGAGTACAGGGCTGCCGGCGGCGCGTCTCTATCTCGACCCCGAGCCGTGGGATAACGAGGCTCAGCCAGCGGTGCCGCTGCTAGCCGAGGTGTATGACGCTGTGAACGCTGGCCGACGGCTACGCGTGGCCCGGCCTGGCCCGCATGGGGAACCGCTGTGGCTAGAGATCGATCCGTACGGGCTGGTGTCCAAGGCAGGTCGCTGGTATCTCGTGGCAGGGCTTGGCGAAGCAGGAAAGCCTACAGCTCATCTGGTGGTCTTTCGGGTCGATCACTTGCTGGCAGCCGAGGCCGTGAACTCACCGGCGACAGTGCCCGCCGACTTTGACCTAAAGGCTCACTGGCAGCGCGCCAGCCGTGCCATGGTGGCAGATCAACGGCCCTACTGGGTTCGGCTGCGGCTGCACGTCTCGCTCCTGGCAGAGCTGCATCGGCAATTTCCCGGCCAGAGGCAGAACCTGGATGAGGCGCGATCCGCCCAGACTGACGACTGGCTGATCGTCGCACTCCCCTTTGTAAGCCTCGAGAACGCCCGCGCACGCATCTTGCCGTGGGGAGGGGCAGCCGTGGTGCTATCGCCCGAGCCGCTGCGTCAAAGCGTGGCCGACTTTGCGCGGCAGGCCGCGGCGGGGTACGAGCGCGAGTAAACCAGTCCAGTCTGTGAAGCCGCGCCAGGAGGGCTGGCCTACGGCCAGGGCTGCCAGACCAGTGGCAACGCGGCGTCTGCGCTCGATCGGCGTCGGCCCGTTGGTCGCCCGGTTTGGTGCCGCCTGCCGTGAGCATGAGCATCGACGGGCTCAACGAATGTCACCCAGCCGCCTCAGCTTGCTCTTACGGCTGGAGGGGTGTCCACGCTCCCGCGGTCAGCGCCGGGACGCTGCCCCCAACCGGTGGAGCTGTCGAGGCCGATCGATCCGCTCAGGCGTGGCTGCCGAGGGCCGGCCAGAGAGACGGTTCTTGACCTCGATGATCTGCTGGCGCATGCCATCGTCTTCATCATAGAGGGTGGTCAGCTTGTCGCAGGCGTAGAGTGCTGTGGTATGGTCGCGCCCGCCAAACGCCTGGCCGATTTGCGGGTAAGAGAGTCCCAGTAGGTCGCGCACCAGATACATGGCCACCTGCCGGCACAGGGCGATGTTCTGGCTACGCTTGCGTCCCAGCAGCTGGTCGCGCGTAACACCATAGTATTCGCAGGTGATGCGCTGTACGTCGTCAACCGACACCCGCGGTGCAGGCATGGCTGTCTCGCCAAGCGCCCGCTCGACCGTGGCCATGGTGAGCGGCTCGCCGAGCATGCTGGCGTAGGCCGTCACCCGCGTCAGAGCGCCCTCTAGCTCGCGGATATTGGACTCGATGCGGCTGGCGATGGCCGCGAGCACCTCATTGGGCACAAAAAGCCCCTGGCTCTCAGCCTTGGTGGCCAGTATCGCCATGCGCGTCTCATAGTCGGGAGCCTTGACATCGGCGATCAGGCCCCACTCGAACCGTGAACGCAGCCGCTCTTCGAGGCTGATGAACGCCTTGGGCGGCCGGTCGCTCGACAGCACAATCTGGCGGTTCTCTTGATAGAGGTCGTTAAAGGTGTGAAAGAACTCTTCTTGAGTGGCGTCTTTGCTGATCAGGAACTGGACATCGTCGAGCAACAACAGCTCGATGGTGCGGTATTTGGCGCGGAAATCGTCTGTGGTGCGCAGGCGAATGGCGTTGATCAGCTCATTGGTGAACGTCTCGGTCGAGACATAGAGCGTGCGCAAGCCCCGCGCCACTGCGCGGTTGCCGATGGCGTGCAACAGATGCGTCTTGCCGAGACCTGCGCCGCCATAGATGAACAATGGGTTGTAGGCCTGCCCGGGCTTTTCGGCCACAGCGAGGCTACCTGCGTGGGCCAGGCGGTTCGACTGCCCAACGATAAAGTCCTCAAACGTGTAGCGAGGGTTGAGATGGCTGTCCTTGGGGTCCGTCCCCCCTAGGGCAGCGGCTTCGGCTGCCGGCTGCTGCCCCGCCCAAATGGGCCCGGGAACGGTCTCGCCCTCATCGATGGGGCCGTTGCGCTGCACCACAAAGCGCAAGGTAACGGTGCGCCGCGCCACGGTAGAGGCCACCCTCTGGATATCGCCGTACATGCGCCCTTCGAGATAGCCCTGTGCAAAGGCGTTGTGCACCCCCACCACCAGCACACCGTCCTCGTACGAGAGGGCATGTGTATCTCGCACCCAGGTGTCGAAGGTGGGACGCTCAAGCTGGAGCTGCAGTTGACCCAGCGTTGCCTGCCAGAGCTGGTATGCATCCATCGGTCATCATCCCCCACTATGGTGCCGCAGCGACCTTGGCCCATCACACAGGTGTACACCCACAAGGTAAACGGTACACAAGACCGGATGCGTGAGGGCTCCGGCCCCTATAGCCGCCAGACTTGATCAAAGCCCCTGCGGCAGTCTGGCGGATAGGCCAAGGCTGCGCCAATAGCGACGAGAGGGTGTAGGCAAAGCCGATTCCTCAGTGTTAGAACACGCCTAACCGCGAGCCATGACGGCGTATTTGCCTGCGCAAAGACTCTGGTGATCGTCAGAGTCCTCTAGTCACAACCTCGAGAGGGGCTGTCGGCGGCGGTAGATCCATCGCTGGGTGCCAGCCACCAGATTGCCCTGATCATACCAGTTGCCGCCCGAGATGACAAGGGGCATGTCGAGCCCTCTACGTTTCTCAAGCGACACGCTCGGCAATACCACAAGAAGTGGGCCACAGAAAAGAGCCGCTCCACAACACGTGGGCGGCTCTTTGGAGATCATTCGTGATCGTGTTCGTTAGTACCACGCGCCAGGAATTTACGCAGAGTGCCGCAGTTGTCGTTGGCTCTACGGCGCGTCGGTCAGACTCTGCGGTGCGGGGATGGGCTTGGGGCGCCTCCCCCAGATGAGCCCCGCCACCAGCCCGGCGGCGGCCAACACCGCACACACCAGGGCAACAATGGCTGCTCCCATGCGTCCTTCGACGCCATTGTTCGACATAAACACACCGACAAAAGCCCAGACAACGACCAGGTTGACCAGCCAGTCGCGTCGCAGCAACGAAAAGACCGCTGACAGCGCAGTGCCCACCAGCAACATGATAACGGCCCAGTCTGTCTCACGCAGGCCCCAGCGGTTCCAGTTGAGGTCGATCAGCAGCGTTGAGGCGTTCGCGATCGCCGCTACGCAGATCCAGCCCAGGTAGACACTAAAGGGCGCTCGCACCAGCCACTGTACCAGCGGTCTGGCCTGTCTCACACCCGTGCCCAGTCGTATATAGATGAGCACCAGCGTCACCAGAATGATGGCCATCAGAACCATCGTCGCCCCGAACCATTTATAGTGCCAGCAGAACATCCAGATGGCGTTGGCGACCATGTTCACAGCAAAGAGCACGCCGATCTGCCGCTGAAACGGCGCATCGGCCGTCGAGGGCAGCGCCTGATAGACCACATAGGCCAGCAACCAGAGGTAGATGAGCCCCCATATACTAAACACGTAGGCAGCCGGGGTAAACACGGCATCAATCGCTTCCGACACCTGGCCAGTGGTGTTGCCGCCAAAGCGCAACACGTTGGCGAGCCCATTCACTGCCGCAGCGAACAGGAACGCACCCACGTTGATCCATCGTCTCGTCGTCGGTTTCATCGCTCCCCCTCTTGCTCCACCATTGTGCTCATGAGAAGGCACAACTGCAGCATAGCGCCAAAGCCCAGCGCGCGCAACGGGAACCTCTGGGCGGCGAGACGCGTCACCTGGTAAGATCACATCGTGGGAGGATGGCATGAGGCGTTTTCTGACACTCTTTCTGCTCTTGGTGCTGCTGGCCGCACCTGCACAGGCGCGAGCCGATGGCAGCAGCGGGTTTTACGTGGTTCAAGAAGGAGACTGGCTGAGTAAGATCGCGGCCAGGCTGCTCGGCGGGGCCGACCGCTACCCAGAGATCGTTGCCAGCACCACAGCGCGGGCCGAGGCCAGGGGCGATGTGGATCTCATCGCCAACCCCGACCGCATCGAGGTTGGCCAGCGACTCTGGCTGCCAGGCGATGCTCTGCTGTGGCAACAGCTACAGACGGCAACGCTCAACAGCCAGTGGGTCGAGCAGGACGTCACCCTGGTGGATGGCCGGGCGAGCGTGGCAGAAACACAGGGTTCTGCCAGCAAGGTTGAGATCGCGTTGTTGAGCGCCACCTATGGCGATCTGAACGAGGACGGCAGCCTGGATGCCGCAGCCGTAATGGCCACCGATCCGGGCGGCAGCGGGACGTTTTACACGCTAGAGGCCTTTCTGAGCCAGGAAGACGGCCTGATACACAGTGCCACATATGCCCTGGGCGACAGGGTCGGCCTGCAGAACATCACGGCCGAGGACGGCCTCGTCACCGTGAACATGCTCACTGCCGGTCCCGATGACCCGCTCTGCTGCCCGACTGTGCTTCAGAGCAAGACGTTGCGCCTGCAAGCGAATACCTGGGTAGAGGCCGAGGCCACTTTGGCGCTCGACGACGGCGCGGCCGCTGCTACCGAAGCCGAGCCCGGGCCCGAATGGGCTTACAAGGGCGCCGCCCCTTCGGCGGGCTGCTGTGGGCGCGACATCTCGCTCTATCTGGACGTGGACGGCCAGGCACACCTCAAGACCGATTACCTCAACGAGGAGCCGCCTACGATCTTTGACGGCACCTGGCAGTTCTCGGATGGTACTGTGACGGTGGCGCTCACCTCGCAGAAAGACGAGCCTTTGGCTGAGCCACAGACGTACCGGCTCAAGCTTGATGGCAACACGCTCATCTCGCAGGACAGCGCCTTGCCCGTGCTGACGGCTTTTGTCTCGCTCGCTTGGGACCGCCTGGAGCCGCCGTTTGACGCGACGTCTATGGTGGCTCGCCTCGAGGCCGGTGAGTATACCGGCGGCTACAAGGCCTACCTGCCGGCGGCATCATGCTGTGGACAGGACATCACGCTCTATCTGAACCACGATGGCACAGCCCGCCTGGTGAGCGACTTTATGAATGGCGAGGACGCTATCATCGAAACCGGCACGTGGCAGGGTGGCGATGCAGAGGTGACGGTGACACTGACGGCAATGGGAGATGGAACATCTCTAACAGACCCATGGATCATCGAGCTGTTGGCTACCGATGGCGTGCTGGTCTCGCAAGAGACCGTGCCCGAAGCCTGGGGCATGCGCTTTTACGCCATCGAGGGCCTGATCACTGCGGATGAGCGCCCTGCCAGATGACAGCGGTCATGGGTCATGGGTGACCTCTGCTACATCCCTTGGGCTGTCTGAGCGAGTATCATGAATACGTGGGCAGTATCGAGCACCAGAAAATGCTCGACACCGCACATCTTCTCCTCAGTGCAGGCCCCTGCAGGCGGCAATGCCTGCAGGGGCAATGCATCTGAGCCTCACAAAGCCGAGGTCTTCATTGTATCTACACAGATGCGGTGTATAATAGAAGCGCGTTTGTGGTGGCACACAGGCCACCCGTAGAACGGATTGAGGAGGTCCACATGTTCAGTATCTTGGATAAGCAGGGTCTACGCCGAGTCTTGCCGATCGTGCTGTCGCTGGCGTTGGCGCTCAGTGGCCTGGGCGGTCTGGTAGCCTTGGCCGAGGAGACCACGGTCACCGAGGTGGCTGAGGTTGGGACGTTCAGCGGCACGCTGCCTGGCAACCCCGGTGCGGGATCATTCGCCGTGTATGACGTGTCATATGCAGGAGATGAGCTGCTGACGGCCACGTTGACGCCCGTCTATCAGGATGCCAGCCAGGGCGCCGCTTTCGGCATGAAGCTGTACCTGCCCGACGGCAGCGCGGTCAAAGATATCACCCGTGGCGATGGCGCCTACAAGGAGGTGCTCTACACCGGTGATGCCGGCACGCTCTACCTACAGGTCTTCAACTACAGCGCCAGCGCTGTGTCGTTCGATCTGGTGGTTGACGGTGCCACGGTGGTGACGCCGGCTGTGGCTGAGGAGCCGGCCGCTGCAGAAGCGGTGGCTGAAGAAGCGGTCGTTGAGGAAGCGGCGGCTGAGGAGCCGGTCGCTGAAGAAGCGGTCGCTGAGGAAGCGGTGGCTGAAGAAGCCGTCGTCGAGGAAGTGGTCGCTGAGGAAGCCGCGGCTGAAGAAGTTGCCGAAGAGGCAGCAGTGACTGAAGAGACCGGCGAGCTGCCCGAGGGCGTTCTGGCCACGGGCGTTCTGGTTGGCGAGGGCGGTGGCGCCTTTGACGAGGCTACCGTTGTCTCCACGAGCGCCGACAAGGCCGTGACCCTCACGCTCGAGACGGTGCCTTTGGATCCGTCCTTTGGCCAGGCCAGTGGTTTCGTGGTGTACGGCGCCGAGGGCAAGACCGTCGCGCGCGGCATCTCGGATGGCAAGGGCGTGTTCAGCGCCAGCTTCTTTGGCGCGGCCGACGAGTCGTTCCTGGTGCAGGTCTTTAACTATGCGGCCGGGCAGCCCCTGGGCTATACCCTGAAGGTGTCCCAGTAGGCGCCGGCCTCTATCCACAGGCTGAGCCTGTGAGGCAAGGCCTCATCAGAGGCGACGCAAGTTGAGATGTCTCTGAGCAGACGGCGCCTGTTCGCAGGCGCCGTCTCGTCGTTATGAATGCGGTCGCTGAGCCCTGATGGCTCGGCCGAAGGGAGGGCAGATGCTGTTGAAGCCAAGTCGTTGGGGTCTGGCGGTGCTGTTGCTGCTGGCAACCATGGTGATCGGCCCAGCCATAGCCGCCGAAGAGGCCCAACCGATGGGCGCTGCGCCCATCGAGGCCACGCTCCGCGGAAACCCCTATTCGGGCGCTGTTCATACCTATCAGGTCGCATATCCGGGCGGCAACACCAGTGTGTTGTTCCGGTTGCGCAGCCTGACTGGGGATGTGGTGGCTGAACAGGCCTTTGGCCTCATGCTGTATCGGCCCTACGCGGGGCCGCTAGAGGCGGGCGTAACAGCGGGTGGTGCCTACCGCGAGGTAGGCTATTCGAGACCCGATGCAGGCCTGCTCACGGTGCAGGTCTACAACTACTCTCGCAAGGCGATCACCTACGAGCTGGCCGTCATAGGCCTTGCAGCCGACGCAGACGGCTCCGCCAGCCTGTTGAGCGAGCCCGTGGCCCCTGAGCCGCCCGCACCGGCCGAGGTGTCTTTGAGCGAAGATAGCACCATATCGCTCCAGGGCGCCCTGGCGGGCAATCGCGCGGGCAGCTTTGCCGAGTATCGCTTTAGTGCGGTGGCTGGCGAGGATCTGACCATCACCATGGACAACCTCCCCATTGACCCCGCCTTTGGGCGCGCAATCGGCTATCGCGTCTACGGGCCTGATGGTAGCCTGGCGGCCAAGGGCGTCGAGATGCGCCCTCACCACTGGTGGGACACCTTTGTCGCCAAGCACACCGGCGACTATGTGCTGCAGGTGCACAACTATGCACCTGGCGTCACCTTGACCTACACCCTCAACATCGAACGCTAGTCGTTCACTCAGCGACTGCGGCCTGCCGCGATGTGCGAGCAGGCCGCAGTCGCTGTTGTCTGTGGCCCCCTTCTCGCGCTACAATACGGGCACAGTCTGCAGAAGGAGCCGCGCCATGGCCAAGCCGCGCGTGTTGGTCTTTGTTTCACACACCCACTGGGATCGTGAATGGTACGAGCCATTCGAGGCTTTTCGCCTAAAGTTGGTGCGCCTGGTCGATCGTCTGCTCGATATTCTGGAGGGCGACCCTGACTATCGCCACTTTATGCTCGATGGGCAGACCATCGTTCTCGATGATTACCTCGAGGTGCGCCCTGAGAATGAGGCTCGACTGCGCGCCATGATCTCGGCCGGGCGGCTGCTCATCGGCCCCTTTCACATCCTACCCGACGAGTTCCTGGTGTCGCCCGAGTCAACAGTGCGCAACCTGTTCACTGGGCGCGCCACGGCGACCCGTTTTGGTGGCGAGATGCGCCTAGGCAACATCCCCGACCCGTTTGGGCACATCAGCCAGATGCCGCAGATCGTGCGCGGCTTTGGCATGGACACCATGGCCTTTTGGCGAGGTGTGGCCGACCTGCCCAACGAGTTCACGTGGCGTGGCGCCGATGGGAGCGAGGTGTTGGTGCTGTACCAACGCGATGGCTACGGCAATGCCAGCGAAATGCCGCCTGATCGCACAGCCTTTGTAGCGCGAACGCAGCGCATCATCACCAGTCTGACAGACACCGCTACCACGCCCTACCTGTTGGCCATGAATGGCTCTGACCATGTTGAACCGATGGCCGAACTGCCGACGCTATTGGCCCATGCCAGAGAGGCCCTGCCCGAATTCGAGCTGGAACATGGCACACTGCCCCAGTTTGCAGCGGCGGTGCGCGCCGCCAACCCAGATCTGACCACCGTCGTCGGTGAGCTACGCTCGGGCAAGGCCGCGCCGTTATTGCCAGGCGTGCTCTCGGCTCGCCTGTGGCTCAAGCAGCGCAACACCGCGTGCGAAAACCTGCTCACGCACTGGGCCGAGCCCTTTACCGCCATCGCCGATCATTTGGGCGCCGACACGCCACTCACAAACCAGCGCGGCGTGGTGCGGGCAATCTGGAAGACCCTGCTGCTCAACCACCCGCACGATTCGATCTGTGGCTGCAGCCTCGATCAGGTGCACAAAGAGATGGATGTGCGCTATGACCGTGTCGAGCAGGCAGGAGAGCGCCTCGTGGGGCAGAACCTGAGCGCCCTGGCGGGCCTGCTGGATACGCGTGACGCCGGCCCGCTATCGGTGGCCGTGTTCAACCCCTTGACCGACACGCGCACCGATGTGGTCCAAGTCGCCGTACCGTTGCCGCCAGATATCGCCACAGTGACGATGCGCTGCGACGACGAGGTGCAGTCGGTGACACTGCTCAGCACCCTGCAAGAGCCGGTTTGGGATAGTGCAGTTACACCAGGGGTGGCAGAGTTCGTCATGGGCATGGTCACAGCGGGCTGGCGCGGCCTGCAGGTGCAGCGCATCACGGTGCAAGCCCAGGCTGACCCGCCACGCATCGATGCCTGGCTCGGGCTAGCTGCGCCCACCGACTCCGACGCCATACAAGAGCAGCTGCGCGCCGCGCAGGCATTGCTGGCCTCTCAGCCACCAACACTCTATATGCACGTCGATCAAGAGCCTCAGGCAGTGATGCGCTTTGTGGCGCGCGACGTGCCCGGCATGGGCTGGAAGACCTATGAGGTGGTCCCTCAGATCGTTGAACCACGCCCGCCGTTCGAGCGAGACGGCGCGGCAGAGAACGAGTTCCTGCGCGTGACGCTAGCAGAAGACGGCACCCTCACCCTTACCGACCTGCAGAGCGGCCAGGTGTACCGTGGGCTAAACCGCATCGTCGACGACGGCGACCGCGGCGACACGTACAACTATTGCCCCGTGGAACACGGCTATGACGTCATCGCCACCACGGTGATGGGCGCGCACGTAGAGGTCGAACCCTGTGGCCGCCAAACCCTCTCGTACGAGCTGCGCTGCCGTGTGCCCGCCAGCCTGGGCGCCAGCCGTGAGGAGCGCTCTAGCGAGCTGGTCGATCTCCCCATCCGTTGCAGCGTTGCGCTCACACCGGGGGTTCGCCGCGCCGATATTGAGACAGTGATCGTCAACCAGGCCCGCGACCACCGGGTACGCGCTCACTTTGGCGTGCCCATCGAGATTGACACCTTTGACACTGAGGGCCACTGGGACATTATCTCGCGGCCGCTTGACATGCCGCTGGAAACTGACGATTGGGTAGAACAGCCCATCGGCACACATCCACAGCGCCGTTGGAGCCGCTTAGCGGCCGATGGCGTTGGCCTGGTGCTGGGTAACAGCGGCTTGCCCGAGATCGAGGCGTTGCGCACGCTCGATGGCTCTGAGCTGGCGCTCACGTTGCTGCGCTCTGTCGGCTGGCTCTCGCGCGATGATCTGGCCTCGCGCCCGACACACGTTGGCCCTGAAGTACCCACGCCCGCGGCGCAATGCCTGGGGCCCATCACCTGCCGGTATTGCCTGGTGCCCGCCAGCGCTGCGCCCGACGATGATATCGCGCTCGCGCTGGGGCACAACGCATCACTGCGCGCCGCGCTGGCGACCGCCTTTCCGGGCGTATTGCCGTTGCAGGGCGCCTTTGTGCGTCTCGAGCCAGCCGGGCTGGAGATATCGGCCGTCAAGGCCGCTGAGGACGGCGATGGTCTCATCGTGCGCTTTTGGAACAGGAACGCCGCAACCGTCTCCGCACACCTGAGCTTTTGGGCGGTGCCGCTCTCTGTCGTACGTTGCCGTCTGGATGAGACCACCGTCTCGGCGCTGGAGATCGGCGACGACGGCGCCATCATCGTCGAGGCGGGGCCTAAAGAGGCCGTCACGATACGTGTGCGCATGGCGACGACCTGACCATGCCAGACCACTTTGACGTGCTGGCCCCCCTGTATGAGCGCGTGATCCGTCCGCCCGATATCGAGGCCCTTTGCAGCGTACTGCGACTGCCGTCACGCGGCGAATGCTGGCTGCTGGATGCTGGCGGCGGCACAGGGCGCGTTGCTGCTCAGCTGCGCGCACATGTGGGCCACTACGTGGTTGCCGATCAAGCCCACGGCATGTTGCGCCAGACCGCGCTCAAGGACGGCCTCTTGCCAGTGCGCGCACGTGTACAGCGGCTGCCCTTTGCCGATGCCACCTTTCATCGCGTGGTGGTAGTCGATGCGCTGCATCACTTTGGCGATCAAGAAGGGGCCATTGACGAGTTGCTACGAGTGCTTCGGCCAGGCGGGCGGCTGCTGATCGAGGAGCCCGATATCCGCTCATGGCGGGTCAAGCTGATCGCCCTGGCCGAACGGCTGGCGCTCATGCAGAGCCAGTTCTGGCCGCCCGAGCGCATTACAGCTGCGTTGCGGGCGCGTGGATATCACCCCTGGGTGCGCCGCAGGGACGCGATGGCCGTGTGGGTGGGCGTAGATAAGCCCAGCCCTCATCTGGCTGAGCTCGCCTGAGGCAGCGATGTTGCACCACTGACCTCTGCAGGGAGATCTCCCATGACGACGCTACGCGATCGTATGTCGGGCTGGCACGCACTCCCGCGCGACGCTCGCAGGCTGCTCATTGTCAACCTGCTGTTCGCGCTAGGGTACAACGGCATCGGGCTGATGCTGCGACCACTCTATGTGTTGCGCCTCGGACTGGGCGCCGCTCATTATGGCATGTATGCGGCCGGCGGATCGTTCGCCTACATGCTGGCGAGCCTACTCGCCGGGCTGCTGGGCATGCGTCTGGGCGAACGCCGGACGATGCTCGTGGGCGCGTTCGGCTGCCTGGTGGGGACAGCACTGCTACCGCTCACCGAATGGCTCGACCCCAGATGGTGGGCACCCCTGCCCATCATCTCTAACGTCGTGCTCTCGGTGTTCTGGGCGCTGGCCATCGTGCCCATGGTGCCGGCCCTGCTTGGCATTACCGATGAGTCACATCGCGATCAGACTATCGGCCTCTCCAGTACATTGAGCGGCCTGGGAATTCTGGCAGGTAACCTCATCGGGGGGTTGCTGCCGCGCGTCTTCTCGGCCCTGATGGGCAGTACTCAGACCAGCAATGATGGGTTTCGTCTGGCCATCAGCGTTGCACTGATCTCGGGCATCGCGCTGATTGCCTTGCTGTGGCGCGTGCCAGACGGCCCTCCGGTCGAACGCCAGGTGCAGGTGAGCCAGGCGCCGCTACGTCTCCCGGTGCTGCTGCTCATCGGCACCTTTTCGATGCTGATACAGACCGCCTCTGCCGCCATGGCCACTTTCTCGTCACCCTATCTCGACCAGGAACTGCACCTCAGCACCGAGGCGATTGGCCTGGTCACCACGCTAGGACAGGCGCTGGCCGTATTTGGCATGGGCATCAGCCCGTGGGTGGCGCGGCGCATCACCAGCCGCGGTGGCACGATTGTGGTGGGCCTGGGCGCATCACTGGCGCTGCTGCCCATGGCCGCCATTCCTCAGTGGCTGGCGGCAGTGGCCAGTCGCATCGTGCTGGGTGTCTTTAACATGATGCGCATGCCGCTGATGCAGATGTTCGCCATGGCCCAGGCGCCCCAGAGCCGCCGTTCGCTCATGTCGGGGATACTGCTCACCGGCGGAGGATTGTGCCTCACCTTAGTTGGCTACCTGGGCGGGCTGTTGGCGGCGGCCCGGGGGTACCGCGCGGTCTTTTGGGCTGCGGCTGCAGTGACGGCGGTGGCCACAGGGGTGTTTGCACTGGTGACGCGGGCGCTGATTGCCAGAGGCACACTGGAGCGAGCCTGAGCCCTGGCGTGAGTAGGCTCTTGCCGAAAAGCCCCTATACTGTGAGCACCCGACCGTGGAGGTCCACCATCTGTGTCTCTGCGTACGCGCCTGAGCGGCATCGCTTTGCTGTCGCGCGAGTCGCGCCTGCTGCTTGTGATGACGACGCTCTTTGGGTTTGGCTACGGCGGCATCGGCTTGATGCTGCGCCCCCTGTACGTCTTGAGGTTGGGGCTGGGCCCGGCCTACTATGGGGTCTATTCGGCACTAGGCTCGTTGGCCTTTATGGCAGGCAGCCTCAGTGCCGGCTGGCTGGGTACGCGCCTGGGCGCACGACGCACGATGGGTCTGGGCGCCGTTGGCTGCTTGCTCGGATCGGGCATCATGCCGCTGACCGAGTTCTTTGCCAGGGCATGGTGGCCCTACTGGCCCATCGTTTCGAATCTTGTGCTCTCAGCCGCCTGGGCTTTTGTCAGCGTCAACACCGTGCCTGCGCTGTCGGCGGTGACCGCTGAGCGAAACAGAGACCGCGCCATTGGCCTTGCGAGCACACTGAACGGCCTGGGCATCCTGGCGGGCAACCTGATCGGCGGCATGCTCCCACGCGGCTTTGCCACCCTGCTGGGCAGCGCCGAGGCGACCAACGACGGCTTTCGCCTCGCTATCAGCACCGCACTGGTTTTTGGCGCCGTCGTCATCGCGCTGCTGGTGGCGCTACCCGACCGACCGACCGAGGTCATCAGCGCCATCTCGACAGGCAGATCTCAGAGCATTCGGCCGTTGCTGGTGGTGGGTCTTTTCGGATTGTTCATCCCGGCCGCGTCCAGCGCGGTGGGCACCTTCGCCACCCCATACCTCGATCAAGAGCTTGGCCTCAGCACCGAGGCCATCGGCCTTGTTTCGACCATCAGCCAGGCGCTGGCTGTGTTGGGTACTGGCGCCACACCCTGGCTGGCGCGCCGCATGACCAGTCGACGCGCCGACATCCTCACCAGCCTGGGCATGGTGGTGACGCTCTTGCCCATGGCCGGTTCGGCTCACTGGGCAGCGGCTGTGTTTGGCCGCGTCGTGTCGTCAGCGATGTACACCATTCGCTTTCCATTGACGCAGATGTTTGCCATGGCGCAAGTACGCCAGAGCGAGCGCCCGCTGATGTCAGCGGTGCTGTTCACCAGCGCCGGCCTGTGTGGCACCGCGCTCAGCTATGCCGGCGGCCGGCTGGCTGCCAGCCACGGATACAGGGCCGTGTTCTGGGCCTCAGCGGCCATCTCGGGGTTGGCAGTGCTGCTCTACGCCCTGGTCACGCGGTTGCTGATCGCCCGCGGGCGGTTACAGCGCGCATGATCGGGATGCCGCTTGGTGCAGCGGCGCTCACTGGCCCTGACTACATGTACACCGTATGGCCAGCCTGCGCCCTGCGTCGGACAGGGCCACCGGCATCATGTTAGCCACCTCTTACGATGGGGCATCATCGCGGCGAGTGAGAATTCTCCCAGTTTGGCGAAAATAGCCCCAAAAACCCTTGACACGCTTGACCTGCCATGCTACTATATGGGTGCAAAGCCTCGAGGGGTTGATGAGACTCTTCGGGAGACGCAGAAAGCATCGTCAGCATGCGGTGGGTCGCCTGAAACGTGAGGATCAGTCGGCGTAACCGACAGCGGTAGCAAGAGGCGGCGAGAGCAGTCGATTGGTAGCCGCCAGGTAAGTAGCTTGGAAACAGGCGAAAGCAAGCTGACGAGACTCTGGAGAAGACACTCCATAACAACGATGCGCACCGAGGGTTGGCAGGTCACTTGAGGCTTTGCCTTTTGTCTCAATCGGGCACGCCCTTCTGGGCGTGCCCTCTTTTATGCCTGGACGTTGACAGCACGCTAGCGGGTTCTATAATACGCAAAAGTGGTTCGACGACACCTCGGGAGTGATAGCCCGTTGACGACTGCCCAACGTCTACGACCGATTGCCAACCCACCTGTCGCCCGTGAAGAGATCGTCTTCTCTCACCCCAGTGAGGCAGAGTTCGCTCGACTCCTCGACTTTTATGGCATTGCATGGCGCTATGAGCCGATGGTCTTTCCTATCGACTGGGATGAACAGGGCGCCGTCACCGAGGCCTTTACCCCTGACTTTTACCTGGTGGCCCAAGACTGCTACATCGAGTTGACCACGATGCGGCAGAGCCTGACGCGCATCAAGCGCCGCAAGATCCAGCGACTACAGTCGCTCTACCCCGAGGTGCGCATCAGGCTATGGAATCGTCGCGATTTCGAGCGCCTGTTGACCAAGTACGGGCTCACCGATCGACGCTCGCAACTCGTAGGCCAGGATGCGCTGAACGGCGGCCATGAGCGCGCCATCTAGCTCGCTTTGCGACGATATCGACCAGGTCGTCTTTGATGCCGAGACGATCCAGAAGACGGTGGCTCGCCTGGGCGCGGCCATCTCGCACGACTATGCCGGGCTCAATCCGCTGCTGGTGGGCTCGCTTACTGGTGTGGTGCTGTTCATGGCCGACCTGCTGCGCCACATCACCGTGCCGGTGGCCCTCGATTTCATGGCCATCTCGCACTATGCCGCCAGTGAACGCAGCGGTACGGTGCGCATCACCAAAGACCTTGACCTGCTGATCACCGACCAACACGTATTGTTTGTCGAAGACGTGATCGATACTGGACTCACCTGCGACTATCTCTTGCGCACCCTGCGCACGCGTCGTCCGGCCAGCCTCAAGGTATGCACGCTCTTTGAGCGCCCCTACATGCGGCTGCTCGAGGTGCCCATCGACTATGTAGGGCTCACGCTGCCCGATCAGTTCGTGGTGGGCTATGGGCTCGATGCCAACGAGTACTACCGCAATCTGCCCTTTGTGGCCACCCTCAAGCCTGGTATCCGTGGCTAGGCCCCAACACGGCCGCGATCAGGGCTGACCAGGCCTCGTCTGGGCTCCACACCGCCAGCATCGCCTCGCGCGCCTGCAGCTCGGGTTTGCCGTGTCGCACTAGCCACAGATAGGCCAACACACTGGCGCGATAGTTCTTGCGGCAATGCACCAACACCCGCTGCCCGTCGAGCGCCTCAAGCTGCTCTTCAAAGCGCATATAGTCGGCCGTTGTGGGCTGTTCAAAGTCAACCGGCAGATGCACATAGCGCAGGCCCAGCGCCGCGCAGGCTTCGGCCTCGCCTGACATGAATGGCCCGCTCGTGTCGCTCGTCAGGTTGATCACCGCACGGCAGCCCACCTGCGCCAACGCGCCCAACTGGCCAGCATTCGGCATGCCACCCGTCCACAGCGTGGGGGTGAGCCGTCGACAGTTGAACGGCCACCGGGTGCAGCCGCCCTTGAGCGCCTCGGTCGAGATGACCGTGGGCGGAAGAGGCACCCAAGTGGGCAGACAGGGCGGAAAGGTATGCACATTTCCGACCACAAAGGCATTCTGCTGTGCGACACCTTCTTGGCAGACTGTGGCCCTGCGCTCGGACAGAGCACGTTCGATCTGGGCCCCCACCTGCGGCAAAAGTGGCGCCTGCTTGAGTTGGTCCAGCGGCACCCAGCAGACGTCAATTTGATGCTCATCGGCCGTGGGCGGTAGGTACGGCTCAGCCCCGGCGACAAGCGAGCACAGAAAGAACAGGCCGAGGCCATGGATGGCATAGGGGGGCACCTGCACCGTTGCGCCTGGCAGGTTCTCATAGACCAGGAGCAGCGGGCCGATCACGACCTCACAACCCAGTTCCTCGCGCACCTCGCGTGTCAAGCCCTCGTAGGTTGATTCGCCCGCCTCTAGCCCACCACCTGGCCAGTTGTAGTGGTATCCAGCTTCATCGTCAAAGGCGGCGAGGGCTACCATGCCATCTCTCTCAATCACGGCACGTACGGCAACGCGCAAGCCTGGGGTCATCGGCCACCTCTCGGGCTGGTTGTCAGGGCTATCGCACCCCGGGCACACATCGGGTCCGTCAGCGGCGCGTTTCACGGCTCATCAGCGCCCAAAAGGTAAGGGGCGTCCAACGGCAGGCCATCGAGGGCCCAGGCTGCCTGCAACATGCTACGCACTGCGCGCGCCAACGCCTCGGGATATAGCGCAGCGAGCGCCTGGCCACCGTCGGTGAACCATTCAATGGGCGCCCCCAAACGCTGCGACAAAGGGCCGGCGTGGCTCGCCGAGCGCCAGTCGTCCGACGCAGTGATGATCAGGCTCCGGCCTTGCCAGCCTGTGAGAGCGCGACGGTCAAGATGGGTCGCCCGACAGGCGGCGCTCACAGCGTCAACGAGTGCCACCCAGTCCTGACGGCCCACAGCCACGCCAGGCGTCTCAAGGAGCGCCCGCGTGTAGGGCGCCCAGACGGTGTGAGGCAGTGGCCGGGGATGGACCGCGCTCACCCTGGCGCCCACCCAGCGCCAGGGTAGGCGCTCGGCCAACCAGTGAGCAGCGCGAGTCACCCGATCGCTGCCAGTGCGAGGGTCTAGCAGCGGACTATTGACCAGCGCCAGCGCCTGCACCCGGTGAGGGTAGCTCTGCAGGAGATGCTGCGCCGCGAGGCCTGCCTCGCCGTGTGCCACGATTGCGGCACCCAGCACCCCCAGGGCATCCAGCAGCCCCGTCAATCCGTCGGCCACGGCGCGCGGGTCGAGCAGCCCCAGACGGGCCGGGGCATCGGTGGCTACAACGCGATAGTCCCGTTCCAGTTCTTCGCACAGGCCAAACCAGAACTGGGCAGGCAGGTGGCCCCCAGGGACCAACAGCACCAGCCGCTGCCCCTGCCCACCATCGAGATAGCGCCAAGTGGTCTGCCCAACCGCAACACATCTATAGGGATGTGCCCACCAAAAGGCGCGCAGACGTTCGCGCAACGCCTCCGGCACGGCGCTGTAACGTTGTTCAGAGCGTTCATGGTGCATGGCGCCAGTATAGGGGCGCAGCCGAGGCCAGTGCAAGGGGCGTGAGACCTAGCGCCAGACCAGACGCTGCCGCTGACTGGCCGAGGCCGTTCGGCTTGGCCAGCGCAGCCGCGCTCCGCCTCGCCACACCACCACGGCCGCCAGCAGCCAGTAGCCGGCCACCATAAACATCTCAGCGCGCACACTAAGGGCAAGTAGCTCGCCTGTCAGGTTGGCGGCCCAGTGAAGCAGGATGGCGGCCAACGTGCTGCGTTCGCAACGCAGCCAGACCCACCCCAGCAGCAGTGTGAGCGGCAACTTGTCGGCCAAGAACAACCAGAATCGGGGCCCCAAGCCGAGATAGTGCTGATAGGCCCCCTCAACGGCTGAGAGCGGCAGATGCCATACGAGCCAGAGCACACCCATGATTCCGCAGGCAACGAGCGGAGAGAAGCGCTCTTGCAGCCTACCCTGTGCATAACCACGCCACGCCAGTTCCTCAGGGATAGGTCCAAAGACGAGCAGCGTTGCCGCCTGCACCAGCAGGCCACGCGGCGTAGTGGGCCCCTCCCAGACTGGGCCGCTGCCTCCCAGCAACCGATCGACGCCAGCGCCGAGCAACGTGCATGCCGCGGGCAAGAACAGCACCACCAGCCACCATCGCCCTCGAATGCGCCCACTACCGCAGATGCCGCGCCAGTAGGCACGGCGCGCGGCAGCCGGATGCCAGCGCCACAGAAAGAACAGCGCTGCGGCCAGCGGCATGACGCCGCCCAGGTAATGCAGGGCCTGCGAGACCTCGGGATGCGTCACAGCGGCTGCTGGTAGCCAACAAGCCCACGTAAGTGTCAGAGCGACTGCCAGATAGGTCAGCCCGCCAGGGATGTGTCTGTTACCGGTCAAAGCATGCACCTCCCAGAGCCGTGCACCAGGGGAGAAGGCGCCGCCGGGGCCGATCAACCACCGATCTGTCCATTCTCACTCTGCCACACTGTGCGCCGCATCCACTCCTCGATGGCCTGCACCGCCAGGCGCGAGCCTCCCATGGCATCAAGCCGTTCACCGAGAGCGGCGGCCTGTCTGGCCGGCCCGACAGCCTGCGCCAGGTGCGATCGTAGCCAGCCTGCGTTCCAGTCGTTGGGCTGCCCCACAAAGCCAGCCCCTTGCTGCTCTACCCTCCTGGCATTGTGGTGCCGCTCGTCGTTATTGCCTGGGAAGATGAGCAGAGGCACCCCTGCCTGCAGAGACTGTACAATGGTGCTCTGGCCGCCATGGCAGATGGTCCACACACATTGCGGCAGCAACACCCGCACGTCTACAAACGTACAGTAGCGCACATTGCCATGCTGGTGCGGCCGTCCGACGGCCCGACCGGCCACAATACACGTTAGATCGCTGTCAGCAAACACGGCCGGCAATACCCGTCGCAACGCCGATGGCGAGACCGAGCCACTGCCCATGTAACAAAAGACGTAGCGTTGGCCGGGCTCGGGCTGAAAGGCCTCTGCGGGGCTGGGCTCGATGGCGCCCAGCAGCGGCCCAACATAGCGAATATCGTCGCCATTAGCATCGGCCCCGTCTAGCTCGGGGATCGATGGCACCAGCTTGAGCACATCGGGCCCGAAAAAGAGAGCGTCCGGATCTAGCGGAGGGAGCCCACAGTGAGCGAGCAGCGGCGCCACCGCCCTTTGGGTGCGATGCCAGGCCCAACTGTGGCTATTCGACGCCATCGGCGTGGCATAGGCAGTGGCTATGGGCAGACCGAGCGATCGCGCGATGATGAATGCCCCTGGGTCCAGGTCGGTAAACACCGCTTCGGCGCCATAATCCCGGGCGGCGCGGAGCTCTGCCGCCACAAGGCGCTCGAGATAGCGCGGCGCGATGGCCCCTGAAAAGAACAGCACACCCCAGATCGACCCCAGCAACCGCCCCAGCCAACGCGTTTGAGCCATCCTGGCGATGACGCGTGCTACGATCACGGCACACCAACGGGGCAACCCAAACAGTGTGGGCGCGGGCATGGGATAGACCCGATAGCCGCGCTGCCGCAGATTACTCGCCAGATAGCCAGAGGCGCAAAAGGCCACACGATGCCCTGCAGCCTCTGCAGCGTGCGCTACGGCAACGGCCCTCGTTAGGCCGCCCCAGGTGCCGGTAGCCGGCGAGAAGAGGGGTATCAATAGATTCATTGTGGCGCGTCTCGGTTGCGTGCGTGCACTGCCGTCAGTCTATACGGCCTATTGTGAGTGTCAACAGCCACGCATGCACGCGGTCAAGATCGTGCCGGTGGTTGCCACCCGAGGATTGGCAGAGAGAGCGTCAGCGACGCCATAGGCGAGCGATCGGGCGCGTCTGGGTTAGCTCCCTATTAGGCGGTTGACGGCCAAGCCGATGGAGGCGGCTGCTTCTGCGCCAACGCTGTGGGCTGGCGGCGTGTCGCAGGCAGGCCTCCGGTGAGGCCAAGCAAAACTGGCCGCCCTCAGATCGGGCGGCCAGTTTTGAGACAAAGAGCAGGGCCACAAGTGACCTGTTTTTCCGCCCTCCAACCTAGCATCGTTTTTATGGAGTGTCTTCTCCCTAGACGACAACTGGATCACTTTCAATCAGCCTTGGCCGATCTACTCGCTAGGCTCTGTTTCCGTCGAGCTTACGCTCTCTGTTCTCTTCGCCGTGGGCTCCTCTGGTTGGCTTTTCGCTACCTTTGGTTCCCCACTCCCATCATCTATCAACCAGATGTCTGGGTCGGATCACATCAATCTCTCGTGACCCTGTGCCAATATACTAGCAGATCGTTCCTCCGATGTCAACCCTTTGGCCGGGCGTTCCTGGCGAATTCCGCCAAATAGCCTAGATGAGGCTACCGCCGTTCGCTCGAGTTCGACCAGCCAGTGATCGCCGAGTCTGTTCCAGGGCCAGTGAGGCGCGAGACGCTCTTCGATCACACGCAGCTGGGCCACCAACCATGGATGGGCTCCCCAGACATCGGCCAGGTACGGGGGTGGCAGCAGCAGCGGCAAGGCGCGGCACCACCGCAGGGCGAACCAGGGGCGCGCGGCACGACGCATAGCCCTCACACTGTGATAGTAGGTCCACATTTGCTCCGGAGAGCCCGTGGACACCGAGGCCAGTGCGCCACGCCATCGCCTCAGCGCTTGACGCACCTGACCATGCGCCAGGAACCAGCCGATCTCCAGGGGATAGCAGCGGTTCATCACCGAGAGCACCACCGCGCCGCCCGGCCGCACCAGCGTAGCGAGCGCCGCCATGAAAGGAGCGAGGTTGGGCAAGGCGTTCAGCGGCCCAAATGAGGAGTAGGCGCCGTCAAACAGTGGTAGTCCCGTTAGCGAGGCCAGCTCCGCGGCACTGGCCAACTGCGTGTGCACACGGCCTGCTACGCCTGCGGCCTGTGCCTTTGTCTGAGCCTGGGCGAGCATCGCCGGCGAGGTATCGGTGGCGAGCACGTGGCAGCCGCGCTGCGCCAGCGCCACCGCCTCTTGGCCCGTGCCGCAGCCGATCTCGAGCAGCCGCTGGCCGGGCGCAAAGACGTGCTCGAGCGTAGCCAGGCTGATGGCACGCATATAGGCCATCGCTGGGTTGCTGCAAGTCTCGGCATCATAGGTCGCTGCGGCGCGCTCAAACGCCGGCAAGTCACGCTCAGTAGGCATCATATGGCCTCTGCGACACATGGCGCGACCAGGCGCCGACTGTAGAGCCCAACATCAACGCCGGCCACCACACGGTGGGCAGATACAGATACACGTCTAGCAGCGTGGCTGCAAAGGCCGCCAGGAATGCCGCACTGAGGCCGAGTAGCTCCCAATCGCGCCCTACAGCGCCCTTGTGCATCCCTATGGCCGCCGGCGCCAACAACATGGCCACCCACAACACTGCGCCGCCGACGCCCAGCTCTGCGGCCGCCAGAAGCGGGATGCTATGAACTGTACGAAATCCAGGAAAGTCGGGCCCCATCTGGTTGCCCACCGCAGCCCACAGCGCCGCGATATAGTAGCCCGAGCCCACGCCCAGCAACGGCCGAGCACGGATCAACGTCCACGCCAGTCCATAGTCCTCAAGGCGCTCGCGCACCGACGCCTGTTCTAGAGGATTGCCCAGGCCACTCAGCCGTAGCCACAGCACAGCGCTGAGAAGCAGCCCCAGGCCCCCCGCTGCAGCCCACAGCCAGCGCCTGCTCACCAGCGGCAAACTACCGCTGAGCGAGTGACGCGCCAGACAGGCTCCGATCATCAGACTCAGCGACAGGGCTAGCAGCGCCGAACGTGAAAAGGAGAGCAATAGACCGATGATACCTGCCAGCATGGCAACAGCTAAAAGCCCTCGCTCGAGACGGTGCTTTGTCGCTAACACCCTTCCCCCCACCACCAACAGGCCAATGACCATGTAACCGCCCAGCACGTTGGGGTGTGGCGACATCCCCTGGGCACGCAGCAATCTTCGTCCAGCCACCAGCAGCACATGGGCGCCCTGCGCCGATGGCAACTCGGTGGACTCACCCAGCATCTGCAGACCAACCGGCCCTTGAAGCGCAAACTGCGCCACCGCCAGCACGCCCTGTACCACCATCACCGCCGCCAACGCCGCTGACAGGTGCCGAATGGGCAACTCGGTGTGGGCGTAGAGCCCGATGGCATAGAAAAAGCCGACTGAGGTGATGGCTACAAAGGCCGTGCGCGCAATGTGCACAGGCCAGACGCGCAACACAGTCAACGCACCAAACCCGAGCGCGGGGCCCACCACCCACCAGGCTGGGCGCCGCCAAGAGCGCCAGCGTCGCCCCAACAACACTCCCAACAGCCAGGTAGCGGCCACCATTAGCGGCAAGAGCATCAGGGCGCCGGGCGCATAGTCATAGTGCAAAATGTGCAGGGTGCCGAGTGGCCACAGCGCAAAAGTGCCATACTGCCATGAGGGCGTCAGATAGGACAGCACCATTGCCACAACAAATAGCCCCCGTGACACACCGATGAGCACTCTTGAAGGGCCACTCATCGCTGCGACTCTAACGTAGGCGACAGATCGGCCAATGCCTGCCGCACCATCCACCGCAGCAACAGCAAGAGCAGCAGTTCGCACAACAGAGACACGGCCACCGCAGCCCAGTGCCCAAAGCGTGGCACCAGCAGCAGATTAAACACACCGCTCCCCATAGTGGCCACCACCATCGCATGCGACACTCGTCGCTGACGGTTCAGCACAATCAGGAGATGACCGGCCAGAAGGTATCCAGCTGCAAGCGGCAGTGCCAGTGCCAACAGGCGCAACAGCGCAACGCTATCGCTCGCCAGCGCACCTGCCCCATAGACGATGCGCACCGCCGTTGGCGCCAGCACAAGTGTAGCCAAAGAGATGGCGCCGGCCAACGATAGCAGCACTCGACGCCCCAAACGATAGGCACTCAGCAGGGCTGCCCGCGAGGCATCAGCCACCGCCCGGCGAGCCAGCTCGGGGAAGAGGGCGTCGAGCAGAGCCACGGTCGGCAGCGTTAGCAGCTCATACATGCGATAGGCAGCGCCATAAGCTCCAGCCTCGGCATCGCCACGGAATAATGATAGCACCAGCAGGTCGAGCCGGCGGTAGAGCATGGCCGCGACGCTGGTGACCGCAAAGGGCGTTGCAGAGCGCAAGAGCTGGCTCACAGCGCCAGTTGCCAGGCTCCACTGCGGCTTGATGCCGCGCCTCACCAGCACACGCCAGGCCCAGAGAGCGCCCAACAGGTTGGCTGCCGGCCAAGTAGCGATAACCGCCCGCTCATCGAGCCCCAGCAGAAGCAGTACGATGCCCCCAGCGGCGAACAGCCAGCGCAACGCCAGTTGCGCGGCGCTGGATACATGCATCTCTTGGCGGGCCTTTAGCCAGACGATCGTCACGGCAATGGCCGCCTCGAAAGGCAACGCCAGGGCCGCGAGCGCCAACATCGGCCAGCGTTGAGGGCCAAAGATGGCGCCCACCAGAGTGGCCAGCACTGTGGCGGCCGCCAGGCTGGTGAGAAGTTTGACGGGCAGAGCCAGGCCGATAAGCCGTTCAGCTGCGTTGGCATCACGTGCAAACTCGCGCATCAGATAGGTGCTGAGGCCCAGATCGGCCACGGCGGCTGCGATTGCCTCGGCGCTCAGGGCCAGCAGCGTCCTATTGAGCCCGCCAAAGCCCACCCGGCGCGTCAACACGGCAGCCAACGCCATGGTGGCTAAGCTGCCCCCCACCTGAAGGATGCCCAAAGACACGGCATTGCGCCCGATGCGCACTGCCCCACCACGGGCCGCAAGTAGCGCCCGCACGCCGTTCATGGGGCACCCCCCTCATCCACCAGTCGTAACAGATCGAGCCGCGCCAGGGCCTGCTGAGGCGTAGACGTCAGCTTGTCGACACGCCAGACATCCAGTCCACGTCCATCGACGACGATCCGCCTTGGGGGCAATACGGTGCGATAGACCGCCTTCAGAGCGCGCAACACGGTGTCACGGTCGATGTAGCCAGCCGAAACCACCCACGCCGGCTCGAGCGAGGCCAGGCCCCATTCGGCATACTGTGGCCAGGCGGTGGCCACTGGTTGCCCAAGGTAGTAGCTGAGCTGCCCGGCCAATGAATAGTCGAGTGCCACGATCGTGTCGCCGTTGTCTAGGAGAGACGTGCGCAGGGCTCGCAGCCCCTGGGCGTCGAACGCCATACGCTGCTCGGCAGCGCCGCTCCAGGGCCACGGCCCGGCCTCGAGGTGGCGGTGGATGGTGGCCGCCGACAGCCCCCCGGCCATCGCCGCCAGGGCGATCAGGGCGCCGGCCGAGCCGATCAACGCGGGCCGCGCTACACCGCGGTGCTGAAGCAGTCGCCAAAGACCCTCAACGCCTGGGCCGAGCAACAGTGGCAACGCCACCACCAAACTGCGTGGGGCGTTAGCAGGGCTCAGGAGCACTGCCAACGACAGCGCCACGCCAATCAACGTCAGGAGGCGAGCGCGTGGCTCACGCCAGAAGAGCGCCCCGCAACCAGCCAACAACACTACAGGCCAGCCCGTATAGTCGAGCAGGTTGCCCGCTCGCGATAGTGGGCCAACGTTCCACAGCACGCCCTGCCCCAGGTGCTGCGCCTGCCACCGGAAAGAGGCCCAGTCTCGTTGTGCGTTCCACAAAAGCGTTGGTGCCAGCCCCAACGCGGCCACCCCGGTGGCAAGCCAGAAACGCGGCTCGCGGGCCAATCGCGGCTGCGCCAGCAGAACAAAGGCCAGCACCACGCCTGCGAAAAGATAGGCGGTGTATTTGGTGGCGAGCGCCATGCCCACGCTGACGCCCACGCCCAGCGCCAGCCCCAACGCTGGCCGGCCTTTTGACGTCAGGACACGATCTACCAGAAGCAGCGCCAATAGCTCTAGTGCCAACAACAGGGCATCGGGGTAGACGTGTCGCGAGATGAGCACAAAAGGCTTGCTGACCGCCATGAGCACAGCCGTGGCCCAGGCAGCACGCGTGCTCACCCGCTGCCGCGTGAGCTGCCAGGCCAGTGGGATGGCAGCCACCCCCAGCGTCGCATTGAGCCAACGGATGCCCGCCTCGCTGGACCCGCCAAGCATTGTAGAGAGGCGCACCAACACAGCGACACCAGCGGGGTGATCATAATAGGACAGGGCCAGATGGCGCGACCAGAGCCAGTAGTACGCCTCATCGCCCACCAGCGCCAGCGCACCGAGCCGCCAAAAGCGCAGGGCGGCCCCCAACAGGGTCAGCAGCACGAGCGCCATGGCATCGCGCCGCGACATCAGGGCGCCGCCCCATCAGGCTGCAGCGTGATGCGATAGCGATAGCGCTCGACAGGGCCATCGACCGCAATATCAACCCCTGCCCACGAGAGTGTGTAGATTCCTCGCCAGTTCCACTGCAGGTAACGTTCGCGGCCATACAACAGCCGTCCACCGGGCGTTGCATCCACGCAGAACTGGGCAACCGCCGTCTGGCTGATCATACAGCCGCGCAGGGCGGTGGTCTCGCCCCAGATGCCGATCTCATCCTCCCTTAGCAACAGCCCGGTATCATCGCGATAGAACCGAAAGGCCCGCGCCCCTTGCTCGTTCATGAGATAAGCCTGCTGCCAGGGCACGTCCAGCCCGGTAAAGTCGACCTCGACATCGATCACGCCCGGGCCAGAGAGGCGGTAGGTGACGGCAACCTCACCGATGGGCGCGACCGGGCGATACTTGCGGCGCATGAACTGCACCGGCGCATCAACGGTGTCCATCGTGTAGACTTTGCGGACGGTTAGCGTGCCATCGACGGGCTCGAGCGCAATCGAGGCGTGGCGTGCGTTGTGGGCCTGTCCCTGCACCACAACGATGGGCACGCCGAACCCGTACCCCTCTTCAATTAACTGCTGGCCACCGACCTTCCAGATCAAACCCTTTTGCAAAGAGGCGATCTTGCCCGTGTGTGGCCTCGGCTCCTTGTAGAGGACCACGCTATGCCCTGGGCCCGTCGCCACCTCGATGCCTTCTTTGCTCGTGGTGAGCCTGCCATAGAGCTGTAGCGTCCAGTACGGCTCCACGAGCTCAGCGGCGGTCTGCCAGAGCACCAGCGCCGCCCCCAGCAGCGTGTAGGGGCCGGGCTGCTCGCCGATCACCAGGTACACCCACAGCGGGTTGAGCACCGGCTCCACATTGGCCACGATGGCCGCGGTCACCGGGTTGACGCCCGTGCGCAGCCCCTGGGAGAACAGCAGATACCCCACCGTGAGCGACAGGCCCATCAGCAGCACGCCAATGACGGACCGGGCGTCCGCCACAAAGGAGGGATCAAACGGTATGGCCAGCAGAAGCAGCGCCGAAAACAGGTTGCCCAGATAGGTGTAGTCCAGGGGATCGGTGTTGGGCATGCGGGCCGCGAAAAACACGGTGGCAAAGGTGAAGGTGCTCAGCAGCGCCAGCGTGTCGCCCAGCGGGCTGCCGCCCTGCAGGCCGCCCATGAAGCACAGCACCACGCCGGCCCCTGTGATGCAGGCCGCCAGGATGTCCAGCTTGGTAGGCCGCTGGCGGAAGTACACCCAGCAGAACAAAATCACCACGATGGGCGCGGCATACTGCAGCACGATGGCGTTGGCCGCGGTGGTCATCTTGTTGGCGATGATGAACAGCGTGGAGGTGAGGGACACCCCCAGCGCTCCCAGCACCACGCCCGGGGTAAAGCGCACGCGGAAGCTGCCGCGGCGAAAGCCAAACGCGACCGCGGCCATGGCAGCCCTTGCGCCCACCAGCGACAGGGGGCCCCAGGGCGTCCACTTGCTCAGCACGCCTGAAAAGCTCCAGGCGACACAGGCCAGCATGATCAAAGCCGCTCCGCGCACCCCGCCGTTATCCCGCTGCATGCCACCCTCCATCTCACATATATGCCAATAGCCATTATAGGGCCAGCCGCATGCGGCGGTCTGTGCAGGATATGTGTTTTTATTGTTTTTTATCGACTGGAACAGGCGCAACGGCCCCTTGTTGACCTGGCCGGGCTGTGGTACCTTAGGTACCATCACAGGGGAAAGGTGCAGCAAGATGGTGGATGCATCCAGGGTCAGGTCGGCCATGCTGATTGGCCGCGAGGGGGTAGAGCGGCTGGCGGGCTGCCGCGTGGCGGTGTTTGGCCTGGGGGGCGTTGGCGGCTACGCGGCCGAGGCCCTGGCCCGCAGCGGCGTGGGCGCGCTGGATCTGGTGGATGGCGATGTGGTGGCGCAAAGCAACCTCAACCGCCAGCTGATTGCCCTGCAGGGCACCGTGGGGCAGGGCAAGGCCGAGCTGATGGCCCGGCGCGTGCTGGACATCAACCCGGATGCGCAGGTGCGCACATACCCCGTCTATTACACCGCGGATAACGCGGGGGAGTTTGATCTGTCCCGATACGACCATGTGCTGGACTGCGTGGACATGGTATCCGCCAAGGTGGAGCTGGCCGTGCGCGCGCAGGCTGCCCGGGTGCCGCTGATCAGCGCCATGGGCGCCGGCAACAAGCTGGACCCCACCTGCCTCAGGGTGGGCGATCTGTTTGAAACCACCGTCTGCCCGCTGGCGCGGGTGATGCGCAGGGAGCTGAGGGCGCGGGGCATTGCGCGGCTACCTGTGGCCTACTCCACCGAGGTGCCGCTACAGCCGCAATCGCAACAGGAGGCGGATGACCCCACCGCCCAGGCATCCGCCCGCCGCGCCACGCCGGGCAGCATGGCCTTTGTACCCGGCGCCATGGGGCTGGCCATGGCCTCCTATGTGGTGCGCGCCTTGCTTTCCCGGGGATAATCACCCCTGCGCCACTCCTTCAATTTTACGAAAAGATTGCATTTATAATAAAATTCAATTACAATACTGCGTAGATTTCCTTTCATTTTAAGGCGGTGATTGTCTATGCGGGAGTTGTTTGCACAGATACCGGGCCTGGTGGTGGATGGCATCATCTACTCCGCCATTGTGCTGGTATTTCTGGCCGGTCTGTCCAAATGCGTGTTTCCTTACCGGCGGGGTACGCGCCTGCTGCGGCGCGCCACGCGGTCACTGGAGCTGATGGTCTCCAAGGAGGGGACGCGCCCCGTATGGCAGGACCCGCTGTTTCTGGGCAAGCCCATGCAGGAGCACTGGAAGCGCTTTTTGCACAACGCGGAGCAGCTGGACATGCGCGGCCTGCCCTGCGCGTGCGAGGATTATATCAACGATGAGGACGTCTTTTCCTCCTACGCGCACCTGCAATTGGCCGAGGTCATCCCCGGCCTGCTGACGTCGCTTGGCATTCTGGGCACGTTCATCGGCCTGATGCGCGGCCTGGGCAACCTGGATATCTCCTCGGCGGACAGCACCATGAAGGGCATCTCCACCATGATCGGCGGCATGACCTTTGCCTACGGCACCTCCATCGCAGGGGTGACCACCTCGCTGATTTTCAACGTATTCTTCCGCGCCTCCCAGGGCGCCGCGTGGAATGCCATGGATGATTTCCACACCGCCTTTGAGGAGCTGGTGATGCGCCGGCCCGTGGATGACAGCGTGTTTCACAAGTGCCACCTGGAGGATCAGGCGGCCTTCCTCAACCGCTCGTCGGCAGAGCTCAACCGCAGCCTGGCCACCGGCATCGAGGCCGCGGTGGAGCGCGCCTTTGTGCCCATCAGCCAGAGCATCAATGGCTTTATCCTGGCGGAGACCCAGGGGCAGATGGAGGGGCTCAACCACATCGTCAACCAGTTTGTGCAACAGATGAACACGTCCCTGGGCGGCCAGTTTCATCAGCTGGCCAAGACCATGTCCAGCATCAACCAGGCGCAGTCGGTCAGCTTTGACTCCATCAGCCACACCATGAGCGCGGCCGATGCCATCCTCAACACCATCCAGCGCACGCAGGCGGTCACCCAGGCGGTGATCGACCGCTTTGACAGCTATGTGGCCGAACTGGCGCAGAGCCAGTCAGGCAATGCCCAGATGGCTGAATCCACCGCTGCCATGCTGCAGGGCATGTACAGCGCGCTGGAGCAGCAAAGCGAGAGCTACAGCCGCCTGCTGTCCGGCCAGCGCGACATGGAGGGCCAGATGCAGCAATACGCCGCCTGGTCCGGCCGGGTGCTGGAGGCGGTGGAAAAGCAGAGCGATGCTGCCCTGGAGCGCACGCACGAAGTGGCCAACCAGATGTCCGCCTCCTCCAAGGCGCTCAGCGGCTCCTATGCCTCCTTTGTGGAGAATATCTCCACCGGTCTGGCCCGCACGATGGGCATGTTTGAGGAAAACATGAATGACATGATGGGGCAGCTGGGCCGACAGCTGGCCGGCATGGCCGGGGCCCAGGGCAAGGACGCCAAGGGCAGCCCGGTCATCGACCTGACCGGCGTATCCAAATTGCAGCAGGCCATGGCCGATATGACCTCGGCCCTCAACAAGACCGTGGTGGCCATCGAGCAGATGGCGGAGGGCGCATAAGGTGATCGGCGCGGCCAGAAAAAAGCGGCGCGTGCGCCGGCAGGATGTGGGCAGCTATTGGATTTCGTTTTCCGATATGCTGTCCAGCATGCTGCTGGTCTTTATGCTGGCGCTGGTGTTCAGCATCTATCAGTACTACACCCAGCTGGACCTGAAGACCCGCGAGCTGGACGCTCAGAAGGCCGAGCTGGACCGCACGCAGATCGTGCTGGCTGCCCAGGAGAAGGAGCTGGAGACCTCCCGCGTGGCCCTGATGGGCAAGGAGGAGGAGGTGGCCTCCATCCAGATCCAGCTTGACCGGCAGGAGAATGACCTGCACGCAGCCCAGGCCGCGCTGAAGACCAAGGAAGATGAGCAGGCGCTGCTGCAATTGCAGCTGGCCGCCCAGCAGGAGGCCATCCAGAATCAGGAGTTGGTGCTGGCCAGCCAGCAGCGGCAGATAGACGACCTGCTGGGGCTGAGGACGGAGATTATCCGCGAGCTCAGCCGCTCGCTGACCGCGGCCGACCTGGGCGCCAAGGTGGACCCGAGCACAGGGGACATCGTGCTGGACAGCCAGCTGATGTTTGAGTCCGGGGCTGATGTAATCTCCTTCTCCGGGCAGCAGCAGCTGGCGCGGCTGATCCCGGTGTATCTAAGCGTGCTGATGCGCCCGGAATATGTGGACTATGTGGCAGAGATCATCATCGAGGGCCATACCGACAGCAAGGGCAGCTACCTGTTTAACCTGGAGCTGTCGCAGAACCGGGCGCTGGCGGTGGCCAAGTTCTGTCTGGATCTGCCTTCTCTGTCGGGTGAGCAGCGTACGCTGCTTCAGGACATCCTGACAGCCAAGGGACGCAGCTACTCCAACCCCATCAAGCATCCCGACGGCACAGAAAATATGGACGCCTCCCGCCGGGTGGAGATCAAGTTCCGCCTCAAGGATACCGAGATGATTCAGAAGATGAATGAAATTCTGTCCGGTGGGGTGCAGCCGTGAGGACGGCGGCCATTGTCGCCGTGGTGCTGGTGCTGATTGCAGGCAGTGTGCTGGTATACGGGCTCATCGGCACGCGACTTGGCGTCACGCCCGTATCGGCCCAGGTCATCCCGGCCTCCCAGCAGGCGGGGGAGTTCCTGCGCCTGCAGCAGGCGGTGGGCCGCAATGCCCTGGTCGGCACGGCGTTTCAGCGCGAGGTGCCGGGCAGCGCGGAGGAGTACAGCCTTGTGGTCTACACCGTGGCGCTCAAAAATACCGGCCTGCTGCCTGCCGAAATGGCCGAGCTGGTCGTCTCGCCGGCAGCCAATGATGTGCTGTGCTATACGGATTTGTCGGCCCAGGGGCGCATCCCCCAGGTGACGGTTTCACCCGGCGGCACAGTCAATATCCGCTGCGTGCTGCTGACTAAGAACACGCAGCGCATGAGCACCGTGCGCGACCTGTATGTCAGCTACTACATCTGGGGCCACCCCTTCAGCATCAAGGTGACCTACGGCGGATAGACCGGCCTAAAGGGCTGCCCGAAACTACCCGAAAAACGGCTAAATTGTTCGGGTTCTGGGTTGACAAGCCATGGTCCGGCGGATATAATCACCTTTGCTGTCCGTACAGCGAGCGGTCGTGGCGGAATCGGCATACGCGCACGTTTGAGGGGCGTGTGGGGAAAC
>ENA-UOUL01000213-UOUL01000213.1-bioreactor-metagenome-genome-assembly--contig:-NODE-213-length-101017-cov-10.455211_pt1 | contig 101017 bp, 83 predicted proteins | sample MGYA00249838_ERZ747220 | MGnify/ENA primary metagenome ERZ747220 (study PRJEB28778, sample SAMN05720191) | bioreactor metagenome | isolation source: Anaerobic biogas reactor | place... | reverse complement strand
AGGAGCCCGGTGCGGTAATGCCGCTCGCCGGGATCTGTGCGGGGGGTGGCCCGCAAGGGCCATCCCTACCGCGAATGTATGGCGCCGGCGGGCGCATGGGCACGGGGCTCGTACGGTGAGCCACTGACCGGCGAAGGCGCCGGTCCCATACCAGGCGCCGGGCCCGAGGAAGCGTTTTTGCGGGGGAAACCGCCTGCGATAGCCCTGAAACGGGGCCGCCGCCGGGCCATTTTCGTGGTATACTGGAGTCCGGCTCGCGAATACGGTCAACGGCGCACACGGGCCCTCTGGGCGAAACCAGAAGGAGGGGCACCATGGTGGCAGTACCTGTAGCACGCGACATCATGAAGACGACCATCCGCGTCGTTCACCCCGACATGAGCGTCCTGGCCGCGATGCACGCGCTCCACAGCAAAGGCGAGAACGCCGCCATGGTTGTGGACGACGATTTCCGGCTGGTGGGCATCCTGACGGAGAAGGACTGCCTGCGCATCCTGCTCCACGAAATGTACGACCGGTTTGAAGAAATCGGCCGCGCGCTGGTGGCCGATTTCATGTCGCCCGTGGTCGAGACGCTGACGCCCGGCATGGACCTGTTCGCCGTCGCTTCCGCGTTTCTCCGGACGAATTTCACGGCGCTGCCCGTCGTGGATGAAGGCGTCCTGGCGGGCGCGGTGTACCGTCTCAGCATGCTGGCGGCGATCGTTGACCTGGTCAAGCGCGAAGATGCCGGCCACGCGCTGTTCCTCGAGAAGATCAAGATGACGGAACATCCGCAATCGATACAGGACCTGTTGCGTCTCACGGGCGAGCACAGCCGCCAGCAACTGAAGGAAGTCTTCAGCCACCGGTACTATCCGCCGCCCGACAACCCGCTCTGATGCCGGCCGTCTCGCGCGCTTGAAGGAATACCCCCGTATCGCACACACTTCTGGTTTGAATCAAAACCATCCGCAGACGGCGCCAAGCCGCGCCCCGGCGCATCACACACCGCCTGCGCCTGAAGTACTGGAGCATCCGGTCATGTCCGAGAGATTGCATCGCCAGGCCGAACCCGAGTTGATGGACGAGGCCGATGAGGCGCTGGCCTACGCCGCGGCGGATTTCGCCGAGGTGAATTCGGCGTTCGTGGAACGCCTGTGCGGCCTGGCGCCGGATCGTGCCGGCGCGGTGGCGCTCGATCTGGGTACGGGACCGGCCGATATCCCCGCGCGCCTGGCCGGCAGGAAGCCCGGCTGGCGGATCATCGCGGCCGACGCCTCCCGGGCCATGCTTCTGCACGGCAAGGCCCTGTTGAGCCGGACCGGCGCCGGCGTGCGCCTCGTGATGGCCGACGCGAAGCGCCTGCCGTTTCGAAACGCCTGCATGGACATCGTGTTTTCGAACAGCATCCTGCACCACATCAACGAGACCGCCAGGCTCTGGAACGAGATTAAGCGGGTGGCCCGGCCGGGCGCGCTGGTGTTTGTGCGCGACCTCGCCCGGCCCCGCTGCGCCTCGGATGCCCTGGATATCGTCCGCAAGCATGCGGGAAACGAGTCGGCGCTGTTGCGGGAGGAGTATTACCGGTCGCTGCTCGCCGCCTACACGGAAGAAGAGATTGTAGAACAACTGGACAGGGCGGGACTGGATGGGTTCGAGGTCCGGATGGTGACCGACCGCCACGTGGATATCTGGGGCGAGATCCCCCCCGCGTGAATCAGTCCCTGCTGCAGATGAACAGCGCCGCGAGAATGCCCGGCACCCAGCCCGCGATCGTCAGCAGCCCCACCAGCAGGACCGATCCGCAGCCTTTGTCCAATACCGCCAGCGGCGGCAGCAACATGCAGAGCAGTGCGCGTCCAAGACCCATGCGTGAGAACTCCTGTCGGTTGGCTCGCCGTTCCTCCGTGCCAGCTCTGATAGTATGCCGCATGCCCCCGCTCCGATTTCAATCCGCGTGCGGCGCGCCGACGCGTTCCTGCCGAGTCCCGCCCGCGGTTTCGGCGGCCCGCCGCGCAGAAATCGCAGATTGCGCAGAACGCCCCCTCGCAAACTTCCTCAAAATGCGCTAGAGTGAATTCCAAGAAACATTTCTCGACTCCCGATGGTTCTGCTAATGGTGACGTAAGACGCGAATTCCACACTGCTTAGCACAGGGTGGCGACGGGAACCACGTGGTAAAAGTGCTGCGGACAACGAATTGCCTCGGGAACCGGCGCCGTTTGCATCGCGAAGGGCGCAGGTTTACGGAGGGGGCGGTCTGCACAAGGCCGGCGCGACTGGACCGGGGGGGCCGCTGCGAGGCCGCCACGGGGGTGCTGCGCGCGGACGGCGAGGGCGGATAAGGCATGGCAAATCTTGAGACCGAACCGAGCAGTCTGAGCCTGGCATTCATGGAGGACCTCTACGAGAAGTTTCTCGAGCGGCCCGATTCGATTCCGGCGGACTGGCGGGCGTATTTCACGCAGCTTCCGGGCAACGGAGGCCCCGCCCCGGCGCCCGCCCCGCCCCGGGAAACCTGTGCGCGCCGGAAATGGTTCCAGGCCGACTGGAAAGACGCGCTGAAATGCCAGATCTGCGGGCGCGATATCGACCTGGCGGCAATGCAGCACAAGGTCGACAAGCTCATCCGCAATTACCGGGTCCGGGGGCACCGGGTCGCGGCGGTGGACCCGCTGGAGTCGCCGGTGCCGCAGCTCGAGGAGCTCGCCCCGGCGTATTTCGGGTTTACCGACCACGATATGGACCTGCCCTTTTCCACGACGACCCTGGCGGCGGAGGGCACCCTGACCCTCGCGGAGATTATCGAGCGGCTGCGCAACACCTATTGCCGGTCCATTGGCGTGCAGTACATGCACATCGACGACCTGGACCTCCGCGAATGGCTGCAGGAACGAATGGAACGGACCGAGAACCGCATGGCGCTCAGCCGCGACGAGCAGCTCCGGATTCTGACGCGGCTCACGGACGCGGTGATTTTCGAGGAGTTTATCCAGAAGAAGTACGTGGGCGCGAAGCGGTTTTCGCTCGAGGGGGCGGAAAGTCTCATCCCGCTGCTCGACCTGGCCATCGAGAAGGCGGGCCAGTACCAGATCAACGAGATCGTCATCGGCATGGCCCACCGGGGCCGCCTCAATGTGCTCACCAATATCCTCGGGAAAAGCCCCGGCCGCATCTTCAGCGAATTTGACGATAAACACCCGGAACTCCACATGGGCGGCGGCGACGTCAAGTACCATCTCGGCCATCATTCGGACTGGACCACGGCGACCGGCCACAAGCTTCACCTGGCCCTGTGCTTCAATCCCAGCCATCTGGAGTTCGTCAATCCCGTGGCGATGGGCCGGGTCCGCGCCAAGCAGGACCGCCTGGGCGACGTAAACCGCGCGGGGGGGATGTGCCTGCTGATTCACGGGGACGCGGCGTTCGCGGGCGAAGGCGTCGTGCAGGAATCGCTGAACCTGAGCCAGCTCGAGGGCTACCGCATTGGCGGCACCATCCACGTGGTCGTGAACAACCAGATCGGGTTCACCACCGTGCCCGTGGAGGGGCGTTCGAGCGTCTACGCGACGGACGTCGCCAAGATGCTCCAGATCCCGATCTTCCACGTCAACGGCGAGGATCCGGAGGCCGTCGCGCAGGTGATCGACCTGGCGATGGAATTTCGAAGGGAGTTCCAGCGCGACGTCGTGATCGACATGTACTGCTACCGCCGGCACGGGCACAACGAAACCGATGAGCCGTCGTTCACGCAGCCGCTGTTGTACGCGAAGATCAACCGGCGCCGGTCCGTGCGCGAGGGTTACCTCGAACACCTCCTCAAACTGGGGGAGATCACCCGGGCGGAGGCCGACGAGATCGCGGAACGCCGGCGCGCCGTCCTCGAAAAGGAGTTCACGGCCTCTCGCAGCGAGGAAGAAGAACAGGCCCGCGAGGACCGCACACGCAACCCCAACCGCAAGAGCGTGCTGGGGAGCCTCTGGTCCCGGTATTTCGGCGGCTTCGAAAAAGATGCGCCGGATCCCGATACGGGGGTGGCGCGGGAAACCCTGGGCGCCTATCTGGAGCGGCTGGCCGAGGTCCCCGCCGGGTTCCATCTGCATCCCAAAGCCCGGCGCATGCTGGATGCCCGCAAGGCGATGGCCGCGGGCGGCCAGCCGCTGGACTGGGCCGCGGGCGAGGCGCTGGCCTATGCTTCGCTCGCCGCGGAAGGCGTGCGGGTGCGCATGAGCGGGCAGGACTCGCAGCGCGGCACGTTCAGCCATCGCCATGCCGTGCTGGTGGACACGGACGACGGGCACACCTACATGCCCCTCCAGCACATCGCGCCGGACCAGGGACCGGTCGACATTGTCAATAGTCCGCTGTCGGAAGCGGGCGTCCTGGGCTTTGAATACGGGTACAGTTGCGCATATCCCGACGGCCTGGTGATCTGGGAAGCGCAATTTGGCGATTTCGCCAACGCGGCGCAAGTGCTGATTGACCAGGGCATCTCGAGCGCCGAGGACAAGTGGGGCGCGCTGTCGGGGCTCGTCCTGCTGCTGCCGCACGGCTTCGAGGGGATGGGCCCCGAACATTCGAGCGCGCGGCTCGAACGGTTCCTGATGCTGGGCGCGGAGGACAACATCCAGGTCGTATACCCGACGACGCCGGCGCAGTTCTTCCATTGCCTGCGCCGCCAGGTGCTCCGGCCATGGCGGAAACCGCTGTTTGTGATGACCCCGAAAAGCCTCCTGCGGCATCCGAACGTCGTGTCGCCCCTCGAGGACCTGACGCACGGCCGGTTTCAGCGCATCCTGCCCGACGCGATGGGCATTCAGGGAGGCCGGGCGAAGCGCGTGCTCCTCTGCAGCGGCAAGATCTATTACGAGCTCGCCGAGGAGCGTGAGAAGCGCGGGCGCGACGACGTCGCCCTCGTGCGGATCGAACAGTTGTATCCCCTGCGGGAGGAGTACCTCGAAGACGCTCTCCGGAGCTATCCGGACGGGACGGACATGGTCTGGGTCCAGGAAGAGCCGCAGAACATGGGGGCGTGGTGGCAGTGGCGCGTCCGGTTCTGTGACCGGCTGCTCGGCCGCTGGCCGCTGCGCGGGGTGTACCGCGCGCCTTCGGCGAGTCCCGCGACGGGCTCGGCCGCGAGCCACCGGCTCGAACAGCGGCTGCTCCTCGATGAGGCGTTCGCGGACCTGTGATGGCGTGGCGTAGCATATGGCGCACAGCAGTAGCAGTGGCGCGGTGAAGGAGAAGTAATCCCATGGCGACCGACCTTCAGGTTCCGGAACTGGGCGAATCCATCTCGGAAGTCCAGATTGCCCGCTGGCTGAAATCCCCGGGCGAGTATGTGGAGCAGGACGAACCGGTGGTGGAGATCGATTCTGACAAGGCGACGCTCGAAGTACCCGCCCCGGTGGCGGGCGTGTTGGCCGAGGTGCTCGTGGGCGCCGGAGAGAACGCCAGCGTGGGAGGCGTCATCGCCCGCATCGACGAGTCGGCGCCGGCCCCGGCGCCGGCCGCGCCAGCGGGCCCCCCTGCCTCAACGAAGAAGGCCGCACCGCGGGCCGACGAAAACGGCGCGCCCAAAAAACAACGCCTCATGCCCGCCGCGAAACGCGCCCTGGCCGAGCGGGGGATTGAACCCGGCGCGGTCAAAGCGACGGGACGGGGCGGCCGCATCCTCAAAGAAGACGTGCTCCAGCACCGCGAAGAAGAGCCCGCGTCCGCGCCGCCGAATCCGTCGTTCGCGGGGATCGTCACCGGGGCGCAGCGCCGGGAAGAGGCCCGTCCGATGACGCCCATGCGCCGCCGCATCGCCGAACGCCTCGTGCAGGCGCAGCAGACGGCCGCGCTGCTGACCACCTTCAACGAGGTGGACATGTCGGCGGCCATCGCGCTGCGCAAGACGCATCAGGAGGCGTTCACGGCGAAGCACGGCGTGAAACTCGGGTTCATGTCGTTCTTTGTGAAAGCGGCGGTCGCGGCGCTGCAGGAGTTCCCGGGCGTGAACGCGCAGATCCGCGACGACCAGATCGTCGAGTTCAACTACTGCGACATCGGCATTGCGATCAGCAGCGGCAAAGGGCTGGTCGTGCCGGTCCTGCGCAACGCCGAGCTGATGCGCTTCGCCGACATCGAGCGGGCCATCGCCGATTTCGGCGAGCGGGCGCGTGAAAACAAGATCACGCTCGATGAGTTGCAGGGCGGGACGTTCACCATCACGAACGGCGGCGTGTTCGGCTCGCTGTTGTCCACGCCGATCGTCAATCCGCCGCAGACCGCCGTGCTGGGCATGCACGCCATCCAGGACCGGCCGGTCGCGGCCGACGGCGCGGTGGTGATCCGGCCCATGATGTATGTCGCGCTCACCTACGACCACCGCATGGTCGACGGGCGCGAAGCCGTGACCTTTCTGAAACGAATCAAGGAATGTGTCGAGAATCCCGGGCGCCTGCTTCTCGACCTGTAATGCGCGGCCGGGCCGGAAACGTCGCCGGCCCGCGGCACGCACCGGCAAACGGAAGGAGATGCCATGACCACGGCCACGCATGATCTGATCGTCATCGGGGCGGGCCCGGGCGGCTACGTTGCCGCGATCCGTGCGGCCCAGCTGGGCCTGAACGTGGCCTGCGTCGAGAGCGAGAAGGCCCTCGGCGGCACCTGCCTGCGCGTCGGCTGCATACCCAGCAAGGCGCTGCTGGAATCCAGCGCGCGGTTTGTCGAGGCCCGCGACACCCTCGCGAAACACGGCGTCAACGTGACGGGCGTCTCGTTCGACCTGGCCGGGATGATGCGGCGCAAGGAGGACATCGTCAACGGCCTGACCCATGGCGTGGCCGGCCTGTTCAAGAAGAACGGCATCACGCGGTACGCGGGCCGCGGGCGCATTGCCGGGCCGGGGCGCGTCGTGGTCGAGGGGCCGGACGGCGCGGCGTTGACCGCGAAGCACATCCTCATCGCGACGGGAAGCCAGTCGGCGTCTCTGCCCAATGTCGAAGTGGACGGGCGCTATGTCGGCACAAGCACAGAAGCGCTGGCCTACGATGCCGTGCCCGGGCACCTGGTCGTCATCGGCGCGGGATACATCGGCCTCGAATTGGGGTCGGTGTGGAACCGCCTGGGCGCACAGGTGACGGTCCTGGAATACCTCGACCGGATCCTGCCGGGCATGGACGGCGAACTGGCCGCGAAAGCGCGAAAGGTCTTTGAAAAACAGGGAATGACCTTCCGGGTGGGATGCCGGGTAACGGGCGCGCGCAAGAAGGGCCGGGGCGCCGTCGTCGACATCGACGGGGCGGCGCCCGTGGCGTGCGACCGCGTGCTGCTCTCCGTCGGGCGCGTTCCCCACACCGCGGACCTGGGTCTGGAGACCGTGGGGGTTGATACCGACAGCCGCGGCCGCATCGTGGTCGACGAACGGTTCCGCACGTCCGCCGAGGGGTTTTATGCGATAGGCGACGTGATTCCCGGCCCCATGCTCGCCCACAAGGCCGAAGACGAGGGCGTGGCCTGCGTCGAGAACATCGTGAAGGGTTACGGCGAAGTGAACTACAACGCCATCCCCGGCATCGTCTATACGCACCCGGAGATCGCATCGGTCGGCAAGACCGAGGAGCAGCTCCAGCAGGACGGCGTGCGCTACCGGAAAGGCGTGTTCCCCTACCTCGCCAACGGCCGCGCGCGCAGCATCGGCGAGACGGACGGATTCGTGAAGATGCTGGCCCACGCCGAAACCGACCGGCTCCTGGGCGTGCACATCCTCGGCGCGCATGCCGGCGACCTGATCGCCGAAGCCGCCGTCGCGATGGAGTTTGACGCAAGCAGCGAAGACCTGGCCCGCTCATGCCACGCGCATCCCACCCTGGCGGAGATCATGAAAGAGGCCGCGCTGGCCGTCGACGAACGGGCCATCCACATCTGATCCCGGGCCGGGAACGGCGCGCCGTGCTTATCCCCTGTCTCTGGACAGGTCCCGGTCAGTGGCGCACCCGGAGGAGCATGTCGAGCAGCACGGGCTGGGCGGTTTCGCCCTCCTTCATGCCAAACGTAAAGACGTTGTCGCCCTGTTTCACGACCAGGGGGTCGACGGGATAGTCGAGCCAGGGATTGTCCGGCTCGGGGGGCGTCACCGCGGCCGCGGTCAACGAGGCGCCGTTGATCGCTACGGCGATCGTTTCGGGCGACGGGGCCTCTTTGAACCGCAGCTGCAGGGTCACGCTGACAGGAACATGCGCCATGACGTTCTCGCCCACCGGCAGGGTGATCGAGACGGGCGCGCCGGCGGCCAGGGTGCGCGGGTATTCGGGATTGAGGATGTCGCGGTTCATGTATTTCTCGCCGCCCTTGTACCAGAAGCTGAGATTGCCGTACCCCCGCGCGCCGGTGGTGTAGACCTTGTCGAGCGGGCCCAGGACGTCTGGATCGCCCAGCTCATTCCAGTGCGGCGCCGTCGGATTAAAGAAGTTGAACATGTAGATGCCGTCCGCGCCCGCGTGCCAGACGTTCATGGCGCGCGCACGATAGCATTCGAGACTCGCCCGCACCTTCCGGGCGTCCTCGTCGCGCAGCCGCGATTCGCTCAGCGAGGGATACACGGGGACATGGTATTTGTGGGCCAGGTCGACGCTGGTCTTCCAGGGATTGAGGCGGAAATAGCAGCTTAAGGTGAGCATATCGATCAGGCCGTCCTGCATCCACCGCTCGAGATCGAAGCCCATGTCGCGGCACATCTCGAGGGAATCCGGCACGCGGACGGAGATGAGAATGGGCCGCCCCCGTGTTGCCCCCACCTCGTCGGCCATGACGCGCACCCGGCGGATAAGGTCCGTCATCATGTCGAGCTCGGCCTGGCCGCAGGGCCGCCCTTCGGCGTGCGCGCGGAAATACGCCAGATGCCGGAAAAAGTCCATCTGGACGCCGTCCACGTCGTAGTTGGTGCAGACTTCCTCGAAGAACTTGAACGCGAGCTCGCGGATCTCCGGCTGGCCGTAATCCACGGCGGTCCAGGGGCCGTTCACGGGCCGTTTTTCCGCCGTGCCCATCAGCCACTCGGGATGGTCCTTCTTGAGCCGGGGGAACAGGAGGGGGGAATACCAGCCGCCCCAGCCGTCGTGACAGTCGTTCATGCGCATGGACCAGAAGACTTCGATCCCGTTCTGGCGGCAGAAATTCACCATGATCTCGAGCGGATCCGTGCCCTGTTCCAGGAAGGCCTTCGTCTGGTTCTGGCTGAAGCCCGTTTCGCCCCCCGGTTCGGACTCGGTGCAGGTGAAAAGCTCGCCCACCTTCGTGTTGTGGGTGAACAGGCCGAACCCGGAACTCCACGTGCAATAGACAATCGTGTCGACCTGCGTGCCCACCACCGCGCGCGTGCGTTTGTCGATCAGTTCGTCCGCATCGGCCTTCTCAAGATAATAGACCGGCTCGTTGCCGTCGTTGTCGTAGATGATCCGCCGCGTCCTGTGGGCCGCGTCGTGCCGCAGCGCCTTGATCTGCTCGATCGAGACCGGACCGCCGCCCTCGCCCGCGAAAGCGCCCGCGCCCATGATCACCGCAAGCGTCAACCCGGCCAATATCCCGCGCCCTGTGCCCATGGTTCCGTCTCCTCCTGCGTTATGGCGCGCCCAGAATCTCGAAGCGCTCCTCCAGCCAGCCATCGCCGTCCTGCGCCCGTACCCGCAGCGTATGGCCGCCCGGGGGAATGATCTTGTCCGATTCGTAATCTTCCGTTCCCAGCACGTACGGCAGGCCTTCGCAACGATGGACCAGCACGTCGTCAAGGTAGAACTCAACGGGACCCGGCGAAATCCCGTCAACCCAGGCCCGGATGCGGTGCCAGCCCGCGTACCCCTGGATCTGCTCGAGCGGGGTGATGTAGATGCCCTTGCTCCGCCGGGGCTGCACCCGCGCATCCTCGTCCCACCACCGCGCCACGTCGGCGCTGCTTGGCAGCAGGCGCATCGTGCGCCGGTCGTACACGTTCGAGACGACGCGCGAATCCGCCTGGTACACGTAAACGCCCGGCGCGCCTTCCCGGTAGAGCTGGTGCACGCGCCACAGGAACGGGCCCGGCAGCGGCTGGCCCCAGCTCAACCCGTCCAGCGCCGGCAACACGAGACACGGCGTGCCTTTTACCGCCTGGTAATACGGCGCCATGTCGACGTGCAGATGGCGCCCCTGGATGTTGCTTGGACAGAGGTAGTCCACCCAGCCCTGCCGTGCCCACGTCGCATAATCAAAGATCTCGCTTCTGCGAACGCCGTTTGCGGGGAACCGCACCAGGATCCGGACCCGGTCGCCCGGCCGGGCGAACGCGTCGGCCAGCGCGCGCAGCTCCTGCATGAACGCATTGCACGTTTCCAGGGTGTCCGGCCCCTCGGGGTAGCGGCAGAAATCGATCGACAGGCCCCGCGCGCCGATGGCCAGCGCTTCGCGGTACTGGCTCAGCATGTACGCCCGGACTTCGGGGACTTCGTAGCGCAGGGCCGAGCCGCGCACCCAGTCGGGATGCGCCTTCGAAAACTCGCCCTGCAACGGGCTGCCGGGATAACAGTTGGTCGCGCCGAAATTGGCGTGCAACGAAAACCCGAGGTCGCGGGCGGCGCGCAACGAGGCTTCGAGGGTGTTGGTGTACTGCTGCATGCGGCCGACATTGTCGGTCAGGGGATTCTGTACGGCGCCAATGGGGTCGCCCTGGGTCGTGTACAGGAGTTGATCGCTTGCGCGCGTCTCGTAGACCGCCTTCATGCCAAGCCGGCTGATCTGCATGTCGACGAGCGGCACCCGCGCTTCGGCATAGGCCGTCAGATAGGCCCGGTGCCACGCGTTGTCCGACACCACGTCGCTGAACGCGTAGGAATAGGGTTCCCAGTAGCCCGCCACAAGCTTGTCGGTTTCTCCGCCGAACTGCGCGTCCAGTCCCGCGCGCACCTCCTCTGAAAGCGGCACGAACTTCACGTAATCGACGCTCGAATCCGCCGGACCCGTGTAGGCGTGCAGTTGTTCAAGCACCAGGTGCTGGTACTCGAGGTCGCGCCATTGCCACAACACTTCATTGAACACCGGAGTTGAGGCCAGGCGCTGTGTGCGGTCTTCGCCGGTGAACCGCAGCGCGATCCCGCCCAGGGACGGCGCGGTACGCACGAATACCGCGTACGGACCGCGCAGATCGAGGGGATACGACAGTTGCGGCAGCCGCTGGCCGCCGTCGCTGTGGCCGATCAGGATGTTGCCGCGGGAGGCCTCCTGCTCCGGCGCCGCATCCGTTCGCCACGCCCAGCGCGGTCCGTTCGTCTGCGGCTCGCCCTCCGGCCCCGGCGTCAGCGCACCATGTTGAAAGACGCCCGCCCAGTCCTCGATGTACACCACGTCGGTATTGTCGGCCTGAAGCGGCGCGGTGTACTCGGCAAGCACGGTCCCCTCGGGCGTCCGCAGCGTGAGGCGGAACAGGGCATCGACCCGGCCGTCCGCCTGGGCGTCCGGATAGGGGTTGAAGACCACGGTGCGGGTCAGGCCCGCGGCGCGCCGCTCCACCACCTCGCCCCGGAGCCAGGGCTCGCATTGCTCGGGCCGGGCCAGGTGCATCGCTGTCTCCGACATCAGCGGCATCACGCGCGCCGGCCGCCACGCCTCGCTGCCCGCGGGCGCCCAGACGCACGCCACCGCAAGGGTCTCGGGCGCCTCCGCCGGCACCGGATACGCCACGTGAAAATACCGCGTGACGGGATCCACGGTCACCTGAACATCCTGCGCCGCGCCGGTTCCCGCCATCGCCACGGCCAGCAGGCCAATGACCCAACCTGTGCATCTCATCCGCGGACCCTCCGGTGTTGTGCGGCGTCTCTGGTTATCCTTCCGGTTCGATGACGTAGGTGCGCGCGTCGAAATCGACGGTGACGGTGGTGCCGCCGGCGTACGTAGCGCGCTGTTTGCGGGGGGAACCGTCAAGCAGCTCGTGATTGACCATCTCCTGAAGCGCGAGCCGTTGCGCGAGCGCGGCCGCCTGGTTCACGAGCGCGATCTGTTCCGGGCTCGCTCCCGGCCCGACGTACGGCAGCCCGGCATTGAGCAGACAATGCAGCCACGCCGCGTCGGCCTTCGGCACGCCCCAGCCCCCGTGGTCGCCCATCTCCCACGGCAACAGGATCGAGTCGTGGTACACCAGGTTGAACAGCGGCACGGGAATGCCCGAAGCGTCTCCCCCGCCGATATGGGGATACGTCGCGTACGGCCCGTGATGGACCAGGTCGAGCGAACGGACCAGGTAGTCGGCGGGTTCTTCGGAACTCACGACGTAGCCCCGCGCGCGGAGCAGGTCGAAGCAGTCGCGACGATACCGCGCGCAATCGCTCCGCGTGATGGGATGCGCCGGAAGCGTGCTTTCCTCGAGCGGCACGACCGCGAACACGTCGAGGTACGCGCCGCGCACGTTGATTCCCTGCGCGGCGAACAGATCGTGATTGCGGCGCACGTACCCGGGCGCGAAGCGCGGATTCAGGATGGTCTGGGGGCCGCCGCACCACGTCGAGGTTTCCTCCCGCGAGCCGTCGAGGCGCACCGCCGCCAGCCGGTCGTCAAACGACACCGCGTTGAGATAGAAATCGCGGTACTGATCGTGCACCGCGAACAGGTAGCCGAGTTCCTCGCACGTGGCGGCAAAGCGGCGCAGGCCGTCCCAGCCGCCCTGTTCCTCGCCCACCGGCAGCACGTCGGGATGGCCGTTGTCGTAGCCGTAGAACCCCCAGCCGTCGAGGTGCACGTAGGCATCGTCGATGCCGGCCGCCTTCAAGGTGCGCAATCCCTCCGCGAGCTGGTCGAAGGTCTGCAGGCTGTGATTGTTCTCGATGCGGTCCTTGTGGAACAGCGACGCTTCCTGCACGAAGTGATAGAGCGCGCCCAGGTGCACCACCGGCCGGCCAATGACCTCGTTCAGGCCGGGCGTGCGCACGCGTTTCTCGGCCAGCGACACGAAATCGCCGTGCTCTTGCACGTAGCGGCGGTACCGTTTCGCCATCTTCACATAGCTGGTGTCGGCGTCGAACACGTACCGGACGGTGCGCAGGTAACGCAGCTGGCCGAGGCTGGGGTACCAGCGCGGCGCGATGCGTGTCGGTCCGCCTTCGGGATGCTGGTATTCGCCGCCGGCATCGTCGCTGGTTTCCAGGATGGTCATCACGCCGGCCGTGCCGTCGAGCTGGCCCCACCACGGCATGTAGAACGAGCGCGAGTTACACAGGTCGCCCCCCGAAATGGCTTGCGGCCAGTTCCCCGGCAGCAGCATCCCCTGCATGCGCGGGATGACCGATACGAAATTCGGGTCCTGTTTCGGCACGAGCGCTTTCGGCCACTGGATCATGGCCAGGTCGCGCTCGTGTTCCACCGCCGCCAGTTCAAAGACGATCTCGCGGCCGATCAGGTTGGCGCAGAGCCGCAATTCAAACCCCGGCGCGTCCGGGAATTCCGCCAGCGTGATCATCATGCCCACCGCATACCCCGGCGCGAAGGGTTCGACCTTCCGCTGGACCGCGTCCAGCAGGCTGAACTCCTTGCCGCCCTTGCTGATGTCGCCTTTGGCGGCCGGTTCGAACCGCCAGACGTGGCCGTCCGCATTCACCTCCATCGCGAAATCGGCTTTCATCAGGCTCAGGACCATCCCGGGCGTCTCGAGTTGCCACCGGTCGTCCCGCTCAGCAAACGAACCGTCCGCCTTGCCCGGTTGTTCGGCCGCGTGGGCCCACAGCCACATGCGGACGCCGTCAATGGCCAGGTAGAGCGCCTTGTATTCGTCTTCGTTCGCCGCGCCTTTGGCCAGCAGGGCCTCGAGTTCAGCCAGTTTCGCCGCCTTCTCCGCATCCAACGCTTCGGGCACCGAGATGGCGCCGAGGCGCTCGACGTGAAAGCGAAGCGTGTCAACGCGCGGAGCAAACTCGTCCGCCGCCGCAAGCTGGGACAACACTACGAGAATCGAGATCATCGCTACCCCCTCCAGGTGATGGACATCCGCGGACCGCAACGCCCACAGGATACGTCCCGGCATCATGGCGCAAATACCGGCGCGAAGTCCACACCCGCCAGGGGCGCCGGGCGCGGCCGAGAACGGCGTTGTCCCCCCGGTCAGGCAGCGTGTTTGGGACACACCGCCGCCCTTGGGTATACTGCCGTCCTGTATGTGGTTCGTCACGGGATAACAGGGGACATGGCATGGCGGGCAAGAAAACAAAATCGATACCACCGCGAAGCGCAGTAAAACGGGAAGACACCTGGGACTTGACGCCCCTCTACGGGAGCGAGGCCGCCTGGGAACGGGCCATCAAGAAACTCGAACGCATGACCGCCGGATTCGCCAGGTTCCGCGGCCGCCTCCATCGATCCGCGAAGATAATCCGTGCCTGTTTCGACTATGAAACCGAGTTCGAGAAACTCGCCGAACGCATCGGCTCGTATGCGTTTCTGAAATCGGCCGAGGATGTCGCCAACAGCACCTACCAGGCGATGGCAGGGCGCTACATGCACGTCGCCACCATCGCGAACGAGGCCGCGAGCTTCATCGCGCCCGAAATCCAGGCCATCCCCGTCGAACGCATGCGGCGCTTCCAGAAATCCAGAGCGCTCGAGCCCTACCGGTTCCAGTTGAAAAAGCTCCTGCGCTACCGCCCCCACATCCTCTCGCTGGCCGAGGAACGCCTCCTGGCCATGCAGGGCGAAGTCGCCGGAAGCGCGGGGCGCATTTTCGGCCAGCTCAACGACGCCGACCTCAAATTCGGATTCGTCACGAACGAGAAAGGGGTCCGGGTCGAGCTGACCCAGAGTTCGTTCCGCACCCTGCTCGAATCCCCCAAACGCGCCGTGCGCAAACAGGCCTATGAGCAGTTCTACACAGGCTACGAAGACCATGCCAACACCCTGGCGGCGGCGCTGAGCGCCTCCGTGCTCCAGGACGTCTACCACGCCCGCGTCCGCAATTTCGGCTCGTGTCTCAAACAGGCGCTGTTTGCCGACAACGTGCCCCCCGCCGTATACGACAGCCTCATCCAGGCGGTTCACGACAATCTGCCGACGGTATACCGGTATCTCGAACTGCGCCGCAGGGCCCTTCGCGTCAAAGACCTGCATTTTTACGACAACTACGTGCCCATCGTGCAGAGCAAGGCCTGGAAACACAGTTTCGACGAGGCCGCCGCCACGGTGGTTGATGCGTTCGCGCCCCTCGGCGCCGCGTACTGCGGCGCGCTGGAGAAGGGCTTGCGCACGGGACGCTGGGTCGACCGCTACGAGAACCGCGGTAAACGGAGCGGCGCATTCTCCGCCGGCGGATATACGGGCCCGCCCTACATCCTGATGAATTACCAGGAAGACGTGATCGACAGCGTGTTCACCCTGGCGCACGAGGCCGGCCACTCGATGCACACCTATTTCAGCGCGCGCACCCAGCCGTTTCAGGACTACGAATACACCATCTTCGTGGCCGAGGTGGCCTCGACGTTCAACGAACAGCTGCTCAGCGCACGCCTGCTCGCGCAGGCCAGCGACCGGAAGACCCGGGCCTACCTGGTCAACCGCGAGATCGACGAGATCCGCGGCACCCTCATCCGCCAGACCATGTTCGCCGAATTCGAGAAGATCATCCACGCCATCGCGGAGGCGGGCGAGCCCCTCACGCTCGAGCGCATCCGCGGCGAATACCGCCGCCTGCTCGAACTCTACTTCGGCCCCGATTTCGCGCTCGACGAATCGTTGTCGCTGGAGGGTCTCCGCATCCCCCATTTCTACAACGCGTTCTACGTATACAAATACGCGACGGGCATCGCCGCCGCCATCACCCTGGCGAAACGTGTCGCCGGGGGCGGACCCAGGGAACGCGAACGGTACCTCAACTTTCTCCGGGCCGGCGGTTCGAAGTTCCCGCTCGACCTCTTGCGCGACGCCGGGGTCGACCTCACCAGCCCCGAGCCCGTCGCCACCGCCATGGAACGGTTCAAAACCCTCGTCGCCGAACTCGAGGAACTCGTGTAGAAAACAGCAGACGCGCGCGGGCGCCATGGGGTCGGCGCCCGGCGCTCTGTTTTCGGAAGGGATTGGCCACAGCGTTTGAAAACCCCGGAAAAGAACGGGGATAAATGACCGGCGGAGGCGCCGATCCCAGGCCAGACAAGAACGGGGACCTGTTCCAGGCGCCGTCTGCGGCGCGGCCCTTTCGCCCTTCGTCCGGCCTTTCCTATTTCTCGCCGCCCTGCTGGCAGCCCTGGCACCCGTCCCAGCAATAAGTGCAGAGCTTCGTTTTGGGCAGGCCGATGGCTTTCACCAGGTCGTCGAGCTTCTGGTATTTCAGGGTCGTCAGGGAGAGACGCTGCCGGATCCGGTCGACCATGGTGGCGTACTGGGACGTCGACGCATCGGTGTACGCGCGCAGTTCCTCGTCGCCGTCGCCTTCGAGTTCCCGGATGGCGCGGCGGGCCGCCAGGTCCAGGACGGTTTTTGAACGCGAGAAATTTAGGAATTCGCAACTGTAGACCAGCGGCGGGCACGCCGGCCGCATGTGCACTTCCTGCGCGCCGTAATCGTAGAACTGCTGGATCGTGTCGCGGAGCTGCGTTCCCCGGACGATCGAGTCTTCGCAGAACAGCAGTCTCTTTCCCTGGATGAAGTCGACAATGGGGATGAGTTTCATGCGGGCGACGAGCTCGCGCATGTCCTGGTTCTGGGGCATGAAACTGCGGGGCCATGTGGGGGTGTACTTCACGAACGGGCGCGCGTAGGGGATTTTGGCCGCGTTGGCGTATCCGATGGCATGGCCCGTGCCGGAATCGGGAATCCCCGCCACGAAATCAATGTCCTCATCGTCGCCGGCGGCGAGCGCGGCCCCGCAGCGGTTGCGTACGACCTCGACGTTGATGCCCTCGTAACTCGATGCCGGGAACCCGTAATAGACCCACAGGAACGAACAGATCCGCAGTTCGTCGCCCGGCGGCGCTTTCTGTTCGGCGCCGTCGGCGGTGACCAGGACGATCTCGCCCGGGCCGAGGAAGCGGTCCAGCGCGTACCCGAGATTGGGGAGCGCGGCGGTCTCGAACGTGACGGCGCAGGCCCCGTCTTTCTTGCCAATGGCCAGGGGCGTGCGCCCGAAACGGTCGCGCGCGGCGTAAATGCCCTGCTGCGTCAGCAGAAGCAGGGTGCAGGAGCCCTCAATGGCCTTCTGGGCGGCCAGAATCCCTTCTTCGAAGGTGGCTTCCTGGTTGATCAGCGTGGCAAACAGCTCGGTGGGATTGATGCCCCCGCCGCTCATCTCCGAAAAATGGGTGGTCCGCTTCTTGAACGCGCGTTTGGCAAGCGCATCCGCGTTCTTGATGGCGCCCACGGTCACGATGGCATAGGGGCCGAGGTGCGACCCGATGATCAGCGGCTGCGACTCGGAATCGCTGATGACCCCGACGCCGCTGTGCCCGTGCATGTGCTGGATGTCGTCTTCGAATTTCGAACGGAACTGGGCCGTGGAGATGTCGTGGATGTGGCGGGTATACCCCTCGCCGTTCAGCACGGCAAGGCCGCCCCGCGACGTGCCCAGGTGCGAATGGTAATCGGTTCCGTAAAACAGGTCGTTTACGCAATCGTCCTTCGACACGACGCCAAACAATCCGCCCACGGTGATTCTCCTCTAATAACGGTCGGGCAATAAAAGCGAGGCTGGAGGACCTGTCCCTCCGCGGTGGAATGTACCGCATTGCATGGGCGCCGGGCAAGCTTGCTCGCGAACCCCTCGGCCGGGTGCGCGGGCGGGGCCGGGGCGGCTCAGATCTGCGGGATGGCCTCGGGCTGCGGATACAGCGTCTCGATGCGGTTCAGCACGTCGTCGGTGAGCTGGAGATCGAGCGCCTTGAGGTTCTGCTGCAACTGTTCGACCCGCGACGCCCCCAGGATGACGCTGCTGACGTTGGGGTTGCGGAGACACCACGCGATGGCCAGTTCGGCGGCGCTGGCGCCGAAATCCTTCGCGATCGCGGCCAGTTCCTGCCCCTTTTGCTTGTATTCCTCGGTCCAGTACATGGCCTTGATCACGAGGTTCTGCCGGTCGTCGGAGGCGCGGCTGCCTTTGGGGGCGTCCTGGCCCGGTTTGTATTTGCCGGTGAGCATGCCGTGGGCGAGCGGCGAGAAGATCACGTTGCCGATGCCTTCCTCGGCCGTCGTGGGAAACAGCAGCGATTCGGGATACCGGTAGAGCAGGTTATAGCGGGGCTGGCTCACCGCGATCGGCCGCGCGCCCAGCCGGGCCGCCAGTTCGTTGGCCCGCACCATCAATGGCGCCGGCCATTCGCTCACGCCCCAGTAAATCACCTTGCCCGCACGAATCAGGTCTTCCATCGCCAGGATGGTCTCGTCGAGGGGCGTGTCGGCGTCGGGACGGTGGCACATGTAGCAGTCGACATAGTCCATGCCCAGGCGTTTGAGGCTTTTGTCGCACGATTCCTTGATGTGTTTGGCCGACAGGCCGCGGTCGTTCGGCGCGTCGCTCATGGGCGCCCACACCTTGGTCAGGATGAACAGGTCGGAACGTTTCACGCCGGCCACAAGTTCGCCCAGGGCCTTTTCGGCCTCGCCCCGGTTGTACGCATCGGCCGTGTCGAAGTAGTTGATCCCGGCGTCCAGGGCGGTCTTGACCAACGCCTTGGACGTCCCGGCGTCCGAGGTGAACCCCACCGTCAGGTAGGTGCCCAGGCTCAGGGAGCTGACCTTCGCGCCCCATTTTCCGAGTTTGCGGTACTCCATCGTCCTTCCCCTCCTGCGACCTGTCGCGCTTGCGTCAATGCACGAATCCTAACACTCGGCCGCTGCATCCTCAAGGCGGCCGCCCTTCCGGAAAGACAAGCGCGGGACCGGCCCCGATGGAGCCGGTCCCGCACGGTGCGAAGCGCGCCCCGGCCTGTCCATTGCCGGAACACGCAAACCCGGGCCTACGCGGTGAAGTTGAGGATGGCGTCGGCGGCGGTTCCGCGCGAGCCGTCATTGCGCAGGAACGAGGCGATCTGGGCGATGCGGTTGCCGCCCGCCGCGACCTGGCTGACGTTGCGGTACCCCAGCGAGATTTCCTCTATGCCCGCCTCGGCGAGGCCGATCAGTTCGCCCGCCTCGGTCTGGCCATCGCCGTCATCCCGCCACAGCAGGAGGCCGTCGTATTCCGCGTCCAGCCGGTTGATGCGGCCGTCGCGGTTGGTATCCAGGCGGCGCAATTCCTCGAAGCCGTTCGCCGCGCCGTTCTGGTCGCCGAACAACTCGGCGCCGTTGTCGATCCGGCCGTTCGCGTTGCGGTCCATCGCCAGGAACGCGTCTCCGCCCGTCACGAATCCCGTGGTTACCTGTTTTCCCGTGCCCGTGATGTCGAACCGCGCGCCCTGCGCGTAGCTCGTCAGTTCAATGCCATCGCCGTCCAGATCGAGCACGATCGGGTCCGATTGCTGCACGGCCGCCTGCTGAACCTGGACACGCTCCTCGTATTCAAACTCAAATTCCAGTTGGATCGACAGACTGCCGGCCTGCATCGTGGTGGAGAGCGCTTCCCCCGGCGGAGCCGCGGCATCGCCGCCCCCGAAAAGCCCCAGGGCGCGCAGCTCCTCGATGAACGCGTCAATCCGTTCCCGCAATTCACCGCCCCCCTGCACGAGGTCGTGCAGCAGGGAAAAAAGCTCGTTGGCGATCTCGTCCAGCTGGCCCAGCGCGTCCTGGGCGAACCCCAGAAACCGGTCGAACGAGGCGGGGTCGCCGTCCTGAAGGTCTTCCGCGGCCCCCGCAAATCCATTCAAGGCCGCCCCGGAGAGCTTGACCGACACCGAAAACCGGACGGCCATCTCCCGGCTGGCCTGCGCGAACGATTCGCTCCGGGCGCCCTGAAGCCCTGCGGCCGCGTTGGCGGTCCGCCGCTGGAATATCGCAAGCTCTTCGAGGCGCGATTCGGCCACGAAACTGAATTCAAGCTGTTCCAGGCCCGCTGCCGCCTGCGTGTCGCCGCCCTGCGCCGGTACGCCGGCGATGCGTTCCCGCACCCGCTGGAATTCCGCGGCGAGGCTCGCCCGCTGCACCCGGGCGCCGTACGTGACGGCGTCAAACGTGTCCGCAAGACCGGTTTCGGGACCCATCACCCGGCCCGCGCCGGTGTCATGGGCGGCCGCGGTCAACAGGTTGGGCAGGGCGGGGGAATCGCCCGGTTCCTGGCCGGAAGCCCGGAATTTCGGCAGCGCCGAACGGGTGAGGGGCTGGTTAAGTTGCGGAAAGGCATTCGTAGAGATGGCGGTACCCACGACAGTTCCTCCCGGCCCGTTCCGCGCACGGAACCGGCCTCCCATAGTTGTTGCCATCTCTGTGTATCGGCGGAAACCCCGCCCGGCTTTAGACACCAGGACGGCCGCGACGACGGGAGGGTGTCGATGATCGCCTCCAACCGGCTCATCCTGTCAATCGTGTCAATCCTGTCGAAAACTCTTTCGCGCGGCCGGCAAGCCGGACCTCGGCGTGATGCAGGCGCGGCCTCCCTGCCACCCTCGCCACACCCCGGCATGCGAGGGGCTCCGCCCACGTATCCGGGAGTTCATGCCCTCCGGCAAGTGGAGGGGCATCCGCGGCTTGCGCTATACTCCGCCCATGCGCACGTTGGCACACCACCGCCCGTTCGGGATTCTCCACCGGTATGTCTTGCGCGAGATCGCGGTGCCGTCCCTGTTGGCGTTCGCGCTCATCAGCTTTCTGGCTGTCGGGAACGAACTGCGGGAACGCATCGAGCTGCTGCCCATCGAGCATATCTCGCTGTTCGACATCATCCGGCTGACGGCCTTTTTCCTGCCGAGCGTGGTCACCTTCATCATCCCCATCACGTATATGATGGGGGTCTTGCTGGCCTTCGGGCGTTTGAACCAGGAGAACGAGATCATCGCCATGAAGGCGGCGGGGATTCCCCTCAAACGGGTGGTGATCCCCGTGATACTCGGCGGCGCGCTGCTCAGCGTGGCGTCGTTTGTCATCCAGGACCGTATCCAGCCGTTCACGTTCAAGAGCGCCATGCTGATGATCACGCGCGAACTGCCGGGCCGCCTCACCCTCGACGTCCTGCCGGCGGGCGTCATGCACGAGATCCAGAGCGACCAGGGCGTCTGGCGCATCTACATCGAAGCCAAGGACGCCGAAACCGGCACCCTCCACAATATCGAGCTGCTGATGCCGCGCAAGGAGGGCGAGGCGTGGACCTTTTTCGCGCGGGAGGCCCAGATCGCCGCAACGGGGGCCCAGACCGAGGTCATTCTGCGCGACGGCTATTCCATCTATCCCCAGGAAGACGGGCAGCAATTGCTCGTCAGCGTGTTTCCGGAATTCCGTGTGCCCTGGCCGCAGAACCCGCCTGAAAAGTTCCCGCAGCAGCGCCGCACCCTGAACCTGGCCGAATGTTTCGCCGCCGAACGCGAGCTCAACGCGCTCTATGAGTCGCGCCGCACAGACAAGCTCAAGGGCGACCTCCGCGAAATGCGCCAGGAAATCAGCGAACGGTTCTCGCTGCCGATCCTCAGTTTCGCGGTGAGTTTTCTGGCGGCGCCGCTGGCCGTGCGGTCGCGCCACGGCGGCCGATCGTACAGTTTCGCCATTGGTTTCCTGATCCTGCTGGTCTATTTCCCGTTGAGCATTCTGTTCGAGCCGCAGTCCCTGCGCGGTCTCGACACCGTGATTCTGCGCGGCATGGTGCCCAATCTGGTCCTGCTGGCCGCCGGGTGCGTCGCGTTGTGGCGGGTGGACCGGATATGAGACTGACCACCATCGACAAGTACCTGGGACGGCGGCTGGTATCCGCCCTGCTCCGCACGCTGGTGGCGCTCGTGGCGGTTTTCATGCTGATCGACCTGCTCACGCACCGCCGCGGCCAGATCATGCGGATGGACGTCTCGTGGGGGGTGGTTGGGCAGTATTACCTTGCCTACCTGCCCTGGGTGGTGTTTCAGGTGGCGCCGCTGTCGATGCTCGTGGCGGTGCTGATGGTCATGGGCGAAGCGGCCCAGACCAACGAGGTGACGGCCGCGCTCGCGGGCGGCATCAGCCTGCGCCGTTTCAGCCGCGTGCTGCTGGTGGCGGGCCTGCTCTTCTCCATCGCCTTGTTCGCCGCGGAAGAGACCGTGGGCGCGTATGCCGCGCAACACGCCGAGCGCATCGAACGCAATAATTTCTCCCGCAACCCCGACAGCGAACGCGCCGGCCTGACCTGGGCCCGCCTTTCCGACGGCTGGACCTGCCACGTGCTGAAATTCAACCGCGTCGCGCTGACCGGCGAAGGCGTGCTGCTCCATGCCGTTCGCGACGGGGCCATGCAGCACATCGAGGCCCGCCGCATCTACTGGGACGAAACCCGCAACCAGTGGATCCTCGAAGACGGGCATTGGCTGGTGTTTTCGCCCGGCGGGGCGTCGCTCGCCTCGCAACAGCGCATCACCCAGATGCCCGCCCCGTTCAGCGAACGACCGGAACTCCTTTTCGCCATGGACAAACCGCCCGAAACCCAGACCGCCCGCGGGCTCGCCGCGGTCGTGCGCCATGCCGCGCGCATCGGCGTGCCCGCCCAGCGGCTGCTGGTCGATTTCCACACCAAGTTCAGCCAGCCCGCGATTGCGTTCGTCATGGTCTGGCTGGCCATCCCCTTCGCGATCCGCGTGCGCCGCGGGGGCGTCGCCATCGGGTTCGGCGCCAGCGTCGCCATCGCCCTGGTCTACCTGACGCTGTTCGGGATCGGCGTGACGCTCGGCGACGGGGGCCGGCTCGCTCCCGTTCTCGCGGCCTGGCTCGCCAACCTGATCTTTCTCGCGGCCGGCATCACCCTGTTTCTGAAGACGCCCACCTGAGCGCCGCCGCGCCCCGGTCCGGCCGAATCCGGCGTGTTACGAAGGCAGCGCCGGGAGTTTCGAGGTCCGGTTTGGCCGGGGATGGCTGTCGACATACTGCTCGGCGGCGTTGTCCCAGAACATCACCTTTTCCTGCTGGTAGGCATCGCAGGCGAGCTTGGTGGCTACCTGCGCGCGGTAGGCCAGCTCCGGCGGACAGTGGCATTCGGTGCGGTTGCGGATCGCGTTGAGCCAGTTGTCCATGTGTTCTTCGCGCGGTTCGGCGGGGATCTCGAGGACGCCGTCGGTCCCGTATTTTTCTTTGAACCAGCCCTTGAACTCGTCTTCGGGCGTCACCTGGATTCCCGCGCCGCCGGGCCGCAGCGTGGCGAAGTGGCCGCGGATCATCGGCGGGTTCGCCTGTTTGTTCGCCATCGACGACGTCATCAGAATGCTGAAATCCTCCGGATAGTCCATCACCACCAGGAAGGTGTCGGGGACTTCGCGGTCGTCGTGCTGCACGAAGATGCCGCCGCCCGCGGAGACTTTCTCGGGCGCCTGGCAGTCGAGAGCGATCGTCATCGGCGCGATGAAATGGTAGAGGAGGTCGGTCGCGATGCCGCCCGAATACTCCCAGAACTTGCGGAACTGGAAGAACCGGGGTTTCGAGAACGGGCGGTTGGCCGCGGGTCCGAGCCACTGGGGCCAGTCGATGTACCCGTCGCCGCCGTTGGGATCGTCCGTGGCATCCTCATCGATGGTGTAGTTCCATTCGCCGCCCTGGGGATTCTCGGGGCTCCCCGAGTTGCGGCTGTAATCCACCTGGGCGTAGATGATCTTGCCCAGGCCGCCGTCCTTGATGAACTTGCGGGCCTGCCAGAACCAGTCGTCCGAACACCGCTGCGCGCCGCACTGAAACACCCGGCCGGTGCGGTAGGCCGCGTCGCGCACGTCCAGCGATTCCTCGACGGTCAGGGTCACCGGCTTCTGACAATAGACGTCTTTTCCGGCTTCCATGGCGTGAATCGCGTTCAGGGCGTGCCAATGATCGGGCGTGGCGATGACCACCGCGTCGATGTCGTCCCGTTCGAGCAGTTTCGTGTAATCGTAGTAGGCGTCGATGTCGCGCCCGGTCGCGGCCTTGACCCGCTCCTTGCGCTCCTTCTGGCGGCGCGTATACACGTCGCAGATGGCGCGCACCGCGAGCTTCTGGCCGGCCTTTTCACGGTCGAGCAGGTCGGACAGGTGGCCGCCGCCCATGCCGCCCACGCCGATGATCCCGATGCCCAGCACCTGGTCCGGTTCGGGCGCCTTTCCGGTTGTTGGCGCATGCGGATCCACGGGGGCGACCTTCTCGCGGGCCGCAACCCGAAACGCCTGCGCGCCCAGTCCCGCCACGGCCGCGCCCTGGCCGGCACGGCGCAGAAAATCGCGCCGGTTGATGTCATAGTGCGATGGTGTATTCATTGCAGACCTCCTGTCACGGCAGCGGAAAAGACCCCCCTGTCCGGAAACGTTTACCTATGGATTCAGGTCGCGATGGTACACTTCCCCCGCGCTGGATTCCACTCCGGAACGAGCGGATTGGGGTGAAGGCGGAACCGTGGGCCGGGAACAGGGATTGGAGTATTATGGGAGGGTGTGGCGCCGGCAAACGGAGCCGCATCCGGTTCGCATCAGTGCGGGAGAGGAGACCCCGGTCATGAACGCCCTCAATGTACGCCGATTCTGCCGCGTGGCCATCGCGCTGGCCGTGGCCGCCTGCGTCGCGGGATGCCCGCCCGCGCTCGGGCCGTTCCAGTGGGCACAGACCGGCGGCGGCCGCGACGCCGACCGGGCGACCGCCGTGGCGCCGCGCCTGGCGGGCGGGGCCTACCTCTGCGGCCAGTTCACCGGCAGCGCCGTGTTCGGCGCCGGACAACCCGGCCAGACCACCCTCGTCGCGAACGGCGGCCCCTACGACACGGATCTCTTCATCGCCCGCTACGAGACCGACGGAACCCTGGACTGGGCCACGAGCGCGGGCGGGCCTCAGGACGACTGCGCGAGCGATATCGTCCAGCTTGTCGACGGCTCGGTCGTCGTGACGGGGTATTTCCACAACATCGCCACCTTCGGCGCGGGTGAGGCCAATGAAACGCGGCTGGGGGCGGCGGGCGAATTCGACCAGGACGCCTTCGTCGCCCGGTATTCCAGCGACGGCGCCCTGCTCTGGGCCCGGGACGAAGGCGGTCTTGGCGAGGGCGACGCGGGCACCGCGCTCGGCGCGTTCCCCGACGGCAGTTTTGTGCTGGCGGGCACGTTCGAAGACAGCGCCGTTTTTGACACCGCCACGCTGCGGCCCACGGTGCTCGACGCGGGCGGTCCGTTCGACACCAACATCTTCCTCGCACGCTACGAACGCGACGGCACGCTGGTCTGGGCCAGCGGTGCGGGCGGACCCGCGCCGGACGCCGCGCCTTCCGTCGCCACGACGCCCGGCGGCGACATCGTCTTAACCGGTACCTTCGAGGATTACGCGGTGTTCGGCGCCTGGGGCGAACCGATCATCGAGATCCGCGCCTATTCCTCAATCGACCGCGACGTGTTCATCGCGCGCTATCGCGGCGACGGCACGGTGGACTGGGTCCGCAGGGCCACGGGCATCGACGTCGATCAGGGGCTCGGGATCGGCGCGTTTCTCGACGGGTCCGTGGCCGTCACCGGCACATTCACTGACCGCATCGTTTTCGCGCCCGATACCGCGGCCGAGGTGACGCTCACCGCGCGGAACATGCTCGACAGCGATGCCTTCGTCGCCCGCTACGACCGCGACGGCAATCTCGCATGGGCCCGGCAGACCCGCGGCATCGATGCCGACGAAGGAATCGCCGTGGCGACGATTCTGGGCGGCTCGTGCGTGGTCGCGGGCACGTTCACGACCACCATCACCCTGGGCGCGGGCGAACCGAACGAGACCACCCTGAACACGCCCTTCGAGTTCGAGCGCAACATCTTCGTGGCGCGCTACGATGCCAATGGCCGGCTCGAGGCGGCCATGCGGGTGCCGGCCATCAGCGGCGCGTGCGATGCCGCTCTCGTGCCCGGCGGCAGCGTGCTGGTCGCCGGGTGGCTCGCGGACAGCGCAACGCTGTATGACGTGACCGGCGCGCCCGTGCGCGTTTCCTCGGCCGGCGCCGAGGACGCGTTCCTCGCCCGCGTGGCGTTTTAGGCGGCACGCCACAGGGGGAAGCACCCTTCGGCGCGCGGCGCGCCCGGTCAGTCGAGCATCGAATCGGGCAGGAGGCTTTGACGGCGGGGAAGTGCGGGCTGGCGGACCCGCGCGGCCACCGCCCGGACCGGGTCGGGCTCATCCGCCAGAAGGTGCGTGACCAGCGCCCGCACCCCCATGGCGTCCGCGAGAGCGCGGTGCAGCCCGGCCGTGGCGACGCCAATGGCGCCCAGCAGCGGCCCGAGGGCGTGGCTCGCGGCGTTGGGGAAACGTTCGCGCGCCCAGGCCAGCGTGTCCACCACCCGCAGGATTGGAGCGGGTTCCGCGCCGTTCAGAAACGTCGCGTTGATGAACCGGGTATCGAACGAGGCGTTGTGGGCCAGGAAATACGCATCCGGCCCCGCCCATGCGAGAAACGAACGCACCACCTCGATGGGGGGACGGCAGGCCGCCACCATCTCGTCCGTAATGCCCGTGACGTCGCGCACCGCCGCCGGGATGGCCGCCCCGGGCTGGGCCAGTTCCTGAAACGTCTCCGCCGCCGGCTCGTGGGGATGGAACTTCACCCCGGCGATTTCGAGCAGGGTATGTTCGTAGGGAGACAAGCCCGTCGTTTCGATGTCGAACGCGATCAATATGGCCATGGGTCGTGCAGCAGCGCCTCTATAGTCTGGTCGTGGTTCACGAGTCGTGCCCCGTGAGCGCGGGAAAACGGTCCCTGCGAAACCAGCGCGTGAGCAACCCGGCCTTCCGCAACCGGAAATCGGCGGGGTCGCACACGTGGGTCTTGCCGCGGCGCGTCTCAAGAAGCAGGTTCCCGTCCGGCAGAATATCCTTCACCCGCCAGTACTTCTCGACGGTATACGCGTATGTCTCGCCGTGTTCGGCCGGCACGATGTTCTCCGCGCGGCGGCCCGGATGCTCGCTTTGCTTGCTCATCCGGTAGATCACCGGGTCGCCGGGTGCAAACCTGTGTCCCATCGTCTGTCTCGAAAACTCCCGCGTTCGAACGGGGACATGTAGTCGCCTGGAACCTGTCCCCGCTCTTCGCCGGTCACCTCAATCGTTTACGGCTGCGTCCATGGCTACTCACATTGGACCCCGTTCCGGGGTCCTGGAGTCCCATGTTCATCGTGTGGGGGTGAACCCATCAACGCATGGTTCGCTGACTCACGCAACCGGGCCTGTGCCATTCAACGCTCAGTCTGCCAGCAAAGCTGACACAACGATTATGCACGCCACGCGTGAAAAAACGAACCCGGTTCGTGCCGGAAACGCGCAAACGACCGGTGCGCGATAGCTCAGGCGTCCTCGACCAGCCGGTGAATGACCGCGCCGCTGGGAAGTTTCGGAAAGAAATAGGTCGATTTCTGCGGCATGGGGTCGGCGGCATGCGCGCACGCGCAGATCTGCTCGGTGCGGGTGCCTTTCAGGAAGAAACCGAGTTTCTTTTCGCCCGACGCGACGGCCGCGAGGGCGGCATCCGCCCCGGGCTCGTAGACGTATTCGGCGCCATCGGGCAGGCCCATGATCCGCTCGAACAGCCCGCGGTGCAGCACGGCCACGTCGAGGTCGCGCCAGGCATCCGTGCGGTCGTCGCCCAGAAACGTCGTGCGGTCGATGTCGCGCAGGGTCAGGATATGGCGTCCGCCGTGGTGGACGGCCACGCCGATGGCGCAGCCCGGGGCGGCTTCGACGCGCGCGGCGAGATCGTCGCCCGCGGGGGCAATGTCGAACCATTCGCCGGCGGCTTTCAGAAATGCGGGTTCGTCGAACCCGCCGGGGGGATCCACGAGCCGGTGGGTGGGCCACACCCGCAGGCCGGGATCGTCAATGTCCACGAAACCCATCAGGACGAAATCGTAGGGCCGGTCGCCGCCTGGCTGTTCGCGCTCGTGCATCCGGTCGCGGTACAGGCAGGCCATCCGGAACCGGTGGTGGCCGTCGGCGATGTAGAGGGTTTCATCGCGGAAAAAGCGCGTGACCGCCTCATCCTGCGGCACTTTCCAGATGCGCTGGATCACGCCGTCAATGGTGACCGCCCGCATATCCTCGGGCCGCCGGCGCATGGCGTCATAAAACGGCGCAAGCTGCCGGTTCGGGTCGCGGTACATCACGAATACCGCCCCCAGCTGGGCCTGGGTATGTTCGGTCAGCGCCAGGCGGTCGGCCACCTTCTTGTCAAAGACCCGCTCGTGGTCCAGGTAACTCGACTTCCCGTACTCCGGCAGCCGGGCGGCGGCAAAAAAGCCTTTCCGCACCAGTTCCTGGCCGTCCAGGCCCCTAAACGTCTGGGACAGGAGATAGAACGACGGTTCGGGGTCCTGTTTCAACGCGCCCTGCGCGAGCCACGAGTCCAGCCTCGCCGCCGCGTTCCGGTAACGCACGTCGCCCTCGCCCTCGGGAAGCAGCACATGCACCATGTTGAACGGACTGCGCGCCATCAGTTCTGCGCGTTGCGAAGGGTTGATCACGTCGTACGGCGGCGTGATCGTGTCGTCGTACGATCCCGCCACCTTCGGGTCAAATCGAAAGGCGCGAAATCCCTTTACTTCCGGCATGAATGGTGGTACTCCCTTTTGCTGAATGGACCCGGGAAATCCTGAGGAACGGCGCCGCCCGCCCCATACACTCCCCTGTGAACTCCGGCATACTACCGCCCCCACAGGCCGACGTCAAGGAAAGGCGGCCGTCCCCTGGTGGACCGTGGGGACGTTCCTGTGAACGCCTCCGAAGGAGTCACGCCAGTCCGTTCATCGCCGCCTGCGGTGTGCCGTGTCGGCCCGAGAGAAGACGGTCCACTGAGCATGAACCCGGGACCAGGGAGGGACAGCCGTCAGAGATTGTCTCGCAACAGCGCGGTTCGTTTCCGCAAGACACGGATAGAAATGAACACGGCCAGTGCCACAAAGAGAATGATGTTCCACACGAGATCAGGCCAATCGAGCGCAAAATGCGGCCAATTCCCCATTACGACCTCGGTGATGGTCTCGATCAGATAAAAGACCAGGACGATTCCAAACAAGGTCTGATGTTCGCGGCGAAGCACCTTTCTGACCGAAAACGGGTACTTGGAAGGACGCCATTGGCGCCATCGAGGCAGAAATGCCGGCGTTGTGCTGGCCCAAGTGACGTACAGCTCCCCGAATTTGCGGCGCAAAAACATCTCTTCCGCGAATATGATGCGTTCGTAATACAGGAAAAATGCCAGCAGGAAAATGACGGGGATCCACCAGACCCGAAGAAACATCGCCGGGCCCAGCCCCACAAGAAAATTGCCGAGGTACAGGGGGTTGCGCACGACCGAATACATCCCGGTCGTGTTAAGCTCTTCCGCCACCTGTCTCTTTGTATTGCGGCCCGACGTGTGCGCGGGCGTACACCCAACTGTGGCAACGCGAACCCCAAGACCGGCCAGGGATACCGCCAGGCACATCATTTCCCACGCGATGTCCAGCAGATGGCTTCCAAAGGGATACGAGAAATACTGCAGACCGGCAAGAAACAGGACCACGAGCACCAGCGGCAGGTAACTTCTCCACCGGAAAAGCCACCTTCCGGAACTCTCCATTTCTTCCACTAACGGCATAGGAGCCTTCCCTTAAGCCATGCAGGAAACACACAGCATCGAAAGAACAGCATTCGAGGGCTGCAACCATTATACATGGTACCGCACGTGCCGGCGCTCCCCGCCGTGAGCAGGTTCCCGAGTGCACACACTCAGCGGCACCCCGGACGCAGGCCGACCAACACAAGGCCAGCCACTGCAGGCTGCTGCGCGGCGTGTAAACGTCCGCGTCAGGCGGGCCGTGGGCCGCTACAGGCTCGGTTCGAGTTCGCCGTCATCGAGCAGTTTGCGGGCCCCGTTTCTGGCGAAATTCGCCTCGGATTGCCCCTTCTCGCCGCGTTTCCCATCCCGAAAACCGCAACCGCGAGAGGAACGGGGGGGCGGGAGACTGGTATACTGGGTACGACCCGCGCGGCGTACGGTTGCGGCGGCACGCGGGCCGATTCCGAGTTTGGGTGTGAATCAACGTTCGGAGCACTGCGATTCGTCCTGTTTTGACAACAATGGCGCTGATCCTGGCGCTGTTTTCCAGTGTGGCGGCCGCCGATGGCGCCGGGGAGGCCCGGATGGCGCTGGGGGCCGGTCCGCGCACCGGCGACGTGTATGTGGTCGAGGTGCCGGTTTCCGGCGCGGACGCGGTGGCGGAGCTGGCCCGGCGGCAGTTCGACATCGCCTCGGTGCGCGGGGACCGGGTCGAGCTCCATGCCGTGGCCGAAGAGCTCGCCCTGCTGGCGGAGTTGGGCTATGCGTGGCGGGTGCTCGGACGCGACGGCGACGGGACGAAGGCGCTAGACGAATACCACGGTTATGCGTCCGTCACGGCCTTGCTCGAGGCCTATGCGCAGGCGTATCCCGCCATCGCCCGGCTTGAAAGCGCGGGTCAGTCGGTACAGGGCCGGGAACTGTGGGTGCTGTACATCAGCGACAACCCCGGCGTCGAGGAAGACGAGCCCGAATTCAAATACACCGCAACCATTCATGGCGACGAGCCGCTCGGTACCGAGATGTGCCTGTATTTGATCGACCTGCTGCTCGCGGAATACGGCCAGACCCCGCGCATCACCGCCCTCGTCGACAGCACCGCCATCGCGATCATGCCCCTGATGAATCCCGACGGGCGCGAAGCCGGTACGCGGGTGAACGCCCATGGCGTGGATCTCAACCGGGCGTTCCCGCAGTATCCGGCGGATTACACCGGCGCCGCTGGAGACGGCGAACCGCTTAACACCGCCGGACGCCAGCCGGAGGTCGCGCGCGTCATGGAGTGGACCGCCGCGAACCGCTTTGTGTTGTCGGCCAATTTTCATACCGGCTCGCTGCTCGTCAATTACCCTTACGACGAAGATGGCGTGGGTTCGGGAATGGATGCTCCCACGCCCGACGACGCGTTGTTCGAAGACGTGGCCCGCCGCTACTCCCGCTACAACCTCCCCATGTGGAACAGCGCGCAGTTTGCCGACGGGATCACCAACGGTTCGGCCTGGTACGCCATTTTCGGCAGCATGCAGGACTGGAATTACCGGTACATGGCCTGCAACGACGTCACGATCGAGCTGTCGTACGCCAAATGGCCCGCCGCCAGCGAATTGCCGGATTTCTGGGACGACAACCGGGAAGCCATGCTGCGGTATCTGGAGGCGGTGCACATCGGCGTCCGCGGCATCGTCACCGACGCCCTCACCGGCCAGCCGGTCGACGCCCGGGTGACGGTCCAGGGCAACGCCCAACCCGTGTTCACTGACCCGGACGTGGGCGATTACCACCGTATGCTCCTCCCCGGCGTCTACACCCTCACCGTCCAGGCCGAGGGCTATCATCCGCGCACGTTCACGAACCTCACCGTTGCTGCCGGGCCGGCCACCCGCGCCGACGCCGCCCTCGTCCCGCTGGGCGCGGTGTTTGACGCCGACGTCAACAACGACGGCGTCGTCAATGCCGTCGATATCCAGCTCGTGGTCAATGATGTCTTGGACCTGCCGGTACCGGTCGATGGCGACATCAACGGGGATGGCGCCGTCAATGCCGTCGACGTCCAGCTTGTCATCAACGCCGCCCTCGTCCGCTGATCCCCCGTTCCAGCAGGAACAGCGAGAACCTGGGGCAAGCCACGCGGAACCGGAATGAGCCCTGCAGGGACGATCGAGACCCCGCATGAAACAACAGGAGACTGGCCACAGAGAGTTCCTAGAGTTTGAAAGCGCCGGAGCAGAACGGGGACATGTTCCAAGCGCCGTCCGCGGCGCGACAAGGTGTCCCCGTTCGGATTCAGAAGGGCAGCCGCGGGGCGCCCCGGGCTCGCCGAGTGCCCGCCATGCCGCCGAATAAACCGCGGCATCGGGTGTAGTGGGCAACGGCAGGCACGGTTTCCCGGGCACGCGGTTAGCACGCATGCGGGGATGCCACGCCGGTTGCGCGGGCATTGACAAGCCCCCGCAGGAACGCGCTAGACTGGCACACAGGGCCGTTGAGCCGCTGTGGCAGCGCGTATCCGAACCACGACACACCGGCGGCACGCCATTGGGAGGGGCAACCATGACCACGGTCTTCATTGTCTGCGCCGCGCTGGGATCCGCCATTCTGATCATCCAGCTGATCATGCTGCTGATGGGGTTTGGTTTCGACCACGACATCGGCGACGGGCATGCCTTCGATTTCGGCGGAGACCACGACGCCTCGTTCGGCGACCACCACATCGAGTTCGGCGGCGATCACAATGCCGGCGCAATCGGCGATCACGATGTCGGCGCCGGCGGCCATTTGGATGCTGCCCACAGCCACGACGTTCACGACCACGGTTCCTCGTGGTTTTTCAGTATGCTGTCGGTGCGTTCGGTGGTGGCGGCGCTGGCATTTTTCGGGCTGGCCGGCCTGGCGATGGACGCGGGCGGCGCGCCGGTCTATATCACCTTCGTCGTGGCCTGCGGCGCGGGCGCGGTGGCCATGATCATCGTCGCCTGGCTCATGCGCCTGTTGTACAGCCTCAACGCCGAAGGCAATGTGCATATCGAGCGCGCCGTGGGGCTGCCGGCCTCGGTTTATCTGCGCATTCCGGGCAAACGTTCGGGAACCGGCAAGGTTACGGTAAAGCTTCAGGACCGCACCATGGAGTATCTCGCCATGACGGAGGGCGGCGCATTGCCGACCGGCGCGCCCGTCATGGTGGTGGGCGTCATCGGACCGGACACCCTGGAGGTTGCGCCGGCCCCCGAAGGGAAGGAGAACAGCTGACATGCCACTGTATATCGGTCTGATCATCGTGTTGGGGGTCGTGATCTTCCTCAGCTTCGTGCTCCTGCTGGCCAACCGGTACAAACGGTGCCCCAGCAACCGGGTGCTGGTCATCTACGGTAAAGTGCGGGGCAACACGCCGGCCCAGTGTATCCACGGCGGCGCGGCGTTTGTGGTGCCGCTCATTCAGGATTACGCTTACCTGAGCCTGGAGCCGTTCCAGATCGCCATCCCGCTCAAAGACGCGCTGTCCATCGAGAATATCCGGGTCAACGTGCCCAGCGTATTCACCGTGGCCATCGGCACCCAGCCCGAGATCATGCAGAATGCGGCGATTCGTCTGCTCGGCCTGGACGCCCAGGAGATCAAACACCAGGCCGAAGACATCATTTTCGGCCAGTTGCGCCAGGTGATCGCCTCGATGAGCATCGAGGACATCAACCGCGACCGCGACAAGTTCCTCCACAACATCCAGTCGTCGCTCGAACCCGAGCTCCGCAAGATCGGCATGGTCCTGATCAACGTGAACATCACCGACATCACCGATGAGTCGGGTTACATCGAGGCCATCGGACAAAAGGCCGCGTCGCAGGCCATCCAGCAGGCGCGCGGCGACGTGGCCGAAGAGGTAAAACTGGGCGAAATCCGCGTCGCGGAAGCCGAGCGCGACAAGCTGGTCCGGGTCGCCGAAGCCAGCAAAGAGCGCGAGATCGGCATGCGGGCCGCTTCGCGCGACCAGGCCGTGCGCATCGCCGAAATGGCCAAGGAGCAGACCGTCGGCGAGCAACAGGCCGCGTTCCAGCGCGACGTGGCGGTCAAGGATGCCGAACGCGAGATGCGCGTGCGCGTCGCGGGCGCCAACGCGTCGGCCATCGAGGGCGAAAACGAGGCGAAAGCCACCGTGGCGAACTCGAACGCCGGCTTGCAGGTGAAGGAGGCCGAAGCCTACCAGCTCGGCGAAACCCGCAAGCGCGAGGCCGAGGCCGCCGTTCTCGAAGCGCAGTACCGGGCGCAGGCCAAGGCTGCCCTGGCCGACGCCGAACGCGTCGAGGCCGCGCGCCGCGCCGAACTCGAAGCGCCCGCCAAGGCCCAGAAGGCCAAGACCATCGTCGAAGCCGAGGCCGAAGCCGAGAAGCGGCGCATCGAGGCCGAAGGCCAGGCGGCCGCCATCTTCGCCCGGCTCGAAGCCGAAGCCAAGGGTCAGTTTGAAATGCTGGCCAAGAAAGGCGACGGTCTACGGCGCATCATCGAGGCGTGCGGCGGCGCCCACGAGGCGTTCCAGCTCCTCATGCTCGAACACCTCGACACACTCGCCCAGACCTCGGCCCAGGCCATCTCGAACATCAAGTTCGACAAGGTCGTCGTCTGGGAGAATGGCGGGGACGGGCAGGGAAGCAACACGTCGAACTTCCTGCGCAACCTCTCGCATACCCTGCCGCCCATGCTGCAGGTCATGAAGGACATCGGCGGCATCGAAGTGCCGGAATACCTGGCCAAACTGGCCCCCGAAGGCGCGGCGGAAGCGGCCGCGGCCCGGCAGGCCGCCCAGGCCAGCGTCGACGCGAAACTTGCCGGCGCCGAGCCAAAATCGAAAGAAGCGGCGCCCGAAACCTGACCGCATCCATTCAACCGCAACGGCCGCGCGTCTCCCGGCGGGACACGCGGCCGGTTTCTTGTGCAGCCAGCCCAGACTCCGCCCCGCGATCTTCAGCCGGAGGAGATTGGCCACGGAGTTTGAAGACGCCGGACAAGAACGGGGACCTGTTCCAAGCGCCGTCCCCGGCGCGACTACGTGTCCCCGGTCGAACCCTGCGCTACAAGAAACCGCATGCGAAGCTGACGCTCGGTAACCCGACAATCTTTGTGTTTTGGTGTCTTGGTGTGAAATACGATGCAATGGGTAACCGCCTCACACAAAGACACCAAGCCACCAAGGAGGATCATTCTGGACTCGCTGCGGTTTGCTTCGTCGCGCGGGCCCGCGTGGTCCCGCACCGGACAAGAACGGGGACATGTTCCAAGCGCCGCCCCGGCGCGACAACGTGTACCCGTTCGGTTGATCGCCCAGGGCGCCCCTCCCGCCCCGGAGCAGAACGGGGACATGTTCCAAGCGCCGTTCGCGGCGCGACAACGTGTACCCGTTCGAATGACCGGCGGGGGCGCCGGCCCCACACCGGATCGGGATGCAACCCTACGCCGAGCCGGATCTCGGCGATCCCAAGGCGCCGTTCCAGCGCGGTTGCGCGTCCCCGCGTCCAGCATAAGAGCGGCGGCGCCTCTCTGAACGAGAGGCGCCGCCGGAGTGTTTGCGCGGGAAACCAGGCCCGCAGGTCAATCGTCAGGGTCCTGTCGCATAGGCGAGGATAGCGCCGAACGCCTTCGATATCGGGCTTTCGCTCGGATACCGGAGGAACTCGACATGGCCATCCATGTACAGGACGTTACACCCGCCCGGGATGTGATTCATGAAGTCCGGGTTCGCCGGGTTGAAATCGTCGAACATTACGAAGATCTCGCTCTGGGCTTTCGCGCTGCCCGAAGGATTGTTGATATCGGTGACGAAGAACCGCTCGATGCCTTCGCGAAGCCGGTAGAGGGTCTTTGAACCGACACTGGGTTCGCTCTCAAACACCGTGAAGGTCGTGTCTGTCTCGTCGCCCCACTGAGCGACGAGAGTGTCCAGCGCGTTTACGAACTCGGACATGAACCCCGTCATGAGGGCCACGCCATAGTTCATGGTAGGATCCTCGAACAGTGCGTCGTTTTCGTCAACGCCAAGGTTCAGGAAGTCTTTGATGTTCAGCGCCCATCCCAGATAGTCGTACGACGTGCCGCGAAACATGCACGGATCCCACGGGAGTTCCGGGTCCCCGAGCTCGTGCCAGCTGTCCAGATCGGCTTCCGAATCAGAGGGGCATCCCCCGATGTTGGGGTCGGTGAGGTATTCGGGATACACGGACGTGCCATTGGGCACCAGTTCCGGGAAGTCCACCCGCTGGCAGGCCGTGGTCGGGTCCGCTGGGGTGGCATGGTTTTTGAAGAGTTGATTCGGCGGGAACTTTTCGCCCCTGGCCTCGTTGGAATACATCTTGAAGACTAGACCCCACTGCTTGAGATTGTTCTGACAGCTTGCCCGGCGGGCTGCTTCACGCGCCCGGGCAAGTGCCGGCAGCAATATGGCCGCCAGGATGCCGATGATGGCGATAACCACCAGCAGTTCGATGAGTGTAAATCCTTTTTTGCGCATGATTTCCTGTCTCCCTCTTGTTGTGTTTACAATAACTTCGCCCCGTATCTGGCCTTGCACATCCGGATACGTTCAAAAAGATTCAGACGGCCTGCCCCTCACATGCGGTATGGGTAATGCCGATCCACCGCATATGATAGTGCCAACGCCGGAAATCCACAACAGATTTTTTGCGACACCTTGCTGCATGAGCTCCATAACTATCGTTTAGAGAACGATTTAGACGAGCAAACCCCTGATGCGGGAGCGATGGAAGGCAGGGCTTCCCGGAAACGGCCTGGGCGCCGTATGTGAGAAGGCTAGAAGTCCACTAGAGCCTTGAACTTGTCGAAGCGCCCGGCAATACGCTCGGGGGTCAGGGTGACCAGCGGGCGGGGGCCGAAATCTTCACAAGCGAACGAGGCGACGACGCTACCGTGAATGACCGCCCGGCGCAGGGTGGCCAGATCCAGGGAGTTTTGCCGAGCAATGTACCCCATGAATCCTCCCGCAAAGGTGTCGCCTGCACCGGTGGGATCAACGACGTTTTCCAGGGGGAACGCCGGCGCGGAAAAGATGGTGTCGTCCGCAAACAGGAGACAGCCGTGCTCGCCTTTTTTGACGACGACGATGCGCGGCCCGAGGGCGCCGACTTCCCGTGCGCCGCGAATGACGTTTGTGCGGCCCGTGAGCAGTCTCACTTCGGCGTCATTGATGATGATGGCGTCGGTACGGGCGAGGACCTTTCTGAGGTCTTCCTGGGCGATGTCAATCCAGAGATTCATGGTGTCCAGGGCGGTGAATGTCGGGTTGACCTGGTCGAGCACTTCGAGTTGCAGCGAGGGATGAATGTTGCCGAGGAAGAGGTATGGGGACCGGCGCGCGGCTTCGGGGAGCCTGGGGTGAAAGTTCTCAAAGACGTTGAGCTGTGTTTCCAGGGTATCGCGCTCGTTCACATCATCGTGATAGCGTCCGGTCCAGCGGAAGGTCCGGCCGGGGGCGCGTTCGAGGCCTTCCAGATGGACGCCGCAGTGGTGAAAGAGGTCGACGTGCGCCTGCGGAAAATCCTCTCCGACAACGCCCACGAGATGGATCGGCGCATAGTGTACCGCGGCCAGGGAGAAGTAGGTGGCCGCCCCCCCGAGCCCTCCCTCGTTTCTGCCGGCCGGCGTTTCGACGGTGTCCAGCGCTACGGAACCCACGACGGTGATGCTCATTCGAATAGTCTCCCCTGAGTATCGGCGCGATGAGGCGGTATCGTACACGACGCGGCAGCCAAACGCCAACGACGACCGGCCCGGAGACGGCCCGCCCGGCCTGGCGTCAGGAGCCCACGCCTTCGAAGAGGAGAAACGCGGCGAGCTTTCCCAGAAAAGCCAGGGGCTGTCCCATACCGTATCTCATGATCAGGATGGCGATGAGGATGCCAAAGGGGCCGATCCGTTCCATGACGTGCTGCCCCCTGGGGGGCAGAAACGCGTAGAGCACATGGTGTCCGTCCAGCGGAGGGACGGGTATCAGGTTGAACAGCATGAGGATGAGGTTAAGCTGTACGAGCATCCACAACAGCGTAATCCAGGGCGAATCCACCAGGGTTCGAAGATCGGGGTGAAGGATCAGAAACGCCACGCGCGCTCCCAGGATCAACACGACCAGTTGTGCCAGGTGCGACAAGGGGCCGGCCAGGGCCACTGCCACGGGCCCCCAGCGTTTGTTGCGCAGATTCTGCGGGTTGAACGGGACAGGACGGGCCCAGCCGAATACGGGCAGGTTGGCAAACATCATGATCAGCGGGAAGAGAACCGTCCCAAATGGGTCTATGTGGGGCAAGGGGTTAAGCGTGACCCGCCCGAGAAGGCGGGCGGTCGGGTCGCCTGCCCGGTCTGAGGCCCAGGCATGTGCGGCCTCATGCACGGACAGGCAGAACAGGAGGCAGACGTAGGCTGCGAATATTTCAGCAATTGGCGGGTTCATAGGTCGTTACAGGGGCTCGGTTACCGAAAAGACATTGTAAAAGACGGCTTCGGGAAGAATCAAATTGGCCGCGGCCCCCGATCCGGCCGGATGGTCTCCGGGCACAAAGGCGGTTGACTTCACGGCCGATCATCGATAAGATGACTGTACGAAAAGATTTGCAAGGAATCGCCTGCATCCGTATAATGACACGTACGCGAAGTCGCGACGCAGCGAGTCGGCCCATCAAGGGACCGCGGGTCCCGGCCAGGGCTGGCGAGGAGGATTGGATTCCGTGACAATGACCAAGCGCGAGTTGGTAATCCGGGTGGCCAATAAGCTTGGGATAACCCAAAGCACCGTGGCCAAGATTATCGAAGGGGCCTTTGAGGCCATCTCGCAGGCGCTCGCGGAAGGTGAACGCTGGGAATTGCGCGATTTTGGCGTGTTTGAGGTAAAGACACGCGCATCGCGCATTGGACGAAATCCGCGAACCGGCGAACAGGTTCCCGTACCCGAACGGAAGGTCGTTACGTTTCGGCCGGGCAAGAAGATGAAAGAGCTGGTGTGCACGCCGGACCCGACGGGCTATGCCGCCCCGCAGTTGCACAACGAACCGGACCCCGGGGCGGGCGCGTCCGGAACCCCCGATGATGATTTGTCGGGAGACGCCTCGGAAACTTCTTTGTTTTAAGGACGTTACGGTTGAATCGCTTACAGGCCGCAAGGATGAAATACGTCTTGCGGCCTCTTGTGTGTCTGGGAATCCCCCTGAGCCGGCCGGTGAATTTGCTTTGCCAAATCATTGACCTGCGAGCGCTTACACCCGTATGATCCGAACATGATAATCGTAGCGGGAGATACATCCACCAGCATCAACACCGTCGCGGTCTGCAGAGACGACGCGATTCTGGCTGAGACGGTTGTGGACTGTGGACGCACGCATGCGGAGCGTCTGCTGGATACAATAACGTGGGTGCTGGGCGAGGCCGGCATGTCGCTGAATCAGGTTGACGCGCTGGCGATCAGCACGGGGCCTGGTTCGTTCACGGGGCTGCGGGTGGGCCTGGCCACGTGGAAAGGGCTTGCGCTGGGGCAGGACCTGCCGCTGGTGGGGGTGCCCACGCTGGCGGCCCTGTCGCGCCTGCCGGCCATGAACGACGGCGTGTGCTGTCCGATGCTGGATGCACGCATGGGCGAGGTCTTCGCGGCGGCCTACCGGTTTGAATCCGGGGTGCGCAGTCCGGTGCTTGCGGACTGCGTCGCGCCGGTGGAGAAGGTAGCGGAAGCGCTGCACACGCACGAATCCGTGACCGTGTTCGGGGACGGCGTGGGTGTGTACGAAGCGCGTATCCGGGCGAGTCTTCCGAGCTGCCGCGTGCTTCCGCGGACGTTCTGGCCGCCCCGGGCGTCGGCGGTGGCGGCGGAAGCCCGCGAGATGCTGCTGGCGGGGTGGAACGCGGAAGCGGCGACGGTGCGTCCCGTCTATCTGAGGAAATCGCAGGCCGAACAGAACCGGGAACGAGTAGAACATCCATGACATCATCGAACGCAACGCACGTGGAATTCGTGACGCTTGCGGAAGCGTATCTCGATGAGATGATGGAGATCGAACTTGAGGCCTATCCGGAGCCCTGGTCGCGCGGGATGTTTCGGGAGGAGATCCGCAACAACCGGTCGTATTTCTACGTCATGCTGCAGGACGGCCAGCTCGCCGGCTACGGCGGATTCTGGCTCGTGCTGGATGAAGCGCACATTACGAGCGTTACGGTGCGCGATAGCCTGCGTGGACGGGGGCTGGGACGGCGCCTCACGCGGCACCTGCTGGAGGTCGCGGAAGGGGTGGGCGCGCACATCGCGACGCTGGAAGTGCGCGAGTCCAATGTCCGCGCCCAGAATCTATACAAAGCATTCGGATTCCGCCAGATAGGCCGCCGGAGAGGTTACTACCCCAAGAGCGGTGAGGACGCCATTGTGATGCTGCTGGAACTTGGCTCAGGCCGAAACCCCGCCCAGGGCGCGAGCGTTGAGGCGGGCGATTAAGATGAGAGCGGTGTAGCGTGGCGGTGAATCTAAACGGAGGCATCCCGCAGCCACAGCGAGGCCGGGGTCAGGGCGACAAGGCCCGGCGGATATCGTGGGGCGTGCCCCTGGGCGGCATCGGCACGGGCTGCATCGAACTGGGAAACGACAGCCGGTTCCGCAATATCACCATCAACAACAACCGCGACAAGGCCACGCGCATTTCGCTGTCGCCCCGCGCGTTTATCGCTTTGCGGACCGTTCGCCAGGGACGCGTGCAGACGCGCTTTCTGCAGCCCGACTGCGCCCTCCCCTTTGCCGACGCGGGCATTATTCCGACGTTCACCCCCGTGAACGAACTCACGTGGCGCGCCTTGTACCCCTGTTCGTATTACACGCTGAACGCGAAAGACGCGACCGTGGAGACGGCGTGGCGGGCCCTGGCGCCCGTGGTGCCCCACGACGTCGCCTCGTCAAACACTCCGGTGATGTTCTTCAGCGTGTCGGTGCGCAATCCGGCCCATACGCCGGTCCAGGTGTCGTTTGTGCTCAATTGGGAGAACCTGTGCGGGTGCGAACGCAGCGTGGTTCCCACGAACCGGGGCACATTCACACCCGTACCGTACCGGAACGAGTCCTCCGAACCGCGTTTTCAAGGCCTGAGCTTCGGTAAAACGGAGGGCTTTGTCAGCAACGCCGACGGCAATTATGCGCTGATTGCGCAACCGCAGTTGGGCCAGGAGATTTCCGTCCTGGGCTGGAATTCGACGGACGCTTCGGAACTGGATACGTTCTGGCAGCAGTTTCACTACGACGGGCGTCTGGCCAACCAGGTCTCCCGCAACGAGGCGGCGCAATCCGCGGCGGTCTGCTGTACGCGCGAACTCGAACCCTATCAGGAATGCCGTTTCCTGCTGGCGCTGAGCTGGTATTGTCCCCGCTTTGTGGTGGACGGCGTGGATCTCGGGAACAAATACGCGGAGATCTACAGGAACGCGGTCGAGGCCGGGCAGGGGGCGCTGCGCAACGTGAACTTTTACTTTCGGGCGGTCGAGGCGTGGCAGAATTCGCTGCTGACCTCATCGCTTCCCCGCTGGTTTTCGCGGATGCTGATCAACAGTTGCGCGACGTTTTCCACCAACAGCCTGCTGACGCGCCAGGGGGAGTTTGCGCTGTTCGAGTCGCCGGAAGAACCCATGACGGGCTGCCTCGACAAGCGGTTGTACAGTTCGCTGGCCACGCTGCTTCTGTTTCCGGAACTGGAGGAGGCGGAGTTTTACATCCTGGCGGGGGCCATGCCGAAAACCGAGCCCGGCCGGTGTGTCCGGTATCTCGGCCGGATGACGCTTCATGCGCCCGGCGACGGGGCGCGCACGGACGAGCTGGTCGACCTGGGACCTAAGTTCGTTCTGCTGGCCTCCCGCAACCTGCGGTTCACGGGCAACCGCAAGATGGCCGAGACCCTGTTCCCGCGGCTGCGCGCGGTGATGAACCACATCGCGAAAATGAGCCCCCAGGACGATGGACTCCCGCGGCAGTCGGGGTTCTCGACGATGTACGACGACTGGGCCACGGACGGGGTGAACAGCTACACGTCAGGCCTGTGGATTGCGGCCATGCGGGCCTATGCCGCGCTGGCGGCGCATCTCGGAGACGCAGCGGAAGCCGAGAGATACCGGGCGCTCGCCGCGCGGGCCGTGGAGCGGTTCGAAGCGCTGCTGTGGAATGAAGAGCAGGGCTATTACATGTTCTGTGCGCCGGGAACAGGGCAAGACGGGCGCCTTGCGGACTGGCACCTGGGATGTCACACGGGGCAACTGGCCGGCGAATGGTACGCGCAGTGGCTGGGACTGGGTTCGCTCTTTGCCCCCCAGCGGGTTGCCCGCGCCGTGGCGACGATACAACGGCTGAACGAGCGGAAATTCTGTCTCGCCCGCGCCACGCTGCCGGACGGCTATCCGTGCGAAAACCCTCCCGGAACGGGCGTGGAGCCGCAGACGGAGCAGAGCTGGCCGGGGATCCTGCTGGCTCATCTTGCCTGCCTGCTGCTTCAGCTGAACCGCGAGGACCACGGTTTCTATCTGATTGAGCGCATCTTCAAGAGCGTCTGGATGAAAGGCGCCCGGGCGTTTAACCATCCGTTGGCGTGGGACTGCAACGCAAACGCGCCGTGCGGGCCGGCCCAGGACCGGCATCTGAGCGCATTGACCGTCTGGCATGCGTTTGAATCGTTGCATGGCGTCATGATGGACGCGGCGGAGCACGTGCTCTGGATACGGCCGCATCTTCCCCGGGGCGTCCGTTTTCTGAGTGTGCCCCTGTTCTCCCCCACGGGCCTGTCGTGGGTCCGCCTGGAGGAGAAAGGGTCGACGCGCTCCGTGGTCGAGATGCAACTGGCGTTTCGGGACCCGGTCCTGCTCCGGGAGATTGTGATGCGGCCCCTGCATCTCGCCACGCGCTGTGAGGCGAGGTGCCTCACGACCCGCGGGGTGCTGGAGACGTCGCTTCATGTTGGCGATGAGGAAGGAGAACGCCTGCTGCACATCCGGCTGTCGCGTCCGGAAGTGGTGCAGGGCACGCTTGCCATTACCTTGACGCCTGCGCAGCGATGACGGGCCCGGCCAGCCATGCACAGGAGACCAATCACGTGACAGCACTGGATGAACAATTGCGGGCGGTGCGCCTTCTTGTCGCCGATGTCGACGGCGTCCTGACCGATGGGGGCATCGCCTTTGACGGCGAAGGACGTCCGTTCCGCACGGTGCACGTCCGCGACGTCACGGCGCTCACCCTGTGGCATCTCTCCGGCGGGCGAACGGCCCTGGTGTCCGGGCTGGGCAGCAAGGCGTTGGAGGCGATCGCGGCGACGTGGAGATGCGCGGAATGCCGCATGTGGGTCAAGAACAAGTTGCGGGTGTGCGAGGAGATTGCCGCAAACTATGGATTGACGATGAAGGAACTGGCTTTTATCGGCGACGACATCATTGACGTGCGGGCGATGCAGGCGGTGGGCGTGGGCGTGGCGGTGGCCGATGCGGCGCCGGAGGCCCGGGCCGCGGCGGCCTTTGTGACGCTGGCGCCGGGCGGCAAAGGCGCGGTGCGCGAACTGATCGAGCGCATCCTCAGGGCCCAGGGCCGCTATGAGGAGATGCTCGAACGGTATCTGGCGAGGGAGGACACGCCCCAATGAGCCAGGGGACGGCGGGACGTGAGCCGTTCGGCGCGCCCGCGGATCGTGCGCATGGGAATGGTGAAAACGCGACTGGACGCCGGATTGGTGCGTCACGCGGCCCGCGCGAGTCCGCAGCGGGTATTCAGCGGAGCGTCTGAGCAGGAACGCAAAGGGAGTGTTCGAGGCGAATCGATGACAAAGACTGCGGAGAAGGTGCGCATCATCGGAATCACGGGAGGCACGGGGGCCGGGAAATCGGAGGCCGCGCGCCGCTTTGAGGAACTGGGCTTTCCCGTCATTGACGCGGACCGCATCGGTCATGAACTACTCGAGCCGGGCGGCGAGGCCGTATCCGCCGTGCTGGAGGCATTTGGACCGGAGATCCTGACGGCGGGACGGATTGACCGGAAGAAGCTTGGCGCGCGGGTGTTTGCCGACCCGGAGGCGCGCCAGGGGCTCAACGCAATAGCTCATCCCTGCATCAAGCACGCGATCAAGCGGCGGGTACAGGCGCTCGCGGCCCGGGGACACCGCACGGTGATCCTGGACGCGGCGTTGATCGCGGAATCCGGGGAACGGGAAGCGTGTCTGGATGGCCTGATCCTTGTCACCAGCCCGGAGGCATTGCGAATTCAGCGCCTGATGAAATCGCGCGGCCTCACCCGGAAAGAGGCCGTGGCCCGAATACGGGCGCAAACGCCGCCGGAGAAGAAACTTGCGCTGGCCGATTGGGTGTTGGACAATGAAGGCAGCGTGGCGGATTTGCGCCGGCGGGTGGAACGCCTGGCCATGGAACTGAAGGACAGTGAAGGTTAACCTTACAAACTGCCGGGACTGCGGGGCGGTGGTCCGGGCGGACGAGTACGACGGTCTGTGCAGGGAATGCGCCGTGCGCCGCGTCGAGCGAATGGAAACCCTCTACCGCGTGCTGGACCGTCTGGACGACACCGAATTGAGCATGGAGAAGCTCGCGGAAGCCTCGGGCCTGACTCCCGAAGAGGTGCGGCAACTGCTCCGCAAGACCCCGGCCCTGCGGCGTGACCTCGCGCGCAAGGAAGCCCGCGTCTGCACGCGTTGCCGCAAAAAGACCGTGGACGAAGAGTCGGGGCTGTGCCTCTCCTGCCGGATGGCGCTGCTGGAGCGGTTGCGTGTGGCCTACGACGAACTGGAGCACAAAGCGGACAGGAGACGCAAACAGCTGCGAGGCTGGCTGCCTCCGGACGAAGAACACCGCGCGACCGTGGCGGAAACGTTCGAGCGGAAACGGGGCAAGGCGCCGCTGAAAAAACTCGATCCGTCGCCCAGGAGCCGTTTCCGGTCCTGATTGCCCCCTGAGCTGATGCCGCCGGCGACGCGCGCGGCGGCGAATCCGACCCCTGGGAGAATCGTTCTTGCGGACACGACTCAAGCAGACCATACAAGGCGTTGCGGGACTGGCGCTCGGCGCGCTCATCCTCTGGTGGATGTTTCAGGGGACGAGCTGGGCGGGCCTGAAACGTTCGTTTGCGGAGATTCGCTGGGGCTGGCTTGTGCTGGCGGCGCTGTTTGTCGGCTTAAGCTTTGTGGGACGCGTCAAACGCTGGAGCTATGTCGTGCGGGCGGTGGAACCGGCGGCCTCGTTCCGGAGCATGTTTTCGTCGACCCAGATCGGGTTTCTGGCCAATTTCACGCTTCCGGCGCGCATTGGGGAACTGGTGCGGGCGGTGGTGTTGTCGCGCCTGACGGCGCTCGGGGTGGCGCGCAGTTTTGCGCTGGTGGCGCTCGACCGCGTCAATGATCTCATCGGGTTGATCGTGGTGATGGCCGTGGCGCTGCTGGCCTTCCGGCCCAAAGAAAACATTGCGATTCCCGGTGAGCTGTTCCGGAGCGACTCCCCCATTCTGGTGCCGGCCAGCGCGTATCAGACCGGCGCTGTGGGCGCGGCGATCTTTCTCTTGGCGGTCATCGCGGTGTTTGTGCTGCTCTTCGTGAGCAAGAATCTGGTCCTTCGTGTGTCCGACGGGGTCTTTGCGTTTGCCGGCCGCCGGCTATCGTTTTTCCAGGCCGGAGCGTCGGCGTGCCGCAAGGTGGGTGGCTGGGTCCATCACCTGCTCCAACAGTTCGCCGAAGGGTTCGAGGTGTTCCGGTCGGTGTCGGACATGGCCAAATCGGTGGCCTACAATCTGGTCACGTGGGCCTGTTTTGTCGCGATGCTTCAATGCATGCTTTTCGGGTTCGGGGTTGAGGCGCCGTGGTACACGGTGTTCGTCATGCAGGCGGCGCTGGCGCTCGCGATCAGCGTCCCGGGCACCCCGGGGTTTGTGGGCCAGTTTCAGGTTCCGCTGGTGGCGGGTTTGAAACTGGTGCAGCCGGGCGTCTCGTACGACGATGCCCTGGCTCTGGCCATCCTGACCCACGCCATCAACGCTGGTATGGTAATTGCCGTCGGTCTCGGATCTCTCCAGCTCGAGGGTCTGCATCTGTTGCAGCTTTCCGATGAGGGCGCGCGAAGGAAACGGGCGCTTGACGCCTCCGAAGAAACGGCAAACGCCCTTGACGAGGGCCCCGAACCGGTCACGCACGAAGCCCCCTGAGGGCCCGGCAGCGCGCAAAACCTATGTTTACGCGTTTCTAGCATTTTGCCCCGTGCCGAATTCGGGACAGCAGCATCGATTCTGCGCGTCGTGCCCGGGCAAGTTTAATTTCGATCGATTAACATGGTAAGGTTCCGGCGGAGGAGAGTAGCTTTGCCATTACAGATTGATTCTCAATGCGTTGGACGTATGACCAAGCCGCACTTTGTGGAAGTGGGCTGGCGCGAATCGATGAATTTTGCGGCTTCGATCGGCGACGCCAATCCGTACTACTTTGATGATACACGCGAGGACGGCATCATCGCCCCGCCCATGCTGGCCACGGCGCTGACCTGGCCGATTTTTGTCAACCGGCACGAATACTGGGGTATGGACGCGTGGCCGGAGGAGATTTGCGCCCGGCAGGTGCATTTATCGGAAGCCATCCTCATGCACCGTCCCCTGCGGCCGGAAGACGGCCTGGTGATCCGGGGTCACATTTTCGGGGTGTTGCCGCAGCGCGGGGGCTCGCTGTCGATCGTCCGGTTCGAGGCGGAGGACCGTGACGGCCGGCCGGTCTTCACGGAGTACGCAGGGGCATTTTTTCGCGGCGTGCGATGCGCGGATGCAGGGCGAATTGACGGCGCGCTGTATACCCCCCCTCCTGCCCCGGAGACCCGGGACGCCGTGTGGGAGCATGCCCTCCACATCGATCCGCTGACGGCGCATGTGTACGACGGCTGCACGGGGCTTTCGTTTCCAATCCACACGTCGAAGAGATTTGCCCGTGGGGTCGGGCTTCCGGAACCGATCCTTCAGGGCACGGCCACGCTCGCCATTTCGCTGCGCGAACTGGTCGACCGCGAAGCAGGCGGCGACCCGACGCGCGTGAAGGAGTTGAGCTGCGTTTTTCGGGGGATGGTGAGACCCGGCACGGACATCCAGCTCCGCCTGCTCGCGAAAACCGACGCAGAACAGGGCGTTCGTCTGTTCTATGAAACGATGAACGACCAGGGGAAGAAGGCGATCGCGGACGGATACGTTCTGTTGTCGGCGTAGTGCACTTCAGATTCCGGGGAGGATGGGCATGCATCGCAGAGCATTCATTCAATCAGTGACCTTGAGTCCCCTGCTGGCCGGTGCGCGGGCCGAGGGCGTGCCTGGCGCGGTCGCGGCGCCTCCCCTGGCGGCCAATGATTTTGTGAAAGTGTATGAATCCCCCGACGCGCAGCAGATCTTTTCGTACAGCCCGGGGCTGGCCGTGCTGCCGGGCGGACGGCTTGTGGCGACGCTTGACCTCAACGGCCCCGCGTTCGCGGGCAAGGCAGGCCCCGAGGGGTATCGCGGGCGGATTTACACAAGCGACGACCGCGGGCAGACCTGGACGCTGCGGGCAAGCACTCCCATGATTCACGCGCGCCCGTTTGCCGCGGGCGGGGCCGTGTACGTGCTGGGGCACAGCGGCGACCTCGGGATTGTGCGTTCGACAGACGGGGGCACGACGTGGAGCGAGGCTTCCTGGCTGACCCGCGGCGAGCGATGGCACCAGGCGCCCTGCAATGTGCATTACACGAGGGGCCGGGTCTACCTGGTCATGGAACGCGATACCGACCCGGACTATCCGATGTGGCCGGTGTCGGTGTTTGCGCCGGTGCTGATGGCGGCGGACGTGGACAGCGACCTGACGCGTCGCGACGCGTGGACCTTCTCGAACGAGCTGTCGTACCGCGACGCCATCGCGGCGGCCGGCCCCCCCCATCTGCTCGGCGTGCCGTTCCACACACCGGGCAACACGGTTGCGGAGGCGGCGAAGGTGCGCCGGCCGATGGCCGATCCGGGATGGCTGGAAACCAATGTGGTCCAGTTTGTGGACCCCGACCACGTCTGGTTTGACCCCGCGGGACGGACGTTTCATCTGTGGATGCGCGCCCATACGGGCTCGACGAACCTGGCCGCCATTGCCAAGGCGGTGGAATCCGATGGTGGCGGCATCACGGTATCGCTCGAGCACGCGCCCTCGGGAGCGCCCATGGTGTTCGTACCGTGCCCGGGCGGCCACATGAAGTTTCATATCGTGTACGACGAACAAACGAAGCTGTTCTGGCTGCTGTCGTCCCAGGCCACGGACTCGATGACGCGCCCGGATCGGCTTCCCGACGACCGGTTTGACTTGCCGAACAACGAACGCCACCGTCTGGTGCTGCATTTCTCGAAAAACTGCGTGGACTGGTGTTTTGCGGCGCGCGTGGCGGATACGAAGGCCTTTGGTCAGGCCCGCCACTATGCCTCGATGGCGATCAACGGCGACGACCTGCACATTCTGTCGCGCTCAGGCGACGCCCGGGCCAGGAGCGCCCACGACGGGAACATCATTACCTTCCACACGGTGCGCGGTTTCCGGGATCTGGTCTATTAACCCCCTGTTTCGGGTTCCAGCAAGGGTAGTGGAATGAATGCGTTGTGCCCCTTGTTCCTGTGGACATCAGGGAGTATGATGCCGGCGCTGGTACGCTCCTGTACCGGCCAGGCGCAAGGAGTAAGCATTCTACGTCGCTGGCGAACCCGGAGTTCCGCGGGGGAACTTTATGGGGAGCGAGTGTCCACGGCGGAAACGGTCGGGGTGTGAAGACGTAGCGCCCCCGCCAAGCGGGAAAGGAAGTACCATGGTCAGCAAGAAAATGGAAAAGGCTCTGAACAAACAGATCACCGCCGAGATGTATTCGGCCTACCTTTACGCCGCGATGGGCGCGTACTTCGACGCCCAGAACCTCGATGGCTTTGCCAAGTGGATGCGGGGGCAGGCGGCGGAAGAGATGGAACACGCCATGAAGTTCTACGGCTACGTCGTGGAAACGGGCGGCAGGGTGATCTTCGAAGCCATTGAGAAGCCGCCGGCGGACTTTGGCAAGCCGGAGAAGGTCTTCGAAGAGGTGTTGAAGCACGAGCGCAAGGTCACGCGGCTCATCAACGCGCTGGTGGAACTGGCCCGCGACGAGAAGGACTACGCCACGGACAACTTCCTGCAATGGTTTGTCGCGGAACAGGTCGAGGAAGAGGCGACGGCCGACGGCATCCTGCAGAAACTGAAGATGATTGGTGAACATCCCCACGGCATCTTCATGATGAACGCCAAACTCGGAGAGCGCAAGGAATCCTGAACCGCCGGGCACGGGCCGGCGCTACGCCGCCGCCCTTCCCGCACGGAAAACTGACGCACCCAGGCGGGCTCACGCGAGCCCGCCTGTTTCTTTTGCCGCGCTGCGGACGCCGGCTCCGCACCGGGCAGACAAGACTGTCCGGGATAGACCTTATTGATCGCCGCCGAGATCATGGTCCAGGCGGCGGAGGATGGCCTCGGCCAGGCCGGAGGCCGCCAGCAGCGCATCGTCGCGGACGTCGAGGTGCGTGTCGTCGGAAAGGAGCCGGTCCTCGGGAGGCGTCTCGTAGGACGAAGTGAGGGTGAGCGCGTTGAAACCGCGCGCCAGAGGTATAAGGGCATCCGACGGAAACTCACGGTGCCGGACGGGGGTGGCCTGAAACTCTCGGGCAGCGGGTTCCGCGATCGCAAGGAGGGTCTTTGAGCTCTGGAAGGTCGCGAGCATGCCTTCGGCGGTGACGTAATGCAGGCGGGGTGCGCCGACGGAATCGATATTGAGGAAGAACGTCGAGACCGGGTCGAGTTTGTGTGTTTTCATGAAGTGGCGCATGCCGTTGAGACCGGCCTCCTTGCTTCCGGTGGCGACGAGCCAGAGATCGGCCTGGTCGAGTCCGTTCGCGTGAAAGCGGCGCGCCAGTTCGAGCAAGACAGCGGTTCCGGAGGCGTTGTTCCAGGCGCCGCGGCCGTACTCGCAGGTCAATTCGGCAAACACAAGAAAGGCGGCCGCCCCGAGCAGGCAGCCGACAGCCGTCCAGCGGACGGCGACGTCGTAGGCAAACTGGAGCGATTCGAAGATGCCGAACCCCTGGGCGGCGCACGAGACCACCACCACCACCATGCAGAGCACCAGGAAGAGCTGCACGGAGCGCAGCCAGGGCCGCACGCGGGGAGCCTGCAGGGGGCTGTCGCGGGGCGAATCGTAATGCGCAGTGACAATGAAGAGTCGGCGGGGTTTGGGCGCGACGAAGCGGCAGATCACGTTTTGCGACTCGTACTGGGGCAGCAGGCGGCCGAAGATGCGGTATCCGGTGGCCTCGGCCAGATAGCTCAGGAAGACGAACAGGCCGTAGCCAAATGCGATGAACGGCCACCAGCCCGCGAGGATGGCCACCACGGTGAATTCGGCAAAATACGAGGCATAAAGCAGCCATTCGCCGTCGAGGCTGTGGAAGTCGTCGATCTCGACGTCGAGGGTGAATTCCTTGAAGCGCGCGGCCAGGTATTCGGCGGCGGACCGTTCGCTGTTGGTGTTGGAGCCGCGATGGGGCAGAACCCCGGTCAGATACTCCAGATCGCGCCGCAGTTGCGAACCGTTCACATCAGATCTCGCTGTAGTCCAGGCCAAAGGCGTCGGCGACGCCTTTGCAGGTGAGTTTTCCTTTGTAAGTGTTGATGCCGCTTCGGATGGCGGAGTCGGCCGCGATGGCCGCGTCCACCCCGCGGTCGGCGATGGCGAGACCGTAGCCGAGGGTGACGTTGGTCAGCGCGTACGTGGAGGTTCTCGGAACGGCGCCGGGCATGTTGCCGACGCAATAGTGCACCACGTCATGCACCAGAAAGGTCGGGTCGTGATGCGTGGTGGGGTGGGACGTTTCGCTACAGCCGCCCTGGTCGATGGCGATGTCGACGAACGCCGCGCCCGGCCGCATCTGGCTGACGAGGTCGTCGGTAATCAGACGGGGAGTCCGCGCGCCGGGCACCAGGACCGCGCCGATGACCAGGTCGGCCTGGGTAACCTCGTCGGCGAGATTGGCGGCATTGGACATGACGGTGGTGACGCGCGATGCCATGATGTCGTAGAGGTAACGCAGGCGGGACGGGTTGATGTCGAGCACGGTGACATGGGCGCCCATGCTGACGCAGATCTGGCAGGCGTGCGTGCCGGCGACCCCGGCTCCGAGAATGGTGACGTTGGCCGGTTTGACCCCCGAGACGCCCCCGAGGAGGATGCCCATGCCGTTGGCGCTGGCTTCGAGACAATGCGCCCCGATCTGCGCCGCGAGACGCCCGGCCACTTCGCTCATGGGCGCCAGAAGCGGCAGAGAGGCATCCGGCAGCTGCACGGTTTCGTAGCCGATTCCGATCACGCCCTTCTCGAGCATCTTCCGGGTGAGGGTTTCATCGGAGGCCAGGTGCAGATAGGTGTAGATGATCTGGCCCGGTTGCATCCAGTCCACCTCGGGACCGAGGGGTTCTTTGACCTTGATGATCATTTCGGCGCGCTCCCAGATATCGCGGGGTTCCGGGACGATTTCGGCGCCGGCCGCCGCATACGCTTCGTCGGAGATGCCGCTGCCGAGCCCGGCGCCCTTTTCGACCATAACGCGGTGGTTGTGGGCCCGGAACGCGGCCACTCCGGAAGGCACAATGGCGACGCGCCGTTCATCCGCCTTGATCTCTTTTGGTACGCCGATACGCATAAAGACTCTCCCCCAGTTTCAGGACGGCCGTTCAGGGCCATCCGCTGCAATTCTCATGAATTCTATTCCACTTCCGGGGTGCTTTTCAGCAGGGCCAGGAATTCGGTATAACTCGAGGTGTGCAGGGCGCGATCGAGCATCGCGGGATTCTGGAATCGGCGGGCGATGTCGGCCCCGATCTCGAGTTGCGACGCGGGGTCTTTTTCGGGCGTGATGATCAGGAAGATCAGGTAGGCGGGCTTGCCGTCGGGGGCGTCAAAATCCACGCCCGTCTCGCAGATCCCGGCGACCACAAGGGCGTCGTCCACGTCGGCGACGCGGGCATGGGGAATGGCGACGCCGTTGCCGATGCCGGTCGGGAGGATCTCTTCACGCTCCCAGACAGCCTTCTCGAGCCGGTCCGTATCGAGGCCGGCGGTCTGACAGGCCAGGACGGTCAATTCGTGAATGGCTTCCCGGCGTCCCGCGGCATGCAGGTCTTTGAGGAAGAGCCGCGACGACAGGACATCCTGGAGGCGGCGTCCTCTGGTGGGGTGGAGAATGAAGCTCATCAACGGGCCGCTGAGCATAGAGGTGACGATGGCCATGATGACGATGGCCACAAAGAGCCGTTCGCGGATGATGCCCTCTTCCAGGGCGAGCAGGCCCAGGATGATCTCCATGGCGCCGCGGGCGTTCATGGCGAAACCCACGGCCCAGGCGTCACGCATGGACATGCCGCCCCATCGGGCGCCGAGTGTGCCACCGGCCAGCTTGCACACGCAGGCAAGGAGGAGAACCGTAAGCACCAGGGCGGCATCGAAATTGGCCACGAAATTGACGCGCAGCCCGATGCTCGCAAAGAACACGGGGGCGAACACGAACGATACGAACTGGTCGATGATCACGCGCGTGCGTTCACGGAGATGGGGCGAATCGCCGAGAGCCACGCCGGCGATGAACGACCCGAAGATGGCGTGAATGCCGATCCATTCGGTGAACGCCGCCCCAAACAGGGCGAGCACGAGGGAGAAACTCAGCACGCCGCCGGGCCAGCGCGTGTAGGCCTGCAATGCGGGCAGGATCCGGTGGATGGCCCAGCGGCCGGCGGTCAGCATCAGGGCCACGAAACCCAGCGTGTAGCCGATGGTGGCCGGAATGGAATCGACGTGTGCGGCGGCCGTCCCCATCATGCCCATGATGATGGCGAACGCGATCCAGCCCACGAGATCGTTGAAGATGGCCGCGCTCACGACGATCATCCCCATGTCGCTCCGGTAGAGTCCGAGATCCATGAGGGTCTTGGCGATGACGGGCAGCGCGGTGATGGACAGGGCCGTCGCCAGAAACAGGGCGAAGACAAGCGGCTCGGCCCCGGCTTCGCGGCCAAGGGCCTGGGGCGCCAGCCAGGCGGCGAGCAATCCCAGGGCGAACGGGATCACCATGCCCACGATGCCCACTTTGAGACCAATATTTCCCTGCCGCCAGACGGTCGAGAGATCGACTTCGATGCCCGCGACCAGGAGAAACAGGACGATGGCGAGGGTGGCGATGGCCTCGAGCGCGACGGCGTTGGGGCCCTGGGCGGGAAACAGCGACTCGGCAACCCCCGGCGCCAGGTTGCCCAAGACCGTCGGTCCCAGGAGGATCCCGGCCAGGAGTTCGCCCAGGACCGCGGGCTGATGCAGCCGTTCCGCCAACTCACCGAGCGCGCGCGCCACCAGCAACAGGGTTCCGAAGGAGAGAAGCATCAGCATCAGGTTGTGCGAGGTCATGCGTTCCGTTGTCTCTCCTGTTTGATTGGCGCCGCACGCCCCTTCGGAAATGCGCACCGGTGAAACAGTCCACAAAAGGGGCCCTGGAACCGTCCACGAGAGGGCACGCCCCTCCCTGTGCCCGCTTGGAACCCGCTTCCACGGGCCGGGTGGCCACCCCGCCCGTGTGACACGGGTAGAATAAAGACCGGGGAATACCGGCGTCAACGCAAAATACGGCCTGTGCGGCGAGTTGGGACACGAGGACGAGGGCGCGCGCGCCGCGGGATTATTCGGTGGCCCGGGCAGCGCGAAGACGATTGCGATAGTAGTCGATGATGACCGCGGCGACGATGACCAGGCCGGTGACCAGGCGCTTGGTATGCTCCTGGGCGTTCGCCTGGGCCAGACCGCCCGCAAGCACCGCGATGATCATGACGCCGAGAAAGGAACGCACCACCGAACCGCGCCCGCCGAAGAGGCTGGTGCCGCCGATGACGACGGCCGCGATCGCCTGAAGCTCGTACCCAACGCCGTCTTCGGGATTGACCCCTTCCAGGCGCGCGGCGTGAATGACCGCCGCCAGCCCGGCCATCAATCCGCTCAGGGCGAACACGGCCGCCTTGAGCCACTGCGTGGGAATGCCTGACAGACGAGCCGCCTCTTCGTTCGAGCCGGCGGCGAACAGATGGCGGCCGAACGCCGTCATGGAAAGCACGATCTGCCCGGCCGCGACGACCAGGACCGCAATCACGAACATCACGGACACGCCGCCGACGCGCATCGAGACGAAGTCGCCGAGTTGTGTGCCGACATAGACCGAACGGGAACTGGTGACGAGGTACGCGCCGCCCCGGGCGATTTCGAGCATGCCGAGGGTCACGATGAAGGACGGCAACCGCCACGTGATCACCGTGAGACCGTTCAGCACCCCGCACAGCAGGCCGGTCGCGAGGCACGCGGCGATGCCAACGGCCATGGGCAGTTCGAGACGGTGCAGGCAGATCGCGAGCACGGCCGCGCTGAGTCCCAGCACGGAACCTACGGACAGATCGATGCCCGCAATGATCAGCACAAAGGTCATGCCGACGGCAATGACGACCGCGTCGGGCGTCTGGTTCACGATGGTCCGGAAATTGGTCCAGGTGAAGAAATTCTCGGTGAAGACCCCGAACACGACGACTAGCAGCAGCAACACAAACACCAGCCCCAGGTAATCGAGGAGGAAGAAGTACGAACGTTTACCGCTGTTCATTCAGAGGCGCTTTCCCTGGTGTTTCGCCGCCACCGGCCCCATGCTGCTTACGGGTTCGCCAGGCTCTCGGGCGTAATGAGGTCTACCGGGGTCTCAAAGTCCTCGGGCGAGGCCTCCCCCGCGAGCATCTTCAAGGCGTATTCGATGCCGAAGACCGCGAGCCGATCGGCATGCTGATCGGCGGTGGCGGCGATCTCCCCCTTCTGGAGAAGCTCCTGGGCGGCGGAGATGTTGTCGAAACCGACGACCTTCACGGTGTCGAGTTTGCCCGCCGCGCGGAGTGCGGCGACGGCGCCAAGGGCCATGCTGTCGTTCGCGCAGAGGAACGCCTTGATCCCCGGGTTCTCGGTGATCATGGCCGACACGACCTGGTTGGCCTTGGAAGTTTCCCAACTGCCGGATTGCGCAGCGACGATCTGCATGCCCGCGGCGTTCATGGCGTCCTCAAAACCGAGCTTACGCTGAATGGCGTTGAACGCGGTGGGGATCCCTTCCACGATGGCGACGGGGTCGCCCGGAGAGAGCTTGCCCGCCAGGTACTCGCCGACCAGGCGCGCGCCCTTGCGGTTGTCGGGCCCCACAAAGGGAATGGCGATGCCCCGCTCGGCCAGCACGCCGCTGTCAAACTTGTTGTCGATATTGACGACGACAATCCCGGCATCCATGGCTTTCTGGCACGCCGCGATGAGAAGCTTGGAATCGGCGGGCGCGATAACGATGGCGTCGACGTCCTGCGCAACCATCTGTTCGACGAGCTGGACCTGGCGGTTGACGTCGCGTTCGTCTTTGATGCCCTGGGCGATGAGGTCATAGGCGGCGGCGTTGGCGGCCTGGTGCGCTTTGGCGCCCTCTTCCATGGTCAAGAAGAACTCATTGGCGAGGGATTTCATAATGAGGGCTACCCGGGGGGTTCCGGGCGTGGCCGGAGCCCCGCCCGCACCGGTAGAAGACGCGGTCTGCTCGCTGCCGCATCCGGCCCACCCTGCGATGAGGGCGACGGCAATCATGCTGGCTGACACGATTCTGAGGCTGCCGGATGGTCCGCGCATGAGTATCCCCTCCAAGGTCATCCACGACGGTTCAGGGCTTGTGTGAAGGTATGATACCGCAATTAACGGCCCGATTAAACAGCAAGATAGCGGAATGCGAACCAGCGGGGGCGGTTCAGGAAGAGATCGGCCACAGATCTCAGAGTTTGAAGACGCCAGACAAGAACGGGGACATGTTCCAGGCACCGCCCCGGCGCGACAACGTGTCACCGTTCGGACCGGAGGGCAGCCCCGTAGACGGACACGGGATTCCGGACAACCCCAACGGCCCAACCCCGAATGGGGTTGAACAAATCTGCATTCCTTGCCCAAAATTGCGGGGTTCAAATCCACCCCCGGCCGCCTTCGGCGGCCACCCCCGCCAGCGGGGGACAGAAGAGGCGGGAAGAATCCATCCCCGTCGCGGGGGACACAAGAGGCGGGAAGAATCCACCCCCGTCGCGGGGGACAGAAGAGGCGGGAAGAATCCACCCCCGGCCACGCGTGCCTGTTCTTGCAGCCCCAAAGGGGCGACCGAGAACAGCCCGGGGTTTGGCCCGGAGATCAGCGGCGCGCCCAGAGTGAGTCCCTTCGGGACTGAATTCGTCCGCGGCGCGACAACGTGTCCCCGTTCGAACCGGATGGGCAGCCACGGGGGGCTGCCCCTACAAGCGGAAGCGGATGGGCAATACCGAACCGGCGCCCGGCCATCCCACGCCACCCCGCGCCCGCTTCAGTCAGGATTGGCCTCGGCTGTTGCCCGTTATTCGACCAGTTCCATCGACCCGAGGATATTGAGATCAAGGCTGAGCAGGGAGGACGACTCGCCGGCGCCGGTGCCGAGGAGATCTTCGACGCCGGACGCGGAACCGCCGAGCAGCGCATCCGGATTGGAGAGCAATCCGCCGAGCACGCTGGACAGATTGCCGAGCATCTGCGCGAAATCCATGCGCAGGTCGAGATCCATATTGGCGAGCACCAGCTGACCGTTGGCGGTGTCGAAAAAGACGCGGTTATTGCCGGTGATCTGGAAGGTAGGCATCTTGAGGCTGAGGGCCTCGCCCAACGCGCTTTCCGGGGCGTTGAGCGTGCCGCCGGTCTGTTCGGACAGGAACTGCTGTTGGATCACGCCGCAGAGGCGCCCGTTCACCTGCTGGTAGCCCACGAAGGTGTTGAGGAGCCGGGCCTCGGCCGGCGTTCCGAAGCCGGGCACGGGCAACGCGATACGGCTTTCCCACTGCTGGCCCTGCACCACCGACCCGCCCGGGAATTCGAGCGTCGCGAAATTGGGTATGGCGGCGAGCATCGCACCGATGTTCTTCGTGTTGGCGAGTTTCAGCACCTGTCCGTTCGGCGCGACCACCATGTCGACGGGCTCCTGCAGGAACTCGAGCTGCGGGATGCCCTGCGTCGACCCGACGCCGCGCCGGGTGTCCACGGGGGTTTGCTCGCCGTGGGAGACCTGCGCGTCGTTCGGCGTGACCTCCATCGAGAACTGCTCGTCCATGAAACTGCCCCGGAGCGAGCTCTGGTCGAAGGTCATGCGCAGGAGCGCGTTGCCCGCCTGGTCGACATCCCGGGTATGCAGCGACATGCCGCTCTCGAAATCCATCAACACGCCCGAATCGGTCAGCCCTTCCATGCCGGTGCCGCGGATCTCCGAGGCTACCCGGTAGCGGAGGGTTTCGTCCCGGGTGAACTTGAAGGCAAACGGGCCGTCGGCCGTGCCCTGGTATTGCTCGGACGGGTCGAGCGGCCACAGGGCGTCGCCGGTCACGAGGGTCTGGGGCGCCGCCGCGGTGTCGCGGGGCGGCGCCGCCGGCCGGCCCGGCGCGGCCGGACGGGTGCGGGCCCAGGAATCCTCCTGAGCCGGCGCGGCCGGTAGCAGGACAGCGTTCTGGGTGCCGCGGCGCGAGATCGAGATGTCGTAGCGGGTGGCAAACCAGAATCCGAGGCCCAGCCCCACCGCAAGCAGGATCCCGCCCGCAATCAGCATCATCAGGGCGACGATAACCGCACGGCTTCGCCCGGAATGGGGGTCTGTTGGATGCGCCTCGCTCATGCACCGATTATACCATAGCCTTTTCGGGGGGCAGGCGATGCCGGGATGTGGCGTGGTCGCGCTTGCGCCCGCCCCTCCCGTCGTGATACACGATGGGGCCATATGCGGCCGGGCATGGCGGCATTCGAAACGGGGCAACGCATGGAATCACCCTTGAACGCGGTTCTGATCGTCGTGGACACCCTGCGGGCGGACCACCTGGGCTGTTACGGTTATGAGCGCAACACATCGCCGAACCTCGACGCGCTCGCCGGGCGGTCGGTCCTGTGCGAACGGCACATCACGTCGGCCATCCCCACGCATCCCGCGTTCGCCACGCTGGGCAGCGGGCAGTACTCGGTCACGCACGGGATCGTGGCGCACGGCGGCCGCATCCCCCTGAGAAATACCGTGCCGTGGCTCCCGGCCCTGCTGCAGAAGGCGGGGTACACCACCTGTGCCATCGACAATCTGGCGCCCTGGCACCACGGGTTCGGGCGGGGCTACGAATACTACATCAATCCGGCGTCACGGCGCCCGCTCAGCATCAACTGCGACAGCCGCGACATCAACAACCGCGCCATCCCCTGGCTCGAACAGAACCGCGAAGAACCGTTCTTTCTGTTTATTCATTACTGGGATCCGCACACCCCCTACATGCCGCCCCGCGCGTACCGGCGCTTGTTCTATGAGCCCGGACACGACCCCTGCGACCCGGGGAACACCTCGCTCAAGCAGCTCGAACGCCACCCCCTGGGCAAAATCTGGCGCGAAAACTGGCTCAACAAGCTCGTGCGCGGAAAGACCGTGACCGACGCCGCCTATGTCGAGGCCTTGTACGACGGCGAGATCCGCTATTGCGACGAAGCCATTGGCCAGGTCATCGAAACCCTGGACCGGCTCGGTCTGGCCGAACGCACCCTCCTGGCGGTCACCAGCGACCACGGGGAGATGATGTACCGCCACGGGATCTTCTTCGATCACCACGGCCTCTACGAAGGCAACGTGCACGTCCCGCTGCTCGTACGCCATCCGGCGCTCGGCCCCCGGCGCGTGCGTCATCTGACCGCGCACGTGGATCTCGCGCCGACCCTCCTGGATTTCTGCGGTGTCGAGGCGCCCGCGGAGATGGAAGGCTTTTCACTGGCGGCGCTGATGTCCGGCCAGCGCGACACGCCCCTGCGCGATTTCATCGTGTGCCAGGAGTGCACGTGGCAGATGAAATGGGGGTTGCGCGCCCTGGACCACAAATTCATCCTGGCCCGGCAACCCGATTTCTACGGTACGCCGCCGCGCGAACTCTACGATCTCCGGGAGGACCCGCACGAGTTTCACAATCTCGCCGGACAACAGCCGGACCGCGCGCGCCGGTGTGAAATCCTGATCGAGGAATGGGTGGCGGAGAAGATGCGGGCCCGGGGGCTCACCCGGGACCCCCTGCTCACGCACGGGCTCACCCTCGGCCGCGCATGGCAACGCCGCCGGCCCCGAAAACACTCCTGAGCCGGGCCGCGAGCCGCTGTATTGCCTCCAGAACGCTCAGCCGGGCGAATCATCTTTCATGCCCGTGGCGATCCAGTTGCTCAGGATGGTGATGTCGTTCTCGGACAAGGGCTCGCCACCCTGGGGCATGCGGGGTTGGAGCTCTCCGGTCACGTATTGGATCAGCGGGCTCTTCCCGGGCTGGCCCGCACGCACCGACGGTCCGGTTTTCTTGCCGCCGACGAGCATCGCATCGATGGTCTCGAGATTCAGACCGCTCGCTTTACCGTGGCATCCGTAACAGTGCTCCCGGAGAATCGGGATCACCTCCTGGGCATAGCTCACCTCGCGCACGGGGGCGGGCGGCACCGCGGACTCGGTTTCCACCACCGCCGGCGGGAGGACCGCGGCGGCCGGCCCGGCGGGGTCCGGCGGCGCGGGTGCGGGCGCCGTCTCGACGGGCGCGGGAACCGCGGGCGTTGCCGGGGTTGTCGCGGCAGGCGTCTGCCCCTGGGCGATGAGCTGCTGCTTGTATTGCAGGGCGGGCGTACCGAGACCGTGCACATAGACCAGCGTGCCGCCGTAATGGCCGGTCAACCCGATCCACCCCGCGGTAGCGAGCGCCGCCAGCACGGCCAGCGTGCCCGCGGTGACGCGCATACGGGGGCTCTGCGCGGCGGTGCATGCCGTCAGAAGGGCGGTGACCAAGGCGAAGATCCAGACCTTGCCGGCCATGCCCTCGTGGTTGTGCACGAGGTTCCAGACCGCTTCGTCAATCACGCCGGGCGCGTTCGGGAGGGCGCTCCGGGCCTCTTCACCCGTCTGCAGCGTGAGCACGGCGGCGATGACGAGGCCCAGGTAAGCCGCGACAGCCAGCCACCGTATTCCCGCGCCCCGTTCTTTCAGGGCCGCCGCCAGGAGTACCAGCGGCAGCCCCAGAAACGCAAGCGAAATGGGCGCGTGCACGGCCAGCGCGTGCACCATGGCCGGGCTGCGAAACGTGTCGAGAAATCCCATCCGATGGTTCTCCTTCCCGGATTACGGCGCGGAAACGCCTTCCTGCACCCGCCAGAAATTGAGGATGTCCGCGAGCAGGTCCTCCAGCGGATGTTGCGGTGTCCATCCGGTCGCGGCGGTCAGACGTTCACTGGAACCGGCCACCTCGAGCACTTCGACCGGACGCAGCCGGTCGGGCGCGGGTTCGACCGCCACCTTCACCCGCGCCATGCGCAGCAGCGTGTCCAGGGCGTCGCGGATCAGGACCGCTCGTCCTGACGCGATGTTGTAGACCTCTCCCGAGCCGCCTTTCCGGGCCGCAAGCTCATACGCGCGCACCACGTCGTCCACGTGGAGAAAATCGCGCCGCGCCTCGAGGCTCCCGACGCGCAGCACGGGTTCGGCGGCGCCCGCCTCGGCCCGGGCAAGTTGCCGCGCGAAACTCGACAGCACAAACAGGTCGGACTGGCCCGGTCCCGAATGGTTGAACGGCCGGAGACGCACGATGTCATACCCCGTGCTTTCACACACATACGCGCAATAGCTGTCCGCGGCGGCTTTCGCAATGGCATATGGATTCTTCGGATTGAGCGGATGCTCTTCGCGAATGGGCAGCTCCAGCGGCGGCCCGTACACTTCCGACGTGCTGACATACATGAACCGGCTCTCGGGCCGCCGCGCGCGGCAGGCCTGCAGGAGGTTCATGGTGCCCTCGACGTTCACGCGCATGGCCCGCCGCGGATCCTGGATGGACTCCGGCACGAAGGTAACGGCCGCCAGATGGAACACGACGTCGACCGGCCCGGCCCACGCCACGAGCGCGTCCACCCGGTCCGCGCAGGTGATGTCGCACTGAAACTCGTGTGCCGGTTCCTGCGCGTCGCGCATCACGCCCGCGCGCACCTCCCATCCGGCTCGAGCGAGATGGCGGCACAATACGCCGCCCACGAATCCGTCCGCTCCGGTGACTAGCGCCCGCATGGTCATACCGTGCCGTGCTGGTTTTCGCGTTGAAGCCGCTCGATGTCGGCGTCGACCATCATGCCCATCAGATCCCGGAACGAGACCTCGGGTTTCCAGCTGAGCCGGGTCCGCGCCTTGGTGCTGTCGCCGAGCAGCAGATGCACCTCGGCGGGCCGGTAGAATTTCGGGTCGACCGTCACATGGTCCTCCCAGTTGAGGCCCGCGTGGGAAAAGGCCGCTTCGCACGCCTCGCGCACCGAATGGGTTTCGCCGCTCGATACGACGTAGTCCTCGGGGGATTCCTGCTGCATCATGAGCCACATTGCGCGAACGTAGTCGCCCGCGTATCCCCAGTCGCGTTTGGCGTCGAGGTTGCCGAGCCGCACCTCGGTATCGAGGCCCAGCTTGATGCGGGCCGCGCCGAGCGAGATCTTCCGCGTGACGAATTCGAGGCCCCGGCGCGGCGATTCGTGGTTGAACAGAATGCCCGAGACGGCGAACATGCCGTAGCTTTCGCGGTAGTTGACGGTGATCCAGTGGCCGTACACCTTTGCCACGCCGTAAGGGCTGCGCGGGTAGAACGGCGTCGATTCGCGCTGGGGCGTTTCCTGGGCGTTGCCGAACATCTCGCTCGACGACGCCTGGTAGAACCGGATCGATTTGTCGACCACGCGGATGGCTTCGAGCACGCAGGTCACGCCCAGGGCGGTGACCTGTCCCGTCAGCATGGGCTGTTTCCATGACGTCGGCACGAAGGACTGGGCCGCCAGGTTGTAGACCTCGCGGGGCCGCGCTTCGGTGATGACGTCAATCATCGACCCCTGATCGGTCAAATCCGCGTGCATCAGCGTGATGCGATCCTGGAAATGCTTGATGCGCTCGAACTTCTCGGTGCTGGAACGCCGGATGACGCCAAATACCTCGTAGCCTTGTTCGAGCAGAAACTCCGCCAGATACGAGCCGTCCTGGCCGGTGATGCCGGTGATAACGGCCCGGGGCTTTCCGGAACTCCCCATGATGCCGATTCCTTTCTTTCCGTGTCCGCAGGGAAGGTGATTATAGGGGCGTGCGCGCCCGTCAGGCAACCGCGGCGCCCGGCATTGACCGCCCCGGCGGGGTTCCCGTACCATGCTTGCAGGCGCAGGAACGCATAAACAGAGGGCTTTGTACTCCCATGACCGCGTTAGAGAATCCGGCCGTTGTCCTGCTGAGCGGGGGCATGGACTCGTCGGCCCTGTTGCATCATGTCGCGAAAACCCTGGGGCGCCGGCCGGTCCATGCGGTGTCCTGCGATTATGGCCAGCGGCATGTGCGCGAACTCGAGTGCGCCGCGTGGCAGGCCCTTGCGGCGGGCGCCGAACACCATCGCGTGCTCGACGTGGCGTTCCTGGGCGACCTGGTGAAGCACGGGACCGCCCTGGTCCGCGGCGGCGCTGACGTGCCCGATCTCGCCCGCGTTGCCGAATCCGACCGGCAGCAGCCGCCGACGTACGTCCCCAACCGCAACATGATCCTGCTGGCGATGGCGGCGGCTTACGCGGAAGCCCGCGGCATCGCGGACGTGTATTACGGCGCCCAGGCGCAGGACGAATACGGCTACTGGGACTGCACGGCGGAGTTCGTCGAACGGCTGAACCAGGTGCTGGCGCTGAACCGGCGCACGCCCGTCGTGGTCCATGCGCCGTTTGCGGCCATGCGCAAGGCGGAATCGCTCCGGCTCGGCCTCGAACTGGGCGTTGATTACGCGCACACGTGGAGCTGCTACCGGGGCGGCGGAACAGCCTGCGGCACATGTCCGACCTGCGTCGAGCGGTTGAACGCGTTCCGCGAAGCCGGCGTCCCCGATCCGCTCGAATACGAACCGACCGCCTGACCGGACACAGGAGGACGATGCCATGTTCGTCGTTCATGTTCATGTACATGTGAAACCCGAGTACGTCGAGGCGTTCCGGGGGGCCTCGATCGAGAACGCGCGTCAGAGCGTCCAGGAACCGGGGATTGCGCGGTTCGACGTGCTCCAGCAGCGGGACCACCCCACTCATTTTGTGCTGGTCGAGGCCTACCGCACCGAGGCGGATCCCGCGCGGCACAAGGAAACCGCCCATTACCAGCACTGGCGCGACACGGTGGCCGGCATGATGGCCGAACCGCGGCAGAGTACCCCGTACGTGAATTGCTTCCCCGGCGACTCCGGTTGGTAGACACGCCGGCGTTTGACCGAACCGAACCAGGAGAAACAACCATGACGGCGAGTGTGATCATCGCCGCGGCCGTCGCGATGGCCGCCGCGCAACCGGAGGGCACGCGCGTGACGGACCCCGCGCATTGGGCCGAAGTGAGCGCCGACGCGCTCACGGGCGTGATTGGCGACAACGAACCGATGGGCAGCCATCACCGGAAACGGTACAACGGGGTGTTCGCGCTCGCCACGCCCGCCCTCGCCGAATCGCCGTTTGTTCCGGCGTATGCCGGCCTGAACCTCGAACACTACTTCGACGCCCGCGCTCGCCACGAGGATGACACCGTCTTCTTCGAACCCCGGCATGTCCCCATGGCGCTGCGCCGCGCCGGCGACAATGCCGTCGAGCTGTACCAGGCCGCCACCCCCTTCTATGGCGTCGAGAGCTGGACCCGGTTCACCGTCTCCGCGCCGCACTACATCGACATGACCTACCGGTGCATCCCCCGCAAAGACGGGTTTGTTGGTGGGTTCATGGGCGTGTTCTGGGCGTCCTACATCAATGCCCCCGCCGACAAGAGCATATATTTCCTGCAAGCCGGGTCTTCACTCGAGCAGCCCCGGTGGGTGCAGTACTGTACGCAGGTGCACGGCCACGCCAGCACCGTCGTCCACGAAACCGATACCTTCTCGGCCGAATTTGGCGAGGGGGAGGGCTCGCTGTTCGAGGATTTCTCCCCGCTGCGTTACGCCGAACCGTTTTACTACGGCCTGTTTCACGATCACGTCCTGATATTCATCTTCGAACGGGGCCCCGTGGTCCGTTTCTCGCATTCCCCGTCGGGCGGCGGCGCCACCCCGGCCGGCGACGACACCAACCCGGCCTGGGATTTCCAGCTCATCGTCCCCGGCGTCACGGCGGGCCAGGAATACGGGCTGCGCATGCGTCTCGTCTACAAACCCTGGGCTGGCCGCGCCGATGTGCTCGCCGAGGTGCGAAACGCCTACGCGACGGTGCTGAAATAGCGACGGCCGGCCGCGGATACACCCCATCGATGCAGGAGCCGATCGATAAACGCACCGTACAGCACGTTCGCCGCGCGCTGCTGGCGTGGTACGCACGCAACGCCCGCGATCTGCCGTGGCGCCGCACCCGCGACCCCTACGCCGTATGGGTCGCGGAGATCCTGCTGCAGCAGACGCGCATTGACCAGGGCACGCCCTATTTCGAGCGGTTCCTGGCCGCCTTTCCGACCGTCGAGGCACTGGCTCGCGCTCCGGAGGACGCCGTCCTGAAACTATGGGAGGGGTTGGGCTATTACGCCCGGGCGCGCAACCTGCACCGGGCCGCGCGGCTGGTCGCCTCCGAACGCGGCGGGCAGTTTCCCGAGACGGCGGAGGAGTGGCAGGCCCTGCCGGGCATCGGCCGGTATACCGCGGGGGCCATTGCCAGCATTGCGTACAACGAGGCCGTGCCGGTGCTCGACGGGAACGTCAAACGGGTGCTCGCGCGCTTGTTCGACATCGCCGCTCCCATCGGCCAGGCCGCGACCGAAGGCCGGCTCTGGGCGCTCGCCGGAGCGCTCGTGCCGCCGCGCCGGCCCGGCGATTTCAACCAGGCCATGATGGAACTCGGCGCCACCGTGTGCACACCGAAAGCGCCCTCCTGCCCGGCGTGCCCGTTGCAGGCGGCATGTCAGGCGGCCGCCCGCGGGACCCAGGCGAAACGTCCCGTCAAAGGGAAGAAACCCGCCACGCCGCACTATGAGATCGTCGTGGCGGCCATCGAGAAAAACGGGCGCTTCCTCCTGGGGAAACGGCCGCCATCCGGATTGCTCGGCGGGTTGTGGGAATTTCCCGGCGGCAAAGTGCAGGCCGGGGAAACCCACGATCAGGCCCTCAAACGCGAGATCCGCGAGGAACTCGGCGTCGAGATCCGCGTGGGCGGGCTGGCGGCGGTGGTCAACCACGCCTATTCGCATTTCAAAGTCACGCTCAACGTGTATCGCTGCACCATGGAATCCGGCACGCCGCGGCCCGTGGCGCATTCCGAGTTGAAGTGGGTTCCGCGGGCGCAGTTTGGGCGCCACGCCTTCCCCAAAGCCAACCTCAAATTCATCGGGGTGCTCTAGACAAGCCCCCGGCCGTGAACGGGGACATGTTCCAAGCGCCACCCCGGCGCGGCTGCGTGTCCCCGTTCGGACCGGATGGGCAGCCACGGGGGGCTGCCCCTACATGGGGAAGTGGATGGGCAATCCCGAATGCGGCGACATTGTGCCCCCATTCTTGCAGCCCCGAAAGGGTGACCGAGAATAGCCCCGGGTTTAGCTCGGAGATCAGCGGCGCGCCCAGAGTAAGTCCCGTCAGGGACTGAGTCCGCCCCCGGCGCGACTACGTGTCCCCGGTCGGACCGGATGGGCAGCCACGGGGGGCTGCCCCTACAAGGGGAAGCGGATGGGCAATCCCGAATGCGGCGATATTGTGCGCCCATTCTTTCAGCCCTGAAAGGGCGACCGAGAATAGACCGGGGCGGCGTCACGCGGAACGCGTGACGCCGCCCCGGGAAACGCGCCCCATTGGAAGCGCCCTGAAAGGGCAGCCCGAGCTAAAAGGCCAGGGAGCAAAACCAGATCGACGCTCGGCCATCCCATGCCACCCCGTGGACCATGCAGGAGAACATGACCGGCGCGGGTGCGCTGGCTCAGGGCAGGACCGTGTATTCTTCCAGCAGGCCGAGATAGACGCGGTATTGGCCGAGGGAGACGCCGGGCGGCGTCTGGTGATCGACGCTCGGGATGAAGCCGCCGCTCTTCATGAGCGGGACCAGCCGCTCGAATTCGCCGCGCATGGCCTGTTTGCCCAGGGGCATGACCATCTTGTCGTAATGGCCGATGAGGGCGAAATCGGGACACTGACGCCGCAAGGCGACGCCGTCGACTCCCGCCTGGCGTTCCAGCGGCAGCACGCCGTCGATGCCCGCTCTTTTCAGCCAGGGCGCCATCAACGTCACGTCGCCGTCGGTGTCTACGATGGTCAGGATGTCCCATTCCCTGACCCGGTCCAGCAGGCGGCGGTAGTAGGGCGCGACGAATTCCTCGAACAGCGCCTCGCCGATCATGGGACCGTTGTTGAACGACATGTCTTCCGCGATGGTCATGAACGTGGGGATGCAGACCTTCCCGACCTGGTCGAGCAGGCCGAGATTGAAGCGGAGCAGGTCTTCGTTCATGCGGTGGATGAGTTCAGGCTGTTCGATGAAGGCATACATGAGTTTCATGAAGCCCATGAGGGTCCGGGGAAACCAGAAGAATCCCTCGAGCGTGATCCAGACGACCGCTTCGCCCCGGGCCTGGCGCACGGCCCATGGCCGCATCGTTTCGATGGCGGCCGTGTGGTCCGGATACAGATGCGGCAGAAACCGCCGGTAATCGTCCATGCCGGACACCCCGCCGTCGATGCCGTGCTGCACCGCCTTGATGGTCGGCTGGTTGGTGCTGAACCAGAACTGCTTGTAGGGATCGAGACCAAAATACTCGTGGATATCGAACACGTCCGTGAGGCGCGCGGGCAGCCCTTCGCCGTGCCAGCGGTCGATGGTCTTGTCCCACCACATCGCCCATTCCCAGCGGGGAAGGCGGTCGGCGGCCTGAGCGTGCATTACGGCGCGGAACCGTTCAACGTGGTTCATGCTTGTGGCCATTTCCCATGCTCCTCGTGGACGCTGCGGCCCGAGGGTAGCGGATCCGAGAGGGATTTCACAATCTGCCGCGACCCCGGGGACTCAAAAATTCCTTGTCACAACGCTTCTTTTCAGCATATTTTTGATTATAATTAGATAAGATTGCATTCATTCCCATGTCATAGGGGGTCGGGAACATGGCTCATCGTATCCGTACGGGCTTATCGCGTCGAGGGAGCATTGGGGTGGCCGTCGTGCTGGCGCTGGTATTGGCGGCGCCGTCGCTCATGACCGGGTATCAGCTCGATGACTGGCTGCACCACCTGAAACTGTCGGGCGAGGCCGCGGTCATGGGCGCGGAAACGTCGTCATCAGCGATGTTCCGCCTGGCCGACGGCGAGCCGCCGCATACCCGCCAGCTCGTGGAGTCGGGGTTCCTGCCGTGGTGGACGCTGGACACGGTGCGGGTGTCGTTCTGGCGGCCGATCACGGTGCTGACGCACGTCCTGGATCATACGCTGTGGCCGGACTCGTATTTCATGATGCACCTGCACAGCCTGGTATGGTTCGGGGCGGCGGTGGCGATGGCGGGCCTGATGTACCGCAGGCTGCTGGCGCCGGCGTGGGCGGCCGGGCTGGCGGCGCTGTTGTTCGCCATCGACGACGGCCATGCCATGCCCGCCGGCTGGCTCGCCAGCCGCACCGCGACCATCGCCCTGTTCTGGGGACTGCTCGCGTTGTGGGCGCACATGCGGTGGCGCGAGCAAGGCCGCAACGAGTGGCTTACCCTGAGCGTGTTCAGCCTGGTTTTGAGTCTGCTTGCGAAAGAGGAGGGCGTGTCCACGTGCGCCTACCTGTTCGCGTATGCCGTCTTCCTCGACCCCGGGCGCCTTGTAAGCCGGGCCCTGTCGCTGCTTCCCTACGCCGTCACGGTGCTGGTCTGGCGGCTTCTGTACCAGGGGTTCGGGCACGGCGTCGCGGGCTCGGCCTCCTGCAGCGATCCCGTGTCGTCGCCGGCGCAGTTCGCGCTGCACGCGTTACACCGCGCGCCCGTGCTCTTTCTCGGCCAATGGGCCCTGCCGCCTTCGGACCTTCATCTGGCCCTTCCCGGCGGCGGGCAGTGGCTGCTGTGGGCCGCGGGCCTGCTGCTGTTGCTGGTTCTTGCGGTGGTATTTGTCCCGATGGCGCGCTACGACGCGCGCATCCGGTTCTGGGCGGTAGGTATGGGGCTGTCCCTGCTTCCGGCCTGCGCGGTGCTCCCGTCGGACCGGCTGTTGATGTGGCCGGGCATCGGGGCCTGTGGCCTGCTGGCCCAGTACCTCCATGCGCGGGCCGAACGGCGCGAGATGTGGAGCCGGGCCAGTGCCGCGCGCGCGATCGCCCCGCTGCTCACCTTCGTGCTCGTCACGGTCCACCTTGTGCTCGCGCCGCTGCTGCTGCCCATGCGCATGCTCGCGTTTGCCACCCTGGGCGACATCATCGAGGAGAGCGTTGTGACCGCGCCGCTTCCCGACGATGCCGAGAACAGGACGGTGATCTTCGTGAACGCGCCCAACGTGTATTTCACGAGTTACTTTCCAGTCATACGGCAGACCCTGGGTCTACCCGTGCCGGGCCGCATCCGCACGCTCTCGGCCAACGCGCCCCTGCCCGGACCGCACGACATCGCCCGAGTCAATGAGAAGACCCTGCGCGTGACGCCCCGCGGCGGGTTTTCGTGGTACCTCGTGCGGGACAACGCGCATCCGTTCGCTCCCGGGGACACCGTTGATCTGGGCGACATCACGGTCGAGATCACCTCGGTCACCCGGCAGGGGCGCCCGAAAGAGGTGGAATACCGCTTTGACACGTCCGTGGACGACCCCCGGTACGTCTGGCTGGTGTACAAGGCGAGCCAGGGCCAGTTCGCACCGTTCCTGCCTCCGCCGCTCGGGCAGGTCTTTACCACCGATCCCTACCTGTAATGCCCGATGGGCGCGCCCCCCGGACTCAGACCATCCCGGGCAGGAGGTCCACGAAATCGTCCCAGTGGGCGAAGACATAGTCCGCGGCGGTGGATTCGCGGTATGTGCCGTTGTCGCCGGCGAACAGGGCGGCTGTTGCGCCCACCGCGTGCGCGCCGGCGATGTCCGTGGGTTCGAGGTCGCCGATGTGCAACAGCTCTCCGGGGCCGACCTGCAGGGCCTCCGCGGCGGCCTCGAAGATCCGGGGCTGCGGCTTCGACACGCCCACTTCGTCGGAGAAGATCAGTGCGGTGAAATGGGGCGTGAACCCGTGGCGGTCCATCAGCAGTTTCAGGGAACGGCCCGGGCTGACGCCGGTGTCGGAGATCAGGGCGATGGGCGCGGTTTCCGCCGCGCGCCGGACCGCTTCGAGCGCGCCGTCAATGGGCACGGGACTGTGGTGCACGATCGCCGTCGCAAACACGTCGGCCAGCCGGCGCTGGGCCGCCGGGTCGAGTGTAACGCCAAGTTCCCGCGCGGTCAGGTGCACGGCGTCTTCCGGACGGAGGGTCCGCTGCTCTTCGAGATGGTGCCTGCTGAACTCCTGCCACACGGTGTCAAGCGCCGCATGAATGGTTCCGGGCGGCGCCCCGGTCACTTCGTGCACTGCCACGACACGGAGCTGCTGGCGCTCGTCTTTTTCCGCGTCGCGGAAGAGCGTGCACCAGAAATCAAATGTGATAGCCCGTACAGCCATGCTTGTCGTACCGGTTTTCCAGGGGGGACCGGCGTTCGGCAGCGTGCCGCGCCGGTCATTGCCATATCAACGATGTGCGCTTCCGGGTTTCTTCCGTACGCGCCGTGCAAAATATAGACGGCCTCTCTCCCGGTATCGGGGAGAGAGGCCGGACCGAATGCGAAGCGTGCTGCGCTATTCCTTCTTCTGCGCGCTGGCGCTGGCGGACGGAACCACCTCGAACTCGCCCCAGTCGTCACCGCTGGCGCTGGCTTCGTCGCCAGCCGGAGCGGCTTCTGCCGGCGCAGCCGGAGCGGCTTCCGCCGGTGCAGCCGGGGCAGTCTCCGCCGGCGGAGCCGGGGCCGACACTTCAGGCGTGGCCGGGGCCGGGGGAGGCGTCTCTGTCTTCGCGCCGCAACCCGAAAATGCCGCAGTCACCGTCAAAACCAAAGCGAGTACAAGAAATCTGTACATGGGTCGTCTCCTTACACCTGCGTTGGGCGTGCCAACCTGGTTGCGCCACATGGCGGGCCGCCATCCGGCGAATTCCCGGCGCGGGGCAACCGTTCCCCGCGCATCGATTCCAATGTCTTGCTACAAAAGCAGTTGAAGCACCGGCGGGGCACCGGCCGCCGCAGGTTTGCGGGGCCATCTCCACCGGAATTCGCTCGTACATATGATATAACCCTCGAACCGCGAAACGCAAGTCCGCGTGAGCACTCACATGTTTAGACACCGAGTCCGCCCGGAAGTTCACGGCCGGAAATTTTCGGCTCCGCCGCGGCGGTCCAGCGCTTACCCGGGACCCGGGGCGGTGGCTGAGCTTCCGGTGCGGTAACCGGCCAGGTCGAGGGTGACGAACCGGTATCCGGCGTTACGGCAGCCCTTCACGAGCGCGTCGCGGACGCCGGGCTCGAGGAGTTTCGGGATGTCGGCGGAATTGACCTCGATTCGGCACAGGTCGCCATGGTGCCGGGCGCGGTACTGGTGGAATCCCAGCGATTTGAGGACCTCCTCGGCCTGTTCGACGGACGCGACCGCCTCCCGCGACACCCGGGTCCCCGTGGGAAACCGGGAGGCCAGACACGCAAACGACGCCTTATCGGCGGTGGGCAGGCCGCGGCAGCGGCTTAGCAGGCGGATTTCGTCTTTGGACAGCCCGGCTTCCTGGAGCGGCGCGGCCACGGCGCGCTCCCGGGCGGCCCGGTGGCCGACGCGGGTCGGGTCGAGGGCGTCTTCCGCGATGGCGCCGTAGGCCGTGACGGCCACGCCCTTGTCGCGGGCGTAGTTTTCCATCTGCTGGAACAGTTCCGTCTTGCAGTGGTAGCAGCGCAGGGGGTCGTTTTTAAGGTAATCCTCGCGCTCGAACTCGTTGGTTTTGATGATGGCGAGGTTCCAGCCTCGTTCGCGGGCCAGGGCTTTTGCCGCGGCCAGTTCGGACCGGGGAATGCTTGGCGAATCCGCGATGACCAGTTCGGCGCGGTCGCCCAGCACCTCGTGCGCGACGGCGGCCAGGTAGGTCGAATCCACCCCGCCCGAATAGGCCACCGCCATGCTGCCGTAACCGGAAATGAGCGATTTCAGGCGGTTTTCCTTCTCGAGGACCGGGTTCGGAATGTCGGTGACGGTCTCAGTCATTGAGCGCTCCTATGGCGATATCGCCCCGAATGCTTTCCACCCGCACGCGGCCGAACTCGTTCCGCAGCCGTTTTGAGGAACGTGCCGCCACCCGCACATAATTCCCCGTATACCCTTCCCACCAGCCGTCCTGTTGTTGTTCGAACAGGACCTCGACGGACGCGCCAAGGTAGCGTTCGTAGAAGGCCTGGCGTTTGGCTGCGCTGATGCGGCGGATCCGGGCGCTGCGGCGGTTGGCGGTTTTCGGGTCCACTTTGTCCGGCATGCGCTGGGACGCCGTGCCATCGCGTTCGGAGTATTTAAACACGTGAGCGTAGGCGATGGGGGCATCGCGAAGCACGGCGCAGGTTTCCTCAAACTCCGCGTCGGACTCCCCGGGCATGCCCACGAGGATGTCCGTGCCGACGCACAGGTCCGGCACGCGGCGGCAGGCCGTTTCGACGAACTCGACGAACTCGCGGCGCGTGTATCGGCGCTTCATCCGGCGCAATACGGCGTCCGACCCCGATTGCAGGGGGAGATGCAGGTAGGGCGCCAGCGCGTGCGCCGGCTCGGCCATGCAATCGAGCAGCTCGCCGGGGACGGTGGTCGGCTCGATCGAACTGATCCGGATGCGGGCGAGCCCCGGCAGGCCGTTGAGGTTGTTGACCACGTCGACGATGGTGAGCCCCTCGCAGGTGTAACACCCGAGATTGACGCCCGTCAGCACGAGTTCTTTGGCGCCCCGCGCAATGAGCGCCCGGGCCTCGTCGAGAAGGTTGCCCATCTCGCGGCTGCGGCTGCGTCCGCGGGCAAAGGGGATCACACAGAAACTGCACATGAAGTTGCAGCCGTCCTGAATTTTGAGGTTTGCGCGTCGTTCGGTGGGCGCGTCGCCGGCGAATTCGAGCGTGAAATCGGCGCGCTGGAGGTGGTCGCGGATGATCAGGGGCGTAGGGTTCTTCCCCTGCCGGACGAACTCGAGCAGGTTCATTTTCTCCTGGTTGCCGCAGATGAGGTCGATGCCTTCGATCGCGGCGAGCGCCTGATGTCCCGTCTGCGCATAGCAGCCGAGGACAGCCACGTAGGCGCGGGGATTCGCGCGGATGAACGAGCGGATGAGCCGGCGCGACTTGGCGTCGGCTTCGCGGGTCACCGTGCAGGTGTGGACCACGCCCAGGTCCGCGGACTCGCCGAACGGCACGATCTCGTAACCTTCCCGGCGGAGCAAATCCACCAGGATGCCGCTCTCGGACTGGTTCAGCCGACAGCCGAGCGTATGGATGGCGGCCCGCCGCCGGTCTTCGCGCGGCGCGGCCGGATCTGAGGCTTCGCGTCCGGACATGGTTCTCTACGCCGTCTCCTCGCTCGTCCTCAAGACCCATTCGGTCAGGAGGCGGACCCCGTATCCCGAGGCGTGTTTTACGTCGAGATAGGGGATGTTCTTGCCGCCCCAGGCGGTGCCCGCGATATCGAGATGCGCCCAGGGGGTATCGCCCACGAACTGCTTCAGGAAACAGCCGCCCATGATCGCGCCCGCTTCCTTCGGCGGCCCGATATTGCAGAGGTCCGCATGGGTGCCTTCGATGAGTTTGCCGTACTCGTCCCAGAGCGGCAGGCGCCAGACCCGCTCGCCGGTGATCGCCCCGGCCGCGTCGAGCGATTGGGCCAGGGCGTCGTCCCCGGTCATCAATCCCGCGGCATAGTGTCCGAGCGCGACGACGCACGCGCCGGTCAAGGTGGCCAGATCGACCACGCAGCCGGGCTGGTGCTGGCGAACGGTGTAGGCGAGCGCATCGGCCAGGATCAGGCGGCCTTCGGCGTCGGTATTGTGGACCTCGATGGTCTTGCCGTTGCACGCGCGGACGACGTCGCCCGGCCGCTGGGCATGTCCTCCCGGCGCGTTTTCACAGGCGGGAATGACGCATACGACGTTGATGGCGGGGCGGAGCGCGGCGATGGCGCGGAAGGCGCCGGCGACGGCCGCGGCGCCGCACATGTCGAACTTCATCTCGTGCATGTCCTGGCCGGGTTTCAGCGAGATGCCGCCCGTGTCGAACGTGATGCCCTTGCCCACGAGCGCGACGGTGCGCGTGGCCGACTCGTGTTTGTATTGCAGCACGGACAGCGTCGGCGGTTCCACGCTGCCGCGCGCGACGCCGAGAAACGCGCCCATCTCGAGCTCTTCCAACTGGTCGCGATGAAAGACCTCGCCTTCGCACCCGGCGTCTTCGGCCATTTCCAGGGCCGCGCCCGCCAGCCGCGACGGCGTCATATCGTTGGGCGGGGTATTGGCGAGATCGCGCGCCCAGTTGGCGCTTTCGCAGGCAAGCCGCGCCTGTTCACAGCGTCGGATCGCGGCGTGCGCGCCCGTCTCGAGCGCGATCGCGATGGTGTCCACCTGCGTCGCGGGCGGGTCGTCCTGCCGGCGCGCCTTGTACTGGTCAAAGCGGTACTGGCCCAGCAGGATCCCCTCGACCAGGCCGTGCGCGTGTTCCGGCAGGGACGCCGCGTCGAACGCGATCATCTCGATCCGGTGGGCGCTCAGCGAGGCGCATCCCTGGCCCGCCGCGCGGCGCACGGTCTCCGTCGTGCACGCGTCGCGCTTGCCGAGACCGAGAAACAGGACGCCGTCGTACGTGTTGCCCGCGGAAGGCAGGAAATACGTTTCCTGCGGTTTGCCGCGCACCAGCCCTTTCTCGCGCAACCGTTCGAGCGCCTCCGCATCCGCTTCGTCGAGCAGGGGGGAGTCGCCGGACGGGCCGTCCTCAAACCACGGCAGGACAAGCGCGCACGGCGCTTCCGGAAACGCAACCTTCGCGCGAGACGTAACTTTGACACTCATGCGGACTCATGCCTCCATCTAGCGAGTGCGCCCTGCCGGTCATCGGGCAGAGGCGGATCGATTGACCAGCCGCTCGGCTTCGAGCCAATGATTGCGGCAGCCCGTAATGCGCACCTGGACCAGGTCGCCGATCTCGATGTCGTCGCCGGGCACGCTGACGGGCCGAAACCCTTCCGTACGCCCGTTCATCACGCCCTGCTGGCGGAGATGCGCGCCGTCGATCAGCACGTCGTGGCGCGAACCGGCCAGGGCGTGCAGCTGCTCCCCGGTAATGCGCTCCTGCAATTCGAGGACCCGCGTCAGGCGCTCCTCCTTGAGCCCGCGGGGCACGTCGTCCTCCATCCCGGCAGCCCGCGTGCCGGGCCGCACCGAGTATTTGAACGCGAACACCTGGCTGAACCGCACTTCCTCCATCACGCGCAGGGTCCACGCGAATTCCTCGTCGGTCTCGGTCGGGAACCCCACGATGATGTCCGTGCTGATCTCGAGCCGCGGGTTGATCGCGCGCATGTACCGCACCTTTTCGAGATAGTCTTCGATGGTGTGGCGGCGGCGCATCAGCGTGAGAATGCGGTTGCCGCCCGCCTGAAACGGCAGATGGAGATGGTTGCAGATGGTCTTGCGCTCCGCCATCAGGTCCGACAAACGGTTGTTCCAATCGTTGGGATGGGGCGATGTGAACCGGAGCCGCAGCAACCCGTCGAGGCGCGACACGGCGTCCAGCAGCTCATAGAACCCCGCTCCGTCCGCGGTGTACGAATTCACGTTCTGGCCCAGGAGCCAGATCTCCCGGGCGCCGCGTTCGAGCATGGTGCGCGCCTCGCGCAGGATGTTGTCCCTCTCGCGGCTGACCTCGCGGCCCCGCGTATAGGGCACGATGCAGAACGAGCAGAAGTTGTCGCAACCCTTGGTGATGGCGATGTAGCCTTTACAGCCCTCGAGCGCCACCTGTTCCATGCGCTCCTCGGGGATGAAATTGCGGACTTTCCGCCGGCCGGAAAGCCATTCGGTGTTGAGCACCCGTTCGCCGCGCTCGGCGGCCGCGATCATGTCCGGCAGATCAAAATAGTTGTCGGGGCCGAAGACGAGGTCCACGCATTTCTCGCGGTTGAGGATCGCCTCGCCCTCCTGTTGCGCCACGCAGCCCGCCACCCCGATGATGACCCTCGCGCCGTTCTTTTTGAGGCGGCGCAGGCGGCCCAGGAGACTGTACACCTTGTTTTCAGGGTTCTCCCGCACCGAACAGGTGTTGACCAGCACGACCTGGGCCTGCGCCGGGTCGTCGGTCATCTCGTAGCCCGCCGATTCGAGGATCTTCGCCATCCGCTGGCTGTCATGTTCGTTCATCTGGCAGCCGAACGTCTGGATATGTGCGCGTTTCGCTGGCATGCTCTGCGATGTTCCCGGATTCTCCAGTACTGCGCCGTGAATGGTCCTTCCGGGGCCGGGCCGCAGCCCGATCACCCCGGCAGAACAGCATAGCATACCATCGAAACGCGCGGCATCCAAGGCGCGGAACCCGCGTGGACCCCGCGGAACCCGCAACGGATGCAGGCGAGACGCCTGCGCTAGAAGATGTCAGGGGGATTGAGGGCGCCGCGCCAGGGACCGCCGGGGCGGGGCCCGGCGATCCCTGGCTGAACGGGCGCCATATTCTGGATGGCGGCAATCGCGGTTCGGGCTACCGGTCGAGGCCCATGATGCCGCGGACACGCGTCACGAACGCCTCGGTCATGGGGAACGGCCCGGGATAGGGCTGCCACTGTACGTGTCCGTCCATGTACAAGACCCAGCCGCCGGACTCCTCGCGCTCGCCGGGGACTTCCCACATCACCGGGATTATCGGCTGCACGGCAAGCGGCCCTACGTGTTGGGGCAGCTCGGGCAAAAGCCGGTTTTCGATACCTTCCTGGAGGCGAAGGATGACGTCGCCGCCCGCGGTGCCTTTGCCCGCGCCGACCTGGATGTCCTGGTCGCGCACGGCTTCGATGCCCAGTTGCTGGACGGCGTCGAGGAAGGCGAGACCCTGGGCCTCGCTGGTGAGGGCGTGCGCGAAATAGCAGCGTGCGATGCCATCGTTCGGGAACAGCACCTGCGGATCGGTCAGATACTCGGGGTAGATCTTCTTCCACTCGGGGGTAAACACGCCCTGCTGGGGTTCGAGCGGCGGGAAGATCGCGCCGGGGGCCTCGTTGGCGAACATCTTGAACACCAGGCCCATCTGCTTGAAGTTGTTTTCAGCTCGCTCGCTTTCGGGTGTCTGGGGCGCCGGTACCACGGTGACGGGCGGCAACGCCTGGACGGGCAGGGTGATCACGGTGTCCTGCGAGGGCGCTTCCACCGTGACCGAGGTCGCGGCATCCAGCGCGGGCGCGATGGCCCACAGCGTGTACGCGCCTTTCGCTACTTCAAAGAAGAACGTCCCGTCTACCCCTGCATATACCCGGTTCAGGGTGCGCTCGCTGTCGGCGAGGATCAGGTAGGCGCGATGCAGTGGCGAGCCGTCAGCCGCAACCACCTGGCCGAACAGGCCGGCGTCCCGGGGCGCCATAACGATTTCCAGTGGCGCGGGGTCTTTTGCGGCCTGAAGCCTGGTCACCGGAGAGCCCGGGAGCAGTTGATAGCCCTGCAACGAGACAAACAGGTCGTATGCCGCATTTATGGGCAGCGGCTCAATGCGGAAGCGGCCGTCCGCGCCGGTCCAGGCATATGCCGGAGCGTAACCTTCAGACGTCCTGTAGGTGTTCAGTTCGGCGCCGGCCAGCGGCTGGCCTTTGGGGTCGACCACACGGCCCGCGATGGCGCCCGCCGGCAGATCGAGCACGATGGTGGCCTCCGTCTGCTCTTCCGGCATATTCCAGATCGCCGCCAGTTCGCCGGCGGGATCGCAGGCGAAGCCGCGGTAGAGGGTCAGGCAAAACGCCCGGATCTGTCCTCCGGCCGCCGTGACTTTCCACCGCGTGCTGTCGTCATAATCCGTCGGCAACACCGGCCACATCCGGAGCCACAGATCCTCGACAGGGACGCCATCGGAACGGACGAACGTGATGTCTTTCACGGCCGTCAGGACGGTGAAATCCTGGGTGAACGTGGTGCCCGGCGTGTTGACCTGAAAATGGCTGTTTCGCGGCTGGGCCCCGATCTGTCCCGGCGCCAGCAGGTTTGGGTCAATAAAGACCTGGCAATCCCCGAACGGCAGCCCCATTCGGTAGACGCCGCTGGCGTCCGTCCGGGCACACAGCGGGACCTCATTGGGGGCGCCGGCGATCACCAGGATCCCGGCCAGCGGATTTCCTTCGGCATCGGCCACGGTGCCCGAGATCGCGCCGGGATACGATTCCGGCAGTGTCAGGACGGTCTCGGTGACCGCGCCGGGCCGGAGTTCGGGGACATCCAGGAGGCGCGCCTTGACGCCATTCGGGGCCGTGGCAAACACGGCGATGTCCTCGAGGGCCAGCGGGTCGGCGGGCACCTGATCAAACAGCACGCATCCGGTCTCGTCGGTTTCGCGCCAGAACGCGTATCCGAGGGCCTCCGGGATTTCCGAGATGACCTGCACCACCGCGCCCGGTACGGGCTGGCCGCCCTGTACGACGCGCAGCCGAAACGAGGCGCCCGGCAGCATGACCGTCTCGACGGGCTCCGATGTCCGGCGGGTGCTCCAGGTCAGGGCAAAGCCGGGGTGCGAGAAATACAAGGGGCCGCGGCTTCCCCTGGAAACGACACGGAACATACCGTCCTCGCCCGTAACCGCCACATCCTGCGCGGAATCATCCGCATACTCGGCCGCGACCCGCACGCCGGCCAGGGGGGTCCCCGCCGAATCCACCACGCGTCCGGTACAGTACATCTCGGGGCGGAGTCGTGCGTGTAGTTCAATGTCCCGCGCAAGAACCCCTCCGCGGTACTCGACGTCCATGTCCTGATAGCCGGGTGCATCGACACGCAACACGCGCGCCTCCGCGGGCCAGTCCATGGCGAACCGCCCGTCCGCGCCGGTGCGGGTGACGCCCCTGACCGGGTCATCGTCGAGGCCGTAGGGATGGGCGCCCAGCCACGCCAGCGCGTGAACGCTCGCCCCGGGGACGGGGTTGCCCGAGATGTCGGTCACCACGCCTTTCAGGGGCGGCGGGGAGAGTTCGTCGATAGATGGCGCGCCTGCCGCCGGCGTTTCGGGCGCCTCGGCTGCCGCCGTCAACAGGGGCGGTTCCTGTGCTGGTGGCGTCCGGTCTTCGGCGAGGGCCCCCGGCGCGACGGGTTCCCGTGAGACCGGGGGCGGCGACTCGGGCGCCGACGAACTCGTGGATTCCGCGAAGTAGGCCTCATACACCTGCACGGCGCCAAACACGACGCCGCCGAACAGCACCGCGACGGCCGCCGCTACAGCCAGGCGGAACAGGGGCCGCCTGCGCGGCACGGCGATGCGGGGACGGTCAAATCGGGTTTCCGGCAATAGATCGAGCGTGGTCTCGTGAATCTGCTTCATGACCGTATACTCCTCGCGGGCTTCGGGGGACGTCGCGAGCAACGCCTCCACCTCCCGCATCTCGCTCGGGGTCAGTTCACCGTCGAGATATCGCGACAAGCGTTCCGAATCCTTCGCATTCATGGACGGAACTCCAGCAGTTCGTTCTGCAGTTTCTGGCGGACGCGCCACAGTTTCTGGCTCACCGCGTCGGGGGTGATGCCCAACACGCCGGCGATGGCCGCGTACGACATTCCTGCCACGTATTTCATGGCGATGATGTCGCGCTGATCCTCGGGCAAGGCCGCCATGGCCTCGCGCAGGGCCCCGGCCGCCTCGTTGCGCATGGCGTCGCGGCCGGGATTGCCGCCGGACGTAACGTCATGTTCACCGAGCGGGGTTTCGCGCATGCGCCGCCGCACCAGGTCGACGGCCACGTGCCGCACGATGCCCACCAGCCACGGACCCAGCCGTGCGGTGTCCTTCAACTGTCCGAGCGTTCGCGCGGCGCGGGCAAAGGTCTCCTGGACCGCGTCCTCCGCGAGGGCCCGGTTGCGCACCACGCCGTACGCGATAGCGCCCAGGGCGTCGGTATAGCGTTCGACGACGGCCGCGGCCGCGTTGCCGTCGCCCGAGAGCCAGCGCCGGACCAGAGACGCATCGCTGTCGTATTCGAGGTTGGCCTTCCTCATGGCATCCTGCTGCTTATGTCGTCCGGGACGGGGGTTTCTTACGGTATCCGTCTGGCCGTCCAATGGCTGTCCGCCCGGAGAGATGATCATATTCCCGCCGCGGCGGCCACAACAGGCCCTCGCACCGCTCGCGGCAACGCGCCGGTTTGGTAACCGGGCGCCGTGCAGGTACACTTAGGCGGATATGAAGACGCAGGATACAGATTTCCGCGAATCCCTCGGGGCCGGACTGGCGGCCTGCGAACGCGGTTTGGCGGCGCTCGAGAATGCGCTGCGGCCCGACCCGGTCCTTACGGAAGCGCTATTTGGCGGCACGAGCGACTGGGTCAATCTGCTGCGTTACAAGCTGGCGCCTCACCTGTCGGGCCGGGGCTGCCTGATCGCCGCCATCGCGGGCGGCACGAATACGGGCAAATCCACCGTGTTCAACCTGTTGCAGGGGCGTGAAGTGAGCCCGGTCCGTTCGACCGCCGCGGCGACGTGCCGGCCCCTGCTTTCGGGAAGCCCGGAGCGCGCCCGCCAGTGCCTGGAGGGCAAACTCGTCCCCGAATTCGCCCCGGCGCGGCTGGACGAGCCCGATGCCCTGCTGACGCGCGAGACGCCGGCCGACCGGCTGTTTGTCGTGGCGAACCCGGACCTGCCCGACCGCCTGGTGCTGCTGGATACGCCCGACGTCGATTCCATCGAGAAGCAGCATTGGGCCCTGGCGGACCACCTCCGCGCGGCGGGGGATGTGGTCGTGGCCGTGGTGACAGGGGAAAAGTACCGCGACGAGCGCGTCGTGGCGTTCTTCCGCGAAGCGTTGCGGTCGGGGCGCGTGGTCATTCCCCTCATGAACAAGGCCGATATCGCGGAGGGGTTCGCGACGGCGCGCCACCAGCTCGAGGAATTCCGGAGGGACGTGGGTTGCACCGGGCCGGCGTTCGTCGTGCCGCACAACTTCACGCTCGCGCAGGGGTACGGGGAGCCCATCCAGTCGCTTGACGGCGCGACGGATCTGATGAGCTACCTTCTCGGCCTGGACGTCCATGCCGTCAAACGCCGGGTATTCGAGTCGTCGGTGCGGCACCTGTGCGCGCGGGCGGAATCGTTTCTGAACGAGGTCGACCAGGTGGCGGGGGTGCTGGCGTCCGTCCACGACGAGTACCACAACCGCGCGGTCCGCGCGTCGCAGCAATACGATCCGGTTCCGGGCGCGGCGGTCGGCGGGCTGTTTCATGAGTTTGTGCAGACGCGGCGCGGTCCGCTCCGCCGGGCGATCGGCAAGGCGAGCGCCACCATCGCGCGGAGCACGGCGGCCGTGGGCCGGAGCATTTCGCGCGCGGTGTTTCGCCGGACGGCCCTGGAATCGCCGGACCAGGGCCCGTCGAACGAGGAGATCTGCGCGGCGCACCGGCAGGCCATCGAACAGATCACGCGCGACCTCGCCGCGGGCTACATTCAGTCGAGCGGCAACCTGCGCGAACCCGCGGCGCACCTGCTTCAGGAAGGCGCGCGGCGGCTGGCGCCCGAAACCGCGGCCGGACGCGTCGTCCAGACGGTGCTCCGTTCCGAAGACCTGTCGGAGGAGTTTCGAAAGCACGCGCAACGGACCCTCGAAACGTGGTGGAACGACCACGCCGGGCGGCGCCATGCGCTGGAGGCGCTGGACACCATCCTCGCGGTGATGCCGGCGGCGATCGCGGCGCCCATGTCGATCTACACGGGCGGCGTGGGGGTGCCGGAGGCGATGGTGCTTGCGGGCCCGCTCGCGGAACAGTTTGTGGCGCGGGTGATTGAATACCAATTCGGCGACGCCATGTTCGATTTTCTGTCGCCGTGGCGCGAGGAACAGCAGCGGCACCTGGCGGAGGCCCTGCTCGAACACGTGGCCGCGCCCCTGCTGGCCGGGCTGGATGGCATGCTTGCGGTGCTCGAGGGCGGCGCGGTCGAGGAATTGCGGAAAGGAACCGGGTTGTGCCTGAAAGCCTTGCAACCATAGTGAGGAAGCTGCGGCGCCTGGCCGAATATGCCGGGCCGTGGCGTCCGTTGCGCGAAGAAGCGCCGCGCCTGCAGGCGCGCGTGGCCGAATTGCGCGAACGCGAAACGCGGCTCGACGAACTGCTCGTGGTGGCGCTGGTAGGCGGGTCCGGCGTGGGCAAATCCACGCTGCTCAATGCCATTGCGGGCGATCAGCTCGCGCAGACGTCGGAATTCCGCCCGTGCACGGCCACGCCGACGGTGTACCATCCTCCCGGCGCGCGGTTCGAGGCGGGCGATTGGCGCATGGTGTCCGGCTCGGCGCTGGAACACCTGGTGATCATCGACACCCCCGATTCGGACACGGTGATCAAGGAACACCGCGAGACGGTCCAGAAGGTGCTGGCGGCGTGCGACCTCATCCTGATCTGCGGCAGCCCCGAAAAGTACCTCGATGAGGCCACGTGGTCGCTGTTGCGGCCGTTGCAGGGCGAACGCACCATGGCCTGCGTCGAAACCAAGGCGCGCGCGGAGACCCAGAGCGTCCGGGAGCATTGGCTGAACCATCTGGCCGGGCAGGGGTTCGCCATCGAAGGCTATTTCCGGCTGAACGCGCGCGCGACCCTCGATCGCCGGCTTCAGGGGGCCGGTTCCGGCGACGGCGAATTCGACTGGCCCGCGTTCGAGGCGTTTCTCCGCGAGGAATTGACGCGCGAGCGGGCCCGGCGCATCAAACGCAGCAATACCATCGGTCTGCTCACCAAGACCGTCCGCGATCTCCGGGACCGGGTCGGCGCGCGGGCGCCGGAACTCGCCGCGCTGGAAGAATCGCTCCGCGAATCCCGCCAGGCGCTGGCCCGGGATACCGCGGGCATCGTGCGCAACCGCCTTTTCGCCGAGCGGCATTTGTGGGCATACGCCCTCAGCCGGGAGATCGATGTGCGGGCGCTGGGCATCGTGTTGACGCTGTACCGGCTGTTCGACGCGGTGCGCTCGCTGCCCGTGCGCCTGGCCGGATGGCTTCCGGGCGCGCGCAAGACGCGCACGGGCCGCCAGGCCGCCGCGCTGCTCTCGAGCGCCAACATGTTTCAGGAAGATTTTGTGCTGGCATCCGACGCGATCCAGCAGCAGTACGAAAATCACCGCAGCGGTTTGGCGGTGGCCTTTGCGCGCGCGGGGTTCGATGAACTCGAAGGCGATTCCGGATACGGCGCCTACGCGGCCGCGGTCGGCAAACGGGTTGCGGACGTCCTGCGGGGACCCGCCCGCGACCGCGTGGTGGCCCATGCCCACCGGCTGACAAGCTGGCCCGTGGCGCTGCTGCTGGATGTCGGGCCCATCGCGTTTCTCGCCTACACCTGCTACCACATCGTCGTGACTTATTTCGACGCGCAGCTCTTGCCTGCCGGGTTCCTGGTGCATTCGATGAGCGTGCTGACCATCATTGTCACGGTGGAACTGCTGGTGCTCTCGCTGCTCATGCGCATGAGCGCGTGGGCGGCGCGACACGCCGCGGCGCGCGAGCTGCGGCAGGCCTTGAGCGCGCCCGGAAAGGACGCGCTCGGCTTCGAGCCGGAGGCTGTCGCCCTGTTTGACGCGCGCGCACAGGCCGAAGCCGTGCGCGCGCTCGCCGCCGAGGTGCTCGACGGAGACTGACGCCGTGGACGGACACGGCCGCGCACCGGCGTTTCGCGCCGCGGCGCGTCCGCGCCCGTTCGGGTGAGGAGGATGCATGGCGGACCGCTCGCGATGCCCGCACGCCGAACCGTTCGTCGTGCGCGGCGCCCCGTTCACTGCATCCGAGATCCTGAACGTGCTGGCGCCTCACCTCACCGATGAACGGAAGCAGCGCATCCACGACGTGGTCGCCCGGCGGACCTACTCGGTTGTGCCCGTGTTCGAAGGCCTGTACGACTTCGGCAACATCAACGCGGTGCTGCGTTCCGCGGAGGCGCTGGGGTGCCAGGCCGCCCACGTGATCGAGCTCGGCGCGAAATTCAGGAAGGCCAACCGGGTCAGCAAGGGGGCCGACAAATGGCTGGATATCCGGCGCTGGGACGCCACCGCGCCGTGCGTGGCCCATTTGCGCGGGCTGGGGTACCGCATCGTGGCTACGCACATCCAGGAAGGCCGGCCCATCGCGGATGCGGTGTTTGACTCGCCCGTCGCGCTCTTCTTCGGTAATGAGCACGAGGGCGTGTCGAAAACGCTCCTGGATGCGGCCGACGAACGGGTGCGCCTTCCCATGCTGGGATTCACCGAGAGCTTTAACATCTCGGCGGCAGCGGCCATGGCTTTGTATCACGTCTACCGCGACCGGGTGACGCGTCTCGGCCGCCACAGTGATCTCACCCCGGAAGAGATGCTACGATTGACGGCGGTCTATTACCGGCGCAGCGTCGACCGGGCCGACGACATTCTGACGCTGTCGCGAAGACGCGCGTAAGCCGTGAGAACAAGGAGGACTTCGAATATGCGTATCGGACGCAGGCGGTTTCTGGGTGCATCGGCATCGGCGGTTCTCGTTGCGGGGACGTTCGGCCGCGGGACGGTGTTCGGCGCGAACGAACGCATCCGCGCGGGCATCATCGGCATGCGGAGCCGCGGCACGTACCTGATGAAGGCCGTCTCGAAAGTCGACGGGGTTGAAGTGGGGGCGATTTGCGACGTCGATCACGAGGTGCTCGAAGCGCGTGCGGCCGAGTATCAGAAAAACACGAACAAGACGGTGGCGGCCTATCGCGATTTGCGCGAGCTGCTGGCTGCCGGCGACATCGACGTGGTGTGTGTGGCCGCGCCGAACCACTGGCACGTGCTCGCGGCAGTGTGGGGATGCCAGGCCGGGAAAGACGTCTACGTCGAGAAACCGATGTCCCATACCATCTGGGAAGGGCGCCAGCTGGTCGCGGCCGCCGAGCAGACCGGCCGGATCGTCCAGGTCGGCACCCAGCGCCGCTCTGAGCCGCAATGGCAACGGCTGGTGGAACGGCTCAAGGCCGGCGTGATCGGCGACCTCTACGCCGCGCGCGTGATCCATTACAGCACGCGGCCGCCGGTGCCGTTTCATCCCGACGAGACCCCGCCCGGCACCCTGGACTGGCCGCTCTGGCAGGGGCCCGCGCCCGACAAACCGTTCTCGAAAAAATACGTGCACTATGACTGGCACTGGTTCTGGCACTTCGGCAACGGCGAATTCGGCAACAACGGCGTGCACTATACCGACATCGCCAACTGGGCCCTCGGAAAAGGCCTGCCCGTCCACATCGCGAGCCAGGGCGGACGCTACGGTTACGCGGACAGCGCCGAAACGCCCAATGTCCAGACGACCACGGCCACCTTCGCCGACGGCACGCTGTTCACCTGCGAAATCCGCGGCCGCTATTCCAATGACGAGGGCGGTTCGAAAGGCGGCAACCTGTTCTACGGCGCGAACGGGTATGCCGTGGACGCCATCTGTTACGACGCCGACGGCAAGGAAATTCCCGACGAGAACCCGCCCCCCAACGGCGACGCCGTGCTGTTGCATCTCGCGAATTTCCGCGACGCGGTCCGCACGCGCAACCGCGACGCCGTGCCCGCGAAGCCCATCGACGGCCACGTCAGCGCCGCTTTCTGCCATCTCGGGAACATCGCATACCGCCTCGGACGCGACGTGACTTTCGATCCGCGGGCCGAGACCTTCGGGGACGATGCCGAAGCCAACGCGCTGCTCACGCGCGCGGCATACCGGGCGGGGTTCGAGGTGCCGAAACTGGCGTGAGCATGGGCCGCACGGCACCGGGGAAACGCCGATGACAGACCGTCCCAAACGAGGACAACGCGCCATGTTGGTACCGACGATAGTCATGGGGGTTTTGGCCGCTGTCCTGCTGATTGCCGGGTATGCCCGGGGAGAGGGCCAGCATCTCGAAGGCATGAGGTCCGCTCTCGGCATGACCGTCAGCGTCCTTCCGCTGCTCCTGTTCGCCTTTGTGGTGGCGGGGATGGTGCAGACGCTGGTCTCCGCGGAAACCATCTCGCGCTGGGTCGGGGCGGAATCGGGCATGCGGGGGATTGTCATCGGCACGATTGCGGGCGGCCTCGCGCCGGGCGGACCCTACGTGAGCCTGCCCGTTGCGGCCGGGCTGGTGCGGTCCGGGGCGGGCACCGGCACCATGGTGGCCTTCCTGACGGCGTGGTCGCTCTGGGCCGTGGCGCGCTTGCCCATGGAAGTGGGCGTGCTGGGGTGGCGGCTGACGCTGGCACGGATTGTCAGCACGTTCTTCTTTCCCCCGATCGCGGGATTGATCGCCCAGTTCCTGTTCGACCACGGCAAGTGACCGCCCGGCAGACCGCGGCGGACTACTCCCCCTGGACCGGATTCGCCCCGTAGGCATTGTCGCGCACCGAGGTGTTCCGGCCGGCGTCTACCGCCTTTCCGGGCGCATGCCTGGAAAACCAGTTTCCGTAGACTTCGCAGACCTCTTCCGGAACTCCCCGTATTGCGATGGGCGTCTGGGGGGCGCGAAACGTGTTGTTGTGGATGGCTATCCGGGTGCCGGCAATGTCCGTGCCGTCTTCGCGGTCACGCCCGCCGTGCATATCGAAACAGTGGCTCAGCGACGTGCCGAGTTCCACGTTATGGCGTGCAATGTAGCTGCAGCCGGAACGCCCCGTGCCCGCGATCGAGTGCCGGTTCCAGTCAAACAGGTTGTGCTCGATGATGGACGAGGCCTCGTCGTGAGAGATACCGTATCCCAGCCCGTTGTACTGGCAATGATGGATGTAATTGTGATGGATGCGGTGGTTCTCCCCTTTATCGAGATACACCCCCGCATGGCCGAACCCCGAAATCTCACAGTTGTCTATCTCCAGTCCGCCGTGCTCCGTCGCGATGCCTTCCTGAACGGGGAACTTGTAGTAATAGCTGTGCCCGCCCCCGCCTTCGCCAAATGCCCGGCGGTGGTGGTCGAGATACCGCTTGCTGTTGGGCCCGCGGATGCGCAGTCCCGAAATGCGCACTTCGGGGCCAGTCACGCGGATTAACGGGCATGTGTCAAGCGCATCGCTGAAAAGGAGCGCGCCCGGCGACCCGTTGACTCCGCGATCGCTTGCCAGTGTGACGCCTCCCGGGATTTCCAGCACGAACTTGTCGATGTAGACAAACGTGGTGAAGTCGATCTCCGCGCCGCCGGGCACAAACACGGTTTCACCCGGTTCAGCCTTCGCCAGCGCGTCAATGAGGGTTTCCAGGGTATCGGCCGTGATCTCGCCCGAAGTTACCGCCGGCACATACCCCGGTCCGCCCCCAATGGGCCCGCGCTCGTCCGCCCGGGCGCCGTATACCGCCCCATTCAGTTCAATACAAACCGGGTCCTCTGCCGCCAACACCGCGGCCAGGGTCATCAGAATCCCCGTCATGACGTCCGATAACGGCATCGTATCTCTCCGCTGTTCCGCAATAAGCGCGCACAAAACCTCCCGCACAGTCTATGGGTTCGTTCCGTATCCGCGCAAACCGGACCGGACACATGCGTTTTCTTGTAGCGCAGGCGTCTCGCCGGCATTCTTGTCTTCTGATGGACGTAGTGGACATGGTGGACATGGTGGACATGGTGGACATGGTGGACATGGTGGACGGCCCCCGCACGCCGTTGGCGTAGTCAGCCCCGCGGATGCAGCCCGTGTCGCCGAGATCGCCCGCGTTTACTGGACGACTCCGAAGGAGCCGAATGTGAGTGGCCGGGAGGTTAGCCCGGAGACCAGCGGCGCGTTGCGCCGCGGCGGACGCGCCATGCATTTCCGGCCGACACCGCAGGTGTCGAATGTGAGTAACCTCGGGTTTCAACCCGGGGATTTGCCGCGCACGCCGGTGGAGTCCCGTAGGGACGAAAGAATACGAGCCTGGCGTCGCGCCCAGATTGCGTCCCGTCAGGGACGAAATAAAACGGGATGAACGCCGCGCCCAGATTGAGTCCTGTCTGGGACAGAAGAACATGGGATTCGCGCCGCGTACGAATTGAGTCCCGTCAGGGACGGCAGATAATAGCCCACCACTTCAGTGGTGGGAACCCCCGTATCCCTCAAACCACGAGTCCCGTAGGGACGGCAGACAATAGCGCCGCCGAAATCCAAACCGTGTGGGACCGGCGCCCTCGCCGGTCATCCGAACGGGGACACGTAGTCGCGCCGGGGACGGCGCAGGGCGCTCCCAGGGCGCCCGCAAAACGTGTCGCGTTTGGAGATACTTGCGACAGACCGCGGGGGGTTACAGCCAGCCTTCCGCGTAGCCGGTCTCGTAGAGGGCGACGATGTTTTCGGGGGGAGTCACGGCCTGGATGTTGTGACACGGACACAGGATGTAGCCGCCGCCCGCGCCCAGGGTGCGGTAATTTTCGTGGACCTCTTCGCGCACGTCGTCCACGGCGCCGAACGGGAGAACCCGCTGGTTGTCGACGCCGCCATGGAAGACCAGGTCCGCGCCGAAATCCCGCTTGAGGCCCGCCCGATCCATGCCGGGGCAGACCCATTGAATGGGGTTGAGCACCTGCGTGCCGAGGGCGATGAAATCGGGAATGATGTCGCGCACCGCCCCGTCGCTGTGCGTGAATACGAACGAGCCATGCTGGCGGGTGAGGTCCATCATGCGCTTCATGCGGGGAAACAGGAATTCCTGCATGAGTTCGCGGGCCATGAGGAGGCCGGTCTGCCCGCCGAGGTCTTCGGCGACATAGGTGATCATGACCGTCCCCGGAATGGTTTCGAAGATGCGCAGGGTGTCCTGGTAGGCCAGCTCGAAGAGCTTGTCGAGGCAGTAGTGGACGATGTCGGGGCACATGAGCAGGTCGAGGAAGGCCTGTGCTTCGCCGCGAAGCTGTTTGTAGAGCAGAAACGGTTCGGAGCCGCCGCCGCGCACGGGACGGTGTTCGTTTCCGCGCAGGAGCGCGGGCAGATGGGCGTAGTCCCACCAGTCGGGGCGGGGCCAGGCGTAGTGTGCCTCGATCTGGTCCACGGACGAGAACCGCGCGAGCGGGGCGTTGACGACCTCGTCGTACACGCCCGTGCCGTAGTCGACGCGGCGCCGCACGAGGCCCCAGATGTCCTGTCCTTCGGGGGGTACGGGCCCCACGTAGCGGCCCGCGGCCGTGAGCGGGGTGTCGATGTGGAGGCGTTCCAGGGCGGTGTCGAAATCGCAGCCGAGATGGGCGCACAGTGCGTCGCGCGCTTCGGGGGTGAGCCAGATATCCATCGGCACGCGGTCGGGTTGCCGGCGGGAGAGTACGGCCATCCAGCGTTCGCGGGGCGTCATGCTTTCTCGTGGCACGAAGGACTCCTCATCCGGGGCGCGCCCGCGACGGTTCGGCTAATGTTTGATGAACACGTGCTCGGGCGCCTTGACCGTGACGCCGTCGTCGGCGGGGTCTTTCCGGAACGTTTCGAACTGCGCGCGGGAGTGGCCCTTGAGGGCGTCGGGCGCGACCTCGAGGGCGCCCCACTGCCAGATATCGGTGATCACGTAGGAGCCGAGGCAGTTCATGAGCGAGAGTTCAATGGTGTAGACCCCCTGGCCGTCGCTGAGGTAAACGTTTCCGACCACCATGGAGGCTGTTCCCTGCATGCGTGCGGGATCGGACACCTTTGCCAGGACGCCGCCGAACGCGAGGGCCTGCGCGTTCTCCCAGTCGAGACCGGCGCGCGCCAGGTCATCGCGGACACGGGTGAGCAAGGCCAGGCGGTCCGCCCGCGCGTTGGGGCTGGGCTGCGGGATGGCGAGTGCCTGGGGCAGGAACACGCGCGCCCGTTCCGTGGCGACCAGCTGGCTGCCCATGGCGCCTTCCGCGCAGAACTCGACCGCTGCGTCCATCTGACCGGCGGCGATGCGCGCCGCGAACCCGGCGGCGGTCTCGGCAAGGGGAGCGTGGCTGTTGCCGCTGAACAGGGTGAGCAGCGCGGAGGCGCTTGCGGCCAGCGCGATGCCCACGGCGAAGAATGCCAGCACCCAGCGCAACTTCACGGTCGGGCGTTTCCGCCGGTTTCTGCGGATGTCATGCAACAACGCGTCTTCGAAATCGAGTCGTTTGGTCAAAACAATCGAATCCCCGGAATTGTCTCTCTGCGTATTTCCCTGCTGGTGGCTTCGGGCTCGGAACCGGTCACTGCCCGAAGTTTCGAATTGAGTATAGAGTAGCGTTATTGAGCGTAAATCGCAACCGGCAGCGGGTCATGGGGACCTCGGCGGCCTCGAAGTTGTCCCAGGCCAGCACGATGCTCTCTTCGAACAGGTTTTCGTAAATGGACGGGTAGAAACCCGCGGCGGGGGCGCCGTCCTCGTTGAGCAGTTCCACTTCGATCGAGCCCTCGCGCGCGTCGGCATCCATGACGAGATCGACATCCGAAAGATCGATAGCCGGCGTGACGAACGAGCCTTCGTCTTGCGCGGTGACGCAGGTCAAGCGGGTGTGCCCGTACTGGTGCAGGACCATGGCGCCGCCTTCAAACGCGGGAAAACAGAGGCTCCGGTTCGCGCCGGCGAACGGTTGCGACATGGTCCAGAAGCCGAGATTGGTTTCGCGGAAGGGCCGCCGCCACTGGCGCGCGTCGTCGCTGACGAGCAGCTCGGTTTCGGTCAGCGCGCTGTGTTTTCCGGGCGTGCCGGGGTCGGCATAGTATTTCATGAGGAGCGCGGCGTAGCCCCCGAAGTAGGGAAACGGCCGCATGTAGTAGAACTCCGTGCGGTCCGTGTCGTTTTCGTCCGGCGCCAGGACGATTTCCTGGGCGGTCCAGTGGATGAGGTCCTTCGACGTGCGCAGGGCCTGGACGCGGCGTTTGCCGGGCAGGTTGTCCTCGAAGGGTTTGTCGGGCCAGTCCTGGAGCACGGTCTGGTAGAGCAGGAACTCGTCTCCAACCCGGATGATGGTGAAGGCGTCGTTGTGTTCGGTGAACAGGGCCTCCGGAGGGTCGGTGGTCCAGGTGATGCCGTCGGGGGACACGGCGTGCATGGCGCCGGCCTCGCCTTCGGCGGGCTGATCCCAGTAGACCATGTGGTAGCGGCCCTGATGGGGGAGGATCTGAAACACGTTGAAGCCGCCCCAGGTCGGCGTGTGGGGCGAGCGGCGCATGACAATGTTGTTGGGTCCGCCCCAGGGCGGCGACCCGTCGTGCACGCCGGGTACGGCCCACTGACCGTTGTGAATCATGCCAAGACACAGCGTTCGCTGGTCGGAGTAATCGGGCTGGTCCTTTTCGACACGCTGGTACCAGATGTACACGGCGCTGTCTGACGCGAGCGAGGCCACGGGCGAATACCAGAGCGACGGGCGGTTGGGGTCGGCCGGAATGAGCGTGGTCTTGGACTCCGGCAGGCGGGGGGCGACGCGCACGCCCTCGGCCTGCTCCAGGTCGCCCGGTTGGAGGAAGACAAGGGGCGGCGTTGCGGCCATGAGAAGTACGGCGTGCACTGCAAACACGAGATGTGCCATGCGCTACCTCCTGGGAGTGCCCGGTTACGGGGGCGCGTTCCGGGCCGCCCCGCCCGCCCATCGTAGGATACCGGCGCTGCGTATTGCAACGGCCGCGTCAGCGCACGCCCTCGAACCGGCGGCGGTAGATTTCGGCATGGACCTGGCGGGCGGCGGCAACCATTTCGGGATACGGCGAATCCACTACCGTGACAAACCCGATGTTGTAGTTCTCGCCGTCAAACCAGCGGCCTGTGGTGGGTTCGTCGACATACTGAAACCAGTGGCATCCGACAAATGCGGGACAGTCGGCGACGCTGCGCACATAGTCGACATAGCTCTGCGCACGGGCTTCCTGGCTGGCCGTGGGCACGAGGCCCGTGTGAAACATGCCGCGGTCGAGCGCGCCGAAATGGAATTCGCCAATGATAATGGGCGCGTCGAGCGCGTTGTCGCCGGTATAACGGGCGCAGTCGATCCGGGTCTGGTAGATATTGAAACTGACGACGTCGCACACGTCACCGGCGGCCTCGACCACGGTGCGGGGCGCGCTCGAAAACCGGCAGCCGAGATAGAGCTGATGGGGCGCGTGGCGTTTGAGCACGCCGTTAACCGTGTTGAAATACCGCAGGGCGAAGGCGCGAACGAATTCCTGAAGGTCCGCCGCGCACGCCGCATTCGGGCTCTCGGGGGCGCGGAGGGCGTCCCAGTCTGCGGCGGTTGTATTCCACGCGGCATTGAGCGCGTCGATCGTGCGGTACTTGTCCGCAAGCATGGCGATCTGCGCTTTCCGGCAGGGCTGTTCCGGAGGGCTGGCCAGCGGCCCGCGTTCGACGGCCTCCCAGGCGAGTTCGTTATCGACGAAGTAACCGATGCAGCGGGGATTGTCCTTGTGGGCGTCGAAGACCCCGCGGAGGGAAGTTTCGACTTTGTCCGGGAACGCGGGGTCGTAGGGGTCGGTCATTTTGGCCCAGTAGCCGCCGCCGCCCTCGACGCGCAGGACGTTCTGGACGCCGCCGTTGACCACGAACGGCAGGGGGCTGTTGTCGAGGACGTCGCCCTGAGACCAGTTGCCGATGGTGTTGAATCCCCAGGATTTCAGGCGGGCGTAGCTGGTATCGCGCCAGCGTTCTTCCCATTGGTTGCCGTATTTCCGGATGAGATTGGCCTTATAGAAGCCGAATGCCTTGCCTGTTCCCCCGATGACCTCCGCGCCGCTGTGGGCGTTGGCCACCTGCTGGTAACAGGGGCCGAACCACGGGTCATTCTCCGTGGGCAGGCCCTCGAACCATCCGTCGCGGCCCTCGACGAACGTGAGGCTCCACGTGCCCACGCAGTCGATGCCGGTCGAGAAAAACAGGCGCCCGGTGGGCGTGACGAGCCACCAGGCGCCGTCGATCTGTTCGGTGCGAAACCATCCGGTGGCTTCGCGCCGCGGCCCGGCGGCCCAGCCGCCGAACTCATCCCATTCGGGCATTTCGAAGGCGTGCTCGCGGGCCTCGGCCTCGATGCGTTGCGGCCATTCCTGGGCGTTGTGGAGCTTGCCGGGCCAGTCGGCGTGTTTGAATTGGCCAAACGTGTCGATGAACGGGAACGCAACGGCTTCGCCGGCGGGACTGGACGCCTGTATGAGGCGGAAGTTCGACAGGAAGAGCCGGTGCGGCTGCTCGGGACGCGGCAGAAAGAGTTGAAATCCTGTAATCTGGGAAGGGTCGATGCGCTTGCCCGTGCCAATGGGGCCGAAGACGGGGATTCCCCGCATTCCCCAGTACCGGTCGATCTCGGCGGACGGCAACGGCGCAAAGAACGCGATCCATTGGCCGGGCCGCGCCATACCGTTGACGGTGACGCAGTTGTGAAGTCCGTCGGCGTCCGCGTTGTCGATGCGCATGGCGACCGGGATCGGCGTGGACTCGGGGTTGTAGACGTCTACCGCGATGCCGAGCGTGCCGCTCCAGTCCCACGTGCCTTCGGGGGCCTTGAAGTACACGTTCGGCCAGTCCGTCTTCTCGAAGGCCACGTTCATCAGGGGTGTTTCGTCGTACACGGCGAGTTCGACGGTGGTGTTGTTCCGGACGAGAAAGTCCGGGAGTTTCTGTTCCAGCGAAAAGAGCGGGACGTCAAGCGCGTCGGGCGGCACGCCCGGGATGGGCGCACTCAGCGCCAGCGATGCGAGGCCGATGATGGCACTGAACATGAACCCACTCCTCTGGTGCCGCATCCGGCACGCGTTGTCCCATTTCACGTCCTACACGTCGAGTCGTGCGCCGCGGTCGACGACGGTCTTCCGGATGGCGGTGTAATCGAGGTCGCGCGGGTCGCACCCGGCGTCGACGGCCATCGCGGCGGCGATGCCCGCGGCCTGGCCCATCATCGAACAGGTGGTCATGACGCGGGCCGACGACAGGGCCAGCTGGTCGGCCGAGAAGCACCGTCCCGCGCCCAGGAGGTTCCTGGCGCCGCGGGGCAACAGCGACCGGAAAGGAATCTGATACGGCGGCACCCAGCGCTGCTCTTCCGGAATGATGTAGGTGCGCTTTTCGTCGTCGGGCTTGTGGCCGTCGAGGTAGAACACCCCGCGCGCGATGGCGTCGTCGAACGTGCGTGCCGCGCGGAGGTCGTCGAGCTGGAGCACGTAGTCGCCGACCATGCGGCAGCCTTCGCGGATGCCGATGCGCGGAGAACAGTGGTCCAGCAACCACGGGCGCTTCTCGACGCGCTGGTAGTAGTCGAGGACTTCCATCATCCGGCGGCGGGCCTGGATCTCCGCGGCGGTGACCGACTCGGTGTCGGTGGCGTCAAACATCGGGACCTTCAGCTTAAGGGCGTTCGCGCGCGGACCGTTGGGCCAGATGCTCGACATGGGCAGCTCGTCCTTCGTGCGGACGGGGTGGAACCACCCGTCGGGCAACTGGGGCCGGGCGTCTTCCCCGGCGACGTGCCGCACGAAATACATCAGCGACATCGGAAGCTGGTACCCGTCCTCGGGACGGCCCTTCACGGTATCGAATCCCGCCATGCGCACGAGCATGGCCTCGCCCGTGCAGTCGATGAACTGTTTTGCGCGCAACGCCTCCGGGCCGGACGGTCCGCAGACGACGCATTCCGATATGCGGCCCCGTTTTTCCAGCGCGTCGACGAAACCGGTGTGCAGCAGGAGTTTTACCTCGCGCCGCAAGAGGATCTCCTGCAGCACGATGGCGAGAATCTCGTGATCGAAGACGCGGGCCTCTTTCTCCTCGTACGGCTGATAGGGCGCGATGGCGTTCCATGTTTCCAGGTCGGCGATGATGGCGTCGAATGCCTCGCCCTGCCCCGACGTTTCGCCGCAGAACGCGCCGACCCCGCCGATGGTGGCGTTGCCGCCGCAGACCGCGAACCGTTCGACCAGCATCACGCGCGCGCCCGATTTCGCCGCGGCCAGCGCGGCGCACACCCCGGCCATGCCTCCGCCGACCACGGCCACGTCGGTCTCGTAGCGCACGGGCACCTTGCGGCTCCAGGCGACCTCGGCGCGTTTCGCGGTCTCGTCCCGGTTCGCGGCGGCCGGGGTGGCAAATGCCGCGGCGCAGAGGCCCGTCGTTCTGAAAAAGTCTCGGCGTGACGAATGCATGATGTCCTCCCCGAACAGCGCACCCAGGGTCGCGGCTCGTTTCCCGCAGTATACCAACAGCCCGCGCCGCGTGGGCAAGCTGGCGCCCGGCGTCTCTCGCCCAAGATCGCGGGGTTGAAATCCACCCCCGGCCGCCTTCGGCGGCCACCCCCGCCAGCGGGGGACACAAGACGGGGCAAGTATCCAGCCCCGGACAAGAACGGGGACATGTTCCAAGCGCCGTCCCCGGCGCGACTACGTGTCCCCGTTCGAGCCGGCGGGCAGCCACGGGGGGCTGCCCCTACCGGGGGATCGGATGGGCCGCCCGCGGACGGTGCGCTCCAACGATCCAACCCCGAAGGGGGTTGAACAAGCCCGGCATCGCTCGCCCAAAACTGCGGGGTTGGCATCCACCCCCGGCCAGGCGTGCCTCATTCTTTCAGCCCTGAAAGGGCGACCGAGAATGACCCGGGGTTTAGCCCGGAGACCGGCGGCGCGCGCAGAGTAAGTCCCGTCAGGGACGAAAGAGAATAGCCCCGGGTTTCAACCCGGGGTCCAGGTAACCCCAAAAATCCTAAGTCCCGTAGGGACGGCAGAGTCGAAAATGCCGTCCGATCGATGAACGGTCAGACTGCGTACCATCATCATAGAACGGGCGAAGAAGAACTGTGGACGCTGTTCAAACAGCACGGGATCGAATGTGAACCCAGATGCATCTGCGATATGATGCAGATTCTGTCGTCCCTACGGGACTCGATGGGGGGCGGGACGTGATTCCCCGGGTTAAAACCCGGGGCTATTCTCTTCCATCCCTTCGGGACTGGATTTGCAAGCGGCGCGACTATGTGTCCCCGTTCGAGCCGGCGGGCAGCCACGGGGGGCTGCCCCTACAAGGCGAAGCTGACGCCCGGTGACACCACAATCTCCGTGGCTTTGTGTCTTGGTGTGAAATGCGTTGAGGTGGATAACAACCTCACACCAAGCCACCAGGGAAGACCATTCAGGACAGGCCTCTGCCGCGTCACGCGGCCCGGGTGTGTCTGTGGCGGGTTTTCGCGCGGGAAAGCGTTCATTTGTTACACTGGGCATATGGCTGCGCCGCGACCATTTCAACTGCTGATCAAGCCCGCGAGTGCCGACTGCAACCTGCGGTGCGCGTATTGTTTTTATCTGCGCGCACAGGAGCTGTATCCGGACCAGGCGCGCCATGTCATGCCGGACGACGTGCAGGAACAGATGATCCGCAACCTGCTCGAGTACCGCTTTCCGCAGACCGTGTTTGCCTGGCAGGGCGGCGAACCGACGTTGTGCGGACTCGATTTTTTCCGGCGGGCGGTGGCGCTTCAGCAGAAGTACGGCGCATCGGGGCAGAGCGTTGGAAATGCCCTGCAGACCAACGGCATGCTGCTCGATGAGGAGTGGTGCCGTTTCTTTCACGAATACCGGTTTCTCATCGGGTTGAGCCTGGACGGTCCGCAGGAGGTGCATGACCGGTTCCGGGTGAACCTGTCGGGGCGGGGTTCGTGGGAGCAGGTGATGCGGGCGGCGGAGCTCATGAACCGCCACCGGGTCGAGTTCAACATCCTGTGTGTCGTCAACGACCGGAACGTCGAGATGGGCGCGGACCTGCTGCGCTGGTATGTCGACCAGGGCTTTTTCTACCTGCAATTCATTCCCTGCGTCGAGGCGGGCTACGAACACAGCGTGCCGCCGGAGAAATTCGGCGCGTTTTTGTGCGATATCTTCGATTTCTGGGCGAAAGACGGGTTTGGGCGGGTCTCCATCCGCGATTTTGACGCCATGCTGGCGCACCGCATGGGGCAGGGCCAGCCGATGTGCACATTTGGCCGCGTCTGCAATCACTATGTGGTGGTGGAGCACAACGGCGACGTGTATCCATGCGATTTCTTTGTGTACGACCACTGGAAACTCGGCAATTTGATGGACGCGCCGCTTCACACCTTTCTTGAATCGGAGAGGTACCGGCAATTTGCCTACCAGAAGAGCAAGGTGCCGGCCTGCGGGGGCTGTGCATGGCGTCCGTGGTGCCACGGCGGCTGCCAGAAGGACCGGATGTTCCCGGGCGACGATCTCCGGCAACCGACGGTGCTGTGCGAGGCCTACAAGACGTTCTTTGCGCATGCGGCGCCGCGCCTGAACGCGCTCGCGAAGAAGATGGCCCGGCCGCGCGTGTGACGGAACCGGCTGCCGGGAACCGCGGTCTCAGAATTGCAGGGGACGGGCGTTGTATTGTTCCACGAGCAAGGCCCGCGCCTGGCCGGAGGTGTACACGGACCCGGTGATGACCAGCGGCCGGTCCGCTGTCGCGGCGCGCATCCCCAGGCGGATTGCGTCTTCGATGCGGTCCGCGCGGTGATACGCGACGCTTCCGGCGGCGGCGCAGAGCTGCTCGACGGGAAGCGCGCGGTGCCCTGTGAACTGGGTCAGGATGAGCGGCTCGGCGACCGTTGCAAGATGGCGCACCATCTCCGCGGCGTTTTTGTCGGACGACACCGCCAGGATCGCCGCGCATTGCGGCAGTTGACGGACGAGCTGCCGGATGCCGGCCGGGTTGTGCGCGATGTCGATGATGACGGGGGGCGCGTCGAGGACGCGTTCCAGGCGGCAGGGCCATCTGGCGGTGCGGAGTCCCGTGAGCATGGCCCGGGAGTCGAGCTGCGGGAAGGTCTGGGCGAGGCACTCGGCGAGAGCCACGGCCAGGGCCGCGTTGGGCCCCTGGAAATCGCCCGGCAGGCCGAGCGTGACCGGTCCCAGGGTGAAAGCATCGCCGCGGTACGTGAAGGCCGGGTTCGCGGAAGGCCCCTGCATCTCGAAGCGGAAGTCGCGCTCCATCCGGCGGACGGGGCATCCCAGTTCCCGGGCGCGCGCGAGGATGACGCCGAGCGGTTCGGGCTGGGTCTCGCCGATGACCGCCGGCACGGATTCCTTGAGGATGCCGGCCTTCTCGAACGCGATTTTTTCGAGGGTGTCGCCGAGGTACTGGGTGTGTTCGAGATCGATGTTGGTGATCGCAGCCGCTACGGGGGTGATGACGTTGGTGGCGTCGAACCGCCCGCCCAGTCCCACTTCGATGAGGGCCAGATCGACCTCGTGTTGCTGAAACAGCTGAAAGGCCGCCGCCGTAACCAGCTCGAAATAGGTTGGCGACGGCGTCATGCGTTCGGCAATGCGCCGAAAACAGCCCAGGGACGCGTCCAGGTCCGCATCGCTTACGGGACGGGCGTCGATGAGGAACCGCTCGTTTACGTCGATGATGTGGGGGCTGGTGTAGCGGCCCGTGCGCATGCCGGCGGCCCGGCACATGGCGTCGAGCATGGCCAGGACGCTGCCTTTGCCGTTGGTGCCGGCGACGTGCACGCAGGGGTACAGGGTGTGGGGGTTTCCCGCGCGCGCCAGGAGATGCCGGATATTGTCGAGACCGAGCTTGACGCCGTGGAACTCGAGGCTGGCGAGGTATTCGCGCGCGTTCACTGCGGTTTCATGTAGCGGAGGAACTTGGCCAGCAGCGGCCGCATTTCGCTGCGCGAGACGATCGCGTCGACGAAGCCGTTCGCGAACTGGTATTCGCTGGTCTGAAAGCCCTCGGGAATGGACACTTTGAGCGCGCCCTCGATGAGCCGCTTGCCCGCGAAACCGATCTCGGCGCCGGGTTCGGCCAGGACCTTGGTCTTCCAGTCCTTCATGCTCATCGTCGTTTGTCCTTCTTCGGTCGATTCTTCGGCTTGGCCTTCTTCGGCGGGGTGAGCCGGGCGCTCGCCTGTCGTTGGTGTTCTTCGAAGCGGTCGTCGGCGATGGGGATGTTCGCCTGGTACCAGCCGCTCCAGTTGTCGCTCTTGTCGCCGCCGATGAGGAGGATCGCGTGGCGCCGCACGTCGAAGGCGAACAGCACGCGGATCTCGGTGCGTCCGGTGGAGCCTGGGCGCAGCTCTTTCATGTTGGCGTGCCGGCTACCGACGATCGTGTCGACGAGTGGTCGGCCGAGCGTTGGTCCTTCGTTCTCGAGTACCTCTGTAGCGGCGAGTAGGGCCTCCTTGTCTGCTTGTGGGAGGTCGTCGGCCCAGACCTCGCACGCGGCATGGAACTCGACCTCCCAGGTTCGCTTCACCATCCGCTGATAACTTTACTGTTATCGCGAAGCGGGGGCAACCCGTAGACGCTCGGGGTGGGCGCGGCTCGGATGGGCGGGGCGGGCGATCGGCGCCAAGGTGTCGGCTGATGGGGGAGAGGCGTACTTCTGGGCGCTCGTCCCCGACATGTTGCGCGGCCTGTGGGTCACCGTGCAGGCCACGGCGCTGGGCTTCGCGATCGCGCTGGTGCTGGGCCTGGTGCTGCAGCTGCTGCGCATGGTGCCGCTGAAGATCGTGTCGTGGCCGGTGGGCTTCTTCCTGGAGTTCATGCGCAACACGCCGCTGCTGGTGCAGCTCTACTTCCTCTACTTCGTGCTGCCCGACTTCGGCATCGTGTTCCCCGCCTTCCTGACGGGCGCCATCGCGCTGGGGCTGCAGTACTGCGGCTACACCGCCGAGGTGTACCGTGCCGGCATCGAGGCGGTGCCGCGCGGCCAGTGGGAGGCCGCCCGCGCGCTCAACATGCCCGCCTGGCTGACGTTCCGCGACGTGATCATCCCGCAGGCGGTGTCGCGCGTCATCCCGGCGCTGGGCAACTACCTGGTGTCGATGCTCAAGGACACCGCCATCCTGTCGGCCGTGACGGTGATGGAGATGCTCAACGTCGCCAACATCATCGGCGACAGGACGTTCAGGTACTTCGTGCCGCTCACCATGGTCGGCGGGCTGTTCCTGGTCGTGACGCTCATCTCGTCGTTCCTGGTGCGGATCGTCGAGTCGCGGTTGCCGAAGGACGGGATACCGTTGCGGTGACCCGGCACTAACTCAGCGTTCACGACCCCATCGAGAACAGCATCCCCACCGCCGCGCCAGCGACGATGAGCACCACGGGGTGCAGCTTGAACTTGAGCGTCGCGACGAGACTCACGGCCGCCACGACCCACGGGAGCAGCGACACCAGGCCGCCAGCGCCCACTCCAACGCGCAACGCCGCGGGCGCGAAGTCCCACGCCACCAGCAGCAGCAGCGCCACCACGATCGGGCGGATGCCACCGATGGCAGCGCCGAGCGCCTTGTTGTCCTTCGCGCGCGTGAGCAGCCCGATGACGATGAGCATGAGCAGCAGCGTCGGGAGACTCGCGCCGAGCAGAGCCGCGAAGGCGCCAGGCCAGCCGGCGACGTGGTGCCCGATGAAGAACGCCAGCTTGGTGACGATGGGGCCAGGCAGTGCGCTGCCGAACGCGAAGGCGTCGAGGAACACCTCTGGCGTGAGCCAACCGCGGCCCTCCACGACCTCGGCGCGCACCAGCGGGATCATCGACGGACCACCGCCGAACCCGAAGAGCGTCACGCGCGCGAACGACACGAACAACGCGAACACCTCGCCTAGCACCGCGTCACCACCTGCCCCTCATAGCCAACCCGACGATGGCACCTGCCACGATCAGGATCGCGGGGTGGACGTCGGTGAACGCGGCAACGAGGAAGGCCACGGCGATGAACGCAGCGCGCAGCCACACTCCGATCGTGCCTTTGGTGGTGGCGAGCGCCCGCGGCGCGAAGGTGACGGCGACGCCGAGCAGCAACGCGATGACCACGGGCCGTATCCCCGCGAGCGCGTCACGCACCAGCGGCGTGTCCTTGGTCGCCTGGTAGAGGCCGCCGAGCGCGACGATCGCGACGCCTGACGGCAGCGTCAAGCCGAGCAGCGCGACCAGGGAACCGAGCGGCCCCGCCATGCGCCGTCCGAAGAACCCGGCGAGGTTGGTGGCGATGGGCCCCGGCAGCGAGCTGGCGACGGCGTAGATCTCCATGAACTCGTCCTCGTCGACCCAGTGGTAGGTGTCGACGGCCTCTGTGCGGATGAGCGGGATCATGGAGGGCCCGCCGCCGAAACCGAAGACACCGACGCGCAGGAAGCCGAGGAACAGCTGCCAATGGCGGCGCGAGGCTGGAGCCGACGAAGTCACCGCAGTAGTATCGCCCGCTGCCGATGTGCGGTTGCTAACCTCGTGGCGTCATGGCGCTCCCCTACCATGGCGCACCGTGAAGCCGTTCTTCCGACTGCTTGGCATCCTTCTCGCCGTGTACGTGGTCCGCTGCGTGCTTCATGGGACCGTCCTGGTGCGGTCAGGGCCGGGCGCCCGCACCCTGCACCGCGAGACGGAGCCGACGCAGTACTGGAGCGGCATCGTCATCTACTCCCTGCTGGTCGTCGCGCTGCTGTTCATCTTCTGACGGCGCGAGATATCCCAGTCCCGTCCTACCGACTGCCTAGAGTCGACGCTACGTGGCGGCCGCCAACCCAGCGTACGGATCGAACCCCGCGTCCGCTCCCGCGATGAGGTACTTGCGCAGCAGGATGATCTGGCCCTGGTGGCGCCCTTCGTCGAGCAGCAGGTGGAACCAGTAGTAGTGGTAGTTGGCGGGGTTGCCGAGGAACGTGCGCGGCGTGTCGAGCCATGCGTCGTCTTTGTCTGCGAACAACACCTTCGTCTTCGCCCGCGCCTCCTCGAGCGCATCGAGGTACGCGCTCAGGTCGCTCCCGGCCAACGGGTCTCCCGCGAACTGGAAGGCACGTCCCTCCTCCTCGCTGTCGGCCGGGAACGGCGGCACGCCGGTCGTGACGCGGCGCACCACAGCCAGGTGCTGCAGACGCCCTGCTATGTGCTCGACCGCAGCCGGCTGCAGCGCAACCTGGAGCGCACGCAGGGCCTGATCTTCTCTTCGAAGGTGCTCAATGCGCTGATCGAGGCCGGACTCGCGCGCGAGGCGGCGTACGCGATCCAGTCCGACGGACTGCTGCCCTGGAAGGCGCCGGTCGCAGAGGCCGGCGCCTGGTCCGAGGGTCTGGCGCCCGCGCGCAAACGGAGACGCTGGGGTTTTGTCGGAGAGGAAGGCCAATGGGCCCTGCCGGAGCGCTTCGAGGCGGCGGAGCCTTTCTCGGAGGGTTTGGCCGCCGTC
>ENA-UOUL01000212-UOUL01000212.1-bioreactor-metagenome-genome-assembly--contig:-NODE-212-length-101645-cov-5.220749_pt1 | contig 101645 bp, 85 predicted proteins | sample MGYA00249838_ERZ747220 | MGnify/ENA primary metagenome ERZ747220 (study PRJEB28778, sample SAMN05720191) | bioreactor metagenome | isolation source: Anaerobic biogas reactor | place: USA:Washington... | reverse complement strand
GTCGGCGCAGTTCCACTGGGTCAATGTCCCTATCATAGATGTTTTGGCCCAAAAAGACAACCTGACCCGAGGCGCGTGCCGTGGGGACTAGCTCGTTCATGCGGTTGAGGGCGCGCAGCAGCGTGCTCTTGCCGCACCCCGAAGGCCCGATGATGGCCGTGATCTGGTGCCGCTTAATGGCCAGCGAGACGTCCTTGATGGCGCGGAAACTGCCATAGTATACGTTGAGTTCCTGTGCCTGGATGGCAATCTCATTTCCAACTGCGTCTGGTGCGCTCATCAGTCGAGCCTCCTGCTGTAACGATTGCGAAGCCATATGGCGCTGGCGTTCAGGGCCAAGAGCAAGGCCAAGAGGACGATGATCGCCGCTGCTGCGATGTGCCGGAATTGATCCTGTGGCCGTGAGGTCCACTGGTAGATCTGGATGGGCAGCGTGGTGAACTTGGAGAATGGACCCTGCGGGTCCAGCGCGACAAAGGTGGAGGCGCCAACCACCACCAGTGGGGCTGTCTCGCCAACCGCGCGGGACATGGCCAGGATCGTGCCGGTGAGGATGCCCGGCAGCGCCGAGGGCAGGACATGATACCAGACCGTCTGCCACTTGGTGGCGCCCAGGCCATAGCTGGCTTGTCGAAGCGACGCCGGCACTGCCCGAATGGCCTCCTGCGCGTTGATGATCAGCAATGGGAGCACCAGAAGCGCCAGCGTCAGCCCGGCGGAAAGGATAGTCCGGCCATTAGCCGTGGCTGGGTCCACCAGCCCGAATAGAGCCCCGCTGGTGAGCGGCTCCAGCGCCCTGACAAAGACAGCCAGCCCCAGCATGCCATAGATGATGGATGGCACCCCAGCCAGGTTGCTGATGTTGGTCTGGATGATCGAGTTGACCAAGCTCTTGCCTGCATATTCTTCCAGGTAGATGGCTGCGCCGACGCCCACGGGAAAGGCCACCAGGATGATGACCGCCAGCATCCAGAGGGACCCCAGTAGCGCGGTGCGAACCCCCGCATCGGCCGGGGTGCTGGACTGCGAACGCATTAGGAAATCAGGCATCAGCCAGGCCCGGAAGACGAGGCGCGCATCAGGGTATTCGATTGCCACGTTGTGCTGGATGGCGGCGCGGCGCAGGAGTGACGCGTCGAGGTTCCAGGTGGCGACGATCCTGGGGGCAACAACTCGCTCCACCACCAAGCTGTAGACGTCCTCGCGGCTGCGCAGCTCAAAGGGCTGTTCCGACTCGAAGCGCCTCATCACGCCCGCCGAGACGTGGTCTCGCAGGATCTGAATCAACTGCTCCTTGGGCAGTTCCTCCAGCGGAACCCCAGCGCTGACCAGCGTCGCCGGATCGACCGTGTTCTCCTGGGCCACATAGCCAAACGCCTGGTTGATGATGGTGTAGAGCAGGGCTACCAGAAAGACGATGCCGACCATTGTAGCCACCAGAAAGATGCCTTGCCATCGTCGTGCCGATCGCTGCCGCTCCGCAAGCTTGGGGGCATAGTCGCCCGAATCAGCGAAACCTTGGGGCTGTCTGTTCACCAGTCTCATCAATCATAGACCTCTCTGAAGCGGCGTACGATCTGCCTGCTCAGGACGTTGAGCCCGAGGGTGATCAGGAAGAGCATCAGGCCGATGGCAAAGATGCTGTTGTAGTCGATCGAGTCATAGCTTAGGTCGCCGCCGCTGATTCGCACGATGTGGCCAGTCATCGTCTCGGCGGCTTTGAAGGGGTTCAGGGTCAGGTTTGGCCCCGCCCCAGCGGCGATGGCGACGATCATGGTCTCGCCCACGGCCCGCGAGATGGCGACGATGAGCGCGGCGGCAATGCCTGAGAGGGCCGCGGGCAAGACCACCTTGAGCGCCGTCTCCAGCTTGGTGGCTCCCAGCCCATAGGCAGCCTCGCGGAGCGAGCGAGGCACCGCGCTCAGCGCGTCTTCGCTCATCGAGCTCACCAAGGGCAGGATCAGGATGCCCATGACGATGCCCGCAGAGGCGGTGTTATAGATATCAACCGTGTTTGGTCCCAAGATGGAGCGTAACAGGGGAGTCATGGCGCTCAGCGCAAAGTAGCCATAGACAACCGTGGGAACGCCCGCCAAGACCTCGAGGATAGGCTTCAAGATGCCCCGGGCGCGCGGCGACGCGTACTCGCTGAGATAGACGGCCACGCATAGCCCCAGCGGGATAGCGACAACCATGGCCATCATACTCGTCATGAGGGTGGCATTGATCAGTGGCAAGATGCCAAACTGCCCAATGGCCGGCTGCCAGGTTGTGCCGGTGAAGAACCGGGCCAGGTCCACCTCGGGGCTGGCGAAAAAGAGCAGCGACTCTTTGCCCAGGACGAAGACGATCCCCACGGTGGTGAGGATAGAGATGGCGCCGCAGACAAAGAGAAAGCCCTGGATGAGCCCCTCCGCGGGACGGCGTCTCCTGCCGAGCGAAGTGCGAGCGACGCCTTGCGTGGCGTCGAGCAGTCGTGGCCCTGAAGTGATCTCGATGGCGTGATTGGGCATGGGTGTCTCCTATGGTCGCAGCAGCTCGCCGCCCCACCATCAGGCATGGGAAGGCTGTTGGCCTTCCCATGCCCCCGGATGCCGAGTTGGCTGGCTTCGCCAGGCCGCTAGTTGCTCAGCGCCGCAAGCACTGCCTGCCTGGCCGCGCTCAGGTCCGCTTCGCTGGCGGGGAAATACCCGACCGCCGTGATCTCTTCGTTGACGTGGGCCAGGTAAAAGCTGACGAAGGCGGCCACCTGCGGTTTTTCCTGCAGAATCTTGGCTGTGGTGTACATGAACAGCGGGCGAGCCAGCGGGTAGGTTCCCTGATCCACTGTCTCCGCGGTGGGGGCCACGCCCTCGATGGAGAGCGCGTTCAGCTTGTCCGCGTTCTCGGCATAGTAGGCGTAGCCAAAATAGCCGATGGCGTAGGGGCTGCCCAGCACGCCCTGCACCAGCACGTTGTCGTCCTCGCTGAGCTGCTGGTTGGCCGCACTCAGGGCGCGCGCCTTGTCCTTGCCCAGGATGTCCTCCACAAAGTAGTCGAAGGTGCCGCTATCCGTGCCCGGGATGAAGCGCAGGATGTTCTCATTGGGCCAGCTTGGGTCCACGTCGGACCACTTGGTGGCCGCATCCGAGAAGAGCTTGGCCAGTTGCTCCCTGGTGACGCTCTGCACAAAGGTGTTCTGCTTGCTGACCACCACGGCCAGCGCGTCCGTGCCCACGCGAATCTCGACGGGCTCGCGGCCAATGAACTGGCAGGATTCGACCTCGGAGCTCTTGATGGCGCGGCTGGCGTTGGCAATGTCGGTCTCGCCGGCCTTGCAGAAGCGCTCCAAGCCCGCGCCGCTGCCGATGCTATCGATGGTGATGTTGCCCGAATAGCCTTCATCCTTGAAGCGGACGGCCATGCGCTCGGACAGGGGAAACACTGTGGAGCTGCCCGCGGCGATAATGTCGCCTTTGACCTCCAGCGGGTTGACTTCGGGAAGCTCGGAGTTGCCCTGGGGGGCCGTGGCGCTGGTGGGGGCGGCAGCCGGGACGGCAGTGGAGGTCACCGCCGGTTGCGCTGCTGGAGCTACCGTGGCGGGCGCGCAAGCAGTGGCGATGACCGCAATAAGCAACAGGGCCGATACCAGAATACGACGCATGTTTTCCTCCTAAGGTTATTCACTAGTCACCTTGGAGGATTATAGACCGCCAGCGTTAACGCCCCTTCAAAGCTTGGTTAACGATCTGTTAAGGGGAGGCAAGCGTTTGCCTAACCGGACATGGCCGGATTGGCGGGCGCCACAGGCAGGCTGAAGTGAAAGGTGCTCCCCTTTCCCTCCGCGCTTACGGCCCAGATTCGTCCGCCGTGCGCGTCGATGATGTGCCGAGAGATGGCCAGACCCAGACCGGTGCCCCCGCCCGAGCGGGCCCGATCGGCCTTGTAGAAACGCTCAAAGACCCGAGCAAGATCCTTGGCTGAGATGCCCACGCCGGTGTCCTTTACCCAGAACACCACCGCCTGGCCCTCCTGCTGCGCCCCGCACGTCACGCGCCCGTTGGGCGGAGTGAACTTGATGGCGTTGTGGACAAGGTTGGTTACAACCTGCTGTACTCTGTTGGCGTCCGCCCAGACCGCAGGGAGCCCGGGAGGCAGAGCGCACTCCAGGTGCAGGCCGGAGCGCTCGGCCTGAGGGCGCAGGCGTTCCACAGGGTCCAGGAGCAGTGCTTCCGCCGTCGCCGCAGCAAGCTGCAGCGGCACCTGCCCGGACTCGATGCGCGAGAGCTCGAGCAGTTCCTGGACCATCTGCGCGAGGGTATCCACCTCCGTCTCGACGAGGTCCAGGAACCGCTCCGCCGCCGGAGGATCGTCTAGGGCGCCATCGCGTAGGGTCTCCACCAGCGCCTTGAGCGAGGCCAGCGGCGTCCGCAGCTCGTGCGAGATGTTGCTGATAAAGTCGCGCCGGACCGTCTCCAGCCGCCGGATGTGCGTCAGGTCTTGCAGGATGACGAGATAGCCGGAGCGTTGCTGGCCAGGGGCAAGCGGTGTGACGATACCCTGCAGGAACGTCTTGCCGCCGAATTCGATGGTGGCGCTCTGCTCGCCGCCCCAATCGCGACATTGTTGCCAGAGGTCCACGAGTTGATGGTGGCGGGCGACCTGGACAAAGGACCGGCCAATCGGCGACTGTCTGCCAATCTCCAGAAGGCGCGTGGCAGCAGGGTTCGCCAACGAGACGTTGCCCTCGTTGTCGAGGATCAGCGCGCCGTCGGCCATGTGGTCGAGCACGGCGCCCATTCGGCCCTGCTCCACGGCCAGCGTATCCATCTGCTGCCGCAGTTGTGCCGCCATGCCATTGAATGCCCCGGTCAGCCTGGCCACTTCGTCCTGTGTGGCGGGCCAGAGGCGCGCCCCCAGGTCGCCCGCTGCAAAGCGCTCTGCCAAGCGCTCGAGCTGGCGAATCGGCTTGGTGGTGCGATTCGCCACAACGACGGCCGTCACCAGCGCCACCGCGACGGCGACCAGCGCGGCGGCCAAGGTCACTCCCCGCAGCCGGGCCAGCTCCGCATCGACCTCGCTGATAGGGACGGCTACCCTCACGACGGCGATGGCGGAATCGGGCGCAACGGAAAGCGCTGCCCGAACCGGGACTGCCACGTACAGCATCCGCAGGTCCAGAGTGTCGCTGTGGCGCACGGAGCGCCCGAGGCCCTCGCGGAGAGCCTCCTGGATCTCGGGGCGCAGGAGGTGGCTGGGCATCGTCCGATAGTCCTGGTGGGAGTCGCCCAAGACAGCGCCGTCCAGCCCGATGAACGTAACGCGGGCATCTAGAAAGCCGCCGTATGTCACCGCTAACGGGTTGAGGAACTCGGCGGATAAGGGGCCTTGAGTGACTACCGCCCCTGCCAGGGCGGCGCCCTCCGCCGCGAGCCTATCCTCGAGTTGTGCGAGATAGGTGGCTCGAAACCGACTCTGCGTATATGCGGAAAGGCCTGCTATGGTGATCAGGGTCAGCACCACGTATGGGACGGCGATACGCGCGCGGATGCTATGAAACATGTTTACCCCTCAAATCGGTAGCCCACGCTGCGAACGGTGACAATGCGTGTGGGTTGGCTGGGATCGGCCTCGATCTTTTCGCGCAGCCAGCGCACGTGAACGTCCACGGTGCGCGTGCCCCCACCGAACTCCCAACCCCAGACGCGTTCCAAGATCAGCTCGCGAGAGAGCGCAATCCGGTGGTGTCGAGCTAGGAAGAGCAAGAGATCGTACTCATTCGGTTTCAGCGGCAAGGGTTTCCCCGCGCGCAGGGCCTCCCGTCGCCCAGGATCGATCACCAGGTCGCTGAATTCAAGCCGACGCTCGCTTCGCTCCTCGCCGGCCTGTGCGGCTGCGCCCTCGAGCTCAGACGCCATCTCTTCGCGAATCAGCCGAGTCCGGCGCAGAAGCGCCTTGACGCGAGCCATCAACTCGCGCATGCTGAAGGGCTTGGTGAGATAGTCATCTGCCCCGACCTCCAGCCCAACAACCTTGTCGATCTCGTCTGCTCGGGCGGTCAGCATGAGGATGGGGGCCGACATTTCGCGGCGCAGGATGCGACAGACCTCAAAGCCGTCTAGCCCTGGGAGCATCACATCCAGGATGATGAGATCAGGTTGCTCACCGCGCGCGATCTCGAGGGCCGAGACTCCGTCGGCAGCAACCTTCGCCTCATACCCCTGCTTGATCAGGTTATAGGACAGGGTCTCCCGGAGGGCAAGCTCATCTTCCACTACCAGGATCTTTTCTGCCATTCGGCGTCCCCTTTCTACCAAAGCGATGGCTGGCTGGGCTCCTCGCGAGCCAGCCTCGTCCCAGTAGCAGCCGCCAAGTCATCGAGCGCGGCGTTGTTGGGCACGATGGGTCGCGCTCCCTTGGCGATCAGGTCGTCTGTGCCTTCGCTGCCAGGCATTGCGTAGAGGAGCCGACCCTGGGCCACGGCCTTTTGGGCCGTGTCCAGGCTGCCGCTGTTGAGCCCGGCCTCCACCACCACGATGATACGGCTCAACCCCGCGATGATGCGGTCGCGCGCCATCAGGTGCCGGCCCTGGATCGGCGTGCTGGGTTGCAGCTCGGAGACCAGCGCGCCGCGGTCAACGATCTCGCGAGCCAGGGCCGTGTTGCTGCGGGGGTGAACATGGCGCAAGCCGCAGCCCAAGACGGCGATGGTGCGGCCACCCTGAGCCTCAAGGGCGCCGCGATGGGCCGCGGTGTCGATGCCCAGGGCGAGCCCGCTGACGACCGTGATCCCCCTGTCGGCCAGCCCCAGAGCCAGCCGCCGCGCCGCCTCGCAGGCTGGCGCGGAGGGCTCCCGGGTGCCAACCACCGCGACAGCCTGCTCGTCCTCCCGAAATCCGCCCTTCACAAAAAGCACGGGGGGCGAGTCTGCCGCCTGCCGCAGGTTGACGGGGTAATCTGCGTCATCCCACGTGAGGATCTCGATGCCTTCCTCGGAGAGATCGGCGATCTGTTCTTCGAGGACCTCCAGCGAGACTTGCTGGAGTTGCCGGATGGCGTCAGGGGTCATGCGAGGAACCCGGCCCAATTCCTCTACGGGAGCCTCGATGGCGGCCTCGATGGTGCCAAAACGTTCAAGCAACCTCTTGGCGGTGACGCCGCCGATGCCCGAGACCGCGCTTAGGGCCAGCCAATGAACCTTCGCCATGTGACTCTCGCCTCCCTATGCGTCGGTGTGAATCGTCTTGCTGAGGGCAAATACGCAGACCGCAGCAGCGCCGGCGCGCTTGAGCACCCGCGTCGCTTCTGCCAGCGTCTCGCCCGAATCGTAGAGATCATCCACAACCAGGAGCCGCTCGCGCCCAACAGGGGCCTGGACGGCGAACGCACCGGCCACGTTCGCCCGTTTTTCGGCCAGGGTTCTCATCTCTTTCTGCGGCCGGGTGGGCCTGGTCTTGACCAACGCGGCCAGCACGGGCACATCCAGTTGCTGGCCGAGCGCTCTGGCGGCCTCCAGCACCGGCTCTCCGTCTCGCGACATGGACGGAGGGACAGGAACGATCGCGTCCACGGCAAAGAGCTCCGGGTGTTGCTGTCGCAGAAGAGCCACCTTGCGCAGGATCTGCTCCAGGGCAGAGCGATCCCCTTGATACTTGAGGCGATAGGCCAGCTCCCCGGCACCGCTGCGGGCCCATTCGCCGCCCGAGAACGCACTATGGTCGCCCAGCGCCCACCCGCAATCCCAAGGGCCGCGGAGGGCGCGCGGGCGAAAGGCGGTCAAGAAGCGAGTGACTGCTTCACCCGGTGCCTGGATCGTCGTTCGCCGCTCAGTCTGGCGCCGCGCCTGCTGTGTCTCCTTGCCTCTGCTTTGTCGGTTGGCCGATCTGAGGGCGATACATCGAAGAGCGGCCCTAGCAGCCGAGCGGGTATATTCTTGCTCCGCCGGATCATCCCTGACACGCCATAGCACCTCTCGAGCGGATTCTGCGCCTATTCGGCCCAACGCAGTGACTGCGTACTGGCGAACTTGCGGCTTGTCCTCTGACTCGAGGAGGCGCATCAATGGAACCACGGCTCGCTCATCGCCAAGCTTTCCCAGAGCGGATGCCGCGAGCCGTCGTACGTTGCTGTCTGTAGACAGTAGTGCCGCGCAGAGCTCTGGACCGTGTGAAGCATCACGGGATTCGCCCAGCAACACCACGCGACGGATCAGGGAAGCTTCGGCTAGCTCGCTGGGCTGCACCGTCTGGCGGGTGTTCTGACGCTTCGAGTCTGAGCGTGACCCGGCGGCGTGCGACGAAAGCTCCAGCGGAATCGCGGCCTTGTGCTCCAAGGCCAGCTTGCCCTGCGGCGTCAACATGAGGACCGGCCGAATCCCGCCCACCGTCTTGAGGTGACCGAGCTGGAGCATCTGATCGATCAGCCCTTCTATCTCGCCGGTGCGGAGGACGGCTAGCCTGCCATAGTAGACGTTTTGATCGTAGCCGACTTGTTGCATGCGCGAGGCTCTCGACCCTTTGAGGAGTTGAGCCAGCGTGCCTCTTCCCACTGACCACTCCAGGCGCTGCACCGTATCGAGGATGATGAGTGCCGCCCGTTCTGCGCGCGAGAGACGGGCAATAGTCCCGCTTTCCTGGCTCTCGTTCTGGGCGCTTTGGCAGTTGTCGCAGCAGACGGGGGCCGTCGCTGGCTCCCGGTCGCCGAAATGGTCCAGGAGGATGCGCCTCCGGCAGTCGCTGGACTCGGCATAGGCGATCATCTCGGCCAGCTGCTCTTGCCTATACCGTCGGTGCTCCTCCTGATTGGCGATCTGCGCCTCGGCGGCGCGCTGGTTCCATGTGCCCGGCCGGACTGTCATCCACACGCCCTCGTCGCCCTGCCTGGACAGGCCGCCCGCCTGCTCGAGGCGCTGCAGGGCGAGCTTGGCCTTGACCGAGGGGAAAGCGGTCGCCTGCGAGATGGCCTCGAGGGTGATCTGCTGGCTCGTGGCCCCTTGGCGCGCAAGGACATCAAAGAGCAGCCGGAGGTCCTTGCTGGTCAAAGCCTCTTGCGCGATAAACCATTCTTGCAGCGCGCGATCCCTGGGATCATAGAGGAGCACGGCACGCGCCGGCTGGCCGTCGCGGCCCGCCCGCCCTGCTTCCTGATAGTAGGCCTCCAGGGTGCCGGGGATGTCGTAGTGCAGCACCATGCGCACATCGGGCCGGTCGATGCCCATGCCGAAAGCATTGGTGGCGGCAACGACACGCAGACGCCCCGAGATGAACCCGTCCTGGATTCGCGCGCGGTGTTCGGGCTCTGCGCCTGCATGGTAATAGCCCGCCGTCAGCCCCAGTTCCTCCGTGGCGAACTCGGCGAGTTGCTCAGCCTCGCGCCGCGATCCCACATAGATGATCACGGCTCCGTCTCGCACGCTCCCGAGCAACGCCTGGACGGCTCCCAGCTTGGCCGCTTCGCCCTGCGTGTACTTGACCTCCAGGGCGATGTTGGGCCTATTGAAGCCGGTCACCACGCGGCAGGGCTGGCTCAACTCTAGCTCGGTGACCATGTCCTGCTGCACGCGGCTGGTGGCCGTGGCCGTCAGGGCGGCGCATAAGGGGCCACCCAGCGCCTGCCGGGCCTCACCGATGTGCAAATAGTCGGGACGGAAATCATGACCCCACTGCGAGATGCAGTGGGCCTCGTCCACGGCAAGCAGGCTGACCGCGACCCGGCTCAAGGCCTCCCGGAACGACGCGCTGCGCAGCCGCTCCGGGGCGACATAGATGAGCCGGTGTGCGCCGGCGCGCATCGCGGCCAGGCGCGCTTCCTGTTCGGGGCGCGACAGGGAGGAATTGATATAGGTGGCGGGAATGCCCTGCCGCGTGAGCTGGTCGACCTGATCCTTCATCAGGGCGATGAGCGGCGAGATGACGAGCGTCAGGCCGGGCAGGTGCAGCGAAGCAAGCTGGTACACGAGGGACTTGCCGGCCCCCGTGGGCATCACGACCAATGCGTCTTGCCCGCCAAGCAGGGCCTGGATCGCCTGCTTCTGCCCAGGTCGGAAAGAGGCCAGTCCGAAGCGACTGCGGAGGGTGTCTTCGATGTCAGCTTGCATGTCCGCCTCGCAGGTGAGATGGCTTTGTGCGATTGGTGCGCGAGCGCTGGCGTGCGGGCGCGCGATGGCGCTGGCCCTAGCGCCGCCCGCAGCAGTGTTTGTGCTTTTTCCCGCTGCCGCACGGGCAGGGGTCGTTGCGCCCCACCGGACGCGCCGATGGCGCGGGGGAGGGGGATGGCGCAGCATCATCCTGGCCAGGGACCGGCCCACGGTAGCGAGCCGCCAGCTTTTCGTAGGTGCCGCGGCTGTGCTCAAAAAAGCGACGGTAGCCCTGGCAGAACATGTCCGGCGCGTCGATGCTGCCTCCGCCCATCAGGCGATACTTGGGACAGCCGCCGTAGCAATAGGTCAGCCACGGGCACTGCTGGCAACTCGCGGAGACGCGAGCCTTGCGGGCCGCGAAGGCCTTCCGCTTCTCGCTTTGCGCCAGCTCGGCCAGCGGCGTCTCCGTCAGGTTGCCCAGGTACCAGCCCGGCTCCACGAAGAAATCGCAGGCGTACACATCACCGTTATGCTCGATGACGACATAGCTATCGCACGAGTCGCGCAGGGTGCAGGAAGGGAACTCGCCGCGCACGTAGCGGATCAGCAGCTCGTCAAAGAGGCGCACGTAAGCTGTGGGCTGGCCGTTCACCAGCCAACGATCGAACACGGCGCAGAGAAAGTCGCCGTACTGCTCGGCCGTGATGCTATAGGGGGCCAGGTGGCCCGGCTCGTCCTCCTCGGCCATGGGGATGAACTGCAGGTGATAGATGCCATTGGAGCGAAAATACTCGTAGACGCGCTCGGGATGGCGCACATTCAGCGGGTTGAGCACGACCAGCGCGTTGAACTCGACATTGTACAGGTTGAGTAGCCGGGCAGCATTGGCGACCAATGCGTGCGAGGGACGCCCATTCGCGGTCCTGCGGTACCCGTCGTGCAGGTCGGCGGGCCCGTCCAGGCTCAGACCCACCAGGAAGTGATACTCGCGCAGGAACTGGGCCCATTCCACGTTGAGCGCCACGCCGTTGGTCTGCAGGCCATTGGCGATGCGCTGGCCAGGGCGCCCGTGCTTTTTTTGCAGCTCGACCGCTCGCCGGTAAAAGTCCACGCCCATGAGCGTGGGCTCGCCGCCTTGCCAGCCGAAAGCAGCCTGGGGCCCGGCGATTTCCAGATACTGCCGAATCGTGCTCTCCAGCACGGCGTCGCTCATCCGCGGATGCGCGGCATCCGGGTACAGAGAGGCCTTGGGGCGGTAGAAGCAATAGTCGCAGGCCAGGTTACAGTCGGCGCCTGCTGGCTTGACCAGTATGCTCTGAAGCAAGGGTTGCGCGTATGTGTTCTCAGGCAAAGTTCGTCGCTCTCGCTAGTCTATAAGGATGGTGTGTCCCTCGCGGGCGGACCGCCAGGCGGCCTCGGTGAAGCGGATGACGCGCAGGCCGCACTCTGGGGGCGATTGTATCTCTTCTCGGCCCAGGATGGCGTTGACAAAGTTGCGATCCGGGTTGGAGCCCTCGGGGAGGTCCGTCACCTCGTTCATCTTGCCGCCCAAGACCTGGTGGTAGAGCTTGCCGTTGCGGTAAAGGACGGCGCCCTGGGAGCCCCAGATGGAGAAATCCTCCCACCAGAACGGGCTATCGCCGATGATAGAGATGGTCCCTCGTGCGCCGTTGCGAAAGCGAATGGCGATGGCCGAGTCGATATCCACCTTGGCATCATAGTACTCGATGGTGGCGTAGACCTCCGCAGGCTCCAGGCCCGTGGTCCAGAGCAAGATGTCGATGAGGTGGCTGCCCGAGTCGTTGAGCTGCCCTCCTCCGCTCAGGGCCGGGTCCTGCCGCCAGGTGCCGCGGGTGCCCTTGTACCATCCCTGGCTCTGCAGCGCCGCGATGTATTGCAGCGAGCCCAACGCGCCCGACTCGATCAATTGCTTAACATAACGATAGGTCGGCTGAAAGTGCCGCTGATAGGAGACGATCACGACCTTGCCTTCCGCGGCGGCTAGCAGCGCCCTGGCGTGCTCGGTGTTGGTGACCATGGGCTTTTCGATCAGGACGTTGAGCCCCTTGGCCAGGCAGTCCATCGCCTGGGCGAAGTGCAGGGTATGGGGGGTATGGATCTCCACCGCATCCAGTTGCTGGGAATCCAGCATTTCCCTATAGTCGCCAAAGAACCTGCAGTCGCTCAACTGGGGATAGGTCTCCACCATCTTGGCGATGCTGGCCTCGCTCGGCTCGGCCATGGCGACCACCTTGGCCTCCGGGATCTCGAGCAACTGCTTCATGTGGTGCCGGGCGATCCCGCCAGCCCCGATGAACCCGATCCTGACTGCGTCGCTCATGAGTGGCCTCCTAGTGGTCGGAATTGGGAGCCACTATAGCCGCAAACCCGCCTCGCGTCAAATGAGCTGGGTGGCCGTGGTTTGGGCTATCGGCAACCCTCGCGGGCAAGTCGGGTCGCGCGATTTGGTGCCAGGGCCGGACTATGGTAAACTGAGATCTCGTGCCAGGTTGAAGACCTTCGCCACGCGAGCCTTGTGTTGGGCTCCGTGGCGGCCGCTCTCGAGCTGTCGGGGACAGCTTAGCAACGTGTGGGAGGACCGCCGGTTGAAAACGCTCAAGTTTGTCTTTGGATACGCCAGGAACTATGTCCGGCCTCTCGGGATAGCCATCCTGAGCATGATTGCCCTGGTGGGCGTGCAGTTGCTCGCGCCATGGGTGGTCCGGACGCTCATCGCCATCGTCAAGGATCAGGGTTTTAGTGAGGCATCCATCGGGCAGGTCTCGCGCCTCTCCGTCGCCCTGCTGGTCGTCTATCTACTGCGGGCAGGCCTCCAGTTCCTCAGCAGCTATATGGCGCATGTGGCCGGCTGGGGCGTGGTGGCGGATGCGCGGCGCAAGATCTATCAGCACCTGCAGAGCCTGTCGTTGCGCTTCTACGAAGACTCCCAGACAGGCCAACTGATGTCCCGGATGGTCAACGACTCGGACATGTTCGAGCGCCTCATCTCCCATGCCGTTCCTGACATCATGGTGAACGTCCTCACCCTCATCGGCGTGGGCGCGGTGCTCATGAGCATGAACTGGCGGCTGATGCTGCTGGTCATGGCTCCCATGCCGCTGATCGTGATTGCCATGCAGGGGTTTGCCAAGTTCGTCCGCCCAGCGTTCCGCGAGCGCCAGAAGGAACTCGGCGAACTGAATGCCGCTCTCAACGACAACCTGTCCGGCATCCGCGAGATTCAGGCTTTCACGCGAGAGGATGTGGAGGCCAAGCGCATCGATGGAAGCATCAACCGCTACCGTGATTCGCTGCTCCATGCGTTGCGCCTGATGGCGACGTTTCAGCCGTTTGTCAACCTCTCCTCGTCCCTGGGCACGATCGTGGTCATCTACTTTGGCGGTCGGCTGGCCCTGCAGCAGGTGCTGCCCATCGAGGATCTGGTGGCGTACTTTCTCTATTTGGACATGTTCTACCAGCCGGTGCGCAGCCTGAGCGGCGCCTGGGAGCATATCCAGGAGGCCCTGGCGGGCGCGGACCGCGTCGCCGAGCTGCTGGATGAGGTTCCGGACGTGAAAGACCAGCCGCGAGCCAAGCCGCTGCCGGCCCGGGCGCAAGGCGAGATCGAGTTTCACGATGTGAGCTTTCGCTATTCGCGCGGCGAGAACGTCCTGGAGCACATCGACCTGCACATCCCGGCCCGGAGCGTGGTGGCGCTGGTAGGGCCGACCGGCGTTGGCAAGACCACGCTGGCCAGCCTGATCCCGCGGTTCTATGACGCGGTGGAGGGCTCTATCACCCTGGATGGGCAGGACCTGCGCGACCTCAAGCTGCAGAGCCTGCGCCAGCAGATCAGCATCGTGCTGCAGGACGTGTTCTTGTTCCATGGCACGGTTCGGGAGAACATCCTCTTTGGCCGCCCCAATGCCACGGAGGCCGAGATGATCGAGGCTGCTCGCGTTGCGAACGCGCACGACTTTATCGTTGGTCTGCCGGACGGCTACGACACCAAGATCGGGGAGCGCGGCGTCAAGCTGTCGGGCGGCCAGAAACAGCGCATCTCGATCGCGCGGGCCGTGCTCAAGGATGCGCCGGTGCTGATTCTGGACGAGGCGACCTCCTCGGTGGATACCGAGACGGAGGTGCTGATCCAGCAGGCACTCGACCGATTGATGGCTAACCGGACCACCCTGATCATCGCGCACCGGCTCTCCACGATTCGCAATGCGGACCGCATCGTGGTGCTGGAGGGCAAGCGGATCGCCGAGATGGGGACGCACGAAGAGCTGATGGCTCAGGATGGCCTCTATCGCCGGCTCATCGAGGTGCAGAACGTGCTTTCTTCCGAGCTCGTGATAGCGGGGTTAGCCCAAGCGCGCAACAACTAGAGGCGACTCGCCGGACTATCAGCGGGCGCCCTGACTGGCCAGCAGCTCTCTCACCTGCTGGCGGGTCGGGGCGCCTTCCATGGGCCCTTTTCTTGTGACGGCCAGCGCTCCCACCGCGTTGGCGAAACGGCCAGCTTCCTCCAGGCCCATTCCCTCCAGCAAGGCCACCGTGATCGCAGCGCCAAAGCTATCTCCCGCGCCGGTGGGGTCCACCTCGTTCACGTGCAAGCCTGCCACGGCGACCTCGCGGCCCTCGGCGAAGAGCCGGCATCCGCGGGGGCCCTGCTTGAGCACGACCAACTTGCCCTCCGCGGCCAGCCGGCGACAGCCCGCTTCGTCGGTGGCCTCGCCTGTGAACATGGCCGCCTCACCGGCGCTGGGCAGAAACACGTTGGCTCGCTGCAGCACCGGCTGGCAGAGGGAACGAATCTCGGCCACGCTGAGAACCTCTGGCCGGATGTTGGGGTCAAAGCTGACCCACGCGTCGGCGGGCATGTAGGCCAAGGCGCGAAGGCACGCCTCCCGCGCGGACTCGTTTACGGCGAGGTTGCAGCCGGTCAGATGAAGCCACTTGGCTGAGGCCAGGTAGGCCCCGTCCACATGCTCGGGCGCGAGCTGCCCGGCGGCGGCATGGCGCCAGTGGTAGAGGAACCGGCGGCTCCCGTCGCGAAAGTAGGCGACGAAAGCGACTCCCGTGGTATGCTCCTTGAGCACCTGCACCTGCGAGACGTCGACGCCGTCCCCGCGCAGCCGCTGCAACAGGCACTCGCCGAAATCATCCAGCCCGACGCAGCCGATAAAGCCAGCGGAGTGCCCCAGCCTGGCGACGGTGTCCACATAGATGGGCGTATCGCCGCTAGGGAAAGGGCCCACGAACGAGCCTGGCTGATCCAGCGGCTCGTCCAGCTCCGGCCGCATCACCTCCACCAGCATGTTGCCCAGGGAAATCACCTCAGGCGTGCTCATGATCCAGTTTCCACCTCGCGCGGAGAATCGTCTGCACCTGCAGTATAGACGGTGTTGCTGATTCGCCAACTTGGACGCGCGCGACGATTGCTGGTAGAATGGTGCATCTTGAGGGAGGGTGAGACTTTGTTCCAGACCAGGGTGCGCCAGGTCATTCGTTTCGGACGCTACCTCTTGCCCTATCTGGACAAGGAGGTGGCCCTCCTTGCTGGACGGTTCTTCTCTGCTCTCCTGGGCCTGGCCACGCCGTTCCTCGCGCGGCTGACCGTCGACTATGCCTATAACACCCGGGACCTGTCCGTCTACAATGCGTTGGTGATCGCGGGCGGCGTTATCTGGCTCGTGACGGGCCTATTGGGCGTGATCAGGCAATACCTCGAAACCTACGTCCAGCAGATGGTGGACCTGGACATCAAGCGCCACTACTATCGGCATCTCCACAAGCTCTCGTTGCGTTTCTTCCAGACGCGGTCCACCGGTGAGCAGATGTATCGCAGCGATGCCGACATCCAGGGCGTCGCAGCGCTGGTTGTCTCGACGATTCCCTCGGTGTTGGTGACCGCCGTGCAGTTGGTGGGGCTGCTGGCGATCAGCCTGTGGCTGCACTGGCGCTTGACTCTCCTCATCCTGGCCGTGGCCCCCCTTTTCTACCTGCACGCGCACTATTTCGGCAACAAGCAGCGGGCGATCTTTCGGCGAGTGGTCGAGAAATCCCAGGTCATCTCGGCGGAGCTGCAGCAGGCCATCTCGCACACGCGGCTGATCAAAGCCTTTGGCCGGGAGAGGGCCGAGGTGCATCGGTACGTGCGACGGCTGGTGGAGCGGCTACGCCTGGGCCTGGAGCGAACCCGGATGACTATCTATGCCAACATCACGGGCAGCGTGCTCAACACCCTGGTGATTACGGGACTCTCTTACTACTTGGGCTACCAGCTTATCCGCGGCGATCTGTCCCTCGGCACTCTGATCGCCCTCAGCCTCTATCTCGTGCAGTTGCTGAATATCCTCAAGTCCTTGGGCGGCATATATGCGGGCATCGTTGTGCACCTGGTCTCTATCGACCGGCTCCTGGAGACCATGGACGCCCCTATAGAAATCGCCGACGCCCCCGACGCCGTGCCCCTGGAGAATCCGCGGGGCGAAGTCCGCTGGCAGAAGGTGACCTTTGGCTACGACTCGGGCAAGGCGGTGTTGGCGGACATCGACTTTTCCGCTCGGGCAGGCGAGACCGTGGCCATTGTGGGCCCCAGCGGCGCCGGCAAGACCAGCATCATCAGCCTCTTGCTGCGGTTCTACGATCCTTGGGCTGGGCAGATCCTGGTGGATGGCCACGACGTGCGCCAGGTGACCCAGCGCTCGCTGCGCGAGCAGATCGGCGTCGCGCTGCAGGACCCGATGTTGCTCAACGATTCGATTCGGGCAAATATCCTCTTTGGCAGGCCCGGGGGCACGGACGAGGAAGCGCAGGAAGCCGCCAGGCTGGCCGATGCCCACTCGTTCATCAACGAGCTGCCGCGCGGGTACGAGACGGTGATTGGCGAGGAAGGCTGCAACCTTTCGGCGGGGCAGAAGCAGCGCATCGCCATCGCCAGGGCCCTGGTCAAGCAGCCCAGGATTCTGGTCCTCGATGAGGCCATGTCGTCCATCAGCTCGACCTCGGAGCAGCGCATCCTGGAGGGCCTTGCCTCGTGGGGCCGGTCATGCACGGTCCTCATCGCCTCGCATCGGCTCTCCACTGTTCGGCACGCTGACCGGATCCTGGTGCTGCAGGACGGGCGCATGGTGGAGACCGGCACCCATGAGGCGCTGCTGGCCGCCCGCGGCGCCTACTACGAGCTGTTTGTGGACCAGTTGGAGAGCGGCGCGGGAAAGGCGGGAATCGCACAAGCGGAGGAGGCATCCCATGTCCGATAGCGCTCGCGGGTGGGAAGCCGCGCTGTTCCGCAGGCTCCTGGGCAGGAGGTGGCTGGCGCTGCTCCTGGTGGTGGCGCTCCAAGTTCTGCTGGTCGTCGTGCTCGCTGCCGTGCTATGGGGCACCCGGGTCAAGGACACTGTTGTCGGACAGGCGCAGGTGGAGCCTGCGACCGGTCTGGTGATGGTGAACGTGGGGCCGCGCGACATCGACAAGCTGGAGGCGGGCCGCCCGGTGGCGTTGAGCGTAGACGCGCAGGATGGCTTGTCGCAGTTCGCATGTGACGGGCAGGTGGCGGCCATCCGGGCGGACGGTGGTGTTGCCGTCGCTACCGTCGACCTGACGCGGGGTGCGGAGGGCTCTTGCGCGGAGGTGAAGCGGCTCCTGACGTCAGGCCAGCCAACCAAGGTCACCGTGCAGGCCCGCACGCGCAGGCTGCTGCTGCTCTTGCTCGGCGGCTAGAATCGACCAGGGAAGGAAGGATAGCCTTGGCAGAGGCGACGCGTGTCCGCAACAACCCGGACCTGGAGCTCCTATCCACGTGCCGGGAGCGCTGCATCCATCAAGACCGATACCGCGTCGTTGGCGCCAGCTTTTCCATCTGCTGCGAGAGCGAGGAGGCGGCCGAACGGATTCGGCCATTTCTGGCTACCTTCTGGCAGGACCAACCGCTGAACGAGGTTTCCCTGGCGCCGCTCTATGTCCTTGGGGATGGGCGGAGAGGCTATCGCGTGGTCAATTGCGCCGGCCGTTCCATCCAATCGCCGTGGTGGCAGGTCGCCTTTTCCTACCTGTTCAGCATGATGCACGCCCAGCTATGGTCCGCGAGCGCCCGACTGCTGCCCTTGCACAGCGCTGCTGTATCCATCGGCGGACAGGGGCTGCTGCTGCCGGGAGACAGCGGCCAGGGCAAGTCCACGCTGGCGCTGGAACTGGCGATTCATGGATGCGACTATCTGTCGGACGAGTTCGCGCCGATCTGCCTCTCGACCGGGCAGGTCCTGCCCTATCCTCGCCCGCTGCAGATCAGCCAGGAGGCGGCGAGCCTGCTGCTGGACGGCCTTGTGGCTCCGGGGTTGTCCGAGGCTGCCTTTCTCGATGACGAAGGCGCTGAGAGGCGCCTGCTCGACCCGCGCGCGGCGCTATCTTTAGGCGAGGCGGCCCCGGTGCGGCACATTATCGTTCTCGAAGGCTTTGCCGAAAACGCGAGCCTGGCGCATCTATCCAAGGCCGAGGCGTTGGGGCGGCTATCAGCCTCGGCGATCGTGTATCAGACCAGCGCTGCGTGGAAAAAAGCAGCGGTGAAGACACTGACCAACCTAGTGGAGAACGCTGGCTGCCATGCGCTCAGGCTGGGCCCAATAGGCGCCAACCATGCCGTGCTCAAGGATCTCGCCAGCAGCGATCCGCAGGAGACCACTGGCCGCGAGGCGGAGGAGCGCGAGGAGCTGAAGCTGCTTGCCTCGCGGATACAGGAGCTTCTGAGCTCCCGCGAGCCCTGCGATGTCCGGACCAGCCGGGTGCGCGGCGGTTGACGGATAGAAAGGACAACAAGGTGAGTGACAACGTGAGCTCCTCGATGCTCGAGACCATCGCGCGCGTCATTGGCGAGGCAGTGAAGGCTGGCCAGATCGCCACGTTGCGCGATGTGGCGCCTCTCCTCATGAGGGACTGCCAGCTTGGGGAGGCGGATGCGCTGGCCGTGGCGGAGGCGGTCAGCCGGAAGTGGCAGGATCGCTTCTTCCCGCCGATCAGCCGCATCGAGCTGTTCCTCACCGAGAACTGCAACCTGCGCTGCGACTATTGCTTCGTCGAGGGCAAGAACGCCCTGGGTTCCATGTCCTGGGACACGGCGCGTCAGGCGGTGGACCTGCTGTTCCGCGAGTCCAGGGACCAGAAGGACCTCTCCATATTCTTCATGGGCGGCGAGCCCTTTCTCCGTTTTGACGTGATGCGTCGGGTGGTCGAGTATGCGACCGAGTTGGGCAAGGCCCAAGGCAAGCACGCCAAGTTCAGCGTGACCACCAACGGGACGCTGCTCACCGAGGAGTCGCTGGCGTTCTGCGCGCAGCACCGGATGATGATCCTGCTCAGCCTGGATGGGGCGCAGGAGACCCAAGATCGCCACCGCAAGACGGCGGGTGGCCAGGGGTCGTTTCAGATGATCATGGATCGGCTGCCGCTCATGAAGCGGTATCAGCCGTGGATGGGCGCGCGCATGACCGTGACCCCCGATGCGGTGGGCGAGATCGCGGCGAATGTCCGTTTCCTGGTGGAACACGGATTCAACTATTTCATCATTGGGCCGGCCAGCGGCATCGACTGGTCGGACGAGGGCCTAGAGGTCTACGAGGCGCAGATGCGCCAGGTCGTCGATGAGCACAGGGAGGCGCTCGCCAAGGGGGCGAACCTGCGCATCGATCTCTTGCGAGAGCTGGAAAACCTCCGCGACAAGGTGGGGGTTTGGGGCTGCCAGGCTGGCCGACACTCCATCACCGTCGCCTGCAACGGCGACATCCATGCCTGCTCCAAGATGCTGGGCCTGAACGACCTGGACGGCATCTACAAGCTGGGAGACTTGGCGCGTGGCATCACCGAGACAGGGGCGCGGGCGGAGCTGATCGGCATGTGGGCCAAGCGGAACACGCGCTGCATGACCTGCGAGCTGGCCGATAGCTGCTCCGGCGGCTGTTTCGCCACCAACTATGCCGCAACCGGCAGCATCTATGACCCCTGCGAGTCCGAATGTCGTGTGGTGGCTCGCAACCTGAGCATTCGGCGGTACGCCAGCCAAGTCCTTGGTGACGCGCATGGCAGAGAAGACACGGAGGCATGCACTGTCTGAGCAAGACCCGCCCGACGGACCTTTCGACCTTACCGAGGTAGCCGCCTATCTGCGGGGGCACCCCGACGCTGGCTGGGGGAGACTGTCCCGGTTCCTGGCTCGACGGCAGAGGCTGCCGCGCGGCGAGGCTCGCCAACTGGCCCGCACCATCACCCGGAAGCTTGAGACGGAGAGGGCCGTGGAAGCGGACGCCGACCTTTGGCTGCTCGATCTGCTCGGCGCCAGGCCAGAGGGGGGGGCTGTAGCTCTACATAATGTCGAGTGGGAATGCGTAACGGCGAGGGCGCTCTTTCATGGGGTGGGGCCGCTGCTGCACGCCACATTGAGCAAGGCGGGCTGGCTGGACCGCCTCCCGGCCAGCGCGCGGCTGCGGCTGCAACGGGCCCGCGCTCACACCGCCGAGCAGAACGCTGGGTTGATGGTCGAGGCCGAAAGGGTACTCGAAGCCTGGGCCGCTGTGGGTATCGAGCCCATCGCCCTGAAGGGGCTGGCGCTCACCCCCATGCTCTACCGGGACCTGTCCTTGCGCCCGATGGGCGATATCGACCTGATGGTCCGGCCAGAAGAGGTCGAAGCTGCCGAGGCAGCGCTCTCCGCCCTCGGATATCGGGGCTCGGCCCTCGATCCAACACGGCGGCCCCCCGCGTTTCTGCGCGAGTACGGCGGGTCAGCGGAACACTGCCGCCGATCAGGCGGCATGACGTGGATGCTCGATCTGCACTGGCGGTTGACCAATTCGGAGTGGATCAGGCGCACCGTGTCCCTGGATCTGCAGGACGTATGGTCCGCTTCGGAGCGATGGGCCCTCGGCTCCTGCGCGCTGCGAAGGCTCTCCCCCGAGTACCAACTGCTCCACCTGGCGCTCCACTTGCTGAAACACAAGTTCGGGCAAGGCAGCTTCAGGCAACTGGTCGATATTGATCGGTTGTGGCGGTTGGAGGGGCAGCGGATGGTGGATGCCGGGCTGGTGAGCTTGGCGGCGCGGGCCCGAGCGCGCGTTGCCCTGTACGCGGTTCTTTGGGGGTGCGCGCGGTGGCTGGGGACCCCCGTCCCGCCGGAAGTGTTGTCCGCGCTGGCCCCATCCAGGTGGCGCAGGAGGATCCTGGCGCGCCTGCTGTCGGGCGCGCGGGGCGGGTTCCCCACGGCCGAGATCAGAGGCTGGGCCAAGTTCCTGTTGCAGCTGCTCCTTTTGGACGAGCCACAGCGCGCTCCCTGGATCGGCCTGAAGGTGCTCTTCCCGGATGCTCGTTGGCTGGAGGCCCGCTATGGCGCCAAGGGCAGAGATGTCTGGCGCTATCGCCTGAGCCACCCTCTCTCTGTCATCCTGCGCGGCGAGTTGTAGCGTCTGCGGCTCACTCTAGCACAGGCCCCGCAGGGCCACGGCCACAGGTGGGTTCGCCTTCATCGTGCGCTCCGTCTAGCTGAAAACGACGTGGTTGCGCAGGAACCGCATGACCGCCTCGTAGAATTGGCCGATGGTCTCGGCCTTGCGCCAGCCATGGCCCTCGCCCGGGTATACATGGTATTCGTGCGTCACGCCCCGCTGCCGCAGGGAAGCCACGATCGAGTCGGATTGTTCCCGCGGCACGACCCGATCCTCGTCTCCCTGAAAGATGGCGATGGGGTCGACGATGCGATCGCTGCGATAGATGGCGGATCGCTCACGATAGAGAGCGGCGGCCTCTGGCAGCGGGCCCACGATGGAATCCAGGTAGTGGCTCTCGAATTTGTGCGTGTCGGTGGCCAGGGTGAACAGGTTGCTTACCCCGTACATGCAGATGCCGGCCCTAAACACGCCAGGATGATTGGCCAGGGCGAGCAGCACCGTAAAGCCGCCAGCGCTGCCTCCCATGATCACCAATCGCCGCGGATCAGCCAGCCCGCCATCGGCCAGGAAATGGGCGCCACCGACCGCGTCCTCGACGTCATAGACGCCCCACTGGCCCCGCAGCTTTTGAATGTAGGCGCGCCCGTATCCCGAGCTGCCGCGATAGTTCACCGCCAGCACGGCAAAGCCGCGCATGGCAAAGAACTGCGCTTGCGGGTTAAAGCCGGCGCTCACGTGCCCAGTGGGCCCGCCGTGAACCAAGATGATCGCGGGGGGCCTGCCGCCGCTCTGGTAGGCGGGGCTATGCGGCGGGTAATACAGGCCGTGGATGGCGTCTCCATCGCTGCTGGCCCACTGGACGGCTTGGGGCGTGGAAAAAGCGTCGGAGGGGACGCGCTCGGCAGAGCTGTAGGCATGGATGCGCTCCGTGGGGCTGTCCTGCAGGTCGAGGCTGACGACCCGGGGCGGGATGCCGTTGCCCGAGGCCACCAGCGCTAGCCTTCTTCCGCACGGGGCGACCGCAAGCTGGCTCAGGTTGCTATAGCGCTCCAGCGGCGATGGGACCGGATAGGCCGGCCCCCCACCCAGGGGCGCGGCCCACAGGCTGGATTGGCCACGGGATGACCGGATGTAGAAATCGATGGCGCCATCCGGACTGAGCTGGTGGGTGCGAATGCCTTGCCGCCAGGCCGGCAGGCCGATATCCGCCGAGTCGAAGGTCAGTTGGACGTGCTCTTCGCTCTCGAGATCGTAGCGCCACAGATTGGACCAACCCCCTTGGTCGCACAGATAGATCAGGTTACGGCCGTCCGGGGTGAACTGAGGCTCAGCCACGCTGACTCCACCCTGGTCGCGCAGCACTCTCACCTCGATGGCCCGAGGAAGCACGCCCGGAGCCTCCTCGAGCGCGGCGACAACCAGGCGAGCGTGGTCCCATGGCATGTTGGGGTGATCCCACTCGATCCACGCGATGTGCTGCCCATCGGGGTGCCAGGTGGGCTGCATGTAAAAGTCTGCCCCGAAGGCCAGCTTTTGCGGCCAGAGGGCGCCCTCGGAATCCACGATGGCCAGGCTGTCGACCTCATGATCCGAGTGCACATAGAGAAGCCACCGCTCGTCGGGGGACACCGTCGGAGCTGCCGCTGCGCCAAAGGCGGGCGTCACCGGAGCCGAAGCCCCGCCACTCGGCGCAAGACGGTGAATCGCCTTGGTGGCGGCGTCGACATAATACACGCAACCGTGCGCAACCGCAAAGTCGCCTCCGCCATAGCCCACAGAGGCTCGCACGTTCTGCCCTTCGGTCAGATCGCGTGGCGCACCGCCCTCCATGGTCTGCGCCACCAGCAGATTCTGATCCGAGCGCCCCTCCTGCCAGACCAGCGTGCGGCCGTCCGTGTCCCACTGCACATCGGAGAGTCGTCGTTGGAGCGACATGCTGATCGGCGTCAGCGGGGAAGGCCACAGCCCGTATGCTAATGTTGCCTTTGCTGCCATCGTGCACTCCTTCCTGCTCTTGCGCTTGCCTCTCCAATCATAACATCCGACGCTGCAATTGACAAGCGGCGGCACGGGCGGTAGAATGGGGCCATCTTGGGAGAGGCAGGACACTCGGAGCGTTGGAAGGGTCGATGAATCGCTTGATCGTTGTGACGCATGGGCGCTTGGGGGAGGCGTTGCTGGACAGCGCTCGACTGATCCTTGGCGAGCTCCCCGATGGGGCGCGGGACGTGTGCCTGTGCCCCGAGGATAACCTGGACTCCATGCGCGCCAAGATCGCGGCTGCGCTGGACCCAGTCGAGGAGCCTGGCCATGCCGTCCCGGCGTTGGCGCTTGTGGACCTCTTTGGGGGCACCGCCTGCAACGCGACCGCCTGGGCACTGGAGGGCCGCGACTTTCAGATCGTTGCTGGGGTCAACCTTCCCATGTTGCTCGAGGTCTTGATGCAGTGGGGGCGGCTCTCGGTCGAACAGGCTTCTCGGGTGGCCGTGGAGGCCGGGCTCAGGAGCGTGGTGGACGTCAGGGCGGCGCTATCGCGGTTGGACACTCCGGCCGCGGTAGGGTCATAGCGAGAGACCGTCGATATGCCAACGGTCGTCTTGGCGCGCGTCGATGATCGGCTCATCCATGGGCAGGTGGTGATCAAGTGGCTGCGCGCTGTGCCCTGCCGAGAGATCGTCATCTGCGATGATCAAGTGAGCGCCGATCCGTTCCTGCGGCGCGTGTTGACCCTGGCCAAGCCTCCCAGCATCCAGCTCCGCATCCTCTCCATCGCCGAGGCTGTCGGCTATCTTGGCGCGGGCGATGGCGCGCCCGCGAGGCCGTCCGGCGCAGCCCCTCTGCCCGCCGAAGACCTCAAGGTGATGTTGCTGGTCAAGTCGCCGGCCACCGTCCGCGCGCTGCTGGATGGCGGTGTGCATTTGGACAGCCTGAATGTAGGCGGAATGGCTCCCAGCCCCGGCAGCCGTCGCATCTACAAGAGTGTGTCTGCTACACCCGAGCAACTGGAGATACTGCAGGGAATCCGGGAGCTCGGGGTGCTGGTCCGTTTCCAGACCGTCCCCGAGCCCGAAGAGTCTGCGGTTCCCCTGGAATCGCTCAGGCTGTGACGGATCGGACACCTGCGTGTCCACGTCGAGAACCCGCTCGGGCCGTTCGCACAGGAGGCGCATATGCAAGTGTCTTTGGTCCAGGCGCTGCTGATCGCCCTGCTGGCCTATTTGGGCATCAGCACCTGGATCCTGGGGGTAGGGTATTTCACCACCTATCGCCCGCTGATCGGGGGCACGCTGGTCGGGTGGGTGTTGGGTGACGTGACGGCCGGGATGCAGATCGGGGCCGCGATCAATGCCATGTACCTTGGCTTCATCTCGACGGGGGGATCGCTGCCCAGCGATCTGATCTTTGCGGGGTATATCGGCACGGCCCTGGCGCTGAGCGCGGGGCTGGATGCGCAGACTGCCGTATCCCTGGTGGTGCCCCTGGGCCTCTTGGGGAGCGCCTTGTGGTTCGCGCGCATGACCATCTGTTCCTTCTTTGCCCACTGGGCCGATCGCTTTGCGGAAAAGGGCGACCTCCGCGGGGTGGCGCTAACCAACATCTGGACCGGCCAGATCGTGCTGTTCGTGCTCTACGCGGTCCCCACCTTTGCGGCGGTCTATTACGGCGCCGATGCGGTCCAGGCTCTGATCGCCAAGATCCCCGCTAACTGGGTCACGGGACTGGCCACGGTCGGCGGGATGCTGCCCGCCGTGGGCATTGGCATGTTGCTCAACTATATGGGGAGGCGACCGCTTATTCCGTTCTTCCTGATCGGTTACTTGTTGGCAACCTACCTGGACCTGCCCATCCTGGTGGTCGCGCTCCTGGGCGCGGCGGCGGCCTATCTGCACTTGCAGTACAAAGGGGGCCCAAGCCATGAGCCAGCAGCCTAACCGCCTCACGCGTGGGGACCTGGTCCGCTCCTGGCTGACGTGGCTGTTCTTTTCGCACGCGACGTACAACTATGAGCGTTTGCAGGGGCTGGGCTTTGCCCATGCCATGGTGCCGATCATACGCAAGCTCTATCACACCCCTCAGGAGATCTCGGCGGCGCTCAAGAGGCATCTGGTTTTCTTTAACACCGAGGCCCAGGTGGGCGCCCTGGTGCCGGGCGTTATCGCTGCTCTGGAGGAAGAGCGCGCCAACGGCGGGGATATCTCTGACGAAGCCATCAACGGCGTCAAGAGCGGCCTCATGGGGCCTCTCTCGGGCCTGGGTGACTCGATCACTCAAGGGCTGATCACGCCCATCCTGTTAGCCCTCGGCATCAGCCTCGCCAGCGAGGGGAGCCTGGCCGGTCCTCTCCTCTACTTTCTGCTCGCATCTGGAGCGATCATCTCGCTCTCCTACCTGATGTGGAGCCAGGGATACTCCTTGGGCAAGGCCGCCGTGGAGAAGCTTCTGGCCGGCGGGGCGCTGCGCCAACTCACCGAGGCCGCCAGCGTAATGGGCATGATGGTGGTGGGGGCGTTAGCGGCCCAGCAGGTCAGCCTCTCGCTGGCCGCCAACGTGGTGGTTGGGCAAAAGACCGTCCATCTGCAATCCGAGGTCCTGGACACCGTGATGAAAGGCGCGTTGCCGCTGCTGCTGACCGTGAGCGTCTGGTGGCTGCTCAGCCGGCGCCGCTCGCCCCTGGCGATCATCGGCTTGCTCTTCGTCTTGGGCATCGATGGCGTGCTGCTAGGCTGGCTTGGCTGGACGCCAACCACGGTGACTTGGCAGAGCGTGGCCGCGCTGATCCTGACCGCGGCGCTCTGGTGGCTGCTGCTGACGCCGGGAGGAAAGAAGCGCACCATTGGCACCGCTTTGGTCCTTCTGTCCAACTATGTCCTGCTGCTTTGGTGGGGCAGGGTGGATCTCTCGGCGATCGCCGGGACGCTGGTTTTTCTCTGGTGGCTCTGGCGCGGCCACCCGGCCGCCGCCGATGCTGCCTGGTGAGTGAGGCGGGGCTGATAGCGTGAGGGCCAGCACGGCACAAGGCTGGTGCGCCCCAGCCCTGTGCCAGTAGCCCTAGCGCGCCTGCAGGGCCGTCACGGCGTCGCGCACGTCTTCTGTTTCCGGCACCTTGCCGCCATCGACCAAGGCCTTCACGCTGAGGCTCGGGTCGGTATCGGCTGGAAGCTTGAGCGCCGCCAGAAGGTCCGCCAACGGCACCTGCGCCTGGTCGACGATCTCGCGCAAGGTGTGTCTGCCCTTGATGTCCGCGCCCGTCAGCAGGACGCCGGAGGGCAGGGGCGTGGGGCCTGTGCCGGCGCCCTCGCCCTTGGCCGTGTGATCGCTCGTCGCCTCGCTCCCTGCGGCTGCTGGCGTCGAGGTCTCCGTGGGCATCGGACTGGCGGGTTGTGCGGCGGTTTGCCCAGCCAAGTGCGCATCCACCACCTCGCGCACTAGGCTAACCTCGAACCCCTCCACGAGGCCTTCCAGGTCCTTGAGCGCCGTCTCGAAGGGGATATCCTCGGTCAGGCTGAGGAGCTTGTATAGGTCGGCCTGGGGGATGCCGAGTCCCTCCGCCACCTGGCGCAACGTCATCCAGCCACGGATATCGTCCCCCGACTGCAGGTTCTCCACGTCGACCATCTGCTTGCCGCTAACGAACCACTGACCAGTCGCTTTGGCCACCAACACGGAGCCGAGCAGGGCAACGATCACAAAGACCGGGAGCAGGTACTTGTTGATGCGCATGATCCCCATTCTATCGCGTCGTCTCGGCGCGACGCGCTCGCCCAAACAGAGCCACCATCCGATCCCACCAGCTCGGCGCGAGCCGGGCCTCCAGGACGCCGTTCACCGGGCAGGCCTCCAAGCAAGCCAGGCAGCCGATGCAGTTCGTGCTGACGCGCGGGCTCGCCTCGGCGACATTGATGCCCACGGGGCAGGGCTTGTTGCAGACCGCGCAGCCGCGACAGGTGGACGGGTTGCGCTTGATCCGCACCAAGCTCAGGTGCCCAAGCAGGCTCTGGACGGCGCCGAAGGGACAGGTGTACTTGCACCAGAAACGCGGGACAAAGAAGGAGAGGACCAGGACCACGAGCGTGACGGTGTAGGCCAGCCATTGCTCGGATAGGTTGAACTCGAAAGCCCAACCGAGGCCGAACAGCGTGCGGTAGGGGTCATAGTCGGCAAAGTGCAGTTTGACCGTGCTGATGGTCTTGTACAGGATGAAGGCCAAGCTGATGAACCGCAGATAGCGCATCCACCGATCCGCGCGCGCGGGGACGCGCAGCTCCGGCAGGCGCAGCTTGGTGCGCGCCCAGGTGAGCAGATCCTGGACGCTGCCGAAGGGGCAGATCCAGCCGCAGAATGCGCCGCCCATGACCACCGCGCCGATCGCGAATCCGATGACGAGGACGAGGTTCGACGGGTGGGTCTTGGGCACGTACTGACCCTCCGTCACAAACCGCCAGAGGGTCTCAATGCCGCCGAATGGACACAGGGCATCAATGGAAGCGGTGGATGCGCTCTCGCCCAACAGGTTATGGCGCAGGCTCGCGACCAGGATGAACGCGGCGAACGCGGCCTGGACGACCCTGCGGATCACCTGGGTGCGCGACGCGGGTCGGCGCTTGCGGGTGCTCGACATATGGTTGTTTGCCTCCTTACCGAAATGCTACAGACGGCGATATGCTACCCCACAATTGTCAAGGCAATGTGAAGATGCTATGAGCCTTCTGTGAGCAGGGGCCTTCTAGCCCAGGCAGATCCAGGTGGCACGCGAGCTAGCACTGAGACCGTGCTCCTCCCACGGGTCGATGACAATGAGGTCGCCAGGCTCGACAGTGGTCTCCTGATCCCCCAGCTTGACCACCGCCTCGCCCGAGATGATGAACCAGAGCTCGGGCTGTTCGTGCTTGTGAGGCCCGAAGGGGTTGGTGGGCGTCGTCTCCCGGACCACAAAGTGCTTCGCCAGTATCTCTCGCCCATCCAGCGGGTAGGGTCTGCGGCCGTTCACGGTGGGGATATCTCGCGCTCTCAGAATCATGGCGCTCCTTTCCAGCGAGCGCGGCCAGGCAAGGCATTCCCAGACGAGCTGGCCTGGCCGCCATAGCTTGTCTAGGGGTATTGCGCCTCGATCAGCGCCGCCAGCTTGGCCCTATCCGGCTCACGGCGGAACAGCGGGGCCCCTGACTCGCGATAGATGCCCAGGTTCTCCTCGAACGTGTCTTTGTGTTCGCTCCGGTAGATGACACCCAGCGGCATCGGGTCCTGCTCCAGAGCCTTGCTGAAGGCAGCGGCGCGATCCTGAGGGTCATAGCCGTCGGGCAGTTTGTAGGTGTGCTCCTTGAACCACTGGTACGAGTTCACGCGGTTGAAAGACACGCAGGGCTGGAAGACGTCCAGCAGTGCAAAGCCTTTGTGCTGGATGGCCTGCTTCAGCATGGCGGTCAGGTGCTCGCGGTCGCCGGCGAACGACCTTGCCACGAACGAGGCATTGAGCGCCACAGCCACGGCGATCGGGTTGAATGGCTCGAGGATCACCCCGGCAGGCTGCACCGGTGTCTGAAAGCCCTCGGCGCTGGTGGGTGAGGCCTGTCCCTTGGTCAGCCCATACACCATGTTGTTGTGCACCAGGCAGGTCAGGTCGGGGTTGCGGCGGATGGCATGGATCAGGTGGTTGCCGCCTTCACCATAGGTGCAGCCGTCTCCGCTGTCCTCGATGACCACCAGGTCTGGGTTAGCCGCCTTGATCGCGGTGGCCGCCGGCAGGCCGCGTCCGTGCAGCCCATTGAACAGGTTGGTCCGCAGGTAGTGGGGCAACTTGGCCGCCTGCCCGATCCCCGAGACAAAGACTACCTGCTGGGGCGTCAGCTCGAGCTCGACCAGCGCGTCCTTGACGGCGTTCAGGATCCCGAAATTCCCACAACCGGGACACCACGCGATGTCGATGTCTGGGAGGTCAAAAGTGTTCTTGCTCATCGGTTCCCGCTCCTATTCCACCAACCGCGCGAGTTGGTCCCCGAGGTCCTCGACAGCGAAGGGCATCCCGTCGTATTGCAGCACGGTGTGATCGACCTTGATCCCCAAGCTTGCCTGAATCAGCGTCGCTAACTGGCCTGTCGCATTGTTCTCGACGACGACGGTCTTGGAGGCGCTGCGGAGGAAGCGCTCCGCCTCTGGAGGCAGCGGGTACACCTGTTTGAGGTGTAAGAACGCCACGTCCGGGCGCCCCAAGCGCCGCACGGCCTCGGCGATGGCATGGTAGGTGGAGCCCCAGCCAAGAACCAGAGTACGATAGCTTTCCGGGCCGAGCAGCTCTGGCGGGAGGGCGTCCTGGATGATCCCTTGCGCCTTCCGCAGCCGCTTGTCCACCATCGCCACACGGACGCTCATCCTCTCGGTCATGTGGCCGGCCTCATCGTGCTCGTGCGAGTCCGCCACCGCGAGGCCCGCGCCGAAGCCAGGAACGCCGCGGGGCGATACCCCGTCGTCCGTGACGCGATAGCGTCCATAGCCAGCATCGGTCTCCACGATGTGCCTCTCGACCTTGAGGGCCTCGAGGTCCAGATCAGGAACGGCATAGGAGGAGTCGACCAGGTACTGATCGGTCAGGACAAAGACCGGCACCTGATGCTTGTCCGCCAGGTTGAACGCGGACTGGGTGAGGTAGAAAGCATCCTGGGCGGTCCCTGGCGCCAGGATGATGCGCGGGAACTCGCCGTGGCCGGAGTGCAGCGCCATGAGGAGGTCGCCCTGCTCGGTGCGAGTGGGCAGACCTGTGGCAGGCCCTGGACGCTGCGAAAGGTGAATGACCACGGGCAGCTCCGCGGCGCCCGCCAAGCTGACGCCCTCTTCCATCAGGGCAAAGCCGCCGCCGGAGGTGGTGACCATGGCTCTGGCGCCCGCGTAGGAGGCCCCCAAGGCCATGTTGATGGCGCTGATCTCGTCCTCGGCCTGCTCCGCGACCATGCCTAACTCGGCCCCGTGCTGGGCCAGGTAGGTCAAGACCCCCGTCGCCGGCGACATCGGATAGGACGAGATAAAGTTGCAGCCCCCGGCCACGGCGCCCAGGCTGACGGCCTCGGTCCCGCTCAGCAGCAAGCGACGGCCGCTGGCAGCCTTGGGGATCGAGACCGATAGCTTGCCCGAAGTCACGAACTCGTGGCCGATCTCATACCCCCGGCGAACGGCTTCCTTGTTGTCGCTGATGATCTGTTCGGTCCGGCTGGCAAAGACGTGCGCCACATAGTCCGCGATGAGCTGGGGATCGACGCTCAGCATGCCGGCCAAGGCGCCTACCGCAACCGTGTTCGCATAGATGCGGTTGCCCACCTCCGTGGCGATCTGTGTGAAGGGGACAGGCAGCGCCGCGCGGCCTTCCGCCGCGGCAGGCCCGATGGCTTCCTCTTCACCGAGGATGAGGGTGTCGGCTGAGATGCGGTGGCGCAGATGCGCGATGGCGTCCCTGTGAAAGGCCACCAGGATATCGATGCGGTTCACGAAAGCATCGACGGGGTGCCCGGCAACGCGAATCTCGGTCGAGTTGCTTCCGCCGCGGATGCGCGACATGAACTCGCTGGTGGAGAACACGTGGTACCCCGACTTGAGCAGTATGCGCATGAGCAACTGCTCGACGGTCTGCACGCCTTGTCCTGCCGCACCGCACAGGACGATGGATGCTTCGCCGCTCAGGTCCAGTAGCGCCATGTTCCAACCTCCTCTGAATGTGGCTGGCCGTCCGGTAGGGCGGGGGAGTCCGGAGAGCCGCAACGGCTACCTTGGCTTCCCAGGGGCAAGTCCGCCCGACTCTGACGCCAACCCAACGCCATTATAGCGCTGCTGGGCCTGGTGGCAAAGCACCCACCGGCGCGCTGGGTACGGGGAAGGGGGCTGCCTTCTACTCCCCGAAAACCTGCCGGTGCGCCCGACGAAAGTCCTCTCGCTTCGTCTGAGCATAGATGCGCGTCGTGTTCGGGGAGGCGTGCCCAAGCGCGTACTGGGTCAAGGCCAGGTTGCCTGTCTGGCTCAGGAACTCGGTGGCGAAAAAGTGGCGCAGGGTATGGGGCGTCAGGTGGAAGCGTTCCAGGATACCGGCGCGCGCGGCCAGGTCCAGGAGGATGTTCTCTACGCTGCGCGTCGAGAGAGGCAGCGGCTTTGCTCCGGCGCGCCGGTCATGGCGGGAGAACACGGGCAAATCAGCCAGCGCGCGAACCTGCGCGCCGTCCTGGCGCTCGGCGAGATAGGCCCAGATGGCCTCCCAGGCCGCGTCGGAAAAGAGGATCTCGCGCTCCCGGTTCCCCTTGGTGTGCTTGAGCAGCGCGCCGCGATCGTCGTGCAACAGATTGCCTCTGCGGAGCCGAACCAACTCGGAGACGCGCATCCCCGAACTGAGCAGGGACTCGATGATGGCCACGTCGCGCAAGTGCGCCAACTGCCGGCGGCGCTGCTCCCCGGGGGGCGTCCCTTCCGGCAAGGGAGGCGGCATCCTCACCTCAGCGAGAAGCGCCTCCACGATCTGGTGCGAGGGCAGCTTGTCCGGCGGCAGTTGCTGACGTGCATGGACCTTGCTGGCCCGCGCGATGGCCTTTCGCAACTTGTCATAATCATCAAGCGACATCGCTAGCGCCTGCGACTCGACGATGAGATACTCGAAGAAGCGCGAGATGGCCGCCAGATAGGTTGCCTTGGTCGGCTGCGAGATCTGCTCCGGGTCGCCGTCGGCGGTCTCTACAAGGAGGTACTCGTAGAGCCAGGTGACAAAGCCGGTGGCGATAGGAAGATCGAGGCGGTCGACGGGGGTGCTCTCGGCGGGTAATCCTTGCTCCAGCAGGTAGGCTCGCAGGTGGCTGACGCCCGTCGCATAGGTTCGGGCCGTGCCCTCTGACTGCGCCGCACGGATATGATCAGCAAATGCTTGCATGGCCTCATCGATGGTCATCAGGCGCTCCTTGTGAGTGGGGCGGAGATCAGGGTGTTCGCGCAGATAATACTTCGTATAAGTGACATTATGCGAAGTATTATACCATAACCTTGTCCGGGTGTCAAGCCCCCCCAAACAGGCTTCTCCGATCGCTGGTTGTCTTGTGGCCGCGTGCTCAAGCCCACGTAGCACCGAGCATGTGACTGGCCGAACCCGCGCGCGCAGTCGACGCATCGCTCCTTGGTTGGCTCGCGCACACCCGTCTCGATTCGTTGTGGTGACCCTGTTCGGAGCACGGCCTGGCCGTCCTGTGCTCCACCTCGGCCACTGGGATGTGACCGGCCCTGGCCGGAGGCGCAGGCTTTTGGTTCTGTCCCCGATATGTGCTAGAATAGCAATAGTTAACATGCCTAGCGATTATGTCAATAATCGGCAATCGTTTAACATAAGCGGAAGGCCCTCTCTCATGCGGAAATCGTCTGTTTGGCTTGTTGCGGCGGTGTTTGGCGCCCTGTGCTTGAGCGGCGCATCGTTTCTTGCAGGCTTGGGAATCGGTTGGTACGGGAGATCGCTTCGCCCATCTGCCCCTGGGGTGAGCGAAGTGCGCCCCCCTACCCCACCGCCCGATGCACAGGCTGCGGATCCCGCGCGAGGTGACGCTTCCGCGCAAGCGGAGAGTGGCGCCGCCGATGAACAGGCAACTCCGGGCTCGCGCTTGCAGCCCTTTTCCGAGGCATGGGAGCTGATCCAGCGCGATTTCTACTCCGAGCAGGCCCTGGATTACCAGGCGGCCGCCTATGGCGCCATTCGCGGGCTTGTCGGCACGCTGGGTGATCCACACACCTCTTTTGTCGAGCCGCCCCAGGCCGAGCTAGACAAGAGCGGATACGAGGGCAGCTTTGGCGGCATCGGCGCCTATGTCGGCATGACCGAGGAAGGACAGCCGTTCATCTCGGCGATCATGCCGGGCCAGCCGGCGGAAGGGGCAGGCCTGCGCGCCGGAGACATCATCGCGCAGGTGGACGGCGTCGCGGTGGATGGCCTGTCACAGGACGAGGTGGTGTTGCTCATTCGCGGGCCCGTGGGGACCACGGTGACCCTTGGCATCCAGCGCCAGGACCAGGAGGACCTGCTACTCGTGCCAGTGGTTCGCGCCGAGATCAAGCAGATCACGGTCACCTGGGAACCCTTGCAGGATGGCCAGGTTGGTTACGTGCAGCTGACTTTCTTTGCCGAGCCCACGGGTGACGAGCTGGCTGGCGCCCTGGCCGAGATTCGCGAGCAGGGGATTTCGGAGATTGTCCTGGACTTGCGAGGGAACCGTGGCGGCTTGCTGAGCGCCTCCGGTGAGGTGGCCAGCAAGCTGCTCCCGGAGGGCGTGCTGCTCTACGAAAGGCGACGCGGGGAGGACGGCGAGTTGGTTGAGCAAGCCTATATGATTCCCGACGCGGCTACGTCGTACGCCGAGGGGCGCTTGGTGGTCCTCGTGGATGAGGGAACCGCCAGCGCGGCCGAGATTGTCGCCGGCGCGATCCAGGACTATGCGCGGGGCGTCCTAATCGGCGAAAAGACCTATGGCAAGGGTTCCATGCAATACGTTCACGAGCTCAGCGATGGCTCGAGCCTGCACGTGACCGCCGCCCACTGGCTGACGCCGCACCGGCGACCGATCAATGGCCTGGGGCTTGATCCGGACATCCTGGTGCCGCGGACAACGGAAGACATGCAGGCAGGGAACGACCCGCAGTTGGATCGGGCGTTGCAGTATCTGGCCGAGCAATCCGAGGGTGACAGATGACGAACAAGAGTGGAGACCAGAAGGCGCAGCCACTACTTCGGCTGCTGGCGATGGCGACACTGTCGGGTGCGCTCCTGACGGGCACCTTTCTGGCGGGTTATGGCGTATCCTGGTTCAGCCGCCCGGATGTCCAGTACCCCGTTGGGGAGGTCTCCGAGGAGCTCGAGCAGAGCTTCCGCGTGTACTGGGAGGCCTGGCACCGCATCGAGGAGAGCTTTTACACCGAGGCGCCGCTCGATCAGCAAGAGATGATCTACGGGGCGATCCGTGGCACGGTGGACTCCCTGGGCGACGACCATACGGTTTGGGTCGACCCAGCAGCGGCCGCTGTCCTGGAAGAGGACCTCAGCGGCAGTTTTGAGGGCATTGGCGCGTCGGTGAACAATGTCGATGGCTTCTTGACCGTGGTGGCGCCGCTGCCGAACAGCCCCGCGGAGCAAGCCGGAATCCGCGCTGGCGACATTATCTTGGAGGCGGACGGCCGCCCGCTCGAGGGGCTCGGCGTGCTCCAGGCGGTGGCGCTGATCCGCGGCCCTGAGGGTACCTCTGTTCGCCTGCTTGTCCGGCGGCTGGCCGAGGACGAGGCGAGCGAGTTCGAGGTCACCATCGTGCGCGCCAAGCTCGACTTTGCCACGGTGGAGTACAGGGTCTTGCCGGAGGGGCCGGGATACCTGCGGCTCAACGAGTTCAACGCCCAGGCGAGCGATCAGGTGCACGAGGCGCTCGCCGATCTGATAAAGCAGCGCCCAACTGGCCTGATCCTCGACCTGCGGAACAACCCAGGAGGCTTGCTCTCGGCGGCGGTGGATATCGCCAGCGAGTTCCTGGATCGGGGGCTCGTGCTGATAGAGCGAAAGAGCCTGGGCGATGAGGGCGTCGAGTATACCGCACGGGGCGGCGGGATCGCCACCGAGATCCCGCTGGTGGTCCTGGTAAACGAGGGCAGCGCTAGCGCCTCCGAGATCGTGGCGGGGGCTGTCCAGGATCGCCAGCGTGGGACGCTGATTGGCTCGACCACCTTCGGCAAAGGGTCTATGCAGATACCCTACGCTCTGAGCGATGGCTCCTCTTTGGTGCTGACCATCGCGCGCTGGTACACGCCGAATGGCCGTGGGATCGATGGCGAGGGATTGGAGCCGGACATCCTGGTCGAGATGGATCCCTCCGCCGTGCTCTCTGACCAGGACGCGCAACTGCAGCGCGCGATCGAGTATCTCCTTGAGAAGCAGGCGCGATGAAAGACGACAAGGTAAGAGACGTCGCGGTAAACCGCAAAGCCTATCACGACTATTTCGTGGATGACAAGCTCGAGGCCGGCTTGGTGCTGACCGGGACGGAGATCAAGTCGGTTCGCGCCGGCCGCGTCAACCTCAAGGATGGCTATGTCACCTTCCGCAACGGCGAGGCCTGGATGGTCAACGTGCACATCGCGCCCTATGACCAGGGGAACCGCGCCAACCACGACCCGCGCCAGGATCGCAAGCTCTTGCTGCATCGACGAGAGATCCTGCGCCTGCACAGTCAGGTCAAGGAGAAGGGCATCACCATTGTCCCGTTGCGGATGTACTTGCTCAACAACCTGGCCAAGGTGGAGATCGCCGTGGTTCGCGGCAAGAAACTCTATGACAAGCGAGAGGCGCTGGCGCAGAAGGAAGCGGACCGTTCCATCCAGCGCGCGCTGAAAGAGCAGGATTACTGATCGCGTCCTTGGCGGTACTTGACGCGCGACGTGATCTGTGGTACAGTATGGGTGTTCCATGCACCTTGGGATGTTGATATGGTGGGGTTTGGATTGCCAGTCGGATCTTGATCCAGGGGATGACAGGTTTCGACAGGGACGGCTGTCCGTGAGCTGCAAGCCGAGGCGCCTCGCTCTCGTAAAATGGGGCAAACAATAACTGGCAAAACAGCCAAACTCCCGGCCTACGAATACGCGATGGCTGCCTAAGCAGCCTTGGGCAGGGGTGCCTTGCGCATCCCCAGCCGGCGCTGCGTAAGCGGTCCTAGCGCATTCCTGGCCCTGACCGCCTAACCGCGGTCACGTCCACCTTGCCCCCACCCCGATGGGACAAGCCCTGGGCGTAATAAAAGTCGGGGTGCTGCTTCCCCATGTCGATAAGGAGGCTCAAGATCATCGGCTGGCCTAATGACATCCTTGCTGGACGGGTGGTCGTTGGGCGAGAAACAACAGACCAGCTAAGCTTGTAGAAGCTTGCGGGCGAACTCTTTGGACGCGGGTTCGATTCCCGCCATCTCCATGTTATGTAAAGTAAAGGGCCTGCTGGGTCGCCAGTGGGCTCTTTGCTTTTTGACCTGCCCCGGGATTCCGCTACAATAGCCCTGTTGCACTATGGCCGCTGGAGGTTGCTCCGTGTCGCTGCAAGACCGACTGGGCCCAACTTGGCGCCGCAACCTGGCGTTTGTGGCATTGGCGATCATCCTGCTGTGCGCTGGCGCCCTGCGCATCTATGGCCTGGGGTGGGACGCCGACTTCGGGGCATATCCCCATCCCGACGAGCGCCACCTGGCCAATACGATGGGACGCATCTCCCTGCCCTGGCCGCCCGACTGGCGCAACCTGGCCGACCCCGACGTCAGCACGCTGAACCCTCGTCGCATCAATCCGGCCGACGGCGGTCATTACGACCTCGCGTACGGCACCCTCCCGATCTACATCTACCGCGCCACGACTGCGGCGCTGCGCTGGCTTGGCTACCCACAGTTCGACACCTACGATGGTTACTTTGTCGTCGGGCGCGCCGTGACGGTTGTCTTTGCCCTGATCACGGTTGTGCTGGCATACGCCATCGGCGCGGCGCTCTTTGGCCCCGGCGCGGGATTGCTTGGCGCCGCCTTCCTGGCTTTCAGCGTCACGCACATACAGCTCAGCCACTTTATGACCGTTGATCTGGCCTTGGCCATGTTCGCCACCGGCGCCCTGTGCTGGGGGCTGCGCTTGGCGCGCCGCGGCGGTTGGCGCAACGCGCTTCTCCTCGGGCTGTCGCTGGGCGGGGCTATGGCCTGCAAGGTCAGCGGAGCAACCACCCTTGCAGCGGTTGTCGTCTCCCTGCTGCTCTGGGCCCTGGGTCCCGCCGCCAAGAGGGTGCGCCGACCCTGGCTGCACGGGCTCCGCTATGTCTTTCTGGTTCTCTTGGGCGCCCTGTTGATCTACGGTGTCTTTGAGTTCTATGTCTTCCTTGACCCCCAGACGTATCTCGCCGCCCTCGCGAACCAATCCGAGATGGTCAGCGGCGCGAACGACTGGCCATTCACCCGCCAGTATATCAACACCCTTCCCTACCTGTACCACCTGGGCAACCTCGGGCGCTGGGGGCTGGGCTGGCCGCTGGGAATCGCTGCCTTTGCGGGCGTGATAGCGGCAGCTGCTTTGATCGTATGGACACTCCTTCGGCCGCGTGGCGCAGGCGGCCTTAACTGGTGGCATCGCGCCATGCACGCCCTGTATTATGACGATCGGCTGCGTGGCATGGCGGTGCTCCTTGGCTGGGTACTCCCCTACTTGGCCGTGGTGGGCCGGTACGAGGTCAAGTTCATGCGGTACATGCTGCCGCTGGTCCCAGCGCTGTGCGTCCTGGGGGCCTGGCTGGTGCTCGGCGTCGCGAGGCTCCTTGGCCGCTGGGGGCGCGATCTGGCGGCACGTCCCTGGGTCCAGGCGCACCTGACGGCCGATCGGCAAGTGAGCCCGAGCGTAGCGGAGCGGTTCTCGCGGGTGGTGAGCACCCTCACGGTAGTGGCCATCCTGCTCCCGACGCTGGTCTGGGCGCTGGCTTTCATGAGCATCTATGCCAAGCCGCACACCTGGCACGACGCTTCTCGGTGGCTATACGCCAATGCCCCGCGTGGCTCCACGGTGAGCGCGGAAGCTTGGGATGACGCCCTGCCGGTGGACCTGGCCCTCGAAGGGTTCAATCGGTCCAGGCTGGCCGGCAACGTGACCTTTGACATCTATCACGACATGGCCCCAGAGGCCAAGCTTCAGCATCTGATTCAGACCATGCAGCGATCCGACTATATCGTGCTGGCTACCCCGCGGCTGTATGGGGCCATCCGGCGGCTGCCCTGGCGGTACCCCGTGGAGCTCAAGTACTATGAGCTGCTCTTCACCGAGCGTCTGGGCTTCGAGCTCGCGCACACGGCCATGTCCTACCCTTCCATCTGGGGACTGACGTTCGTGGACGATGCCGCCGACGAGAGTTTCAGCGTCTATGATCATCCCAAGGTGCTCATCTACCAGAAGGTCCGCGACTTGCCCGAGCAGGAGATCCGCGGGCTCTTTGGCGATGTCCTCAACGCCGCGCCTGCGGTCACACGCATGGGGTCCGATGCGCCAGTGGTGTTGCCCGTGCCCCAATATCAGAAGCCACTGATGCTGGACGTGCCAGTGGAAGCCCTGCCAGCCGTCTCTGACTATGGCTGGAACCGCGTAGCCAGCTCGAGCACCCCGCTCGCAATCGTGGTCTGGCTTCTCGGCCTGGCCCTTGTCTCCTTAGTAGCCTGGCCGGTGACGAGCGCTGTCTTTTCAACCTTCCTTGATAGGGGCTATCTGCTCACCAAGGCCCTTGGCCTGGTGCTGGTTTCCTACCTCGTCTGGATGCCGGTGAGCCTGGGACTCTGGAACTACACCGTCTGGGCCGTGTGGGGAGCGATCGCCGCAGTTGCATTCCTTTCCTATCTGCTACTGCGCAAGCGGCGGCTCAGCGTGACAGCTTTCTGGCGGGAGCATCGCCGACTGCTGGCCTTCGAGCTGGTCTTTCTAGCCGCCTTCGCGGCAGGGTTGTTGCTGCGGCTTGGCAATCCGGATATCTGGCACCCGGTGAACGGCGGAGAAAAGCCCATGGAGTTTGGCTTCCTAAATGCCATTCTCCGCAGCTCCACCATGCCGCCTCTTGACCCCTTCTTCTCCGGCGGATACATCAACTATTACTACTATGGGCTATTCGCAGTGTCTACCCTGGTCAAGCTGTCCGGGCTTATGCCAGGAGTCGCCTTCAACCTGATCATTGCTACCCTGTTCGCCCTCACCGTGTCAGGATGCTTTTCTGTTGTGGCTACGCTGACCGGCCGCAAGCTCTTTGGCGTCGTGGCTGGCTTCTTGGTGGTCTGGGTGGGCCCTCTCAGCGGAGCGTTCCCGGTCCGCGGACGTGGCGGCTTTGGCGAGGTCGTGTCGGCGCTCCAGCAGCTGGCGGACCCGGACACGTCCGGCGCCTTGGCTCGGCTCTGGCAAGGCTTCTGGAGATGGCTCGGGCCTGCCACTCTGCCCCTGCGCACCGACTGGTTTTGGGACGCCTCTCGGTCCCATGGATTCTATGAGAACACCATCACCGAATTCCCCTTCTGGAGCTTTTTGTTCGCGGATCTTCACCCGCATACCATCAATATCCCGTTCACCATCCTGTCCATCGCCCTTGCCCTGCGCATCGCCCAGGGGGTTCGCCAGGTAACAGAGACCGAGGGCCATACCCAGGAACGTCTCCGGGCGGCGCCGTGGTTGGTCGGCTTCTTGGCGGCTTTGGTGCTCGGCACGCTGGCTGTCACGAACTCGTGGGATTTCCCGGCGTTCGCGCTGGTGGCGTTTGGGGCGCTGCTGCTGGCGCACGCCCCTCGCGATGGTGATGATCAGCCCGCTGGGTGGCGACGGAAGGTGAGGACGATCCTGGCCGCCACCGTTGGCGCCCTGGCATTGGCAGGCCTTGGCCTGGCGCTGTTCTTCCCCTTCTTCACCCACTTCCAGGCCTTCATCAAGGGGATAGGACTCGTTCGCTATCCCACCGAGTTCAATTACTACTGGTCCTTCTTTGGCCTGTTCCTGTTTGTCCTGGCTACCTATGTCGTCTGGCGCGTCGCCGGGCGGAGGGCCACCGCTCGCAGCTTCTCGGCAGAGGTTTCGGTGGCTTCCACAAGCGCCGAGGACGGTCCTCGGGATGCTCCGCTGCCGGACGCCACACCGAGCCCGCTGGTCCTCGACCTGGACGCGCTGGCTGCGGAAGTGCCGGACGTGCTGGCCTTGGCCGAGCCTGTCCCCAGCCTATTGCTCGGCGACGAGGTGCCTTCTGCTGCTGTTGCGGCGGCGCCGGCCAAGGCCCCAGAGGCCACGGCCAGGTCGCGCCTGCTGGCCTGGCTGTCCAGCAAGTGGGTGTTTCTTGTGAGCCTGGCGCTGCTCCCGCTGCTTCTTGGCATAGCACAGCTTCTGTATCCTGATGTCAACTGGCGGCAGTTGCTGACGCTCTGGAGCATCGCGGAGCTTATCCTGCTATCGCTGGCGGCCATGGGGCGCGCCGACCTTATCCTGCCGGAGCGATTCGCGCTATGGCTCGGCCTGGCTGGCCTGCTGATCTCCATTGGCGTGGAAGTCATCTATATCCGGGACCACCTGGGTGATACTTGGTATCGGATGAACACGATCTTCAAGTTCTATATCCAGGCCTGGGTGCTTCTTGCCCTCTCGGCGGCGGCCTGTCTTGGCGTTCTGCTTCGGTCCTGGTGGGTGCGGCGACATGCCTTGGGCGCCATATGGAAGGTGATCCTGGGCGGCTTGCTGCTCTTGGCGGCGGCCTATCCACTGGTGGCGATTCAGAGTCGCTGGCGTGACCGATTCCCGGCCCCGCCTGCTTGGGGCACCCTCGATGGGCTGGCCTACATGGAGACCGCAACGTACAATTGGGATGGGCACCAGATCTACCTGGAGCCCGATCTGAAGGCCATCAAGTGGTTGATCGATAACCTCGAGGGCACGCCGATCATTCTGCAGGCCCCTTACGGCTACTATCGCGAGAATGGTGTGCGGATCGCCGTGAACACCGGCTTGCCCACTGTGCTCAACCCGCTGCACGAAAACGAACAGCGCTACGACGAGCTGATCGGGCCCCGCCACCGCGACGCAGAGCAGATGTACCGCTCGATGGACGCGGAGGAAACGGCGCGCCTCCTGGCCAAGTACGGCGTCTCCTATGTGTACGTGGGGCCATTCGAAAGATCGGTCTACTCTGAGGCCAGCCTCGCCAAGTTCGATGCGATGAGCGAGTACCTGGCGCTGGTCTACGATGAGGATACCGTCCGCATCTATCGCGTGCTCGATCAGGTCAGGCGCGAGTTCGCCGGTTACGTGTCCGGTGCAGCCCAAGCCGTTGCCATCCCGACGGTGGCGCCGAGGGCAGAGAGCAGCATCAGCAGGGATGCGCTCAAGACCCTGGAGCGCGCCGCCAAGGCTGACCCGGGAAATGCCGGCCTGCAGTTCGAGCTGGGCGATCGCTACCGTCAGTTGGGGCGACCAGAGGATGCTGCGCGCGTTTTCGAGGCGTCGCTCGAGCTGCACCCCGAGGACGTTGCCATGTATCACACCTTGGGCGATACATACGCTCTGATGGGCGATCTCGAACAAGCCCTGGCCCAGTATGCCAGGGCGGTGGCGGTGGCCCCTGATAACCCCGCCGCGCTCAACAAGCTGGGGATGGCCTACCTGGAGCGGCAGCACTGGGGCGAGGCAGCACAAGCTTTTGAGCGGGCAACCCAGGCCGATCCGGGGTTCGCCGAGTCCTTCTTCCATCTGGGTACAGCCCTGGAGAGTCAGGGGGACCGCACCGGCGCGCGCAGGGCCTATACCCAGGCCATGCAGATCGGCGTTGGCACTGACTGGGAAGATCGCGCTGCGGAGCGACTGCAGGCCATTGGCGCGAACTAGGCTATAGAGAGGATAGTGGATATGCAAGAGCAAGTCAGCATCGGCGTAATCGGGGGCAGCGGCATCTACGAGATGGAGGCGCTAACTGACGTCTCGGAGGTGCGAGTCAAGACTCCGTTTGGCGATCCCAGCGACGCGATCATCGTTGGGACCCTGCAGGGCCGCCGCATCGCCTTCCTGCCTCGGCACGGACGGGGTCACCGCATCATGCCACATGAGTTGAACTCGCGCGCCAACATCTATGCGCTCAAGACGCTGGGAGTCGAGCGGATAATCTCGGTGAGCGCGTGCGGCAGCATGCGCGCCGATTACGCTCCCCGCGACATTGTGATTCCTGACCAGTTGTTTGACCGTACCAAGGCTCGAGCCAACTCGTTCTTTGGCGATGGCCTGGTCGTACACATCGGGATGGCGGAGCCGTTCTGCCCCGAGCTCAGCCACCTGCTCTACGAGGCGGTTCAACAGACCGGGGCCACCGTGCATCGAGGCGGCACCTTCATCGTGATCGATGGTCCGCAGTTCTCGACCAAAGCTGAATCACGCATCTACCGGCAATGGGGCGTCGATATCATTGGCATGACCGCTATTCCAGAGGCCAAGCTGGCGCGGGAGGCCGAGATCTGCTATGCCTGCATGGCCCATGTGACCGACTATGATGTATGGCATGAGACGGAAGAACCCGTGAGCGTCGACATGCTCATCGGGAACCTGACAGCCAATGCGGCTGTGACCAAGCGAGCCATCGAGGTTCTGGTGTCCATGATCCCCGCTGCTCGCGAGTGTGATTGCGGCTCCGCGCTGGCCACTGCCATGATCACGAACCGCGATGTCATCCCTCAGCGCGTGAAGCGCGACCTGGCGCCTCTCATCGGCAAGTATATCAAAGCGTAACGACTCCTCGTCGCGCCGCTTCCCCACTCCCTAGTCACAAGCAGAACCAGGAACGCCGCGGAAGAGCCCCCGTGCACCCGCGGCGTTCGCCGTCTGTCGCACCATCTGTTTCACCCACCCGGGTCGCCTTGGCCCGGCGTCGCACGCTGGGCGTTTCGCATAGTACCCTAGTCACTAATAGAAATCAAAAGCCCTAATTCGGGTATCATGCTTTTATGACTATGCGAAGTTCGGCCTAAGAAGGGTTTTAGGGGCCAGCAGGCCTCTCTGCACTAGCAGATCCGCTACCCCCGCGGCGTCGTCGAGCTCGTAGCATGGCACGCCAACCGACCAGGGCCGATCGGTCACGACGGCCAGTAGATCTTCTGGGTGCGACACCAGGCGGCTCCACTCAGGGACTCCCCACCGCGAGACTTCGACTTTGGGAAAGCGCGCTCGCTTATACCCTTCCACCAACAGGATGTCGACCCCGCTGACCCGCGCCACCACTTGCTCCAAGCCCAGGCCCTCCTCGAGCCGCTCAAAGATAGCAAGCTGCCGGCTTCCTACCAGGGTCACCATGTCGCTCCCGGCCTCAAAGTGCCGGTAGCTGTCGCTTCCCGGCACGTCCAGTGCGCCTTCGTGGGTGGTATGCTTGACCGTCCCCACGCGGTACCCGCGCCCCTTCAACTCGTGCACGAGCTTTTCCAGAAACGTGGTCTTGCCAGCTCCTGACCAACCTGCAATGCCCACCACCGCCGCACCATCCGCTGTCTTCATCCGTTCCATCCTCACCGCTAAGGAATGTTTGGCAAGTTCACGTAAAAGAGCGGCCGGAAGCGCTCGGTCACAGCAAGGTAGCCCTCGTTCCAGCCGCCCACTGCATAGACCACGGTCTCCTCCCCCTGCCCCAGTGCGGCAGCGCCCAGGGTCCGCCACTGCCCGACGATGGGGGTCTCCACGCTCGCCCACATATCGTTGCGAGGATCGTATTTCTCATTGTAGTACAGGGGGTTCTCCCAGCCGCCGCCTATCGCATACACCTGGCCGGCGGCAAGCGTCGCCGCCAGCCCCGCCCTTCTGGACAGCATGGGCGCGCATACGGACCAGGGTTGCTCTCCAGCCGCGGCAGCCTGCGGATCATAGCGCTGGCACAGGTTGAGCTCGTTCTCGCCGTCCCATCCGCCCAGCAGATAGACCTCGCCTCCGTCACCCGTTGCAGCCGCCGCGAAGGCCCTGAGAGTGCCCGCGCGCGCCCCGACGGACCACCGCTCGCTAACAAGGTCATAGCTGTAAGTGGTGTCGCGGTAGCTGGAGCCATCCGATCCTCCGAACACAAGCAAGGTATCGCCAGCCACGGCCAGCGCGTAACCGAAAAGCGGCTCTGGAAGGTCCGGGCCGCGGCTCCAGGTGTCTGCCTGCGGGTCATAGATCTCTAGCGCCGCCGTGGCCGCCCCAGTCGTCGTATATCCCCCGGGGATATACAGCTTGCCTTGCCAGGCCACCGCCCCAATGTTGGCGACGGCGGTCGGTTTGCTGGCGCCCCTGCTCCACAAGTCAGCCGCGGGGTCATAGACTTCCACCAGATCGCTGATCCCCTGCGCCGAATCCCCGCCAATGGCATAGAGAAGCCCGTTCAGGGCCACGAAAGCCAGGCGCGCTCGCGGTGTAGGCATCTGCGCCCCCTCGGTCCAGCGCGAGACCCCGGGGCGGGGAGCATTGCCGCTCATGGTCGTGGCGTGGTCAGCGAAGGCATCTCCCTGCCGAGCGGGAGACAATCCCGAGCGCGGCCAGAGCCCAACAGCCAGGGCCACCAACGCCAGCGCGACGAACGCTGCGCGCCGCCAGAGCGACAGAGGCTCCCAACGCCTCTGGGGCTCCTCGTATTGGGCTCGCCCAGCCACCTGGCCGCTCTCTGGCGCCGTGTCCGGTGCCGCGTCGACGCGTATCCACCCCTGCCGGATGGCCAGCGTGGTCGCCTCCGTCCGCGACTCGACCTCCAGCTTGGCAAAGATGTTTCTCAGGTGAACCTTCACCGTGTTGGGGCTGATGTCGAGGACGCTCGCGATCTGGGCGTTGGTGACGCCGGTGGCCACCAGGGCCAGTATCTCCAGTTCGCGCCCGCTCAGCGGGCACTCTTGTGACGACATGCGAATCCGACCCTCAGTCTAGTCTCTATGGAGCCCATGGCTCCAGCCGGATGCCAACCGTTTCAGGTATGGCCACAGGCGCGATAATCTGCTCGAAGTGATAGGCGCCGGAACGATCCACAACCCGGACCACCTCGCTCCCTGGGAACGCCTCGCGCGCCGCTGCAACCACTGCGGAGGCCCCCTCAGCGAACTGGGAGGGGATGAGCACCACAGCCGGCGTGTTGGCAAAGCCGCCCTGGCGAAGCGCCTCGACGGCTTCCTGCGGGGCCAGCACTCGAACGCTCACGCGCTCCAGCCCAAAGGCTGACATCAGGTAGCGTACCAGGTCGTACTGATCCCCCTCTGCGCGGACCACATACACAGGCCGTAGCGGGGCCTGCCCGCTCTCCATCTCTTGCAGCATCCGCACGAGCACGCTCTCTTGGGTGATCGCTCGCCCGGCGGGGAGCCTGTCATAGACGATGTAGGCGTTGACTCCGAAGGCCGCCCCCACGCACAAGGCGCTCAGCAAGACAGCTAGCTTCGGCCAGCCTACGACCCGTGCGAGCGTTCGCGCCAAGCCATCGCAGCCAACCGCAGCCATCAGGGCGTACAACGGCACCAGCGCGAACAGCCGGGTGTTCGGCGGGTAATCGTACTGCGCCAGCCCGCCGAGCGCCAGAATGCACGCCCCATACCCAAGCAGAACCACCCAGGGCGCCTTGACCTTGCGCCAGCCCATGAACAGGCCAAATAGCCCCGCGACGGCCAGAGATCCGGTCAACGGGTCCAGATGCGCACCGTAGACAAAGTGCGTGTTCTTTCGGCTGATCAGAAACGAGAACAGCGCCCTCAGCGAGTTGCTTCCGACCCTGCGCGCGATCTCGTCGATGGCCCCGATGCCAGTGCCTCCGAACACAGTCTGCTGCCACAGCACTTCGGAGCCACCAGGCTCAGCGATGACGGGCCATGCCGTGACGCCGATGCCCAGCAGCAGCGCGGCCCAAGGGAGCCAGTTGCGCCGCCGAAAAGGCGACCGATAAAGCAGCATCAGCAGGCCAAGGGCTGGAGCCGCCAGGCGCGCCAGAGCAAACACGTAAAAGCCGAGCCCTGCCACCGTGCCCGCGAGCCAGTAACCCAGCAGGCTATCCTTGCGCATCGCCAGGAAGAGGAAGGCCACCGACACACACACCGGCCACAGTGCCTGCAAGTTGTTGTAGCCAATCTTGCCAAACCCGATCAGGTAATGCGAGCAGGCCAGAAAGCCCGTCGCCAACAAGGCCACGCGTTCGGTTGCGATTGACCTGACAAGCATGTACCAGAAAGGGAGCGCCGATGCTACCACCAACACGTTGCTGATGCGCCACCCATAGTTGTCTATCCCCCACAACCGCATGGAGGCTGCCTGCAAGTAAGACGACAAGGCTGGATGCATCCCATAGTTCCCCAGCCCCGTCAGGAGCGGCTTATGTAACACGCCCTTGAGCAACTGCCAAGCGTACAGAAAGAACGAGTACTCGTCGCCAATGACCGCAAAGCGCCACGAGTTGAGGTCCCATGCGGCAAGAGCAAAGTAGCCCAGCCCCAGCGCCAACACAATGACCCGCGATGCTCCTCCCCACATCCCGCCTGGACGCGGCGATGGGTCAGCCACCGAGGCATACAGCGCCGCACCCGCCATCAGCCAGAGGATGACAGCGGGGATCCAGGCCCTGCCACCAGCGCACGCGCAACCGGCAATCGCGCAATGATAAGCCAGCAGATACAGCCAGTCGCCCAATACCAAGAGAGGCGGGCGTTGGCCGGAGCGTTCCCATAGCTTGAGCGCAGACGCCACAAGAATGGGCGGCAGACACCAAAGCGCGGCGGGTGGCAGTCCGCCTTCGAGCGCCCGCCAGACGGCCACAGCCTCCAGGCCCACTGCGGCAACCAGCAGAAGCGCCGCCGCCATGGGAATCCGCGAGCGTTGCGCCACCGTCGCGCGCGAGGGTGGATCGGCAAGCACGGATTGCCGCAGGCGAAACGAACTAGCCGCCCCAACCAGCCCCCCCACCAAGGCGGCTGCTAGCGCAACGGGCAGGTACCGGCCGAAGCCCAGGTTGCCCAGATACGGGCAAGCTTGCGCCAGCCAGTCCAGATTGGCCAGCCAAGGGAGCGACCAGCCGTACCACTGGCTCAACGTGGCCACCACCTGCGCCAGCGCCAGCAGCCCCCCAGCCAACAACAGGGCAAGCGCCATTGCCATGCGCTTGCCCCAACGCCCGTGATCGCCCACATAGCTGCTTTGGCAAGGCGGCCCCACGACCCGCAGCCCAGATTCCAGAGGCGCATCCACCCTCAAGGCTTGCCCACCTCAGAGCTTACCGGGCCTGGCTCTGCTCCGTGCCCGCGTGCGGTCAGCCCGCCATCCACTCCTGCAGCGTCTTCAGAGCGGCAGAAGCGGTGCGGTCCAGGTTGGCCAGGCTTCCCCCGCCCTTGACGGGCGAGCACATCTCGAACGAGACGTAACCGTCAAAGCCCCCGTCCCGCAACCCCCCGAAGAAGGCAGGGTAGTCGATGAAACCCTCGCCCAGGGGCACGGCGCGCACCACGTCCGGCAGTCGCTCATAACCCACCAGCCCAGACAGGTACTTGTACCTAGGCTGCCGGACATAGTCGGCCACCGTCGTCTGCGCCATCTTCGGCGCCAGCCTCTTGGCTGCGCTATAGAGGTCCGTGCCATGCTGCGCGATGCTCCACGCATCGAACATGGCATAGCAGTTGGGCCGGCTCACCTGCGCCAGGAAATCCTCATAGGCCTCGACGCCAACCCCGATGTCGTGGTGATTCTGGACGCCGATGCGCACCCCATGCCGCGCCGCCACATCGCAGGCCCCTTGCACCGCTTCCACACACAAGTTCCATTGCTGATCGAAAGAGAGTGCATCCACCTGATATCCGGTGAATATGCGAATCAGATCGGACCCCAGCACGTTGGCGAACTGCGCCAGGCGATCGATGTACCCCAACTGGATCTCGAGCAGCGGGACCTCCCGGCTCTCCATTCCTGCCGTGAAATTCGTGTACGCCGCGAGGCTGGCCACCTTGAGGCCGAGCTCGTCCGTCAATCGGCGATAGGACTTGACCTCGTCGATATCGCAGTCGACCACCGACAGGTGTGGCCGCTTGCCCGCGATCTCGACCGCCGAGTAGCCAAGCTCCTTGGCCTTCCGCAGCGAGTCGGCCAAGCTCAGCCTCGCCTGGCCCCAGAACCCAGCATAGCTTACCGTAAAGAGCGTAGGAATCATCATGTCTCCCATTCTTGGATTGCTAGCATCCGGCGAGAAAGCCAGCGCCCTGCAGGATGCCCATCTGTTGAGCCGTCGCATCGCTGTGGAAATTCGCATCCTCCAGCTCGATGCTGACACAGCCGCTGTACCCCGCCTCGCGAAGCACCCGGAACGCCTCGCCCCATCTCATGCACCCCTGCCCGGGGATGGTGTAGCGCCAGGCATACCCCCCGTACCGGATCGGCTTGGCGAAGGTAGCGGGCTGCTCATGCCCGTACTCGTAGAGCTCCTCGGTAAGCAGCTCGGTGTCCTTGCCGTGCACGTGATACACGCGGCCGACGAATTCGCGCAGGAACCGGATCGGGTCGATGCCCATGCGGATCAGGTGCGACGGGTCATAGTTGATGCCCATGGCGCCCGAGGGGATCTCGCGAAAGAACGCGCGAAAGGCCTCGGGGGTGCAGCAGAGGGCCCCAGGGCCAGGCCACCCCTCGATCGCCAGGCGCCCGCCGTGCCGCTCCAACACGGGCGCCAACTCGCCAAAGCTCTCCACCATATAGCCGAAATTCTCGACCCGTGGCAGCGATGGTTCTGCCGGCAGCATGACCAGGAAAAAGTTGGCGGGGCCGGTCTCCGTGCTGGCTTGGATGTAGGCCGCGTTCCGCGCGATCGCGTCTGCGCGCTTCCCCTTGTCCGGCGAGATCATGCCTTGCCACTCCAGCAGGTCCACTGAGCCCACCCGTAGCCCAGCTGTGACCGCCTGCCTCACGCTTCGGTCGCCATCGCGGCCCAAGTCGATCACGCCAAGGTCATGGGCCTTGGCCCATTCCATCAGTTGGGCCAGATCCTTCTGCCAATCGCCCCCGCCTCGCCTGAACCCGATCGGGAATCCGCCGGTCCTCGTCTTCACAGCCGCTCCTCCGTTTCGTTATGTCCGCTTGTCGCGATGCTTGTGTAGGTCGTTACCAGTGTGCGCCACCCTTCCGCCGCATGCTACCAAATCCCTCATAAGCCGTCGGGTGCATCGGCAGCTCATTTCGCAGGCGCCTAAAGGGGTCGTCCGTGCTCTCCAGGTGCTCATCAAGGGCGCGCCGCATCTGTTCCAGCGCCTGGGCGTAGGCGGGGTCATCGATGAGGTTCGTCAGCTCGCCCGGGTCCCTCTCCAGGTCATAGAGCTCCTCAGTGCAGCGGCGCGCCGAATAGTGTTCCCACACCTCCCGCGTTCGGCGGAAATCCGACGTACACTGCTCGATCTCTGGGATAACAAAGTCAAAGATACAAGTCTGCAACCCTTTGCGGATGTACTTGATCTTGTCGGAGCGCACCATCCGGCTGGGATCATAAAAGTTGGTATAGTTCTTCTCGGCAAACACGAGCTCCCGAGTCGATCCCCCCACCCCACGCGCCACCGCCGCCATGCTTTGCCCCTGCATCCAGGGCGGCACGGGACAGCCCGCCAGGTCCAGCAGGGTCGGTGTTATGTCAACATGACCAGTGAGGCCCTCGACCAGCGTTCCGGCGGGCAACCCGGCCGGCCACCGCATGATCCAGGGCACCTTCGTCCCCCCATCGTACAGCGTCGCCTTGGAGTGCATGAACGACGCGCCGTGGTCGCTTGTGAACAGCACGATGGTGTTGTTCGCCAGCCCCGTCTCGTCCAGTGCGCGCAAGAACTCGCCCACCATCTTGTCCATGAGCTTGATCGCCCCGTAAAAGCCGGAGAGGTCCTCTCGTATCTGCGGGATGTCCGGCAAGAATGGGCGCACTTCCACCTCCGCGGGGTCTGCGGGTTCGTATATATCCCGCCTAAAGCCGGAGGGGTTCAGCCCCATGCGATGCACCTCGGAGAAGCCGAGGCCCACAAAGAACGGCTTCTCCCGGCTTTGCGGCGTGCGCAGCCAGTCGGCCAGCAGAGGCACCACCTCCTCCACGTGGTTCCCCGCCCCGCCATGGATCTCGCCGTACCCCAGCCGGCGAGGGTCATAGTGCTCGTGCTGGAAGCCGAAAAGATGGGTCTGGTAACCTGCGTCCGACAGGAGCTGCATGATGGGCGGGCACTTGGCCACGTCCAGCTCCCACCCGCGGTGCACTAGCCCCATCAGCCCATTCGTGTGCGGATAGCAGCCGGTGATGATGCCCCCCCGGCTAGGCGAGCAGACCGTCCCACAGGAAAAGTGGTTCCGAAACAGGACGCCATCCCGAGCAAGCGAGTCAATATGAGGCGTGGGCACCGGAGTGCCGTAGCAGCCCAGATAATCGCCCAGGTCATGCGGTGTGATGAGGATGATGTTGGGCCTTGTCATGTTCGTCGGTCCTCCCTCCATGCTCTGACTGTCCGAAGCCTCAGCCAGGCGCTACAGCTCGAATGGCATGCCGTCATCGGCGATGGTCACGCGGTCGCCCAGGATGGCGCGCGCCTTGGCAGCCTCCCCCTCCGGGTCAGCGAGAATAGCCCTCCCGTGATGAATAAAGACCAGGCGCCCGAACTCTGTCTCGTGATCGGCGAGGTAGCGGCACACATCCTCCACGCGATGGTGGCCCGTTTCCATGAACAGCACATCGCACGGCGAGATCAGTGGGGCGAAATCGCGGATGTCCTTGACGTCGCCTGAGAACACCATGGCTCGGCCCGCCGACTCGATCCGGAAGGAGAACGACCGCCAGGGTTGGTCCGGCCCGGGATCACCGAGGTGCAGGTTATGCTGCGCCGTCACCCGCAACACACCGTCATCCAGGATGACGCCATCCTGGTACGTTCGCGCAGTCAGGTGAAAGTCCAGCCCCACACCCCACGCCACAGGGTCAGCGATCAGGCCAACCGCGGCCTCCCACGTGCGCAGGTCGGGGATGAGGAGGGGCACGGTGCGCCCGGCGATGCGCCGCGCCGAATCGGTGGTGCGTCCCTCCAGCTTGCGGATCGTCCAGATCAGGTTTGGCAGCCCGCCGATATGATCGATGTGGGTATGCGAAATGATGATCGCCCGCGTCGCCAAGAGATCGATCCCCAAGTTGTGCGCCGTGTGCGAGCAGCACTCCCCCGCATCGAACCAGTATACCCCGCCCGCTTCCTCCACCGCGATGGAGACGTGATGCCTCCCGGGCATAGGCTCGGTGCCACTGCACGTGCCAAGGCAAGTGATGCGCATAGCTCCCCCCAAGTGAGTTCTGAGCAGCATAGGTTTACGTGGCCGTCGACCCGTGCGCCGCAGGCCCATTATAGGGCATTGTCCACGGCGAGGCAATTGTCCAGCGCCGGCCGCATCAAGCAGAGTGCCGCTCCACCAGGCGAACGCCCTCCACCATCCAATCACGCATGATCGTTGAATCGGTCACGGCCCGCATGGCCATGGCGCGGGTGGCTGCCTCCACATCGACTACGGCCGTCACGAGCCGCTCCTCAAAGTATCCCGCCTCATCCAGCACATTCCCTTGGGGGTCGATGATCTTGCTGTTGCCGTGCGATTGTGACTTGCCCAGGATGTCGTGCGGATCCGCCGGCATGTTGGCCATCACCAGATAGACGGTGTTTTCGCACGCCCGCGAGATCGGCATCGCCCGGTAGGCCGATAGTTTGTGTTCTTGCGTCAGGCCGCTTTCCGAGCTGCAAAAGTAGCAGATGCGCGCTCCGGCGATCGCCGGCAGGCGCACCAGCTCGGGGTAGCGGATGTCATGGCAGACCAGAAAGCACGACTCGACGCCAGCGACCTGATAGGTAGGCAGGGCATGCCCCGGCGCGGCCCAGTCCTCCGCGAGGTGCGTCTTGGCGTAACGTCCACGCACCACACCACCCTTGTCGATCACCAGCAGGCTGTTGTAGACCGACTTGCCCTCCCAATGGGCAGTACCAAGGATCACGGCCAGATCGAGCTCCCGCGACTTGGCGATGACGCGCCCTTCTGCCCGCGCGAAATCCTCCGGTTTGGCCGCCGCCCAGTACTCAGGGGTGCAGGAGTAGCCGCAGAGGCACGCCTCTGGAAAAGAGAGCACGTCGACACCTTGGGCCGCCGCTTGCTCCATCCAGCCGAGCACCTTGTCCGCGCTCTTGTCCGGCTCGCTGTGCGATAGGATCTGGCACGCTGCAACTGATAGCTTCATCTCGCCTCCGGTTCGTCCCGAGCTTGCAGGAGTATAAGCCAACTCGGATTGGAGCGCAACCCGTCAGACATGCAACCATCGCCTCAGTCGCGGGTTATAGAAGCCAACAACCTGCACCGCATCGCTGGCGGGCGCAGGCTGAGCAGTACACACCTGACGGCCGGAGGTCTATCGTGATCCAAACCGAGATCTGCGATCTGCTGGGAATCGAGTATCCCATCCTTCAGGGAGGCATGGCGTGGGTTGCCACGAAGGAATTGGTGGCCGCCGTCTCCGAGGCCGGGGCGCTCGGCATCATCGGCGCCGGGAATGCCCCGCCCGACTTTGTGCGCGATCAAGTGCGCGGCGTCAAGGAGCGCACCAATCGCCCGTACGGGCTCAATATCGCCCTGTTTTCCCCGTATGTCGACGAGATCGTCCGGATCTGCATCGAAGAGCACGTCCCTGTGGTGACCACCGGGGCGGGAAGCCCCAGCGCCGTGATCCCCCCGCTCAAGGGCGCCGGCATCAAGGTGATCCCCGTGGTTGGGTCGGTGGCGCTGGCGCGGCGCGTCGAGCGCATGGGAGCGGACGCCATCGTCGCCGAGGGCATGGAGTCCGGCGGCCATATCGGCGATGTGACCACGATGCCCCTGATCCCGCAGGTGGTCGACGCGGTCAAGGTGCCCGTGATCGCGGCGGGCGGCATCGGCGACGGGCGCGGGCTCATCGCGGCGCTCGCGCTGGGGGCCAAAGGGGTCCAGATGGGCACGCGTTTTATCTGCACCACCGAATGCACCGCCCATGCCAACTATAAGGAGCGCATCTGCCGCGCCGGGGACCGTTCCACCATGACATCGGGGCACTCCCTCGGCCATCCCGTGCGCGCCATCCGCAACCAGATGACGCAGCAGTTCGCGGAACTCGAGCGGACGGGCGCGTCCGAGGCGGAAGTCATCGCCTTCGGCACCGGCAGGCTTCGGCTGGCCGCCGTGGAGGGAGACACGGAACAAGGCACCGTCATGGCCGGCCAAATCTGCGGCCTGGTCAACAGCGTGGTTCCCGCCGCCCAGCTTATCCATGACATCATGGCCCAGGCCGAGCAGGCCATCCAGCGCGTCTGCGAGATGCGCTTGCCCCACTAGGGAGCCGATGCTGCACGGCGCCCTATCAATCTCGTCCAGGTGGTCACAATGACTCGAGTCGTCGTAACGGGCATGGGAGCCATCTCCCCTGCGGGACACAACGTCGCCCAACTGTGGAATGCCGTCGTCGAAGGAACCTCCAGCATCGGTCCCATTACTGCCTTTGACACCACGGATTATCAGGCCAAGATCGCCGCCGAGGTCAAGGGATTCGACCCTGACGCGCACTTTGGGCCCAAGGTCGCGCGCCGCATGGATCGCTTCATCCAATTCGCCGTCTATGCCGCTCAGCAGGCGGTGGCCGACGCGCGGCTAGAGATCAACGAGAACAACGCTGACCGAACCTGCGTCGTGGTCGGGAGTGGAGTCGGCGGGATGGGCACGCTCCTCGACCAGGTGCGCGTGCTAGACGAGAAAGGGCCTCGCCGCGTCAGCCCGCTGTTCGTGCCCATGATGCTAACCGACTCGGCGGCCGGACAGGTTGCCATCGAGTTGGGCGCCCGCGGCCCGAATCTCGCCGTGGTTTCGGCCTGCGCCAGCGGGGCGAATGCCATCGGCGAGGCCGCCGAGATCATCCGCCGAGGGGCGGCAGATATTGCCCTGTGCGGCGGCACCGAGGCGGCCATCGTGACGCTCGCGGTCGCCGCTTTTAGCGTGATGGGCGCGCTCTCCACTGAGAACGACGACCCCGCTCACGCCTGTCGTCCCTTCGACGCCACGCGCGGCGGTTTTGTCATGGGCGAAGGAGCGGGGATCCTCGTCCTCGAATCCGAAGAGCACGCGCGTGCGCGCGGCGCCACGGTTCTTGCCGCCCTGGATGGCTACGGCGCCACGGCAGACGCCTACCACATCGTCGCACCCATAGAAGACGGCCGCGGAGCCGCCAAGTCCATGCAGGCGGCGCTCCAGTCCGCCGGCATCTCGCCAGCGGAGGTGGACTATATCAATGCGCACGGCACCGGCACCAAACTGAACGATCTCGCCGAGACGCGCGCCATCAAGGCGGTATTCGGCGACCATGCCTACCATATCCCGGTCAGCTCCACCAAGCCAGTGACGGGGCACCTGCTGGGCGCCGCGGGCGCCATCGAGGCGATCATCTGCATCAAGGCCATGCAGGAGGGGCTCATCCCAGGGACGCTGAACCTGTCGCATCCCGATCCCGAGTGTGACCTCGACTATGTTCCGGCGGGTCCTCGGCAAGCCCAAGTGCGCACGGTCCTCACCAACTCGTTCGGATTCGGCGGGCACAATGCCACGCTCGTGTTTCGAGCCGCGTAGGGCGGACCCATATGCCACCTAGAGCCCAGATCACCGGCTGGGGCAAGTATCTGCCCTCCCGAACGGTCACCAACGACGAGCTCGCCCAAGCCCTGGACACGAGCGATGAGTGGATCCGCCAGCGCACCGGCATCCGCGAGCGACGCCTCGCGCGGCCCGCTGAGGGTGCCGCCGAGATGGCGGTTCACGCCGCGCGCGAGGCGCTCCGCAAGGCCATGATCGACCCCGGCGAGATCGGCTTGGTCATCGTGGCCACCTCCACCGCCGACCAGGTGTTCCCTTCCGTGGCCAGCATCGTCCAGTACGCGATCGGTGCCAATCACGCCGGCGCCTTCGACCTGAGCGCGGCCTGCTCCGGGTTCGTCTACGCCCTTTCCCTGGCCAGCGACGCCATCAGCGCGGGCTCCATCCGCGCGGCGCTGGTCATCGGCGCCGAAAAGATGTCGGGGGTCGTGGACTGGGGAGACCGTAATACCTGTGTCCTCTTTGGCGATGGCGCAGGGGCGATCATCCTGCAGGCCGGTGACCCCAAAGCCGGCCTGCTTGCCTCCGTGCTGGGATCCGATGGGTCGGATGGCGAGGCCCTGGTGCTGCGCTCCCGGCCAGGGGAAGGCGCGGCGGGCCAAGGGCCGGTTATCGCCATGGATGGCCGGCGCGTCTTTCGCTTCGCCTCTCGCATCATGGCCTCTTCCTTGCGAGAGGTCACCAGCAAGCTGGGACTCGCCGTCAGCGACCTGAGTCTGGTAATCCCGCATCAGGCCAACCAAAGGATCATGGATGCCGCCTGCGAGGAGCTCGGGTATCCGCCCGACAGGGTCTATAGCAACCTGGAGCGCTACGGCAACACCTCCGCGGCCTCGGTGCCCATTGCACTCTGCGAGGCCGCCGACGAGGGCCGCCTGCGCGATGGCGAGCTCGTCGCCCTAGTTGCCTTTGGCGGCGGGCTGAGTTGGGGCGCCGCCATCGTGCGCTGGGGCAGGACGATCCGGCCTCCATGGCACGTGGCCGTCCGCGGCCGCGGGCGGCAGCTATGGGCGGCGATCCTCTGGCAGTGGCGGCGCCTCCTGCGACTGGCCTCGAGCCGCCGTCGTCGCCCCTCGTGACCCCGCTCGAGCCTCTGGCCGTTTGTGTCCAGCGCCACTCCAGGGTATAATGGGCTGTCTCTCAGGGCTTGGCGGCGTGTCTTGTCCAAGTTGCGCTGCCCAAGCCTAGAAGGAAGGCCCATGACTCTCTCCCGGAATCGTATCGGCTGCTTGCTCCTCGCGATCCTGCTATCGCTGGCGACCGCCTGCGGCTCGACGGGGGGAGCAGAGCAGGCGGGGCCCTCGTGGAGCCACCAGTTGCCCGAACTGCAACCATTGTCTCTTTCGCCAGGGCAGAAGCTCCAAGTGGTCGCCACCACCAACATCGTGGGCGATGTGGCCAGGAACGTCGGCGGGGACTTGATTGATCTGAACGTTCTGCTCCAGGTTGGCCGGGACCCGCACTCGTACCAGCCAGTTCCTTCGGACCTCACCGCCGTCAGCAGAGCGCACCTGGTCCTGGCCAGCGGCTTCGGGCTGGAAGAGTTCCTCCTCAGTATGCTGCGCAATGCCGGAGGCAGCGCGGCCCTGGCCTACGTCTCCTCCGGGATCGAGCCCCGCGCGGGGCATGATCACGAGGGGGATCAGAGCGCCACAGCGGATGAGGATCACGAGGCCGCGGATCCCCATGTCTGGCTAGACGTGCGGCACGTGCTGCTCTGGGCTGACAATATCGCCACGGTTTTGGGCGCCCTTGACCCCAGCAACGCGCCCACCTACCAGGGCAATGCGGCTGCCTACAAAGCCCGACTCGAAGAACTGGACCAGTGGATCATCGAGCAGGTCGCGCTTATCCCTGCCAGGAATCGGCGCCTGGTGACCAATCACGAGGCCTTTGGATACTATGCGGAGCGGTACGACCTGGAGCAAGTGGGGACCGTTTACCCCATCAGCCCCTCCGCCGAGCCTTCCGCCCAGGATGTGGCCAAGCTCGAGACCGCCATCCGTGAACTGGGCGTCAAGGCGATCTTTACCGAAAGCACCGTCAACCCTCGTTTGGCCGAGCGGATCGCCCAAGATGCCGGGGCCAAGGTCGTGCCGCTGTACTCTGGTTCGCTGGGATCGCCCGGCTCGGGAGCAGAGACCTATATCGATATGATGCGGTACAACACGAACTCTATCGTCTCGGCGCTCAGATAGCGCCCCGAAAGGCCAGCATGCAGGAAACGAACGCCCTGGAGCTGCGCGAGGCCACCGTGAGCTACAACAGCCATCACGCGCTGGATCGCGTCACCGTGGATATCCCGTGCGGGCGGCGCGTCGCCGTGATCGGCCCGAACGGCGCCGGCAAGTCCACGCTGTTCAAGGCGATCGTGGGCATATTGCCGCTCTCCCACGGCACGGTGCGCGTCTTTGGACACAGTCCCCAGGACCGCCGGGTTCCTGTGAGTTATGTCAGCCAGAGCAGCGGGATGGACCTGCGATTCCCTGTCACCGTATACGACGTCGTCATGATGGGCCGCTATGCCCATATCGGCTGGATGCGCTGGCCCACCAAGCACGACAAAGAGATCGTGATGGACGCCTTGTCGCGCGTGGGCATGGCCAACCTGGCTTCACGGCAGATCAGTGAGCTATCCGGCGGGCAGCAACAGCGCGTCTTTGTGGCGCGCGCCCTGGCCCAGGAGGCGCAGCTTCTCCTGCTCGACGAGCCCTTTCGTGGCATCGACGTGCCCAGCCAAGAGGCCATCTTGTCCCTTTTGGAGGACCTCAAGGGCGTGTGCTCCACCATCCTCCTCTCCACCCACGACATCGAGCTGGCAGCCGACGCCTTTGACCTGATGCTTCTGCTGAATCACAAGCTCGTCGCCTTCGGGACTCCCGCGCACGTCTTTCGTCCCGAGATCCTCCGCGAGGCATTTGGCGGCCAGGTGACCACCTGGCCTGTTGCTGGAGGAGGCACCCTGGTGGTTGGCGACACCCATTGCTCTCACAGCGGTTGCGTGGAACGCCACGAGGAGAATGCCTGACATGTTGACCTGGCTGCTCGAGCCACTCGCGTACCCTTTCATGCAGAGAGGCATGCTGGCGGCGGTGATGGTTGGCGTGGTCTGCGCTGTGTTAGGATCGTTCGTGGTGCTGCGGGGCATGGGCTTCCTCGGCGACGCCCTGGCCCACGCCATCCTCCCTGGCGTCTCCATTGCCTATCTGCTCGAGTTGCCCCTTTCGCTGGGCGCCCTGATCATGGGCGTCGCGACGGCGCTCGGCATCGGCTATCTCACCAAACAGGGCCGGCTTCGCGAGGACACCTCCATCAGCATCATCTTTTCGGGGCTCTTTGCGCTCGGCATCGTCATGCTCAGCTTTGTCGGCTCCTATACCGTGGACCTCACCCACTTTCTGTTCGGCAATGTCCTAGGCGTGTCCGAAGGCGACCTCTGGCTCACGGCGGGCCTGAGCCTGGCCGTGCTCGCGCTTGTCCTGGTGCTATACCGGCAGTTCCTCGTCCTTTCCTTCGACCCCACCTTGGCCGTTACCTTCAAGTGGCCCGTGGACCTCCTGCGCTACCTGTTGCTCATCATGATCGCCATCGTCATCGTCGTCTCGCTGCAAACGGTGGGAGTCGCCCTGATGCTCTCCATGCTCGTCACGCCTGCCGCCACCGCCTACTTGGTAACCCGTAGGCTTCCCAGCATGATGGGGCTGGCAGCAGCCATTGGCGGACTCTGCGGCGTGGTCGGGCTGTATCTTTCGTACTATCTCAATGTGCCCTCTGGCCCTGCCATCGTGCTCACCTGCACGGTCGTCTTTGTGCTCACCTTCCTGTTCTCGCCGCGCCGCACACTGATCTAGCCCCTCCGCCGCAGGCAAGTTGACAGCAGCCGCAAAGGCGCTATGATACGCACCGATCGCCAATGTACCGCTGCGCCTCAGTGGCAGCGGAATCCCAGCCCAGGAGCCCGTTCTTGACTACAGCCATGACCTCTCGCGAGCGGATGCTGGCGGCGCTGCGCCGCCAAGACGTTGATCATGTGCCCTGCTGCCCTTCCTTCAGCGAGTCCCTCCTCGGCCCAGCCTACACCTGGCGAGGCCGGGCCGATACGCTAGACCGCATCGTGCGCGGCCTGGGTCTGGACAGCTACGTCCCTGTGAGCCTGGAGCCCTCCTGGCATCCCGCCGTGACCACGCGGGTGTGGAAGGAAACGTCACCTCAGGAGCCCTGGCCGATCCTGCGCAAAGAGATCAGCACGCCCGAGGGCCCCCTCACTGCCGCGGTGCGCGTCACCGATGACTGGCCCCACGGGGACGACATTCCGCTCAACAGCGACTGGTGCGTCTCCCGTTATGTTAAGCCCTGGCTAGAGACCCTCGAAGATGTCGAGCGGTTCCGATATGTGCAACTCGGCCCCAATGACCAGGCCATCTCGCAGGGCAGAGAGCGCTTCATCGAGCGCAAGCGGCTAGCCAACGAGTTCGGGGTGATCACCTTCGCCTCATGCGGCATGGGCCTCACCTCCGCGGTCCAGGTCTTTGGCGCCGCCCAGGCCGTCACAGTCTCCATGGACAATCCGGAGATCATGGAGCGCTTCCTGGCCGTCGAGCACGAGGCCACCATGAAGCGCGCCGAGGTCTTGGCCGATTGGGGCGTCGACGTGGTCTGCCGCAACGGGTTCTACGAGACGATGGATTTCTGGAGCCCGCGCCAGATCAAACGCTTTCTGGTCCCCCTGCTCAAAAGCGAGATCCAGGCCATGCATTCTGGTGGCGCAGCGGTCACCTACACAGTCTGCACCGGCATCATGCCCATGCTCGATATCCTGGCCGAGCTCGACTTTGACGCGTACCACTCTATTGAGCCAGCCCTGGGCAACCAGGACATGGGCCTGGTGGCTCGGCGTCTCTGCCCGCGCCACGCCATCTGGGGCGGCGTCTCCGGCCCCATCCACATCGGCGAAGGCACGCCCGAGATCGCCCGCCAGGCCGTGCGCGACGCCTTCGGGCATTTCGGACCGCGCGGTCTCATCCTGAGTGCGGTCCCCTCGATCCGCGCCCATTGGCCCTGGGAGAACGCCCTGGCCATGTTCGACGAGTGGCGGCTGCTGGCCCGCGCCGCACCGGGCAACTCGGGCCCCGCTCAACCCTCAAAGGGAGGCTGATGGCTCGATTCGTTGGGCGCAAGTTGCTGCTGATCGCGATCCTGCTGCCCCTCCTCAACTGGGTGGGGTTCCAGTACGCCGTGGCCCACCCTCGGTTCAACCCGTACGTTGGTGGGTCTGTGCTGAAGCTATGGCAGAACCAGGGGCTGGCATTTCCCAGCTATGCCGACTACCTCCGAGGGCTCGCGCGAGGAGACCTGGGCGAGCTCTCGAACGCCCCCATTCGGGAGGTCCTGCGAGAGCCCGCCAAGAACAGCATGATCCTGGTGGGCGCGGCGTTGCTGGTCAGCTCGGTGGTAGGTCTCGGCTTGGGCATGCTCTCCGTCTCCCGGCGCACCATGCGCATCAAACCCTGGGCGCTGCTGCTATACAGCGGCGGGCTCTCGCTCCCCGGGTTCTTAGTCGGCGTCGCCGCCATCGGAGGCCTGATCTACCTGACATTGCTCCGTGGCTCCAGCGCGCGCATTCTGCCGCTCAGCGGCTACGGCATCGATGAGCATCTCGTTCTACCCGTGCTCGTTCTGGCCAGCCGGCCCGCGTTGCAGATCGCGCACCTCGTGGCCTCCCTGGTGGAGAGCGAATTGCAGCAGGAATACGTCCGCGTTGCCCGAAGCAAGGGGCTGAGCTGGGGCAGGCTGCTGTGGCGCCACGCCTTGCCCAATGTCGCCTCGGCAGTGGCGATCGCCATCGGGCACGCGAGCCGCATCTTTGTGAGCGGCCTGATCATCGTGGAGACACTGTTCCTGTGGCCAGGCCTCGGACGCCTCTTCATGTATGACATCGGCGTTCGCGCCGACGGGAGAGCTCCCTCAGCCCTTTATGCCCACCCGGAGCTGCTGGCCGCCCTCGCGGTGGCCTTCGGCGCCGTGCTGTTGCTCACGGACCTGGTTGCCAGCGTCCTGGCCTTCTGGCTGGATCCCAGGCAGCGCCACCCCAATGGCGCCCAGCTCACGATCCACTAAAGGAGAGAGAGGTATGTCTCGCCGCCGCGACCCACTGCTCCGCATAGGGCTCGTGCTGGTCGCGGGGTTCCTGTTGCTGGGCTTTGTGGGCCCCTCCCTCGCGCCGCACGATCCCCTCAAGGTCTTCGACAAGGTGATGTACCTCGATGGCGAGATGGTCGTCCCGGCCCGTCAGCCCGTCGCCCCAGGACGGTTGCCAGGCTTGTTCCCCTTGGGCACCGACGAGGCTGGCCGCGACATCCTGAGCCGCCTGCTTTGCGCGATCCGCCCCACCCTGCTGCTTTGCAGCATCGCGGTGGCCATTCGCGCCGTGCTGGGCATCGCCTTCGGGCTGGCCGCGGGTTGGCTTGGCGGGCTGCCTCGGCAGATGATCGACCTGGCCATCAGCGCGGCGCTGGCGGTTCCGGCCTTGGTGTTCTGCGTCGCAGCGATCTCGTTCATGGGGGCTCATCGTGGGCTGGCCGCTTTCCTGATCGCCCTCGCCCTCACCGGCTGGGCCGATGTCGCGGCCTTTGTACGCAACCAGACCCTCAGCACGCTGCAGTCGCCGTTCATCGAGAGCGCGCGGGCCGTAGGCGTCAGGCCCCGAAGCATCCTGTGGAGGCATGTGCTGCCGCAGCTATGGCCTGCGCTCCCCGCCCTGATCTCCTTCGAGATAGGCACCGTCTTGCTAATCGTTTCCGAGCTCGGCTTCTTGGGTGTCTACATTGGAGGAGGGACTATCTACGAGGTCGCGCGGGGGGACAATCCGGACACGTGGAAGATGCTGACCGCCGGCTACCCCGAACTGGGGCAGATGCTCTCTGGCGTCTGGGCCAAGGTGATCATGGTGCCGTGGGAGCCGATCATCGTGGGCATCGTGGTTTTCGCCATGATCTTTGCCTTCAACCTGCTGGGCGAGGGCCTGCGCCGCCAAATGGACATCACGCGCAGGCATGAGGCACGCTAGCAGGCCACGCTGAGGCTCTCAGTCACCCAGCAGGGACTCGGGCGGCGCGGTGCGATAGTGTCTGCGGTAAGCCGCCGTCTCGGACAGGAGCTCCAGTAGTGTCTTCTCCAGGGCTCGCGTATCGGGACTGGCCGATCCATCCCCCGGCGCCAGCGCCAAGTCGCCATTCTGCGCTCCAACCACGATCTGTCCTCTGGCTTGCAGCAGCCGCAGTCCCGCCAGGACCGTCTCCTCGCGATGAGCCATCGCCGCCGCAAGCCGCGCGAGCGCAACCTTACCCCCCTTGCTGGCAAGGGTGTGCTTCACCAGGCCGAGCAAGCGGGACACGAACTTGCCCGGCTCGTCCAGGCCGGGATCGATGGCGAGCAACAGGATGCGCTGCGAAGCCGCGGCGGCCATCGCCCTCCTTAGCTCGGATGGCCCCGGGGGAATACTCCAGATCGCCAGAACAGCAGCAGGCCCCAACAGGGCGCGGTCTCGGGCCCCAGCGGGTGGTGTCGTCAGTCCCTCGGCCCAGATCATCGCCTCCTGCCCTGCCGCCGCCCCCGCCACTGCGGCGACGGGATCGAGCACGGATCGCAGGTCCACGACCTCCGCCTTGGCCTTGGGCGCCGCCGCGATCGTCGGTTCCAGCTCTCTCGCCGCGATCCACTCGATCTGCACCTCGTTTCGGCCTTGATAGTCGCTAGCGCGAAGCGAGAAGGCCAGGTCGAACCTGCCCTCGGGCAGAGGCGTATCCGCGCCGTGCCACTGCAGGGCGGTTCGCTCCTGCCCATCGACGCCGCGGACCACCAGTCGCCTGTGTTCGGACGTGCGCCCGATGATCGCCTGTGAGACCAGCTCGAGATTGCCCGCCACCAGGCAGGGCGCGGGGTTCCCCGGCCCGAATGGCCCCAGCCGCGCCAGGTCGCGCGCCAGTTCCAGTGACAGATCGCCGAGCTGAACGTAGGCATCGATCACCAACTCGTCCGGGCGAGGCCCCTCGGCAGCCTGTCGCGCCACGGCGGCCGCCAGCCTTTGGCGGAACTCGGGCAGGCGGCTCACCGCCAGCGAGAAACCTGCCGCCATCGGGTGGCCACCATAGCGCTCGAGCAGATCGGCCTGCTCCGCAATGGCCGCGTGGATGTCACGCCCAGCCACGGACCGGGCCGAGCCCCGGGCAAAGCCATCACGCCCCTCCGCGATGAGCACCGCGGGCCGTCCATACCGCTCGGCGAGCCTGCCCGCCACGATGCCGATGACTCCCTCGGGCCAGCTCGCGTGCGCCAGCACCAGCACGGGCTCCTCCAGCGTCCGTGACCCTTCACGCTGGATCTGCGCTTCGGCGGCGTCCAGCACCTGCTTCACCAGCAGCTTGCGCTGGTCGTTGGACTGCTCGATCATCGTGGCGATCACCCTGGCGCGGCCAAGATCCTGGGTGGTCAGCAACTCGACGCACAAGCTGGCATCGCCCAGCCGGCCAAGGGCGTTGAGCCGTGGAGCGATCACGTAGCCGATATGCTCGGCGGTGATGCCAGCGGGGTCGAGCCCTGCGCTTTCCAACAACGCGCGCAATCCTACCCGCCTGGCGTGCTGAAGGGCAATCAGCCCGCGCATGGTCAGGTAGCGCACGTCCCCCACGAGGGAGGCCACATCGGCCACCATACCCACGGCCACCAGGTCCAGGAGGCCCGTCGTGTTGGCCGAGACGCCCAGCACCTCATTCAGCGCCTCGGCCACCTTGAAAGCGCAACCCACGCCGGTCAGCTCGCGCAACGGGTGAGCCGCATCCAGCATCTTGGGATTGACCACGGCCTCGGCAACGGGAAGCGTGGCCGCCAGATCGTGGTGGTCGGTGATGATACAGTCCACGCCAAGCTGGCGAGCGAGCCCAACCTCCTCATCTGCCGTCACGCCGGTGTCGCACGTAATCAGCAGCTTGGTTCCCTCCTGAGCAAGCCGCTCCACACCCTGAAGGTTCAGGCCGTGCGACTCTTCTCGACTCGGCACATAGTACCCGACGTTGGCGCCAAGGCAACCCAGCGCATCCAGCAGAAGGGCAGTGGCCGTCTGCCCGTCGGCATCGAAATCCCCCCAGATAGTCACCCGGTCTCCGCTTTCGATGCCTCGGCGCAGGCGCGCCACGGCTCGATCCAGGCCCGGCAGCTCATAGCCGGACGCGGGCTGGTACGCTGAGGGATCCAGGAAGGCGCGGGCTGCCTCGGGATCGCCCAGGCCGCGCCGCGCCAGGATCGTTGCCAGCAATTCGTGCCCCCCGACCGCCTGGCGCAGTGCGTCCGAGGCCTCCACCTGTGCCGGCAGAATCCATCTGGTCTCCAGCATGGTCTAGAACTCCACCTCGGCAACCTGCTCCAGGCCCAAATCGAAACCTGCCCCTGGCGCGCCCTCGTCAGCCTGTCCCTCCAGATCGTCAGCCGTCGCCGCCCCCGCTTCGCGCTCGCAATAGGAAGCATAGCGACAGTAGCGGCATGTCGCGTCCCCACGCGCCTGGGCCAACCCCGCCGCACCCGACCCCGCTTGCGCCACAGCGGCCTCGATCTCGCCCACCAGCGCCTCCAGATCGCCTCGATCCTGCTCGAGTTCCGCCGGATCATAGCCGAATCGCTCCGGCTGGGCTGGAAACGCCGCGAACCAGTAGATCATCTCTACCCAGCTCGGATCAACGGGCTCTCCCTGGTTGAAGCGCTGTCCTGCCTGCGCCAACACATACCGGTATACCCGTGTTTGCAGCCGCTTCGCCAGCCACTCACGCCGCGGGCGCCGCCCCTCGTTGGTCTTCCAGTCCACGATAACCAGCCGCTCACCTGGCGCGGCCGCCACCAGGTCGAACTGCGCCACCAAACGATGACCCCCCAGCGACGTCGAGACCCCAATCTCCGGAAATCGGCGCCCCGGCAGTTCCAGCGGATGGCTCAGATAGGCCTCCCACCACATGGCGAGTTTGGCGTCGCTGATGGACTCGCCGATAGTGGCGGGATCGAGGCCCAGCGCATGCTGATAGACCAAGCGGTGGAAATCGAGGCCCCTTGCCAGGTGAGCCTCCACCTCCAGCATGGGCTCCGCCACGGGCGTGGGCCAGGCCAGGCGCTCCACGTATCGCAACTGGAAACGACGAGGGCAGTCCACATAGTCTTGCAGGCTCGCTTGGCTGAAGGCAAAGCTCGCGGGCAGGCTCATCGCTTCTCCTCCAGCCAGGTTTGCAGCGCCACCAGCGGTATCGCCGGCTGGGCGGGCAATCGCCCTTTGCCCGTGTTCCAGGTCAGGATCAGGTCGCGCCTGGCGCGCGTGATCCCCACATAGAGCAGCCGCAGCCTCTCTTTCACATAGTCCTGCCGAGCCTGCCGCGTCGCCCGCCCTTCGACATAGCCGGCGTACAGGTTGCTGAGGCTGGCCAACTGCGCCAGGGCCTCCTCGACCAAGTTCAGGCTGTCCCGCACGAACCATTTCTCGGCTACATACGTGTCCGATGGTAGGTCCGAGGGAAAGTCATAGCTATTCACCGACATGAGGTACACGCGATCCCACTCCAGCCCCTTGGCTTTGTGCATCGTCGTCACCGTGACCACTCCCTTGGGCGGCTCAAAGCCGTTGTCCTCCTGATCAAAGCCCAGGAAGCGGCGCTCGTTCTTCGCCACCTCGGCCAGGTTATCCGCCAGCTCGGGCAGGCGGAGCGTGGGATCGTCGTCGCCGATCTGCCGCATGAGCGCCGCCAACTTGTGGGTCAGCGCGAGACTGGGCGGGTCTGTGAACAGGTCCTGCCCCAGGGTGATCAGCAACTGATCCACCGGTAGGCCCGCAGCCCGGTGCCAGCGCTGGATCACCTCTCGGAATGTCCCCAGCACCTCGCGAACGGCGCCACCGGCCTCGATCTCCGCGAGCCAGTCGTTTCCCAGCCGCGGCCAGAGGTAATCCTCGACGTTACGCAGCCGGCGCAGCGCCGCGATGGCCTCGTCGTTCCGCTCCGCCACTTCGTCCTCGCCCCGATCGTCTCGCCGCCAGACCTCATAGCACCGCGCCAGCTTGGCCGCGGACATGGGATCCACCAGATGGCGCAACACGTGCACCAGCGCGCCCGCCGTCTTGCGCGTCGAGATGGTGCTCTGCAAGAGCTCCGCAAAGGGAACGCCCTTGTTGCGCAGCGCCTCGCTGACCTGGAACCCTTTCTCGTTCCGGGGCACCAGCACCGCCACCGTCTCGTCGGGGTGAGCAGGCACCCATCTGGCCAGCGATTCGATGATCGTCTTGAGCTCCGCCTCGGGCGCGTACGCGGTGCCATCGATGTAGAGTACCCTGCCATCGTGGGAGGGGTTGGGCTGTGGATCGTCAGGCGGCGTTGGTTCGATGTGCTGCTGCCTGAAAGCGTCTCGGCAGGCCGGCGAAGGGTGCTCCGCCACGGTCCAGTCCACAAGCTGATTCGCCAACGCCAGGATGGGCCTGGCGCACCGTCCCGAGTTGGGCATGGTGATCGACTTGGTCAGGGGGTCGTCCATGAAGTCCAACAGCAACTGAGGATTGGCCGTGGTAAAGGTGGTGTGGACGGACTGGTTGGGATCCCCCACACGCACCCAGTTGCCGTTGGGGCCCGAGAGCAACTCAAGGATGCGTTGCTGCAACCGGCTGCTATCCTGCGCCTCGTCCTCAAGGACGAAAGGCCAGCGCCTCTGCAATCGGGCAAGGAGTTCGGCGTCGGATTCCAGGGCGCGGAGCGCCAGCACGATCAGGTCCTGAAAGTCCACGCTTCCGCGGTACATCAGCGCGCGCTGATAGAGCTCATAGATCTCGGCGCCCAGCGTGGCCAGCGTGAAGCGTTGCTCGCTCCCGGAGAGCGCCTCGCGTACGCCCGCAGGGGTCATCTGTTGGTCCTTGGCGCGGCGAATGAAGGCCAGCGCCACGTCCTGCACCACTCCCGGCCACCGGTCCCGCAGCAGCCAGCGCGCCTTGTTGTCATCGATGTCACCCATAAGGAAACTCGTCAGAACGTCGGTGTGCGCGCTGACCCAGGATTGCACGATGTCCTCGAGCAGCCGCGTGGCCGCGCGCTCATCCACAATGTCGAACGTCTCCGAGAGGCCCACCAACGCCGGCCTCTCCCTGACGATGTCGACGGCCAGCCCATGCAACGTGCGCACACGATAGCCGACATTGGGCAAAAGCCCGGCCTCCCGCTGCATGAACTCGGCGATCCGTCGGGAAAAGTTGTCCACCGCCGAGTTCATCATGGTCACGATGAGGACCTCTTGGTCCTCATCGATGCTGGTAGCCACGAGTTGGGAAGCCAGGTAGGAAAGGATGTGGGTCTTGCCGCTCCCAGGCACGGCCGACACGCCCATCCTGCCTCCAGCATAGCGCAGGATCTCCTGCTGGCTCGGCCGAGGGACCAGCAACCGCTCAGGCATCGCGTTCCCCCCGACCGGCCTGAACCGCGTGCCGCAGCATCCGCTGGAACACCTCGAGCAGCGGCCCGCGTTGCTCGTAGCCCTGCTCGCCAAGGTCGCTGATCCCCAGATAGATCCCCTTCCGGCAGCGCCGCACGAGGCCCAGCAGCAGCCTATCCATGGTCAGTTGCCGGACCTGGTATTCGTCGCCATCAGTCCACTGTTTGCCCTCCGGCCAATGCCGCGTGAGGACGTAGGGGTGGGTCAGCGGCTGGTAAGGGCGCTCCCACCATCCCCTGCTGCCCGCGTCCAGCCAGAACTGATAGTCCGCCGCCCGGTTACGCATCAGGAAGGTATAAGCGGGCGCCAAGAGCACCCCATCGCCATCGAGCTGCCAGTCCTCGATGTACTGAGCTGCCACCACCCCCTGCTGCACCATCCGAAGATACTCGCGCCCGATCTGAGCCTGGTCCGCATCACTCGGAAATGTCCGCCTGAACTTGGAGAACGACTCGACCAGGTTGGCAGCCACCCGCGCAGCGTCGAGGTCGCGGTGGAAGCCAAACCCGGCCTGTGAGAGCACATCGGCAAAAAGACGCGAGATAAAGTGGTCCAGCGACGACGCCCCGCCCTGGCGATAGGCCTCCAGCCATCCCAGTAGCTCGTCATACCTGCCGCCCAGGAGAAAGGTAATCCGTTCCTGGGCCTCTCCGGCGATCTCCTGAAAGGCCGTCAGCGCGGGCCGCCCGTCACGCACCCGATAGACGATGCGGCTCAGCTGCTGCGCCCGGACCACGTCCAGGCTATCAATCGCCTGCACCAACATCCGCGTCACGTCGAACGGGCCTGGCGCGATGCCCCAGTCCGGGTGCGCCAGAGCCGTCAGGGTCAGCAGGCAGCGCGTGCCCTCCTCCTCCCGCAAGGAGCGCGAGGGACGATGCGAGACCGCGCTGATGCCGTACCGTTCCAGGCGCAACGCCAGGGCGAAGCGCAGGGCGTCGCTCAGGTACGGCGCGACGATAGCCACCTCGCGCGGCGGCGTCCCCTCCTCCGTGACCAGCCGCGACACCTGATCGGCCACCCAATCCAGCATCTGGGGATGGAAGCGAAAGGAGGCATACACCAGCGCTTGCCGCCCCCGGCCCGCTGGGAGGGAGGCGCTTCGGCGCAGCCTCGGGGCCAAGCGGGTGCCCAGGTCCTGCAGCTCCTCTGAAGCGACCAGGCAGCGCTCCATCCAGATCACCCGGCGGCAGGACTTGCGCAACTCGTACGCGGACTGCGGGTCGGCGCCGAGAAAGGCGCGGTAGCCGGCATCCCAGTCGTACACCAGGGTGGCCGATTCGGCCAGGGCGAGCCAGCGGGTGACCAGCTCATGGGCCACTGGCACATCTTCCTCCACATTGTCGGCGATGAGATGGTGGTAGCGCTGAAAGAGGAAAGACTGTCCTTCCGGGGTCGGCAACACGTGGCGCACAAAGGTCTCGATCTGCAGCGAAAAGTCGAGCAGGTTGTTCTCCAGGCAGCGGGCGCGAAAGGCGCTGGCGCATTCCTGCACCTGCTCATACACCCTCGGCTGGCCGGGATCTCCCGTCCAGGCCTGGCTCAGCCGCGCGGCTATCTCTTGGTGCGGGAACCCCACCACCGCGGCCTTGTTCAGGTTGTCGATGACCTGGCTGGCGAGGCGGTTGCGTCGAATCGCGACCGAGTCAAAGTAGCGCTTCTCCAGGAACGGGGCCAGCACCTGATCCATATGGTACTGGGCGGTCTCTAGGGTCAAAAAAACGGGGCGCTCCGCAGCCCGAAAACCGGCATCCTCGGCGATCAGGGGCCACAAGAGGTCGATGGCGCGCCGCGCCAGCCCGCCAAGCGTGGCCAGGGTCACCTCGCTGCCCCCCGGCGCATCCTGCGAGCGGAGGAACCGCTGGTAAGGCTCGGCCAGCGTCCGTTGCGGGGTCAGTACCAGGATGGCATCGCCGGGCACACCCTCGTGCAAGAGGTGCTCCAGCCGGCGCACGGCCGCAGTGGTCTTGCCCGCTCCAGCCGGGCCCTCGAGAAACACCGAGTAGCCTCCGCTGTGCGGTGCGGTAATGACCTGGCTAGCTTCCTTGGATTCCATCCCACGTACTCCATGAGGCGAGAGAGCTTGGTTCATTCTACACGGCCGTCCCATCCTGGCAACTCGGCACAACCCCGGGCCAGCTTGGGGGTTTATAGACGTAGATTGGACTGAGGGAGAGATGCCGATGGTACAAAGCGAGGAAATCTACCACAAGCTCGCCGAGCGGCTGGACGCCATCCCCAACGGCTTTAGCCCCACTCCGAGCGGGGCGGAGGTCCGGCTGCTCGCCAAGCTCTTCACGCCCGACGAAGCGGCCCTTGCCGCGGTGATGAAGCTGGTCCCCGAGACCGCCGAGGAGATCGCCGCACGGGCTGATGTGGACCCCAAAGCAGCCTATGCCATGCTCAAAGAGATGGCGCGCAAGGGGCTCATCTTTGCGGGGCGCCATGATCGGAAGCTTGGGTTCTGGCTCATGCCCGTTGCCGTGGGCATCTATGAGATGCAGCTCCCCCGTATGGACGCCGAGCTGGCCGCGCTGTTCGAGGCCTATTACCAGGAGAGCCAGGGCGGCACGATGGTACGCCACAACCCGCCACTGAACAGGGTCATCCCGGTAGGCGAGGCCGTTCGCTTTGACATGGAGGTCTATTCCCACGAGAGCGCCGCAGCGATCCTGGATGAGGCCAGGTCGTGGGGCGTTCAGGATTGCCTCTGCCGCACACAGCAGCGCCTCGTTGGCAAAGGCTGCGACCACACGGTGCACAACTGCATCACCTTTTCCACCGCAGAGCACGCCTTTGACCACAGCACCGTCACACAAGCGATCTCGAAGGAGGAGGCTCTGTGCATCCTGCGGGAGGCCGAAAAGGAGGGGCTCGTCCACACCACCGGCAACTACCGCACGGGGCACTTTTTCATCTGCAACTGCTGCACCTGCTGCTGCGGCATCCTGCGCGGCGTGGCCGAGTTCGCCATCCCTACCGCCATCGCTCACTCGGATTTCCTGGTTCAGGTGGACCAGGAGCTCTGCACCGGCTGCGAGCTCTGCACCGAGCGCTGCCCATTCCATGCGCTGACCGTCGATAGAGTATGCGCCGTGGACGAGAACCGCTGCCTGGGCTGTGGCATCTGCGTCTCGGTGTGTCCTGCCGAGGCGCTGCAGCTTGTCCGGCGGCCCCTCGCCTCCCCGCCGCCGGCGGACATGGATGAGTGGATGGAGCAGCGCGCCCAGGATCGCGGCATCTCGCTCGACGATCTGCGCCAGGAGCGTACCAGACAAGCAGCCCACACCGACGATCCCTGACGACCTGCCCCGCTCTCAGAGCCTGGAGATGCCGCTACGTCGTGGCTCTGAGAGCGCGACCAGGCCAAGGATCTCAGTGCTTCAGTATCAGGGGCAGCAAAAGGGGGAGCCGCGTTGGGGCAGGCGTCGCCGTCGGAGCAGCCGCGGTGATCGCATAGATGTCGCCCGTGGCATAGTCAGCGACAAGCACCGTGCCTCGCTCATCCTCGCCAAACGTCGAGATGTTATAGTTGGTGACGAGCAAACGGGTGTTCGCCCACTGCCCCCCGGCGCGCCGCAAGCCCCAGATATCCCCGTTGCCATAGTCGCCATACAGATAGATGCCTTGCAGTGAGGCGTGGTCCCGCCCGCGATAGACGACTCCCCCGGTAATGGAGACCCATTGCTCTGCATGGGCATGCTCGATCACGGGAGGCGCGTACCGCTCCGGCGGAACGCAGCCAGCCGACGGGCTGTAGCAGTGCAGCGCTTCCAGGATCCGCCAACCATAGTTCTCCCCGCCGGCGCTGGTGGTTGCCTGGAAGTCGATCTCTTCATAGGCGCTCTGCCCCACGTCGCCGATGTATAGGTCACCCGTCAGCCGATCGAAAGAGAACCGCCAGGGATTGCGCAGGCCCAGGGCCCAGATCTCCGGACGGTACGTAGTATCGCCCACATAGGGGTTATCTGTTGGGACTGCATAGGGCTGCGCGCCGGATTCCACATCGATGCGCAGTATCTTGCCCAGCAACTGTGCCGGGTCTTGCGCCCGGTTTCCGGGATCGCCCGCGCTGCCCCCATCGCCCAGCCCGATGTAGAGGTAGCCGTCAACGGGGCCAAAGGCCAACTGGCCCCCCTTGTGATTGACGTAGGGCTGGGGTACCGTCAAGAGGATCTCCTCACTGGCCGCGTCCGCCAGGTCAGAGTCGGCGCCCACCCGAAAGCGCGCGACCACCGACCGGTTCTCCTTGTCGATATAGTAAACGTAGAACCAGCCCTTGGCGGCATAGTTCGGCGGGAAGGCTACGCTCAACAGGCCGCGCTCCCCACAGCACAACACGCGCTCGCGAATGTCGAGAAAAGGAACGGGCTGAACCGCACCGTTCTTCGCCAGCATGATCCGCCCGGCCTGCTCCACAACGAAAAGGCGGTTGGAGCCATCCCCGGCGTGGGTCACATGGACCGGCCGTTGGATGCCTCCAACCACCTTGGTCACCGCCACCTCTGGCCACGACGCCGGCTCGGCTGCCAGCGCAGGTCCAGCCGCCAGCAACCCCAACACGAGCGCCGCGACCAGCACCCACGCCACATCCTTGCGCCTTGCGAGCCCGAACCTGTCGTTCATCTGGAACTCCCAGCGAAAATCCGTCTGGTCCCCAGCTAACAGCATAGCGCAGAGGGCCCGCCTAGTATAGGATGCGCGTCATATGCTCGCACGCTTTCGCCAGGCCTAGCCCCCCAAAGGAGAGGTGCAGTTCGGGCAGCGCGTCGCCTTGATCGGGATATTGGTGAAGCAGTACGGGCACTCTTTGGTGGTGGGCGCCGCGGGAGCGGCTTCCTTCTTGGCCGCCGCCTTGTTCACGGCCTTGACAATCAGGAAGAGCACCAACGCCACGATGATAAAGTTGATCACCGTGTTGATGAAGGCGCCGTAGCTGATGACCGCCGCGCCAGCTTCCTTGGCCGCCGCCAGGGTCGGGTACTTGGTGCTGGTCAGGTTGATATACAGGTTCGCAAAGTCCACCTTCCCGAGCAAGAGCCCGATCGGCGGCATGATCACGTCCTTGACGAAGGACTGGGTGATCTGGCCAAAGGCCGTCGTCAGCATGAAAGCGACTGCCAGATCGAGTATGTTGCCTTTGGTAGCGAACGCCTTGAACTCCTGAAAGAACTTTTTCATTTCTCCTCCTGGATCTTCCGTGCCCCCTAGAGCCACTTCTTCCGCCTGAAAAACGCCAACATCACGGCCGCCACGGTCAACATGATACCCAATAGGGCCGGGTACCCCCATCGCCACGAGAGCTCTGGCATGAAGCGAAAGTTCATGCCATACACCCCCGCGAGAAAAGTCAGCGGGATGAACACGGTGCTGATGATGGTCAATACTTTCATCACCTCATTCATCCGGTTGCTGATGCTGGACAAATAGATGTCCAGCATGCCCGATACCATGTCCCGATACGTTTCCAGCGCATCGATGACCTGGATGGTGTGATCGTACACATCGCGGAGGTAGGCGCGAGTCCCAGGCTGAATCAGCGCCGACTCGCCGCGATCCAGCGCCCCCACCGCCTCTCGCAATGGCCAAACCGACTTGCGCAGGTGCAGCAGCTCTCGCTTCAGATGGTGAATCCCGCGGAGCGTTTCTCGCCCTGGATTCGCGATCAGCGCCTCCTCGATGTCTTCGATCTCCTCGCCGAGCTTTTCCAGAACGAGGAAATAGTTGTCCACCACCGCGTCCACCAGCGCATAAGCCAAATAGTCGGCGCCCATCTTGCGAAGGCGCCCCTTCCCGCTCCGCAGGCGCTCGCGGACCCCCGCAAAGACATCCACGTCACCGCGCTGAAAAGAGATCACATATCGGCTGCCCAAGATAAAGCTCACCTGTTGGGCCTCGACCCCTTGCTCGCTATCGTACCAGAGCATATTGAGGTCGATGAACACATAGTCACCAAAGTCTTCCATTTTGGGGCGTTGCTCGGTATTGAGGATATCTTCCAGGGTGAGGGGGTGGATACCAAGGGACGTGGAAAAGGGCTCGAGGGCGCTTGGCTCCGTCATGCCGTGGATGTCCAGCCATGTCACACGCCGGCTATCCAACGGAAGAACGCTGGCGAGGTCCACCCCCTGCCGTTCCGAAAAGTCACCGTTCGCCCCGTAGGTCATGCAAGCGGCGTGCTGCACCATCGACGCGGCCTGGGCGCGTGAAGGCGCGTCCACCATGGGCTCCAGAGGCGTCGGCTCGCTCAGCGGCGACCCGGCGGGTCGCGTCGGCGACAGGCTATTCGGACTGGGTTTTTTCATACGATTCAGGCAGCACCACCTGGTGAGGGATGACCGAGTCGCTTCGCCCGCCGCAATCGGCAGGGCGCTGCGCCTCAAAGGCGCAGGCTTGGCAGCAATAGACCTTCTCCCCTCGCATCACGGGATTGGGGCCCAAGGGCTCTCCACAGCGATCACATATTTCCTTGGCACGTTCCACCATGACCTCCTTTGGCCCGCTTCCGTGCCCGCAAGAGTGGCCGCGCGCCGCTCCCTGGCCACGCCGACCATGCTGCTTCTGTCCTACCTGATCCGATTCCTCTCGATATAGCCCCAATCGATCTCCATGCCCAGCCCTGGCCGCTGGGGAATCCGCACATATCCGCCCGGCAGCAATGGGTCGATCGGCTCGGTCAACCAGGGAGTCCGGGCATAGTGGTCGATGAAGGGGTGCAGGAGGCCCAATTCATAATACTCGCCGGGGATGCCCATGGCGCCCAGGACCTGCAGGTTTCCCGGCCCGCCGCCATGGACCTCCAGCCGCACCCCGAACGACTCGCAAAGATGGATCGTCTTCATCATGGGGGTGATCCCGCCATGCCACACGTCGTACCGGCTGATGTCCGACGCCCCGCGCAGGATCCACTCGGCTCGCGTGTACATCTTGCCTTCCGCAGTCTCCGGCCCCATCACGGGGATGCTCAACTGCTCCGTCAGCCAGACATAGGAAGAGATGCTGTGCTCGTTCATCGGCTCCTCGAACCAGTAATAGTCCAACTCCTCCAGAGCGCGGCCGATGTACAGAGCATCCTCCCGGCTATAGTCATGGTGGCAATCCAGCATGAGGCGCATGTCAGGCCCCACCCGCTCGCGCACAGCGCGACAAGCGGCCACATCATGTTTGGGGTCCGGTCCGAGGGGAGACATCCAGGTGTGCAGCTTGAACGCGGTGTAGCCCATTTCCTTGCAGGACTGCGCAAAGTCAGCGTAGGATTCGGGGGTATCCAGGCCGTCCGGAAGGTCATCGCCGCACATGGTGCTGGCATAGGCCAGGACCTTGTCACGGTACCCGCCCAGCAGCTTGTAGACGGGGAGGCCAGTGGCGCGTCCCGCCAGGTCCCAGAGCGCCTGGTCGATGACGCCGAGGTAGCGGTCCGCCAGCGCCGTGCGCGCCTTGCCCATGCGCTGGTACTGGCGCAGCCTTTGCCAGATGCTCTCCCGATCGAAGGGATCTTGGCCCACCAGCACCGGGCGGGCCACCTCCACCGTCGCCTGGCTGCCGCCAAAGCAATAGCCCTCCACCCCCGCATCGGTGCTGACCTTGGTCAGCGTCTCGGTGGCATCGTGCTCAGGCCCTGGATGAGCGTGCCCTTCCTCGTCCTGGACGATCTTGGAGCGGTATCGAAAGGCGATTGCCTCGATGTCCGTGATCTTCACGAAAGCGCCTCCTTGCACTCGATCGCCGCGCACCCTGGCGGCTAGGCTCGACACGGTCGCGCCCAAACGGTCATGCGATATGCGGTAGTACCCCTGGCAGGATTCGAACCTGCGACCCACTGCTTAGAAGGCAGTTGCTCTTGTCCACTGAGCTACAGGGGCGCGAAGCGCGGCCAATGGCGCGGCCCATGCGGTTCACCCGAGAGTATAGCACAGTCGCCCGGAATCCGCAACGCAGAGCAGCCTGTGCGACTCAACCAAGGCCGACTGGGCATTGCGTGAGCTGCGATCCCAGGCGCTCCAGCGTCAGCTTGTTCGAGATCACGAACATGCGATCTCCAGCTTCCAGCACGGTCCCTCCGTAGGGGACGATATACTCCCGATTGCGCTCGATCAGCACCACCAAAAAGTCGTCAGGCAAGCAGAGATCGACGATCTTTTCGCCCACGCTCGCCGCGCCTTCCGGAAGAACGATCTCTTGCAGCGCGGTGTTCAGCCCCGCCACCTCGTTCATCTCCAGCGGAGCAGCCTCTTGCAGCCCCATCGGCTCGGTCAACTTCAGCCACCTCGCCAGGTATGGGATCGTGGGGCCTTGCACCACCACCGAGACCAGCACGACAAAGAACACCACGTTGAAAATGAGCTCGGCCTGTGGCAGCCCCGCAAGCAGCGGATAGGTCGCCAGAATGATCGGCACCGCGCCCTTGAGGCCCACCCACGAGAGCATTGTTTTCTCGCTCACCTTGAGGTGGCTGGGGGCCGTGAGGAGGAACACGGCCAACGGCCGCACCACCAGCATCAGTATCACGGTCACCAGCAGGCCGGTCCCCATGACCGCGGGCAGCCGCGAGGGAAAGACCAGCAAGCCCAGGACGAGAAACATCCCGATCTGCATGACCCAGGCCAGGCCGTCGTGGAACCGAATCAAGCTGCGGCGGTGGATGAATTCGCTATTGCCCGCCACCAGCCCCGCCACGTACACCGCCAGGAACCCGTTCCCGCCCACCAGCGCCGTGCCCGCATAGGTGAGCAGCGTCAAGGCGGTGGTCAGTGGCGCGTAGAGGCCATCTTGCCCCAGATTCAGGCGGTTCACCAGCCACGGCAGAAGCCGCCCGGCCAGATAGCCTATGGCCGCGCCCAGGGCCATCTGCAGGAGAAAGCTCAGCGCCAGGCTAAGCAGCGGCGACTCTCCGGACTGGATCACGCCGATCACGCTGGTGGTCAGCAGGATGGCTGTGGGGTCATTGCTCCCGGCCTCCAGTTCGAGTATGGCGCCCAGCTTGCCGCGCCACCCGGTCCTTTTCGCGCGCATGACCGCAAAGACCGCCGGCGTGTCTGTGGAAGAGATGATCGAGCCCAGCAGCAGCGCGTCGATAAAGGGGATCTTGAGCGCCGCCGACACAAACACCGCCAGAAGCAGAGCGGTCATGATCACGCCGGCCGTCGCCAGGGTGATTCCGACCCCCAACACCGGACGCGCCCGCCCCCACTCGGTGCCCAAGCCGCCCGCGAACAAGATCAGCACCAGCGCAACGGTCCCCACCGCTTGGGCCAGCGCAGGGTCATCGAAATAGATCCCTCCCGGCCCATCCGAGCCAGCCAGCATCCCCAGCACCAGGAACAAAAGGAGCGCGGGCACGCCGACCCGGTCAGACACCTTGCTGGTCAGGACCGCCAGCAGAACCAGCAAAGCAGAGGCCACCAAGGCCAGCTCGAATGGTCCTGCGCTCAACCCGCCCAATAGATCAGCCAATCCCATCCCGAGTTCCTCCGGTAGCGGTATCCTGGCCGGCCCGGGCCTGTAGGGGCTCGTCCGCCCCCGCCAGGTTGTCCCTGATCCATGCGGCCACCTCCGCGCCGTCGCGGATCGCCCCACTGCGGATCATCTGCCCCAACCGGCACGCCATCAGGCTGAGCGCCAAGTCCTGGATGCTGTTGCCGCGTCCCTGGCCAACGGCGATCCCAGAGAGGATCTCCACGGCCGCTTCCAGGTTCACTCGCCACCCTGCGCCAAGAGCCTCCAACGCGCGCCGGTACGTCGCGACGTCCTCCGCCGTGGCGCTGGTGAATTGCTTGGGAAACTGGATCAGCGCCCGGGGATCGCCCAGAATCGGGTCGGGCACCTTCTCGTGCCCAATGATGAAGCGAAGCGCCACTTCCTCGTCGGACATATCCTGCGGCGACCGCACCCAATCCCGCACGCAGATGCCCAGGCGGCGCGTCCGCACGGTCTGAGGGTAGAGGAAGAGCCCCAACGCGGTCAGAAAATGCCCGATCTGGTCGCGGCTGTTCGCCCATGGGTCGCGGAATTGGGGCCGAAAGCCCCGGTCGCCCGCCTCTCGAATCTCCCGCAGGCCGGGCAAGTCCAGGGGCGTGGCGTGCCCTGGCAGCCAGTGCTGTTGCGTCGCTAATAGGACCGCCCGCAGCCGGGCCTCCAGCGCGCCATCACCGACGATGCCCTGATCCTCGAACAGCCTGGCCAGGGCCTCGGCGTCGTCGAGCCCGGCCTCTATGCGAATCGCCCGGATGCGCCCCAGGTTGTCGCGATCCTGGCTTGTCATCCGCACGGGCGCCAGCCCGTTGTCCATGCCTCGCTCCTCGTCAGTCCAACTGGGCGACAGTATACTCGCCTCGCGCCAAGAGCCAAACCCGCCGCATCTCGTTCTTTGGCGAATCGCGCCTTTGGGGGTATACTAGGCCCGGCAATCGCCCCATCCGTCGCTCCGAAGGAAGCCGCATGGAACCATCCAGCCAACCACAGAACAGCCCGGCGCTCCCCGAGACCACACCCGCGCCCAAGCGCGCCTCTCTCGGCGCCATCGTCGCCACCCTGGTTCAGGAACTGGTGCTGACCTTTCTGCCAGCCCTCGTCCTGGCGCTTTTGATCAACCACTTTGTGGCCCAGACCACCTATGTCCTGGGCCAGAGCATGGAGCCCAACCTGCATGACGACCAGCACCTCCTCATCGAGAAGGTGACGTACCGCTTCGGCGAGCCGGAACGCGGCGACGTGGTCGTTATCGACGTGGATCACGCCGAGATCCCGCTCATCAAGCGCGTCATCGGCCTCCCCGGCGAGACGGTCGAGATCAGGGCAAGTCAGCTCTTCATCGACGGGCAGCCCATCGATGAGCCGTACCTCTCCGGAGTCCTTCAGCGCGACTATGGCCCCACCACCGTGCCCGAGGATCACGTCTTTGTGATGGGGGATAACCGCAACAACTCGAACGACTCGCGCTATTTCGGGGCGGTGCCCCTGGACAAGGTCCTCGGCCGAGCCTGGGTGTCCTATTGGCCGCTGCAGGACGCCGGCCTGGTGAACTGAGGTTCGCGCGGTGAATCCGTCGTCGCCGCGCGCCGCCTGGCGAACAGGAGCCCTGCAGGCGCTCCCCATCGCGGCAGGCTACCTGCCCATCGCCTTCACCTATGGCGTCCTGGCGCAGGGAGCTGGCCTCTCGACTCTGAACACCTTGCTCATGTCGCTGTTGGTCTACGCCGGGGCCTCTCAGTTCGTCGCCGTGGGCCTGCTGGCCTCCGGCGCCTCGCCCCTGTCCATCGTTTTGTCCACGCTGATCGTCAACCTGCGTCACATGCTCATGTCCGCGACGCTGGCCCCGGCCCTCAAGGGATGGCGATGGCGGCAACAAGGTGCCTTTGCCTTCGAGCTGACGGACGAGACCTTTGCCGTTCACGCCATGAAGGTGTCGACAGGCGCCCTGAATCCTGCGGAATCGCTCGCCCTCAATCTCTCGGCGCAGGCTGCCTGGATCGCGGGGACAGCGCTGGGCGTCCTTGCCGGCCAGGTGGTGGGCGATCTGCGCGCCTTGGGCCTGGACTTTGCCCTGCCCGCGCTGTTCATCGCCCTGCTGGCCCTGCAGATCAAGGGAGGCCGACAGTTCGCCGTGGCCATCTTCTCCGGCGGCCTGGCGGTTGCGCTGCAACGCGCGGGCTGGGGTCATTGGCACGTCATCGGCGCCGCCCTGGCTGGTGCCACCCTGGGGAGCCTTCTGGAGAGATGGACCAAACGCAGATCACCCTGACCATATTGGGGATGGCCGTCGTCACCTTTCTCCCGCGCCTGCTGCCCATCAAGGCGCTCTCCGCGCGCAGCCTCCCGCCGGTCCTCGCTGGCTGGCTCAAGCACATGCCTATTGCCGTCCTGGCCGCCATGCTCGTGCCTACGCTGCTCGCTCCTGAAGGCGACCTGGCCGTGAACCTGTCCAACCTCTACCTCTGGGCCAGCATCCCCGCCTGGCTGGTCGCCCGGCGCACCCACAGTTTTGTCGCCGCGGTCCTCGTCGGCATCGCCGTCGTGGCCATCGCCAGGCGGCTGCTCTAGCGCACTCATCGCTGTCCAGACGCTAGATGCAGCGGCCAGCAGAACGCGAAAACCGGGCCGCTGTGCGCGGCCCGGTTCCGATGCTCGGGCTATCTCCGCAGGTGGCTGCTTGCCAGTTGTTCGTACGATTTCATCGTCGCGAGTTCGCGCGGCAGATGCACCTCGTAGGGGTCGGCCCACTTGATCCACTCCCCGCTGAGGAAACCACGATAGGGCAGCGACAGCAGCAGCTCCACAGCCCGCTTGTGATCGATCGCCCCCTCGCCGATCGGGGCCAGCGCCGTGGTGCCATCCTTCGCGCCATCGTGCAGGTGCACGTGCCCGATCCACGGCTTGATTGCCTCAAACGCGCTGTCCATGGTCGCCCCTGCGACGCGCACCGGGTGCATGATGTCCCAGTTGATGGCGATGGCAGGGTGATTCACCTGCTTGAGTACCGCGGCCAGGTGGGTGGGCTCGCACCAGTCGTCGTGCGTTTCGACACAGACGGTCACACCCCGCGCTGCGGCCTGCCCGGCCACCTTCAGCAACGACTCCGCCACCAGTTGAATCGCGTCAGCGCGGCTCAGGCCCGGGCCAAGCTTGCCGCCGAACACACGGATCGTCGGCGCCCCCAGATCGCCCGCCAAGTCGATGCATCGAAACGTCTCGTCGACGTTCGCCTGCGTCGTGGCCGGGTTGGCATACATGCAAGAAGTGGCGATGCACGCCAGGGCGATGCCGCTGTCCGCTACCTTGGCTCGCGCCTCTCGGCGCGCCGCCGAGCTGATCTCCACCTCGATGCCGTGCGCCTGGCGATCCACCAGCCTCGGCTCGATGCCATCATAGCCATACCTCTTGGCCGTCGCCAGCACCTGATCCAGGGTGAGCGATGGCGTGGAAAAGGTCATGAATGCGTATTTCACTGCAGCCTCCCTAGACCGTCACATCGATATGAACCGCCTCGCCGCTCTCGGCGGAGGCATAGATCGCGTCGCTGATCTCTTGTACCACCAGGGCACGCTCCAGGCTGGTATCGGTCTGCCGCCCCTCGCGAATCGCCTGGGCGAAATCGACGATCGGCGACGAGTTGTAGCCCGAATTGTCCGGGCCGAACTCCCACACCGTGCGCGAGCTGACCCCGCCCTCGGGGGTGGTCTCGTCCAGCACCATCTGCGAGCCGCGCCTGCCCAGCATATCCAGCTGGAGCGACCCGCGCGAGCCGGTGATGCGCCAGGAGGACTCGGTCTGCGCGGCCACGAACTCGCCTCGCTCAAAGTTGATCATCGCGCCGCCCTCGCAGCGGATCAGCGAGACGAAATGGGTTTCGGCATCCGATCCGGGCCAGACGTGCTCCTGCAGGTGCGGCGAGATCGTCCAGCACTGAGCAAACACCGTGGTCGGCCTGAGTTGCCAGCCGCACAGGCCCAGCATATAGTCCAGGTCGTAGCAGCCCCAGTTGAGCAAGATGCCGCCGCCGTTCCGCGCCTTCACCAGCCGCCAGTCGGGGCGCGGGGCGTCGGGCTTGCGCCCGCAGCCGCGAATCTCCCGCGCCTGCAGCACACGCAGCTCGCCCAGCGCGCCCGAAGTGACGATCTGGGTCGCCAGCACCGCCGCGTCGGTCTGCCGCATGCGCAGCGAGCAACACCCCGCCGTTAGGTTCCCCCGCATCTGGATGAGCTCCCGCACCAGCTTGGCGTTCATCATCACAGGCTTTTCTGTCAGCATGTGCTTCCCGGCCGCCAGGGCATGCTTTGCCAGCGCGAACCGCCCATCGGCCGGCACCGCCAGCACCACTGCCTCGACCTCCGGATCGTCGATGAGGTCGTCACCCTGAACATAGCACTTGCGCACACCGTACTGCGCCGCGGCCGCCTTGGCGCGGGACTCGACCAGGTCGGACACCGCCACCAACTCGATCAACGGCGACTCTATCGCGGGCCCCATGTGCGTCGGCCCGATCACCCCGCACCCGACCACTCCTACCTTTACCGGCTTCATGAACTCGCTCCTTGTCGCTATTTGGTACTGGCCCCGTGACGCCGGGGCGCACCCATTCATTATGGCACCGATTCTCTTCCGCGCCAACGCTCAGCCGCTTCAACGCAAAAAGGTGTAGCGGCCCGCCGACTGCCAGTCGGGACTGGCCAGCCCCGTGGGATCCCAGACCACCTTGCCGCCCTGCAGCGTGAGCAGGCAGCGCAGTTGCTTGTCGCCCCAATGCCGCGCCCCGCCCGAATCCACCATCCCCACGCGCCCCTCCACCATCTGGAGCACCGCCACGTCGGCTGTCGCCCCCAGCCCCAGCGCGCCCAGGTCCGTGCGGCGGATCACGCGCGCCGGCATGGTGGTCGCCCCCGCGATCACCTCAGGCAGCTTCATGCCCAGGCAGAGCATCTTGGACATGGTCGGCAACAAGAGCGCGTTCGGCCCCAGGGCGCTGGCTGTGTGCAGATCGGTGCCCAAGGTGTCGGGCACAAACCCCTGCTCCACCGCCGGAGCAGCGATCCGCCACCAAAAGCTCCCCGCGCCATGCCCCAGGTCAAAGAACACCCCCCGCTTGCGAGCCGCCCACATATAGTCGCACACCCGATCGGATTCGTCCAGCAGCGGGATATGCTGGGCATACATGTGCGTGTGGATGTCGCCGGGGCGCAGGTGTTCCAGCAGCAGGTCCGCATAGCTGCGCCCGGGCCGGGGTCGAAAGTCCACCATGACCGGCGTGTCGCTCTCGGCGCCCGCCGCCACCGCCCGATCCACGGCCTCCCAACTGGTGCCCATAAAGTGGGCCACCTTGACCCCCACCAGGACGCCGTGGTGGCGCCGAATCGTCTCGGCGCACGGCCCCGGGCTCATGGCCGGAACGTACTGCTCCACCTCATCCACCATACCCGCATCCACGATGTTGAGAAAGGCCAGCACCCTGACCCTGGACCGGCTGATCACCTGCTCCCAGAAGGCGTCGTAGCTCCGCCACCCAGCGCCCCCCGCATCCACCACCGTCGTCGCGCCGTTGGAGAGGGCATGCACATCCGGCGGCAACGAGGCCTTGTACCCGAAGGCGTGCACGTGCATGTCGATGAGCCCGGGGACGACATAGTGCCCCGACACATCGATGGTCCGCTTGGACATTCCTGGGTCGAGGCCTGGCCCCAACGCAACCACGCGGGAGTCGGCGATGGCGACGTCCGCCGCCTCGTCCACCGCGTTGGCCGGGTCGATGACGTGCCCACCCTTCAGCAGCAGATCGTACATATGTCCTCCTTCTGGCAGGCGCGCCTCAGGCCCCGCGTGCCGTATAGCAGTCCTGCAACACGGCCACCGCCGCGTCGACCGCGATCTGGTCCGAGTTATCCAGGATAGTCAGCCCATACCGATGTGCGCGCGCTCGCTCGACCTCATACCCCCCCAACGGAACCTGATCCGCCGTGGGCAAGTAGCCCGCCCATCCGTTGGTGTGGCTCGTGACGATAGTATGGGCAAAGGGCGACCGCTCCATGACCGCCTCGCCGATACGCACAAAGATCTCCCCAGGCAGGCCCACCAACGCGATGTCGCCCAAAGCGATGGCTTGCGTCTGCAGCTTGATGGTCAAGTCCAGTTGGCCGCTCTCGAGCCCCGCCACCAGCTGCCTGGCGCTGTTGAGCCTTCGGAGCGTCCAGAACTCGATGGCCTGCTGCTCGGTCAGCGTGGGGTCATTGGCCGCTTGTCTGGCCTTTGCCAGGTCCGCGGCGGCCGCCGCCTCCAGCGGGGCCAGCGCGGCCCGTGCCTGGGCCAGCGTCGGCGGCTCCTGGACGCGCCACTCGAACCCGCGGTGAGCCACGATCACCCGATCCACCTCCTGCAGCTCGTCGATGGCCAGCGCCGCCTGCGTGGCCGCGCACCCCACGCGAAGGCCGTTATCCACGCAGTCGGCAAAGCTGCCGCGCGGATAAGGATTGATGTCCCCGCTGCAGCCCGCCGCAAACAGCGCCGTCGCCCCCGGCAAGAGCTGCTCGATGGTGCTCTTGGCGTACCCGATATAGTCCGCCGTATAGAGGAGGTTGTCGCCGCCCAGAGTGGTGCCGTGGGACGCATAGCTGCACAACACCGCCAGGGGGCGCTGCCCTTCAGCTGGATCAAAGCGCACCACGTCGGCCCAGGGCCGCGTCGGTCCCTCGCGGTTCACGCCCAGGATCACCTTGCCATCTGGGCGCATCTCACGGCGGTTCATGCCCACGGTGCAGGCCTGCCGACCGTAGCCGATCCGCACGGGCCGCGCAGCGCGTTTGGCCTCCGCCAGCGCGCCGGCCAGCTTGTAGACCACCATGTCGGTGTAGGTCACCACCAGGGGGTCTGCCGACTCCATGGCGTGAAGCAAGGTCTTCGGCGCCCCATGCGTGTGCGAAAAGGCCACCATGATCTGCCCCGCGGGAACCCCGCTCGCTGCGGCAGCGGCCTCCCTTATTCGGTTCGCTCCCGCCACATCGGCGCTCAGCAGGTCCGCGGTGAGCAGTGCCGCTTCGGTCTCGCCGTCGCTCAGGTACAACGCCACCACATGCAGGTCGTCATGGGTGCCCAAGGCCGGCGCCGTACGGCTTCCGTATCCTGCCTGCACCAATCCTGCGGGCGGTGTGATATCGCCCTTTGCCACACCTGCCACAAGCTTGCCCATGCTCTCATCCCTCCCCTGGATCTTGGCTCACCTGCGCCAACCACGCGCCCGTTTCCTGTGGCGTGCGCAGGCGAACGACCCTCAGATGCCGATATTCCGGGAGCTGCAGCGCGAGGGGATAGCCCTCCCGCATGCGGCGATGCCCCTGCACCGATAGCCGCAGCAGCGAGTCCTTGGCCAAGAGCGTCCCCCACCAGGTCTCGCGATTCCCGTTCCAGAGCACTTCCTGCTTGCCCACCCGACGGACGGTGCGCCGCAGCAACCGCCACAGCGTCAGCCAGAGCGGATAGTCCAGCCACACCAGCGTATCCGCGCGCGTCCAGATGATCCCGCGCACCTTGCGATAGTTGCCGTCGGCGACCCAGCCCTTGCCGGCCAGCGCCGCCGCCACGCGGTCCCGAAAGGCCTCCAGGTCCGGCGGCGCCCAGCCTGGTCCCCAATGCAGCGCATCCAGCTCGACGTGAGGCACGCCCAGCCGCTTCGCCAGCTCTGCCGCTAGCGTCGTCTTGCCGCTGCCCGTCGGGCCCACCACCGCGATCCGCCGCACCGCGCCCCCTATCGCTTGCCGGAAAGCACCTCGACCAGCCTCCGCGCCACCACCATCTCTTCTCCGTCCGCCAGGGTGTGCGGGTGAATCCGCAGCTCCGGCGCCGTAAAATCCGAAAAGGCGTAGCGCTGCGGGCTAACCAGTTGCACGGCGACCCGCGGACGGCCCTCCTTCAGGCGACGCAGCGCCTCTTCATGGGTCAGCCCCACCTTGCCCTCGTCCCAGCTCACCGCCGCGTGCGGGATCAGTTGCCCGGTGCCAAAGGGCAATTGCCGCCACGCCCGCACATGCGGCAGCGCGGCCAGCTCACCGATCACGTGCGCCACCCGCCTCTCCCAGACGGCCATCTCGGTAGCGTGGTTCTTGCGCGTATACAGCTCCACCGCCTTGACCACCGCGACGATCTCCTCTTTACCCGCCTTCATCGGGCGTCCGATCGCCATGTTCGGGCTGTCGTTGAGGCGGCAGGCCTCCACCAGATCGGCTCGCCCCAGCACAAAGCCGGTGGACTGCGGCCCGCGGATCGCCTTGCCCCCGCTGAACGCCACCAAATCGGCGCCCTCGCGCACAAAGCGCGCCAGGTTCTCCAGCGGTGGCACCTCCGCGGCGGCGTCCACGATCAGCGGCAATCCCGCCGCATGGGCCAGCTCCGCCACCCTCGGCAGCGGCAGCACCGGCAGCCGGCAGAACCAAGCGAAAGTGGAATAGACTCCCGCGGCGTCCGGCCGGCGCAGAGCGCTCGCCAGTTCATCCTCATCGGCTGCCACGTCCACAAAGCTGGCTCCCGTCAGCCGCAGCGCCTGGTCGAATGGGTTGTGGTGTGGCCGCTGGATGACAAACATGTTTCTCATTCCAGTCGTATCCGGCAGGCGGGCGATCCTTTCGCCATCCGCCCCGGTCATGCAAGCCGCCGCCATCAGGGCGATCCCCGCCGCGGCGCCTGAGGTGACGTGCGCCGCCTCCACGCCGACCAGCTCAGCGATCCGCTTCCCCGCCGCCAGGTGGAGCTCGCTCATGTCCACAAAGGCTCGGCTGGCCGCCGCCATAGCATCCGTCACCTCGGGCAGCATCAGCGACCCGCCCAGCGTGGTCAGCGTTCCCCCCGCGTTGATCAGCGGCTCGACGCCCAGTTCGCGATAGACATCCATAGGTGGTTCTCCTCCAGGTTAATAGGTCCAGGTGCGCGGCAGCGACCGCTCCATCTGCAACAGGCGCTGCAACAGCCGCAGCCGGGCGTCGTGGAGCGCCTCGGCGTATTCCGCTTCGCCGGCCAGGTTCTGGTAGCCACCCGGGTCATGCCTCAGATCGAACAGGCTCTCCTTGCCGCTGGCCTCCACCACGTAGCGCAATCCAGGCAGCCGCAAGCTCTTCCAGCCATCGCCCTCCGTCAGCGCCGAGTCGCGGCCCTCCTGCGCGCGTCCCTCCAGCAGGTCGAGGAACGAACGGCCCTGCAGGTGCGGCGGCGTGGGGATCGCTGCCGCCGCCAACAGGGTGGGCAACACATCGATCGCCTCCACCACCGCTTCCACCCGGCGGCCCTCCGCAACCACGCCCGGCCAGCGGACGATGAGCGGGGTTCGGCTGACGCAGTCGTGGCCTGGGTAGCCCTTCCCGTACCGAAGGTGCTCGCCCAGCCACTCCCCGTGGTCCGAGGTAAAGACCACGATGGTCTCGTCGGCTATGCCCAGCTCGTCCAGATAGGCCAGCATGCGCCCCACCTGCGCATCCACCTCGCTAACCATGGCATAGTACCCATGCTTGGCGCCGCGCAGCTCGGCGTCCGTATAGGTGGAGCCCGCGCGCCGGGCCTCGACCTCTGGCGGAAACTGGGGCAAGCTCAGCCGCCCAGGGTCATAGAGGTCGCGGTACTCTTGCGGCGCCAGGCAAGGGCTATGCGGCGCATAGATCCCGGCGATGCAGAGGAACGGCCCCTCGCGGCGCTGGCGCACGAATTCCATCGTCTGCTCCGCCACAAAGGCGGCCTGCGTCACGTCCTTGCGCACCGCGGTTTCGATGCCATAGCCGGGTGCGCCTTTGGCCGGGTGTGGGAAATCCTCCAGCGGCCCCACCTCGTCTCGGTAGACCTGCGCCGCCGGCGGAAGCACCCGGCTGATGTAAGGCAGTTGATCGGGCGCCTTGCGGCGCACCCAGGCGCGATATACGTCCTCATAGCAGCCCGGCTCGTCCGATATCTCCATATGGTCAAAGCCATAGTCGGGGTGTATCTGCCGGTGATCGCGGTTGGCGTGCGGCAAAAAGTGGATCTTGCCCACGTTCCCGCTCACGTAGCCATAGTTGCGCAGAATCCGCGGCAAGGTGATCGCATCCTCCGGGACCGGCGAGCCGTTCTTCAGGCTGCCGACGGTGGAGGGGTACTGCCCCAGGAGAAAGCTGGCACGGCTGGGCATGCAGACGGGGTTCTGCACATAGTGGTGCAAAAAGGTCGCGCCCTGCGCGGCCAGCCGATCCAGGTTCGGCGTGATGACTTCCTCGTTGCCGTTAGCCCCCACAGCATCCCATCGTTGCTGATCCGTCTGGATGATCAGGATGTTCGGTCGCTTCATGTGATGTCTCTCCAGCCTTTCGCGCGACTGGCCGCCTATACGAAGTAGCGACGCGCCGCCACGTCGAGAAAGCTGCGGCCCATGATCCGATACCCCTCGGCGTTCGGGTGCAGCTCGTCCGGCAACAGGCGGCCCAGGTCCTCTCCAAAGACGGCGAGGCCGTTCACATAGTGCACGTTCCTATCGCCATGCGCCTGCATCGCCGCCACTGCCTCCGCCACCTCCTCGCGCATGGCCTGCAGCGTGAAACCCACGGCATTGAGCGCCGTCTCCCGCGGCGGCGAGTAGATGGGCGACATGATCACGAAAGGCGTATCAGGGTGCTTCTCTCGCACGATCTCGGCAAACCCGATGATCCCCCAGCGAAAGGTCCGCGGCCCCAGCGACGCCCCGCCATAGATGTTGATCCCCACGCACATGGAAAGGTAATCCGCGGGCAGATCCCGCATCAGTCGCGCGATCAGCGGGTCCAGGTGGCACTGCCCGCCAAAGCCCAGCGACGTCAGGTGCAGCCCCATCTGGCGCGCCACGATGGCGGGCCAGGTCTGCGTCGGCGAGGCGGCAGTCCGGCAATGGGTGATCGAGCTGCCGTAGGTGATCCAACGAGGCCGCGTGTCCTCAGCCTGGACCAAGGTCGCCCCCTCGCTCAACTCCAGCCCTTGCAGCTTCAGCAGATCCGCCTGCGGCAGCCACAGCTCGATGAGCTTGTCTCGCGAAGCCAGCCCATCGAAGCGAAAGCTCTGCTGTCCTTCCAGCGGGCAGGATCCGACGAACTCGCCATCGCAACAGATGTCGATGGGCGCCATGTCGGGGGCGGGAACGAACGCGCCGGCCACATGGGTGGTGTCGCTGCGGAAGGCGAGCCGCACCCCGGAAGGCATGGCCGCCCGGATCAGCAGCTGGTCGTTATAGAGCATCCGGTCGGCATGCGGGATGCGCCAGGGCATGACCCACCCGTCTCCTTGCTCGACCGAGACGGCGCCCGGCCAGGTCAGACGGGGATCACCGGGATGAACGAACATGGACTCACTCCTCCAATGCAATGGCCGGCCCCCAGGGCGCCAGAGCCACCGTGATATAGCGGTTGAACAGGTGATCTCGTTGTTGGTCGGCAAAGCGCCACATGCGCTTCACCAGCTCGCGCTTGATCCCCTGGTAGCCCGGGTGCTCACTCAGGTTTCGCATCTCGTGGGGATCGTTGCGCAGGTCATAGAGCTCATCATAGTCAAAGCCGTTATAGACATACTTGAACTGGTGCGTCATGGTCACGCGCTGGGTGTAGTAAAGCTCGACGCCGTTGAACTGGGAGTGAAAGGCGTCGGGCCAGTCCACGGGGGTCTCGCCGCGCAGGATCGGCAGCACGCTACGCCCGGCCGTGCGCTCCGGCGCCGCCAGCCCCGCCAGATCCAGGAACGTCGGCGCCCAGTCGGCATGCGTGACGAACGCCTCCACTGCTCGCCCGGGCTGGGCCAGTCCCTTCGGCCAGCGGACGATGGCGGGGACATGATAGGCCTCGCGGAACGCCGGCACCCCCTTGGCAAAGAGGCCGTGCGCCCCGCCATAGTCGCCATGGTCGCTGATCCGCAGCACCAGCGTGTCGTCCGACTGGCCGGTGGCTGCCAGCGCCTCCAGCACCTCTCCAAACATCATGTCGAGCATGGTGCAATAGGCGTAGTAGTGCTTGATCGCCTCGCGGACCTCCTCGGGCCCAAGCTGGCTCCAGACCTGCTCGCGCACCCGCTGGTAGATCCGCGGCTTGTCCGCCAGGCTGTCATGGTAGCTGGGCGGCAATGGGATCTCGATCCCGTCGTACATGCGCACGAACCGCTCCGGGACGATATAAGGGTCGTGCGGGCCGCTCGGACCCACAAAGAGCACCCACGGCTGCCCAGCATCGGCCAGACGCGGCAATGCGTCGATGGCCGAGCGCACCACCGCATAGTCGCGGTGCTCCTCATAGCCCTTGGGGCCGGCGGTGGGATAGGAGCCATAGAGCCGATAGTTGCCCCAGCCAGGGCGGAGCACCTCTCCGGGCTGGCGCTCCCCCGGGGCCAGGTCGCCAGCCGCCTTGCCCTCGCGCCACAGGCTCAGGTCGGCGTCGTGGCTATTGCCCTTGACGGCCGTCACGTCCAGCTCCTCCCAGCCTCGGTCCGCCGGGTTCTCGTCGGCGCTGACGTGCCACTTGCCCGCATAGGCCAGGTGGTAGCCCACCTCGCGCAGCCGCTCGCTGAAGGTAACCACACCCTCCTTCAGCCCCGAGTGGATGCGCGTGGTGGTGAGCACATTGTTGTAGACCCCATGGCGGCTTGGGTAGAGGCCCGTCATAAAGGTCGCCCGCGACGGGCAGCAGTGCGCCGCGGGGGTGTAGGCCTGGCGGAACGAGATGCCCTCCTCCGCCAGCCGCGCCGCATGAGGCGCAATGCAGGGGCTCCCCTCGCTCAGCACGTCCCCGCGTTCGTGGTCGGTCATGTAGATCAGGATATTCGGTGGCATCGATACTCGCTCCCTTGCTAGCCGTTTCTGACCCGCTCGATCACCCCCATCGTCTCGCGCGCCAGGTCGGCGACGCGCACGCGATGGTACCCGGCAACTCCCGTCTCTAGCGTGTCGTGCACCGGCGCAGTCCACCGCTCGGGCAGCCGCTTAGCGCCGAGCATCGCGCCGACGATGGAGCCCACCGTCGCCCCGTTGCAGTCCGTGTCGAAGCAGGCCTGCACCGCCCGGCAGATGGACAGCCCGTAATCCCTCTCACCCCACAGCAGCCCGATCGCCACCACCATGGCGTTGCTGATGGTATGGCACCAATCGTGCGCGTGGTTCTCGTCCCAGCGCGCATGCAGCCGCTCGGCGGCAGCGTCATAGTCGATGCCCTCCACACGCCACGCCAGGACCTCCTGGATCGCTTCAGCCAGTCGGGAGCGCTCCGGGATCTGGGCCAGCCCCGCCGCGATGATCTGCGACACGTCATCGCTAACGAGGGCGGCGGCTAGCATCGCCGCCACCCACATCTCGCCATAGATGCCGTTCTTGACGTGCGAGATGCTGGCATCGCGCCAGGCCAACTCGGCGGCCAGTTCAGGGTTCCCCGGCGCGGCATAGCCGAACATGTCCGCGCGGATTTGAGCGCCGATCCACTCCCGGTAGGGGTTGCGAACCACCGCCGAGCGCGGAGGCGGGATCAGTTGGCAGAGGTTGCGGTAGGCGACGCGCTCTGCCGTGCAAGTCCGCAGGATCGGGATGTTGTTCAGCCAGAAGGTCGCCACATCGGTGGGCGCAAAACCTGGCCCGTACTTGCTCAGGATAGCGAGGCCGGTGGCCGTATAGTTGGTATCATCGTCTTCGGGCATGTGGTCAACGGTGTCAATGAATGCGCGTGCGGGAGAGAGCTCGTATCGCTCGCGCACCGCCTGGGGCACCGCCAACGTGAAATAGTCGCTCAGCGGCCAGCGCCCCGCGTCCTTCAGGTACCCCCACATCCGCGGGCGCCGCCAGCCTTCCACCGGCTTGCCCAACAAGCAGCCACAGACTCGGCCCAGCCAGGCGCCGTACACACGGTCCAGCAGCCCCTCGTCGCTGGCCGGCAGGACTCGCCAGGGCTCGCCCTTCGGCCGCCGCGCCCGGATTTCCTCCAGGTCCGACGGCTCCTCGTAGCCATAGTCGCCCCTCAGGGGCAGCGCCGCGGCCTTGTCTAGCAGCGTCTGGGCCGCTGGCTGATTGCGCCGGTCCTCCAGATCGAGCGCCCGCACGCGCGCGAACTCGGCCGCCAGAGGCGCAGGATCCTTGCCCTCCTCGATGCACTGTTTCCACTCGATATCCAGATCGGTGCGGCTGATGTAAAGCCATCTGTGATTCCAGAATGACGACACGCGTCACCTCCTGACCGAATCTCGCCCGGGCGGGGCAACGCTTGCCCGCTGGCGCGCTGCCGCGATCATGATACCATCTTGCACCGAATCGCCAAACCTGCAGGCTCGCGCGCTTGGCGATTCGCGACACCCGTGTTACACTGCCGCTTGAGGCGCCAGCGAGTGCGCAGCGGCGGCCACCCCTGCGGTCTGGGTCAGAACCGCGGGCGCACACTGGTTATCCGCCTCAGGAAGGAGGTCAAGATGAAGGTTCTGATCTACGGCGCGGGCGTCATCGGCAGCCTCTATGCGGCGCGGCTCAAGCAAGGCGGCCATGATGTGACGCTGCTGGCGCGAGGCCAGCGCCTCGCCGACCTCCGCAAGCGCGGCCTCGAGATGGAAGACCTGATCACCGGCGAACGACTGACCATGACCATCGACGCGGTGGACGCATTGGGCCCCGAGGATCGCTATGACCTGGTCATCACGCTGGTGCCCAAGCATTGCGTAGCCGAGATCCTGCCGGCGCTCTCTGCTAACCACCTGGTTCCCTGCATCCTGTTCCTCGGTAACAACGCCGCCGGGCCCGAGGCGCTGGCCGCCGCCGTGGGCCGCGAGCGCGTCCTTATGGGCTTCCCCGGCGCAGCGGGCACGCGGGAAGGCAACCTCGTGCGCTTCATGGACTCGCGGAAGGGGCGCCGCTTTCCGGTGATCGTCGGCGCGCCGTATCCCGAAGCAACTGCGCGCCTGCCCGAGGCCATGGCCCTGTTTCGGCAGGCGGGCACCCCGGCGCTGCTCGAGCGCCGCATCGACGACTGGCTCAAGTCGCATGCCGCCTTTATCCTGCCGTTGGCCGGCGCGACTTATATGACCGACATGGACGTCGCGCGCCTGGCCGATACTCGCGACGCCTTGGTGATGCTGGCTCGCAGCCTGCGGGAAAGCATGGGCGCGCTGCGCGCTGCCGGCGTCACGGCCACACCCTTCTTTTTCCGGCTCCTCCGTTGGCTGCCGGAGCCGCTCCTGGTGTATGTCGCGCGACGCCGCTTGCGCACCCCCGCCGCGCAGCACGGCCTCTCCCATGCGCACGGTGCTCGTCAAGAGCTCGCGCACCTCGCCCAGGAGTTCAGTGAGCTGTCCAGCGCCTCCGGATACTCGATGCCGATCACCGATTTCCTGTGCGCCCACATCGCCCCCGAGGCGGAGCCGCTGCCCGGAGGTTCCACGCAACTGCCCCTGGACTGGCGTGGCGTGTGGCGCGACGTGGCCCTGCTGATGGGGGCAGCGGCCGTCTGGACCATGGTCCGCATCTATCGCCGCGAGCGGCGCGCGCTCGCCCGTGAAACCCGCGAGTTGTGAGCCAAGAGGTGTCCATCGTGATACTGGATCTCAACGTCTATCTCGGCCAGTGGCCCTTCCGGCGATTGCGCCATGGGGGGACGGAGGGCGTTCACCGCCTCTTGGCCCGCACCGGCGCCAGCCAAGCCTTGGCCGCGCCCCTCCAGGGCATCTTTTACAAGAATCCCGCGGAGGGCGTCCGCGAGATGCTCGACGAGCTGGGGATCGACCACCCAGACCTGCTGCCCCTGGCGATGGTGAACCCCGCCTTCCCCGGCTGGGAACGCGATCTCCGCCAGATGGCCGAGGAATGGGGCTGCGTCGCCTGCGGGCTGGCGCCCATCTACCACGGCTACCGCGTCTATGACGATGGCGCCGCGGCGCTCTGCGGCGCGCTGCGAGAGCTGGGGCTCCCAGCGGTGCTCTTCGTCCGGCTGCAAGACGAGCGCTCGCATCCGCTGCTCATGCAAGTGCCCGCCCTGCCCACCGACGACATGGCCTATCTGCTGAAGGCCTTCCCCGACCTGCCCATCGCCATCTGCAACGCCAACCTGCCCGCGGAGGCGACGCCCCTTGCCCCCCTCCTCGGCGATCGCGCCGCGACGCTCTTCACCACCTCCTACAAGTCGCTCCAACTGGCGCGTATGGTGGAGGTCTTGGGCGCAGAGCATCTCGCCTATGGCTCGGGCCTGCCCCTCTATTACCCCGAGTCCGCCCTGCTGCAAGTGCAACGGGCCGATATCGGCGAGGCGGCACGCGCGTCCATCCTCGGCGGCAACGCGCGCGCATTTCTGGGCCTGGGAGGCGCCCCATGCTGATCGACACCCACATCCACCACGAGTTCGGGACCACCAACACGGCCACCTTCGTCCAGCGCGCCGAGCGCGGCCTCACGGACCACTTCTGGGTTTCCACCCTCAAGGGCGGCTACTATCCCAGCCCTGCCGACATCCGCCTCAGCAACGACGCCGTCCACGTCTTGATGCAGCGGCTGCCCGCGCATGTGGTTGGCTTCTGTTATGTCAATCCCGTGCACGGCAGCCTGGCCGTGGACGAACTGCGCCAGCGCGTGGAACAGCAGGGCTTCCGCGGCGTCAAGCTGTGGGTAGCCACCTACGCCGACGACCCGCGTGTGGACTCCATCGTGGAGGCGGCCGCCGCCTACGGCATCCCGCTCCTGGTGCATTGCTGGGTCAAGGTGGGCGGGCAGAGCGTCTCGGGCGGCAACCTGCCCTTCGAGAGCACGCCCATGCACCTGGGCCGACTGGCCCGGCGCCATCCGAAGGCGCGTTTCATCATGGCCCACCTCGGCGGCGATTGGGAGTATGGCGTCCGAGTCGCCCGCGATTGCCCCAACATCTCTGTGGATACCAGCGGCTCCCTCGCCGAGAGGGACAGCATCGAGTCGCTGGTAGATGCCGTGGGCATCGAGCGGGTGCTCTTTGGCACGGATAACTCGGACCTGGACTTTTGCCTGGGCAAGATCGTCGGCGCCGACCTCACCGACGATCAGCGTGAGGCGATCCTCTGGCGCAATGCCGCGCGGCTGCTGGATCTGTCGTCGAGCACTCGCTAGCTTTTGGCGCAGCGGGGCAATCGGGCTACAATGGGACGACTACCGGGACGCGCCCTCGCCGCGAGAGCGGCGACCTCCCGCAATCCACTACCTGACAGGAGATAGACGCGATGCGCAAGGTCCAGATCGGCAACATCGAGATTTCCCGCCTGGTCATTGGCGGCAACCCCTTCAGCGGCTTTTCCCACCAGAGCCCCAAGCGGGACCAGGAGATGATCCACTATTACTCCGCCGGCAACATCAAGGACGCCCTGCGCAAGGCGGAGGCCGCCGGGGTCAATACCTTCTTTGGGCGCACCGATCGCCACGTCAGCCGCCTGATGCTCGAGTACTGGGACGAAGGCGGAGCGATCCAGTGGGTGGGCCAGACCGCCAGCGAGTACCAGGATCAGATTCAGGCCGCCAAGCAGGCCGTGCGGATGGGCGCCAAGGGCGTCTATATCCACGGCGGCATCGTGGATTTCTGGTATGCCCAGGGGCAACTGCAGATGATCAAGGACGCTGTCCTGGCCATCCGCGACGCCGGGGTACCCGCCGGGCTGGCCGGGCATACGGTGGAGGTGCACCGGTGGATTCGGGATAACGTGCCGCTCGACTTTCAGATGTGCTGCTATTATGACCCCTCACCCCGCGCCAACAACCCGCACCACGTCGCAGGGGCGGTGGAAAAGTGGGAGGAGAGCCATCGCACCGAGATGGGCGAGCTGATCCAGACCATCCCCTGGCCGGTGGCGCACTACAAGGTCTTTGCCGGGGGCAACAAGCCCATCGACGAGGGCTGGCAATTCCTGGCCAAGACCATGCGAGCCAACGACATCGCCTGCATCGGCCACTATCTGGGCGACAACCCCAACATGGTCGCCGAAAACGCCGCCACCTTCGACCGGCTCATCAAGTAGGGAGAATAGAGGGAAAAAGCAGCTCCGGGCCCAGTTTGGGTCCGGAGCTGTGTTGTCTATCGGTAGAGCGCCGGGTGCTCTCGAGCGTGCCGATCCAGACCATCCATGATGGCGCGGCAGCTATCCTGCCAGCGGTGCTCTGGGATATCCTCGGTGATGCCCATGATCACGCCATCAGGGCTCCCCGCCTGGTTCACCAGGTCCGCGGCGATCTCTGCCACCTCCTCGTCCGACTTGAGGTGCGCGGACGAGGTGTAGTTCAGCCACAGCACCTTATCCGGCCAGGCTGCCCGCGCATCCGCCACAGACATGTCCGTGTCCGGCGCCGGAGTGAACGCCTCGATATAGTCCAGGTCGGTCTCCGCGATGGCCTTGGAGAGGAGCTTGCAGTCGGCGTCAAAGTGACAGCCGATGAGCTTTCCATGGCGGTGCATGACCTCGGCCGCCTCGTTGTAGTGAGGCACATAGTACTCCTGAAAGTTCCGCAGCCCAATCACGGTCGGCACCACGTTTCCGCCATAGTTGGCGTGCGACGCCGGCGATTGCGCCACGATCGGATAGATCTTGCGGCGCTGCTGCACTTGGGCCTCGTACAGCTTGAGCACCTCGTCGCGGTTTTCCATCCACTGCATGCACCAGTCCTGCATGGAGAGATAGCCGCCCGAGATGAACTGCTGCATCGGCTCCAGCCCAAAGCCGGCGCGCAAGACAAAGTCGTCGCCTAGCTGCCGCTCCTTCTGCGCAAAAGAGTCGTAGGTCGGCACATAGTTTTCGTCCTGGATCAGGAAGAGCAGCACCTTGTAGTCGTCCGGGGTCTTGAACATCCGCTCGTGGTGCCAGGAAGTAAAGCCCACCGGCTCATCCACCGTGCTCACCACGCCCACCGGCGTTTCATAGCGCGTGCGGACGAACTTGCGCTCGCCCTCGTAGTAGACGTCCTGCGTGACCTTGACGTTCGGGCGCACCGTCTTGAAGACATTCGTGCGAAAGACGATGCACATCCCGCGGTTGCGCATCTCGCGCTCGGCCACACACTGCGGCGCCTTGCTCTCGTACATGGTAAAGGGCACCACGTCGGCGTGCCCGCCTCTCAGCGCCTGCATTACCCGCTCTCGTGGGGTCATTCCACTGCTCCTCTCACCAAAGGATTTGAAAGTCACGCTCCTGATCGTTGCCCCAGTGATACGACTCGAGCGTCGGGTGCTCCGCGTCCTTGGAGCGCTCAGGGTTCATCACGTCGTCCAGCCAGCCTGGGACCTCTGGCAGTCGGTGGGTGGTCACGCTTATCTTGCCCGGCTCGATATCCAGCAGCCGATAGCAGCAGGTGGACAAGCCCAGGGCACCGGTCACCACCTGCTCGGTCTCCCGGCCAACACTCACCCGGCTGTTGATGTGCTGGTGGCCGCAGAACCAGGCCCGGACCTGGCCATCGCGCGCGCCGATCACCCGCCGCAGCTCAGGCAGCGCCGCTTCGATCCGGCCGTACTCCCAGGTATGGCAGAAGCCATCGCTGCGCGAAGGGACCAGCGGGTAGTGGCAGAAAACGAGTGCCGGCCGCCCGTCGCGCAGTGCATCCTCCAGCCAGGCCACTTGCCCCTCCGCGTCGTCATTCCGAATCGAAAAGAACAGGCCCTTGATGCCACCTAGGTCGCGAGCGGAGCGGATCCCCTCGCCGCCAAAGACCTGCCCGAAGCGCGTCTCCAGCAGGTGACAGGGCTCCATGTCCTCCACTCCGGGGTAGCGCGCAGCAAGGCGTGGCGATGGCGCGATGTCATGGTTCCCGGCGATCACCTGATACGGCGCGCCCGCCTGGTCGAGCTCGTCCCGGAAGGCGCGCAGCTCTTCGATGCGCGCGGAGCCGCGATTCACGCAATCGCCCCCCACCACCAGCAGATCGATCTCGCCGCGCAGTTCGCCAAGCAACTGACGGAACTTGGGCATGGTCGCCACGGTCTTGGGGTACCACGGCTCCGAGGGGCCGTAGTAGTGCACGTCGTTTACATACAGCAGTCTCAAACCTGCCTCCAGACGGCCAGTGCCCGTATCACTCTTCCGAGTCCTGGGGCGCATAGCCCAGCACCAGCCTCGTATGATCCAGGTCGAACCGGCAACGCGGGTTGGCCGAGACGCCGAACACGATCTCGAAGCTCAGGCCAGGACGGCTTAGCGCCAGGTCAAAGAGCTGCACGGCATCCCGCGGCGACAGGTACTTGCCGACCCGCGCCGCCTCGGGGGCAAGCTGCCCGCTCGCAGGGAACGTCCCCACGCGCACGCACACCACCTCGAGCCCATAGCGATCGGCATACATATAGCCCAGCGCCTCGCCGAACACCTTGCTGGCCGCATAGTCGCTCTGCGGGCGCGGCGGCATATCCCAGCGAATGGGCTCCTCTGGCGGATAGCCGTTGATCACCTGCGAGGTGCTGGCGAACACGACTCGCTTGACCCCTTCCAGCCGCGCGGCCTCGAACAGGTTGTGCGCCCCCAGGATGTTGGCCGAGTGCACCTCTTCCCAGGCCGCGCGCCCCGTGGCCGCGGCGGCCAGGTGAAGGATCGCGTCCATCCCCCTGGCCGCCGAGCGAAAAGCCTCCAGATCGCTGACATCGCCCGCCGCCAGCTCGGCTATCCCAGGCGCCGCCACCGGAGTCCTGCAAAAGGCCCGGACCTCGTAGCGCTCGGCCAACCCCGGGATCACCAGGCGGCCAATGCGCCCCGTCGCGCCAGTGACAAGGAGGAGCCTGCGCTCGCTCACGCTAGGCCGCCCGCCAGCGACTCGAACCGGTCGATGTCCTTGCGAATCACGTCGAGGCTAGCTTTCCAGAAGGCCGCGCTGCGGGTGTCGATGCCGAAGCGAGCCGCCAGCTCCGCCGCTTGGCCCATGCCTGTGGAGGCAAGGAGTTCATCGTATCCGGCCTTGAAGCCCTCCGGGTCCATACGATACTGGGCGTATAGCCCCAGGCCAAACAACAGCCCGAACATGTAGGGATAGTTGTAGAATGACGATCCATAGTAATGGGGCTTGACCGCCCACATGTACGGATGAAGATACCGGGGATCCAGCCCGTCGCCATAGGTCTGCCGCTGCGCATCGAGCATCAGTTCGTTGAGCTCTTGCGCCGATAGCTCGCTCTGCTTCCGGCGGGCAAAGACGCCGCGCTCAAAGAGGAATCGGCTCGTGATATCCACCACCACCTGGCACGAATCTTGCAGCGACGATTCCAGAATAAGGAGCTGCTCCTGAGCATCCGCCTCCTTGAGCACCGCCTCCTGCACGATGGTCTGGCAAAAGATGCTGGCGGTCTCGGCCAGGGTCATCGGGGTGTCGCGCTGGAGGATGGTGCGCTTGGACTCGGCCAGGTTATGGTAGGCGTGCCCGAGCTCGTGCGCTAGCGTGCTCACCTCGCCGAATACGGGAGCATAGTTGGCCAGGATGCGTGACTCGTCCTTGCGCAGCCACATGCAAAAAGCGCCGCCGCGCTTGCCCTCCCGCGGCTCTGCATCGATCCACCGCTCGTCAAACGCCCGCTTGGCAAGCCCGCTCAGCTTTGGCGAGTAGGTGGCGAACTGCTTCACGATGAACTTGCCCGCCTCCTCATAGGGCCATTCGCGGCTGCTTTCGCCCACCGGCGCGAAGAGGTCGAACCAGGCCAGCGCCTCCACGCCCAGGATGCGCGCCTTGGCTTTCAGGTAGCGCCGAAAGTCCGGGAAAGCCTCCCGCGCCGCCCCCATCATGGCATCGAGCGTCGCCTGGTCGATGTGGCTCTCGAAAAGCGCCTCCTCCAGCGGGTCCGCCCACCGCCGCCGCTCCGTGAGGGTGTTCGTCTCTCCCTTGACGCCGTTGAGCGCCGCCAGGATCGGCACCTCGGCCCGCTTCCAGGCCGCTAGCTCCGCCTCGTAGGCTCGCCGCCTGACCTCCCGCCTCGAACCGTAGGCTAGGTTGCGGATGGCGGTCATGGGCAGCTCCCGAGTCTCCCCGTCCAGCTCGATGGGCGCCATGATCTGCGAGGAATAGTTGCCGTGCAACTTGGTCCAAGCGGTTCCGCCAGTCAGGTCCAGTCTGGCGGCAAGCTCCTCTTCCGCCGGGCTCATCAGATGCGCCGCTTTGGCCTTCGCCTTGCGCAGCATAAAGGCATGGTCCCGGGCCATCCCTGACCGCTCGATGAGTTGCTCTACGTCCACTGAGCCAATCCACGCCGTAAAGCGGGTGCTCAGCACCGAGAGCCGGACCAGTTGCTGCTCCAAGGCGCTCATCAGCTTTTGCGCCAGCGCGTTGCGCGAGTCCGTGGTCACAAAGGCCGCCACGTACGCGCGTTGCGTGATGATACCTTCCAGGGTGCGGTTGAGCGCGCTGGCGGCCAGCTCGAACGCCGCCACGGTCTGCTCTATGTGCAGGACTGTCTCCAGCTTGGCGATGCCCTGGGCATCGAACAGGGCGGCCAGTTCATCCACCGCCTTGACATTGGCCGCGTAGGCAGCCGCGTACTCGGGCGAATCCAGCCCAGGAAACACCACGCTCATGTCCCAATGCGGTAAGGTACTTGCCATTGTCTTGTGCTCCTCATTGGTCGGTTTGGCGCGGCGGGAGAAGCCGCCGCGCCACTTCTCGCTTCGCGTCGCCTAAGCCATCGGCTCGCACATGGCGATGAGATCGGCCACGTCGGCGGTGGCCAGGCAGGTCGTCGTATCCGCTGCGCCGTAATAGAACTTGACCTCGCCGTCATCCTCCAGCACCAGGCCGCAGGGGAACACGGCGTTGTTGCGAAAGCCGCCCGAGATCTCGTAAGGCGCCTCGGGAGCCAGCAGCGGCGACCTGGCCAGGCCGACCACCTTGCGCGGGTCGTCCAAGTCGAGCAGCATGACGCCAGCGGTATAGCGCTTCTGCCACTTGGCCTCCCAGCCATTCTTGCCCCGGCCGGAGTCAAAGTCCACCGCATGGAAGGTAGTCAACCAGCCCTTGGGCGTCTTGACGGGTGGAGCGGCAGGCCCGATCTTCAGGTTGGCATAGGGCACGTGCTCCACGCCCAGCACCAGGTCCGAGTTGCCCCAATAGACCAGGTCGGGCGAATCCGACAGCCAGATATCGAAGCGCTCTCCGCCGCCGCGCCCATAGACTGGGAACGGGCGCTCCAGCCGAACATACTTGCCGCCGATCCTTTCGGAGAAGAGCACCATGTTGCGGTTATCGGGCACGGACATGTGCACGATCTCATAGTGGTAAAAGTCGTCGGTGACGGCGATGCCGCCGCGCACGCCGTGCCGCGTGTCCACGGCGAAGCACATATAGATGCGCCCGTCCAGCAGCATCAGGCGTGGATCATAGACGCGGCTGACTTCATCCGTCTTCATCGCCCAGCACGGCGTTGGCTGAACCTGCCAGCGCAGGCCGTCGTCACTAAAGGCCAGACCCAGATTGGTGCCGTCCAGCCGCTGATCTTCCAGGGACCCATAGTCGTTGCGAAAGACCATGACGTACTTGCCCTGGTACTTCATGACGCCCGCATTGAAGACCAGCATCGCGGGATAGGGCACATCCTGGGCCGACAGCACCGGATTCCCAGGATAACGCGTGATGGCCGGGCTCGATTTCAGTTCGCCGATGAGCTGCATGTTAAGCCTCCCAGTGTATTATGCGCGCGGGTGCCGGCGAGGAGTCTATCCTTCCGCCGCATCCAGGCAGCGCTTGTAGCTGTATTCTGTGGTGTAGCCAGGGATAAAGGCCGTGGCCAGCTTGAGCGTCTCCGCCCCGGTGTTCTTGAGCTGATGCATCTCCCCTGCGCGCACCCAGAGCACCATATCGCCCTGCACCTCCATCTCTTGCCCCTCGCAGATCGAGATGCCCCGTCCCGAGACGATATGGATCAACTCGGGCCGGTCATGGGCGTGATAGTCGGTCTGACTGTGCGGGTCGAGCAAGGCCAGGTTGAACGAAAGCTCGGGGACGTTGCCCTTGTCCGGCGCCAGCAGGACTTTGATGGTGCGGCCATAGGGCTCTGGGATGTGCACGCCCTCTTCTTCCCATGCTCTGACGACTTCCATTCTGACCTCCTTTGTGGCGCAATGGGGACCAAAACCCGCGCTGGCCGGTCACGAGGGCGCGGGTTCGCCAGCCTGCCGCGCCCGTCGGACGTCCCCAGCGAATTGCCACACCCCATAGATCACGACAAAGAACTCCAGGCGCCCCAGGACCATCGCCACGATCTCGGTAATCCGAATCAGCGCTGGGGCAGTGGCGCTGGTGATCCCCACCGAAAGGCCGGCCGTGCCAATGGACGAGGCCATCTCGAAGAGGCTATCACGCATCGGATAGCCATAGGCCAGAAAGACGATCACCCCGGCCACGTAGACCAGCAGGTACAGGAGGAAGAACGAGCTCACGTTGATTAGCTCGTCTGAGGTCACCTTTTCCCACTGATCGCCGGTCCAGACCCTGTTCTCCACCAGCGCTCGGCGCGGCAGCATCCGGCGGCGCAGCTTCCACCGGATCGAGCTAAGCAGCAGGTAGACACGGTACAACTTGAGGCCGCCGGCCGTCGAGCCGGCGCCGCCTCCAATGAACATCAACAGCGTCAGCACGAACACCGCCAGATCCGGCCAGCGCCCATAGCTCGTGCTGGAAAACCCGGTGGACGACAGCGCTGACATGGCCTCAAAGCCCGCGGTGCGCAAGCTCTTGAACGACCAGCCATACTCGGGCAGAGCCGCCAGGCTGAGGAATAGCGCCGGGATGGCCACCAGCAGCAGCCCTCCCGCCACCCTCCACTCGCGGTTGCGCAGCCCGTCGTTTCAATTGAAATTGTCGCAACCTGTCCGGCCTCTTACCTGCCACGGCCCGGCTCCGGGCACGCCGCCGCCTCGGCCGCCACCCCGGGCACGGTGGCCGGCGACCTCGACCGGCGCGTCGGCGACTTCGTCAGCGGTGGCGGCGGCCGGCGTCGTGGTGGTGGGGGTGGGCCCGGCGGCATGGCCGGCGTCTACGGCCTGATCGTCTCCGCGGCCAAGACCTCGGGCCAGATCGACGACCC